>Ga0210393_10001104_pt1 | contig 23174 bp, 18 predicted proteins | sample IncBWC27OmetaG_FD_160068 | JGI IMG/M metagenome (GOLD analysis project Ga0210393, IMG submission 160068) | Forest soil microbial communities from Barre Woods Harvard Forest LTER site, Petersham, Massachusetts, United States - Inc-BW-C-27-O ... | reverse complement strand
GATTCAATCGAGTGGAGAGCAAGCGTGCTACCAAAGAGACAGGCGCTCGCATTTCCTCGATCATAACCGCGATGGAGGCGAACACTCACGAAATCCCGAGCCTTTGAACCTCTAACTGCGCGAGGCGCCTAATAAACTCAAAAGGCGTAGTGTCATCCCTTTGGCTTTTGCGTCAAGTGTCATCTGTGTCGTCACGGAATCGCAGAAATGAGCATCGGTCCGGTGCAGATCAAAGGTGGCTGGTTTCTACGAATTCTTGGCTGGGTAATTGCTTGGAACTCGACGGTTATCTCGCCGCGGACCCGTCCTGAGTGCGGTGCGAGCCTGTGCAGGGCGCCTTCCAGATCGCATCATCCGATACAATCTATGGCGACCTGGCCAACCGAGCCGGCACCGGAAACAGAAGCTTGTGGCATAGTGTTTTCACTATACTTTTAAGAGGGGCACGGGAAATGGGTGCGCAAGACGTACCGACCGTATTCATCGTCGATGATGATGCTGACGTGCGTGAGTCTCTTAGGGAGCTGCTGGAGTCGGTCGGCCTGCACTCTCAGTCTTTTGGAGCTGCACAAGAGTTCTTAGCGGTCGGGCGTACTGACGGTCCCAGTTGCTTAATTCTGGATGTGAGACTTCCCGGTATTAGCGGCCTGGATCTTCAGCACGAACTGAAAAGAGGGAGAATAAGTATTCCCGTTATTTTTCTCACGGCTCACGCTGACGTTCCGATGTCGGTCAAGGCCATGAAGTCTGGAGCGGTTGAGTTTCTTACCAAGCCATTTAGGCATCAGGATCTCCTCGATGCTGTCCAGCGATCGCTCACTCGAGATCGCATCCTGCGCGAGAACGAGCGAGAGTTAACAGAACTGCGACATCGTTGTGAAAGACTCAGCGTTCGCGAGCGCGAGGTAATGAACCTAGTCGTCTCTGGGATGCTTAACAAGCAAGTAGCCGCGGAACTCGCTGCCAGCGAAGCGACCATCAAAATGTATCGCAGCCAGGTCATGAAAAAGATGCAAGCCAAGTCGTTGCCTGAGCTTGTCAGGATGGCGGACAAGCTCAGGTCCTGATAACCGTTCAGTCCCGCCTGTCGGTATTGGATCGCCAATCGTAAGTAGCGGTTTACCCTACTAAGGTCTAGTTTTGTCAGCCTAAAGTTCGATTGCTCCAAGATGTGCCATCACGGTACCCTCGGGGCATGCCCTTGGACCAAACGTCCAAATTGATTGCGATCATTGATGATGATGAGGCCATGCAAGATTCTCTGTGCGACCTTCTGGAGGCGGCAGGGCTTGCGGCACGGTGTTTCGGGAGCGCGGAAGAGTTCCTCAAATCCGATTTGCATCGTAAGGCCGCGTGCCTGATCGTTGACATCCGCATGCCGAAGATGTCGGGCCTGGAGTTGCAGGCTAGGCTGAAAGAAGAGGAATGCAACGTTCCCATCATCTTTATTACGGCTCATGGAGATGCCAGGATGCGGATTCAAGCCATGAGACGCGGGGCAGTCGAGTTCCTTGCAAAGCCTTTCGATCATCAATTGTTACTCAAGAGAGTTCGTTCTGCTCTGAATATGTGAAAAGCTCGCATTAGAGCAGTCGTGCCGAGCCTTAACCTTAGGGGTCTCTGTGGGAGATCATGCAACAATCACGAATGCTGGAGCGGCGGATCAGGTCGAGCGAACATTCGAGCGGATCATAGGTAGTAGTGCTGCTCTCGAATCGGTTCTCGCTCAGGTGGAGCAGGTTGCTCCCACTGACTCGACGGTCCTCATCGAGGGAGAAACCGGGACCGGAAAGGAACTCATCGCCCATGCCATTCACAATGCAAGTCAGCGCTGCGGACGCTCACTTATCAAGCTGAATTGCGCCGCTATCCCGCTCGATCTTCTGGAAAGCGAGCTGTTCGGTCACGAGAAGGGTGCCTTCACCGGAGCGATCGCGCAGAAGATCGGGCGCTTCGAAATGGCTGACAAGGGCACGCTATTCTTGGACGAAGTAGGCGATATTCCCCCCGCGCTGCAGCCGAAGTTACTGCGTGTGCTGCAGGAGCAGGAGTTCGAGCGACTCGGAAGCGGTAGAACCCACAAGGTGGATGTTCGGCTCGTCGCTGCAACCAATCGGAATCTGGGCAAGATGATAGCGCGCGGTCAGTTCCGTAGTGATCTGTACTATCGGCTGAACGTCTTCCCCATCCTGTTGCCCGCTCTCCGTGAGCGCCGTGAAGATATTCCCTCTCTTGTAGGCCATTTCGTGGAGATCTACAGCCGCCGCATGGGAAAACTGATCGACTCGATTCCTCGGGAAACCATGGCTGCCTTCCAGTGGTATGCCTGGCCGGGCAATGTCCGCGAGTTGCAGAATCTGGTAGAACGCGCGGTTATTCTTGCCCGGGATAGCGTGCTGCCGAACCCTCTACAAAAAAGGGAGAGAGGGTCTACTATCTCCATTCTGCATCGCCCTGGAGGTTTTGAATCCTCGATGAGTTGGGAAGATTCTGACCGCGCTCTGATCATCGAGACGCTTGAGCAGGCTGGCTGGATCGTGGGCGGACCCCGCGGTGCTGCCGTCAAACTGGGACTGAAACGAACCACACTACTGGCCAAAATGAGGAGATTGGGGATCTCGCGGCCTATTCCACAGGACGGAACTGACTTGCTCGGCATCGCGCGAGAAGATGGGTCAATCTGAAAATCGGACTGCCTGAAGCGAAAGACGGTGATCGAGCCGCAGCCAAACGACGGATACGACAGAGCATGGACGAACGACGCGGATACCTGTCCATAACGGTGGAGGTTATAAAAATCGACTTCCGTTACAGTCGTCCATACAGCATTCCGAATCAGCGGTAGGATCAAGAATGAACCTGTTACCTCACGCTTCGAGTGACTCCGCCGCCGCCCGTCAATCCACAGGCCTGCTGCGTTGGACGCGTCTCCAACGTTACTCGTTTGCGGTTCTTTCCGTTGCGGCAGCATTGGGTGCAGCGCTGTTGCTCGATTACTCCGGGTTCCGCGATGCGACGGTTCCACTTTTCATCTGCGCCAGCGCAATCAGTTCCTGGTATGGAGGGCAAGGCCCCGCTGCGCTGGCGGTCGTCCTGTGTTCATTCGCATTCGACTACTTCTTCGTGTCACCACTCTACAGCCTCTACATTGCAGCCGCGGAGCTTCCGTATTTCATAATCTTTGCCTTATTCGCTGTACTCGTGTCATGGTTCGCCAGAACTCGCCGCCGCGTCGAAGAAGATTTGCGCAACGCTTGCGACGAACTTGAGTCTCTTAATCGCGAACTCGCAGAGCGCTCGGCAGCCTTGGAAGCCAGCAATAAGGAACTAGAAACTGTCGCTGAGGAAGCCCTGAAGCGAAGCGAGTTTTATCTGAGAGAGGCACAGAAGCTGACCCACACAGGCAGCTGGGCTTGGAACGTAGCGGATCGGAAGGCGGTGCACGTCTCCGAGGAATGGTATCGCATTTTTGGGTTCGATCCCGCGGAGGGAGCGCCGCCTTGGGAAAAGCGCCTCGAACGCGTCCACCCAGATGATCGGCTTCACTGGAAAAGCGCGCTCGAACGGGCAATCGTGGAAAAAGCAGATTTCGATTTGGTTTTCCGCACCGTTTTGCCAGGGGGTTTGGTTAGGTGGATCCGCACAGTTGGCCACCCCGTCCTGACCGCGACCGGAGATATAGTGCAGTTCCTTGGCAGTTCGACTGATATCACCGATCACAAACGCGCCGAGCAAGAGCACGAAAAGCTTCGCCAGTTAGAGTCGGATCTTGCGCACATCAATCGTGTGAGCATCATGGGGGAAATGGCGGCCTCGCTGGCGCACGAAATCAAACAGCCGATCGCCGCCGCAATGACCAGTGCCAACAGTTGCATCGAATGGCTGGCGCACGACCCCCCCAATCTTGATCGGGCCCGTGCGGCCGCGGCCAAAATCGATAAATATGGGAATCGTGCGGCTGAGATCATCGACCATATCCGGTCGCTGTATAGGAAATCTCCTACACAAAGTGAACTGATCGACGTGAACGAAATCGTCCACGAAATATTCACCTTGCTTCAGGATGAGGCTATCCGATACTCCATTGCCATGCGACCCGAACTTGCTGGCGAAATGCCCAAAATCAGGGCAGACCGTGTGCAGCTGCAGCAGGTCTTCATGAACCTCATGCTCAATGCGATCGAAGCCATGCGGGACGGGGGCGGAGAACTTACGGTGAAGTCGCAACTGCAGGATGGTCAGCTGCTGTTCTCGGTCAGCGATACAGGGCCGGGACTACCAGCTGGGAATGTTGACCAGATCTTTGCTGCCTTTTTCACCACCAAGTCGCAAGGCAGCGGTATGGGGCTAGCCATCAGTCGCTCCATTGTGGAGTCGCATGGTGGCCGGTTGTGGGCAACCGCCAATGACGGGCGAGGTGCAACCTTTCGTTTCACCCTGCCGACTGAGGTAGCAGAGTCATCGTCCTTGGCTACCTAACGCGGCATTGCTTTCAGTACTCTCCGTCTAGCAACTGCCATCTCTTTTTTATAATTCTCGGCTTTTGTTGTTAGTGGCCTCCTCCACTTCCACACGCGGTCCCAGTCTTAATCGGTCAATAACGCATTCGGGACCAGTGCTATGTGGTCGGCAGATGGATTTTGTTCAAGAACGCGTTATAGCGTGGGTCGCTGCGCAAGTTCTTCAGCATCGGCCAGAACTTCATGTCGGCTACGTCATCTTCACGTTGAGCATAAGCCCGGTCTAGCCACTCGAACGCTTCGTCTTGCTGGTTTCGAAACGCATAAACCGAGGCGACAAAAAATGCTCTGCGTGTACTGTATTTCGCAATCAACTCTTTCAAAGCCGCGTCCGATTGTTTTTCCTGGCCAATCGCGGCATACGCAAGAGCGTATAAATACGTGCGCAGGTAATCAGATCGCACAAGTTTGATTTCAGGCAAAGCATCCTGCGGCCGCCCCCGCGTCAAATAGACTTCGCTTAACAGGAAAGGACCAGGCCAAACATCGGGACTTAGTTCAAGGGACTTCTTAACATCCGCTTCCGCTCCGGCAAGTTGACCCTCGTAATATTCAATTTCTCCACGCGTTCCCCAGCTGAAGGCATTGAGTGGATCTAACTCGACGGCTCGGCGAGCCAATACAAGAGCCTCGTCAGAACGGCCAAATTTTGCTGCGGAGAACGCCGCCTGATCCAGATACTCGGGATTTCCAGGCTCGAGGGCAATTGCCCGCCGGATGGAGTCATCTGCGCCAACCCAATCGAAATCAACAAACTTAACTCGTCCCATTTGGGAGTATGCCTGTGCCAGGTTCGGGTCCAGCGCTAAGGCCCGCTCAATCGCCTCACGGGAAAGGCTGTGTCCCTCCTCCCGGGGGATAAGACCCTCCTCTGCCTGCCAGTTGCGAGCCCGGGACAACCAGACCCAAGCCGGCGCATAGCTGGGATCAAGTTGAGTCGCCCGTTCGAAATACCTTGTAGCCATGTCGGTATCCTTGTCGGTATCCCGCTGAAAGAAGTAGTACCCGTGCAAGTAGGCATCGAAGGCTTCCGGATTGATTGGGTGCGGCCGCGATAACTCTGCCTGTTGTTGCGGGGTCAAACGGAGTCGGACCTCGCGCGCAACCGCCTTAGCTACATCGTCTTCCACATCGAGAACGTCTTTCGCCGAATAGTCGTAATCGTGGGACCACAGAGAAGTTTGGTCCTTCACCTGAATCAGCTGACTGGTAAGGCGTATGTGATCTCCGCTGCCGCGGAGGCTGTTTTCCAGCACATACTGCACAGAAAGATCGCGCCCGATCTCGTCTAGACGTTCGGTCTTGCGTTTGTATCCCATCACAGAAGTCCGCGCGATAACGCCCACCTGTTCCGGGTTAAGGCGACCTAACTGTGAAATCGTTCCCTCGGTCAGGCCGTCCGCTAGATATTCCTTGTTGGGATCGCCAGTGAGATTCTGAAACGGCAGGACGGCGAGCCTGATTCTTTCTGATTTTGGCGGGGTGACAGCCCGAAAATGCCGCCAGGAGAAATATCCCCCACCCACCAGAATGACTGCAGACGTGAGCAAGACTGCAGCCTTCCACCGTCGAGGCCATATCTCGCGCTGAACTCTCGCCCTGTTTTGGCTCATTTCGGCGGTAGGCTCCTCGCTGTTCTCTCGACCTTTCTCCAAAACGGGTCCCGTCGTCGACTCCGGGTATTCGATGGTCAGCATCAATCGATAGCCACGCCGTCCTAAGGTCTCGATGTACCGAGGGTTGTCCGCCGAATCCCCCAGGGCACGGCGTAGGGCCTTGATCGTCGAGTTGATGCCCTGGTCGAAATCGATCGTCGTATGATCCGCCCATAGCCTGTTCTTGATTTCCTCTCGGGTGACAATCGTGCCGTCACGCTCCACGAGCATCCGCATAACCTGAAACATTTGTTCTCTGAGGAGAACCTTGTTGTTGGGATGAGGCCCCTCAACTGAACGTAGTTCGCCAGTGCTGAGGTCGAGCTCAAAGGCTCCGAATCGAACGCGCTCTGAGGGATGGGTGTACATACGCACGGGCGTGCAAATTAGGGAAACGCAAAATATAGAGAGGTGAATGTAATCAATGCGACCTGGAATTGTCTACCACAGAATGCGCAAGACAATGTGGCGACATCCATAAGAATCAACCACTTAGTAATTCCACTCCGATTCCATCGCGATTCCACCGACGTTCCATTTACAGCAGTTTCGCTCCCAGGCTAAACATTGTGAGCACCAGCCGTAAATTGATCAAACGATATTGGGTTCGCGGCACGCCAGGGGGCCAGACGTCCAAATTAATTGCCATTATCGATGACAATGAGGCGATGCTGGACTCACTGCGTGACCTGATCGAGTCGGGGGGATTTGAAGCGGAATGCTTCGGATCAGCAACGGCTTTCCTCCAATCTGATTTGCTTAGCAAGGCCGCGTGCCTGATCGTTGACATCCGAATGCCGAAGATGTCGGGTCTGGAGCTGCAAGCCAGGTTGAAGCAAGAGCAATGCAACGTTCCGATCATCTTTATTACAGCGTATGACGAGGCCGAAACACGGGCTCAAGCCATGCAAGAGGGTGCAGTCGAGTTCCTCGCAAAACCATTCGATCATCGGCTCTTGCTCAAAATACTGCGACGCACCCTCGATAGGTGAGACGTATGGCGTCGGCTTATCGCGCTTTGCGATTGTGCCCAGAAGCCCTCGCGGTTTTTCATTAAGTCCTTCGAGATCGTTTTCCCACGCTTCAATACAGCTTCCTCCACGTGAGATGACAAATGACTTACTCAGGGGCGCTGCCCATCGCATCCAAGAGCTCCTCGTGGGCCAGCAAATAGTCCATCTGTGACTGCAGTAGAAGCGCCTTGGCATCGTATTCCTGAGCCATTGCGGTATCCGCCTGCGAGTTCAGCGCCGCTCCCTGTATTAGTTCCTGCTGACGGACACGGTTCGACTCGGTGCGCAGAGCCAGCACTTCTTCCGACACCTTCAACATCTGCCGTGTCCTTTCCAGCTTGTTGTATGCCGTCTCGACTGATAGCTCGATCTCGTCCGTCAGCTTCGCCAGATTCTCCTTTGCTTGAGACAGTTGCGCCTGACGCTCCCGCAGCACGCCGTGCTTACGCCCACTGTCGAACAGGTCGTAGCCGAAGTGAACACCAAACGTTCCAAAGTTGCGCGCCAGGAAGGGGACATTCTCCTGGTAGCTGTAACGGGCGAAAGCCTCCACATCGGGGACCCAGATATCAGTTTTGGCCAAACCGATCGCGGCCTCAGCTTTTTGCATCTCGGCACGAGCGGCAAGGACTTCCGGGTGTGACTGAATGGCAGCGGTAACACAATCTTTGGGGTGACAAGTCTCCAGAAATTCGGGAACACCCGGATCAAGATCCAGAGCGGTGGCCAGTGGCAGGCCAATCAGGTCGTTGAGTTTCAGCGTCAGATCTGTCAGCTGGAAATCGGTCGTCAGCAGTTGCTGCTTGGATTGCAACTGCTGGGCACGGCTGTCGATCAGGTTCTCTTCCAGTGAACTGCCAAACTTTACTTGCTCGACGCGCTCGCTTTGAAGGGCTTCGGAAGCCTTTATCCGCGCCATTGCGGCGCTACGGTGCGCCTGAGCAATCAGGACCTGATAGTAGACCTGATGGACGGCGAGCGCTACGTCGTTTCCAGTAAGCTCGGCCTTCTCACGCGATGCCTTTAACCCGGCCTTGGCCAGATCGTTTTCCCGTCTGATCTTGAGCAGAGTCGTTAGGGGCTGCGTGATCTGGGTTCCGCTAGTAATAAAGCTTTTGCCGCCCTGGCTGATGATCCCATCTACAGGCGGAATCTGCGTTCCGCCTGCTACGCCGAGACTGCCGGCCTTGATCTGAATCAACTGAGTGTCCGTCGCGTGAATAAAGTTGCTGTCATTCCGGATCGATGGAAAATAGGAACTCTTTGCCACCTCTTTCGCGTGCTGCTTCTCCTCGACCGTGTAGCCGGCGATACGAATATCGTGGTTGTGCTTGAGCGCCAGCTGAACGGCTTCTTGCAGAGTTACGTGCCGTGGAGGAGACGTTGTACTGGTTATCTCCTGGGCCGCCGCGACGCAGACGGAAAAGGCTGTAGCAGCCAACAGGAATAGTGCAGCATTTCTTTTCATTGATTCGACCTCTTCTTGACTCCGGGAATCTCCTGCATGGTGCTGAGATCGCCGTAGTTCAAAGGTGATTTGCGCAGCAAAGCGACAAGGATCAAGGCGCAAAAGCAACTCCAGGCGATCAGGAGAAAGCCATCGTTGAGGCTCAAGCTGTACGCTTGCAGACGCAGCCTGGCCGCAATCAGATCAACGGCGCGCGCGCCTGCGGCCGCCATGCCGGAGGATTTGGCGTATAGGCCGGCCGTCATGGCACGAACGTTCTGATCAGTGATCCAGTTGCCACCGCTGACATGGAGTCCCAGGAGGTTCGAGTGAAGCTTCTCTCTCTGAGCGATGAAGTGGCCCATGTAAATGGCGCCCGCCGTGCCGCCGAATAAGCGAATGACGTGAAAGAAGGCGGAAAAGGTCAGAACCCACTCAGGTTTGGCCAGGCCGCCAGTGAAGATTGCCTGCAGCACAATGCAGCCGACCAGGCCGATGAAAGCAAAAGCTTGTCCGACACCGACGAGCAATTCCGTGCGGTAGAAGTTCTCCGCCGCCCATCCCGCGGTGTACTGCGAGCACAGCCAGGCGGCAAATGCCGTACAAGCAAGCCCCGCCGCGAACAGCAAGCGTGGATCGAATTTTCGCAAAAGCAAAAGCGCGGCAATGCAGGTAATCGGGATGAGCGGAACAGCACTCCAGATAATCGCGAGACCAATCTGGTCGGCTTCGAAACCGCGAATGGCCAGCGACTGCGGGATGAGGATGATGGTTGTACAGAGCGTGAAGCGGAACCAGAAGAGCAGGCAGCCAAGCAATATAGTGTCCCACTTCAACAGATAAGGTAACGCCACGAGAGGATTGGGACCGCGTAGCCTCCGAACCAGCGCACACAGGAGAAAAACAGACCCAGACCAGAAACAGCCATTGAACACGCCGGAGCGCGACCAATCCAGCCGCTGGCCTTGCTGAAGAGCAGTAAAAATCAGAGCTAGTCCGGCGCTAAGGTAAAGGAACCCGGCGAAGCTGGGTGCCGGGCCGCTCTTCTTGCGCGGCGGCGCCGGCGGTATTCCGAAGTAAACACATATCATCATCACCGGCGCGATCAGCGCGGAGTTCCAGAACATCCAGTGCCACGACAGGTAGTCCCTATACCAACCGTAGAGAGAAGGCGCGATATTTACCGCACCGTCAACAAAGGCCGCATAGAGGGCAATAGTGAACGGAAGATATCGCAACGGAATGTTACGCAGGGCGAACGTCAGTGTGAGGGGATAGAAAGTGCCTGAGGTCAGCCCGGCAACGATTAGCGCAGCAACGAGAAGACCGTAGCTATGGATGAGCGGAAGAAAGAGAGAGGTAACGGTGAAAAGTCCTGCCGCCAATAGCAGGACCCGCCGCGGCCCTAGCAGACCGCCAATGTAGACAGTGAACGGGCCGATAAACATGAGCGATGCATTGAAGGCACTGTCGAGCCAGGCACCGTCGTCGAGGCTTATGCCCACGTGGCCCTTCAGATCGGCAAGGCCAAGGTTGAGCATGCGGCCGGCAAGGGTGACGAGCCCGGCGCCAGTGACAACTCCCAGGATACCGAGAAGAGGACGTGTCGAGACTTCGGACGGGATAACCGCGGCGGCCGCATGCGCGATCTCTACTGCAGCGGGGCGAATCGTGATGGTCGAGGCTGCCATAAGTTCCGGTCAGTTCTTGGTACGGACGGTCGCCACCACGGAAAGTCCGGGGCGCAGTTTCGTCGCCAGAGTCGAATCGTCCAGTGCGATCTTGACCGGAATGCGCTGCACTACTTTTGTGAAATTGCCAGTGGCGTTATCGGGGGGCAACAGAGCGAATTGCGATCCGCTGGCTGGCGCGATCTCGACGACTTTGCCGCGAATGAGTTGTCCGGGATATTCGTCAATATGTATTTCGGCAGGGTCCCCAATTTTCACATTGGTCAACTGGGTTTCGCGATAGTTCGCTTGCACCCACTTGGTGAGAGCGACAAAAGAGATCACCTGCGTACCTGGCGAGACGAGTTGCCCGGGCCGAACTTGCCGTTCACCCACCGTGCCGTTGTCGGGAGCGTAGATTTTGGTGTAGCCAAGGTTCACCTGGACTGCAGCAAGGCTCGCCTGCTTGGCGTGCAGGTCGGCCTGAACTTGCGTCTCCTGTGATTCGAGCACGGCACTGCTGCGTCTCTCGGCTTCGGCGGCGATTTCACTACTACGCAGCATGGTTTGCGCCTGATTGAGGTCGGCATCACGGTTGGAAAGTTGAGCGGAGAGGTTTCCTTCGGCGGAGACAGCGGCCTCGAGGTTCTGCTCAGTCGTCGCATGAGTCTGATAAAGCGCTTCCTGGCGCTTACGTTCCGAGCGTGCCCGAACCAACTGAGCCTGCACGGCTTCCTTGCCAGCCTCGGCGGCTGCAATTTGCGCCTTTGCCTGATCAATACCCGCCAACGCTTTCGCTATGCGCGAATCCTGCAACTGGCGTTGCCGAAGATTCTCCTCGATGCCGGCGCGTGCAGCCTCAACTGCCGCTTTGGCTTGATCCACCTGCGCCCGGTAGTCATCGTCCTGCAGTTCGACTAGGATGTCGCCCTTGTGGACTTGCTGGTAGTCGGACACATCCACCGCGCGGACGATGGCTGCCACTTTCGTGCTGAGCGGAGTAAGGTCGCCGCGAACATAAGCATCGTCGGTCACTTGTTCAGCCTTGTCGCCTTCCCACGCATTCCAATTACGCGTGAGCGTAATCAGGACTGCCAGAGCCAGAAGCACAACGAAAACGGGTGTTAGATAGTTCTGCCAGCTCGCGCCCCGGCGTGGAACTGCCTTGTCGGTATCGGTCGTGGGCGGCTGCAGTTTCGCGGCCGGTCCCGGGGATTCGGCGGACACTGGTGAGGCGGACATTAAAGTCGCTCCTTGAGGATGCAGAGATCTCGCGCTGGAGTTCTCATGACTCGGCTGGGGCAACTACGGTTCCACTGCGTTTTGATCATTGATTTCTTCCTCTGAATTTGTGCACAACTGGTCGCCGGACTGTGTCGGTCACACTGCTCGCTTACTGGCAGTCATCCCCGCCGGGGGGACCTCCATCGCACCGGCATCCGGGACGAACTCGTGATGATCCACGATCAGCCGTGAGCCTCGTTGCCGTGTCAGGAACGTCCACATCCACTGCAAGAAGACGCTTAACCGGAGACCGGGTTGTGCCAGGAACATGATGTGCACGCCCGCCCACGCCAGCCACGCGATTAATCCCTTAAGGTGCAGCTTGCCCGTTTGCAAGACGGCATACCCTTGACCAACGACGGCCATGGTGCCCTTGTCGAAGTAGCGAAATGGAGGCAGTTCTGGTTTGCCGGTTACGCGCCGCTCAATCAGCCTGCCCGCGTAGCGACCCTGTTGCATGGCGACCTGTGCGACGCCACCCAGTGGTTTGCCGTCCTGACTGAGCGTCGCGGTGTCACCGATCACAAAGATCTCCGGATGTCCCGGCACGGTGAGGTCTAGTTGAATGCGCACGCGTCCGGCGCGGTCAGTCTCAGCGTTCAACCATTTACCAGCCGGCGAAGGCGCGACCCCCGCAGTCCAGATCACCGTTCGGCTGGCAATCCGCTCGCCAGCAACAGTGACACCGTCATGGTCGATCTGATCGACCCCATGTCCTAGCCGCACCTCCACTCCCAACTTCTCGAGCCGCACCTTGGCGGCCGCAGACAAGTCGTCGGCGTAGGGTCCCAAGACCTTGTTGGCCATGTCGACGAGGATCACTCGCGCCGATGTTGGGTCGATACGGCGGAATTGTGTGCGTAGGCTGTTGCGAACCAGGACTGCGATCGCGCCCGCCATTTCGACTCCGGCGGGACCAGCGCCGACGAGCACGAAGGTCAGGAGGTCCCGATGGACGCTCGTGTCTTCCTCAGTTTCCGCCTGCTCGAAGGCCTGAAGAATCTTGTTGCGGATCGCCACGGCATCGGCGAGCGTCTTCAGTCCCGGCGCGTACTTCGCGAACTCGTCGCGACCGAAATAGCTGTGAGTCGCGCCGGTCGCCAAGATCAGGTAGTCGTACGAAAGCGATACGTGTTCACGATCCGGAGTGCTCGCGAAGACGCACTTACGCTGAGTGTCGACACCGGTCACTTCTGCCATGGCGACGGTCGTATTCGGTTGCGCGCGCAGGATGTCCCGGATAGGCGATGCGATCTGGTTGGGTGCCAGCGCCGACGTTGCGACCTGGTAGAGCAGCGGCTGAAACAGGTGGTGGTTCGCGCGATCAATCAGCACCACGTGCGCTGGAGCACGTCGGAGTGACTTCGCAGCGGCGAGCCCCGCAAAGCCCCCACCCACGATGACGACGGTAGGTTGTTTGTTAGTCATGGTTTGCCTTCGTTCACAGTTTTGCGTCAGCTCACAGCGCGTTGCTCGTGCATCCAGAAACGCTCGCGTAGAGTCTTCTTCAGTACTTTGCCGGAACTGCTCTTGGGCAGCTCCGTTTCTGAAAACTCGATGCGCCTGGGAATCTTGTAACTCGCAAGGCTTCGTCGGCAGAAAGCGATCAGATCGTTAGCGAGAAGAGCTTCGCCTGGCTTCAAGACTATGCAGGCCATTACAAGTTCGCCCCACTGCGGATCGGGTACCCCGAAGACAGCTACTTCACGAACAGCGGGATGCCCGGAGATCACTGCTTCCACTTCTCCCGAATAAACGTTCTCACCACCGGTAACAATCATGTCCTTGAGCCGGTCGAGGATGAAAAAATATCCCGCAGTGCCCTCACGACCGACATCTCCCGTACGAAAGAATCCTTCGCGAAACGTTGCCGCGGTTTCTTCGGGATTGTTCCAATAGCCACGCATGACGTTCGCGCCTCGTGCGATTAGTTCGCCTGCCTGTCCCGGATCGGCTTGTTTCCCCGAGGCGTCTGTCACCCGAAGATCGACACCGGGGCAGGGTCGTCCGCAGGACATCAACTTGTCTTCAGTGTGTTCCTGGTCCTGCAAGCCCGTAAGAAAACCTGTTTCACTCAATCCATACACCTGAATCAATTTGATCTTTGGCAGGAGCTCTCGCGTCCTGTGAAGGAGTTCCGGCGCCATCGGTGAGCCGCCATACGCCAGCACTTGCAGGCTGCTCAAGTCATACTTGCTCGCGTCCCGGAATTGTGTGAGTAGATTGATCATCGTGGGGACGAGAACGGTGTGAGTCACATGTTCTCGTTCCACCGTTTCGCAGAAAATCTGCGGGCTAAATTTCGGAATTGTGATTTGGCTGGCGCCGAATGCCGGAGCCGCGAACATGCTTGGAAAGTCTGCGATGTGAAAGATTGGAGCGGCGTGGAGGTAGATTCCGCCTTCGGTGTAGCGCATCCAGTAGTTGAAGTTGTGTACGTCAGCAAGGATATTCCCGTGTGTCACCATGACGCCCTTTGGCTGCCCGGTCGTGCCGCTCGTGTAGATAAGCCCCAAAACGGCGTCGGGGTCATAGAAGGTCTTCTGAATAGGACCGCTGCTGATTGGAATGGGTTCCTGGTCGACTACGTGTTGCCAATTTGGCTGGACTCCTGGGACGGCGAGGGAAGAATGGCGCACGATCCCACGCGGACGCGCATCTTCGAGCACCCGGTCGATCTCTTTGGCCGACAGGCGGGTATTCAGCGGAACGGCGATCACGCCCAGCATGCTGCAGGCATATACAAGTTCAATGTAGTCGGGCCCGTTAGGCAGCAATAGAGCCAGGCGGTCTCCTACTCCAAAACCGTGGCTCGTGAGCGTTCCTGCGATGCCTTCGACACGAGTGTTGAGTTCGCGAAAGGTCAGGAGTCGGCCGTCACGAGCGAGCGCGGTTTGGCCGGGATAGAATCGCAATGCCCGGCCGAGAGAGTGAACGTAGATCATTTTCTGTTCTCATTTTTCTGCCCTCCGCGTCGCCGCCTGAGGGAAACAGATTTAATCCGCTGCAGCGTTAGTCCCAGCTTGTGCGGTTTTTTCCCCTTTCGAGCGCGTTGCAAGCAATTCGAGCAACATACTGTCACGCTCCCGTTCGAGTTCTGCGATCGAACGGCCATTCGCTTCCTTCAATACGCCGTTGACAATGGTTTGCTTCACCTCGGGACTGAATTCAGTAATCGTGCCGAGATCTTTCCACCATGTAGCGACTGGTCCGGACAGGTGTTCCATGAAGTGTTGAATCCCGCCTTCACCACCTCCGAGATGGAACAGCAGATTGGGGCCCATCAGACCCCAACGTAATCCAGGTCCCCAAGACACCGCGGCGTCGGAATCGGCGACATCCAAAACACCTTGTTCGATGAGGTACACGACTTCACGGTAGAGAGCAGCCTGAAGGCGGTTTGCGACATGGCCAACAACTTCTTTACGCACGTGGATCGGCCTCTTACCAATCGAGGTGTAGAACGAGATGACCCGCTCAACGGTTTCCGGGGACGTTTTCGCGCCAGCGACGACCTCAACCAGAGGAACCATATGAGGAGGATTAAACGGGTGGCCAATCACACACCGCTCCGGATGCTTACAGGCGGATTGCATCACGCTCATCGTCAGACCGGATGAACTCGAAGCGATGATGGCATCTGTCGGAGCCGCAGCATCCAGGTCAGCAAATAATTTAACTTTGAAATCCTTGCGTTCCGGTCCGTTTTCCTGAACGAGATCGGCGTCGGCAATGGCTTCCTTCAGGTCAGGAATGAAGCGCAAATGAGCGCGTGAGCCGTTGGGAGAAATTCCAAGCGTCGTCAAGTCCTTCCATGCCGCATCGATGTATCGCCGCAGATTGGCTTCGGCGTTTGGCGCCGGATCTGTGGCGACAACGTCAAGGCCACGCGCCAGGTATAGAGCAGCCCAACTCGCCCCAATGACCCCGGTCCCAACAATCGCTACATTCTTTATTTCACGGGTCTTTGTGTTTGCCATTTGATCCTCCAATAAATTCGCTCTAAATCCACTCGCAAGTTTGTTTCCGAGACCCTTAGCTGGCTCGGAGCGCCTCCACGTTTTCGCCTGGCTGTGCACCCGGGATTGCGCCGCTATCACGCAAACTTTGGATTTCGTTATCTCCAAAACCGAGCTCCTTGAGGACTTCATCGTTGTGCTCACCGATTCGGGGGGCACGCCTGGCAGGCACTTTGGAAACTCCGTGCACTTGAATAGGACTGTTGACGGTCGAGGTCAGCTTCTCGCCAGCTCCTTCGAGGGGAACGACGATGTCATTCGCACGCAATTGTGGATCATTCACGACTTCCTGCGGGTCACGCACGGTGCCAAAGGGGACATGAACGCCGTTGAAGACCTCGTACCAGTGCGACATTGGCTGCGAGCCAAAGATCTCATCGAGCATTGCCGTCAGTTCCGGCCGGTTCTGCGCCAGCTGGGCAGGATCGGAGAATCGGGGGTCCGTCAAAATGTCCTCACGACCCATTGCTTTCAGGACCGCGGGCACCTTGTCCGGAGTGGCTGCAAGAACGAACCATGTGCCATCGGAAGAGCGATATGTGTTCGCAGCTGCATTTGCGGGATGCGTTCGATCGTGCAGTCCATAGAAACTCGCCCCACATAGAGCGGCTTGGATAAAGAGGCCGGCCGACCAGACTCCAGCTGCTAGGAGCGAAGTTGTGACGTAGGACCCTTTACCGGTACGTTCGCGACGATAAAGCGCGGTCACGATCGCGGCATAAATGCAGACCGCAGTTGCATTGTCACCGCTACCTGACACCGGCCAGGTCGGCGGCTCTCCAGCATCGCGCATCATGAACAACAAGCCGCTTCGCGCCCAGTAGGCCGTGAGATCGAACCCCGGAAGATTTGCGTCCGGACCTTTCTCGCCAAAGCCGGTAAGATCGGCATAGATCAGACGCGGATTCCACCGCGCAACATCGTCATATTCGAGTTTCAATTTCTGTCGTGCAGAATGCGGCGTGTTGACAATGAGCACGTCGGCCCATTTGGCTAACCGTTCGAGAACCTGCTGCGCGCTCGCAGCTTTCAGATTGAGCGCTACGCCGCGTTTGTTTCGATTCGACAAGTGGAAGGGATAAGGCTCTTCCGAATGCGGCTCGGGCGGGATCTTATGCCCCTTTCTCCAAAACTCTCCCTCAGGAGGCTCGACCTTGACAACGTCCGCGCCGAAATCGGACAAGATTGTTGCAGCACCCGGCCCGGCAATGAAGCTCGACAAATCCACGACCTTCAATCCTGAAAATATGTTGCCTTCAGTCATTTGTGTCCCCTTCTTCTCGATCACTACTTGTGATGGCGAGTCATTCAGAACTTCGAAGTGGCGCGCAAGGTTCTCTCCCCTCTCACGCCGCGTCTGAAGCTTTTTGCCCATAGTCGGTATAGAACCCTTTTCCCGTCTTAAGGCCCAGCCGTCCTTCCTTGATGTACTGTTTGAGAAGTTCACGCGGTCCCGATGGAAGCTCCGGATGGATCGCTGCATAATGCTCTTCGATGTCCAGCACGACATCGAGTCCGACTTTGTCCATGAGACGGAACGGCCCACCATGGATTCCAAGCAGAACCTGGAAGATATGGTCCACCTCGGCCGGTGTCGAAACCCCTTCTTTGACCACTTCGAGCGACTCCCGCTTCACGGCGGCCCAGATGCGGTTAAAAATGAACCCGACGCTCTCCTTCCTGACATGGAACGGAACAACCCCGTAAAGTGGCAGGCGCTCCATCAAATCCGCAATTACGGCATCTGATGTCTTTCCGCACGACATGACTTCGACAGCATTCTGCTCGGGCGGCATGTAATAGTGCGTATTGACGACGCGAGACGGTTTCGTAACGTGCTCAATGATCTGGCTTGACGGGTAAGAAGATGAGTTGCTTGCCAAAATCGCATCTTGCGGCGCAAGACGATCGAGATCGTTGAAAATTGTTTTCTTAAGATCGAGTCGTTCCGGCACGGCCTCCACCACCATCCAGGTGTCAGCGATGGCGGGCTCAAGAGTCTTTGCAAAGACAATCCGTCCAGCAACCGCGCCCGCACGTGACTTCACTAACTTGGGCAACTCGGGGTCTATGAATCGCTCTGCAATTTCAAGTTGTGCTGTCTTGGCATCGTAAAGTCGCACTTCTCCACCGCTGCTGGCAAGCATCAGTGCAATCCGTGAGCCGAGGGTTCCCGCTCCGATCACAGCCGTGGGACGAGTTGTTGGGTTGAACTTGGATTGACCGGTTTGTTGATTCATTCAGTTCCTCCTAGTTACGGCAGCGAGTCATTGAGCCTTTGAAGTGACGCGCAACGCTCTACTTTCCCTGAAACTTCGGCGGACGTTTCTCGAGGAAAGCCGATGTACCTTCTTTCTTGTCATCGGTCGAGGCGCAGACTGCGAAAAGCGAGGCTTCGATGAGCAGCCCTTCGGCCACGCTCGTCTCCAGCCCTTGGTTGACCGCTTCAAGCGCGTACTTCACGCTAAGCGGTGCGTTCGCAATGATCTTCTTCAGCACAGTTTCGGAACGCTCGATCACGTGCGCGTCCGGCTCCAGTTCGTCCACCAGGCCAATGCGATAGGCCTCGGCTGCATCGATGATCTCGCCGGAGAGGATGAGCTTGAGTGCTCGGCCTTTTCCTACCAAACGCGGCATGCGCTGCGTGCCTCCATACCCGGGCATGACTCCGAGCTTCACTTCTGGCTGACCGAACTTCGCGCTCTCGGCAGCGATCCTGATACTGCACGCCATCGCCAGTTCGCATCCCCCACCCAGCGCAAACCCATTCACTGCAGCGATGACGGGCTTGCCAAGGTTCTCGATGAGGTCCGTCAATGCCTGTCCCCGACGAGTCGCTGCTTCTGCTTCTACCGCTGTATTGTTGGCGACCTCCGCGATATCGGCACCGGCAGCAAATGCCTTCTCCCCGGCGCCTGTGAGGATGACTCCACGGACGGCGGAATCGTCACGTGCGTCCTCGAACGCGGACCGCAGTTCGTTGATCGTCGCCTTATTCAGCGCGTTCAAGACCTTGGGCCGATTCAGCGTCACGTATGCAATCGGACCTTTCTTGTCATAGAGGACGTTCTCGAGTTTTAGAGCGGACGCCAGCGAGCTCATTACCTCTCCTTGTCAATCGTTGCGGTCTATGTTGGTGTTTGTTATTACGCGGCCGGAATTTCGGCGTACACGATGCCGGTCAAGTTTCCTTCCGCCGCAAGCACTGTCTTCTTGTCAGACCCGTCGAGATTCGCGCTATAGACCGATCCACCCAGGTCGGTCAGAAACATGCGACCGCCTTTGAGATCCAAGGCGATACCGATTCCCTCCATCAAATGGTCGAAAATAATCACAGGCTCTTTCTTTCCATTTCCCTGAGCGGGATCCATAGGCGCCCGATTCACCGTGTTGCCGCGCGGTGGATCGCCGCGGTCCGTCCAGTACATCATCCTGTTCGCAAGATCTAGTTCGAGGTCAATCGGTTCTGGCAGGCCCTCGTAGAGGAGGTCGATGTCTTTTCGATTGGCGGCACTTTGCCCGTTGGGAATTTCGAGATTGGCGCGAAAGATGCGTCCCTCGCCGGCATTCTCCGGCCCCTTCTGAGTCCAATAAAGTTTGCCGGCTTCGACGTCGAGCGCGATTCCCACGCACCATTTCTTAATGTCCTTTCCCGGACGTGCATCGCCTTCGCTCGTATCGATCAGCGTTTCGATCATGGAACCATCCAGGTTGACACGCATGACGCGCATCCCTTCACGATCGCACCAGTAGAGCTTGCGGTTCTTCTCGTCGAGTTGCAGTTGCTTGGGAGTGAAGGTGCCGCCCGGAGAAACAATGTGGATAAGGTTTCTTCCATCAAAATCCGCGCGCTCGATCGAACCGTCGTTGGCACTGGGGTTTCCCATGTTGGTCCAGTACAAGTGACCTGCGTCGGCGTCCACAACGATTCCGTCGGGAAGCCGCCTTCCCTCGCTCACGATGACTTTGAGGTCGGAACCGTCGGGGTTCACAGAAAAAACCTGGCCACTGCTCACACTCAGAAAGAACAAGCGGGGAGTTATGGCCTTTGCTGTGGTGTTTTTGATTTCCCATTTAGAGGATTTAACTGCCATGATTTTCTTTGCTCCTTTATTTATTGCCTTCAGTTCTTGGCAGACAGGTTGAATAAGAAACCGCAGTTCACTTCCATTCGCTACACGAAGGCGCTGAACCCGGTTATGGCTCTGCCGAGAATCAGGTTCTGCATTTGGAATGTCCCCTCGTAGGAGTAGAGCGCTTCCGCATCGGCGAAGAAACGACCCACGTTGTAGTCGGCGACGATGCCATTACCGCCCAAAAGTTCCCGCGCCCAAGCGACCGTCTCGCGGCACTTGGCAGTGGTGAACGCTTTGGCAAGCGAGGCCTGCGCATCGGTCAGCTTGCCTTCCGCCTGCAATTGGGCCATTCGCACCAGCAGACACTGCGAAGCGGTGATGTTAGCGAGCATCTTCGCGAGGAGGTCCTGCACCATCTGGAATGAGGCGATCGGCTTTCCAAACTGAAGGCGTTCCTGACAATACTTGAGTGCGTTCTCGTAGGCGCCCATGGCGCATCCGGTTGCCTCCCAACCAACCATGAAGCGCGTCATCTTCAGAACGCGAGCCGTGTCGCGGAACGACTTGTCTTCCTGCAACCGGTTCGCTTCTGGTATTAGGCAGTCCTCCATGGTGATGAGGCCGTTCTGCACCACCTTGAGCGCAATCTTGTTCTGAATCTTTTCGACTTTGAAGCCCGCCGTGGTCTTGTTCTCCACGATGAAAGCTTTGACTTGGTTGTCCGCTACGTCGCGAGCCCAGATAATAGAAATGTCACACCATGGAGCATTTCCAATCCACTTCTTCTGACCGTTGAGGATCCAGGTGTCGCCATCGCGTTTCGCAGTCGTCAACATCCCGCCGGCAGTTCCGGAGCCAACGAGTGGTTCAGTCAGGCCGAAGCAGCCAATTTTTTCCCAGCGAGCCATGGGCGGGAGCCATTTCTGTTTCTGTTCCTCCGACCCGCCTAAGTAGATTGAACCCATGGCCAAACCGTTGTGCACACCGAAGAATGTCGCAATCGACGAATCGAAGCGCGCCATCTCCATGGCGATCAAACCAAAGAGCTGCACACTTCCACCTCTGCAGCCATAACCCTGCATGGCGACGCCGCCAATGTTGAGTTCTTTCACCGCGGGCAAGATTTCGAATGGGAAAGCATCTTCGACCCAGTACTTGGTGATGATGGGGGCGATTTTCGTCTCCATGAACGTGCGCACCTGTTTCAAAACCGTCAATTCTTCGGCGGGCAGTGTTTCGATGAGGCCGTAGAAATCGCTATTGGGAGCCGGTAGCGGTGCAGGCTTTTTGTCTTTTACTGGGCTTGCCATTAAAACCCCTCTTTACTGTTTACGTCTTGCTGCTTGCGGCACTTCATTCAAAGCAAGTGGGTCGCCAAACGCATCCGGAAAGCGCCTGCTGAAAAGAAGCGAGTTGCCGTCCGGAGGCAGGCGTTGATCAACAAATCAGTGTCATCGACAGATCGGTGTCAACGGGTGGTAACACCGAAGAGACCTGCTAACGCATGAATAGCCAACTGTTGTGCTGGCCGCAGGACGAAAGATCGTAAGACTGGTGTGCGGGTACTCGAGAATCCGCTACTTCTGATCCTGGTGTGGAGAAGGATGGAAGCAGGCTAGGTTGAAAGAAGAGGACTGCAATATTCCGATCATCTTCATCACCGCTCATGGAGATGCCAGCATCAGAGTTCGAGCGATGAGAGAGGGTGCAGTCGAGTTCCTCGCAAAACCGTTCGATCACCACTTGTTGCTGAAAAGGGTCCGTGCTGCAGTTGATATGTGAGCAAGCTCGGCTATTGCAGTCGCGCGGGGAGCTTTAAGTCGGGGAAACTGGGGCTGAAATCGGTGTTCATGAACCTTATGCGCAACGGCATCGAAGCCATGGATGACTCCGGCGGAGAGCTTACGCTGAAGTCGCAACTGCAGGACGGTCAAATCCAGTTCTCGGTCAGTGACACGAGCGTGGGGTTGCCAGCGGAGCAGATGGCTCAGATCTTTTCGGCGTTCTTTACCACCAGGCCGCAGGGCAGCGGCATGGGATTAGCGATCAGCCGCTCCATTGTGGAGTCGCATGGTGGCCGGTTGTGGGCAACCGCCAACGATGGACGAGGTGCAACCTTTCATTTCACTCTACCGCTCCAAGTCACGGATTCATCGCCCTTGGTTGCCTGATACACTTCTTCGTTTCGTGACATTCGGATTTCACGAGCAGATGGAATCGGCTCAAGCGTGCGATCGCGAGGATACTGGCGCAAGAAATCCCTTCTATAAAGAGGGACCCTGGAATCGCTTTCGATACTCAAATAAAAACTTCAAGATGAGGCTTGCTATGAGGAATCCTTCTTATCGGTCACGGTGGATGATCGTTCTAACGAGCGTACTCGTTGCTGGAATATCTGCTGCAAGCGGCGAGACCCTTCCTGCATTCTTCGCGGAGCGGCTCCCTGTTCGTGCAGGCCAGACGTTGTCTGCCTCGGGTGTTCCCGCGCTCCACGGTATCGTGGATTCAGCTCGTAATGCCGATCTGCGCTGGTCCGACTTTACTCGCTACAAACCGGAGGTCGCCAAACTCTATGAGACCAACGGTTATTCTTTGCTTTGGCTTCAGAACGGTCGCGTCCGTCCCCAGGGACGGGCCGTGATCGAGCTCTTACAAGATGCGGACGCGAAAGGACTTGACCCCGAGGATTACGACGGCTCACGGTGGCAGGCTCGTCTCCTCAAGCTGAATCAAAATCCGTCCGAACAAGACTTAGCCTCGTTCGATACCGCGCTTACGGTCTCGGCAATGCGCTACATCCGTGCCGTCTACTGTGGGCGAATAAATCCCAAGGAATTCAAGTTTCAGCTCGATATGGGATGGGTACAACTCTCGTTGGCGCAATTCATTCAGACCCAGGTCTTGAATGCAGGCGATCCAGCCGCCGAAATCCAGAAGCTGGAACCGCCTTTCCCGGGCTACCGGAAGCTGCTCGAGCTCCTGCCGGTGTATGAAGGATACGCACATCAAGTTGAGGGAGAGAAGCTGCCAACGGTCACGAAGACAGTGCTGCCTGGCCAACCCTACGCTGGCGTCGTCCGCTTGGGACGGTTTCTTCAAATAATCGGTGACATTCCGGCGGGGGAACGACTGAATCCGAATGCAACCCTCTATGACGGTGCGCTCGTCGCGGGTGTAAAGCATTACCAGGACAGACATGGGGAAACTCCCACCGGCAACCTTGACGCGCGCACGATCCATGAACTCAACACGCCTCCGGCGGCCCGCATTCGCCAGATCAAGTTGACGCTCGAACGGTGGCGCTGGCTTCCGCATTCCTTCCCTCAACCGCCCGTGGTTGTGAATCTTCCGGAGTTTCGTGTGCGCGCGATGAACAAGGATGGCACCGTCGCATTCTATAAGAACGTCATCATTGGAAAAGCCTACGGTGGCCACGAGTCTCCGATCTTTGAGAAAGAGATCCAATACGTAGTCTTCCGGCCGTATTGGA
>Ga0210393_10001103_pt1 | contig 23178 bp, 19 predicted proteins | sample IncBWC27OmetaG_FD_160068 | JGI IMG/M metagenome (GOLD analysis project Ga0210393, IMG submission 160068) | Forest soil microbial communities from Barre Woods Harvard Forest LTER site, Petersham, Massachusetts, United States - Inc-BW-C-27-O ... | reverse complement strand
TCACGCTCCCGACTTCTTGCGGGAACCCGAGCACAGCTATCGCTTGCGGTGGATAATTCCCCAGTGGCTTAGCGGGGATGAAAATCATCACCTGATAGCACTTCGTTGGAACTGCCCCACCGAGGCCGTGGCTTACGACGGTGCGAGATGACGTTAGTCCAAGGTCATCCGCAACTGACTGGTCAATAGAACAGTTACTTGCACCCGTATCAACCAGAAAGAATCCCTCAATCCCATCTTTTGGATTTCGCGACGAGGGCAAAGCTACACGCCCCGGAACGAGTGGTCCAAACTTAGCCAGATCATCTGGTGTGACAGTAGCAGTGATTTTGTAATCGAAAGCCATCTCACTTTTTCTCCGCTTGCTTCGTTGGTCCTCCAGCCCACTTGAACTCAACATTCTTCGTCCTATACGTTCGATGCAACTGGTCGGTGAAATATATGCGTCCTCTCCAGTTCTTGCCTTCCTCACCGATGACGGGCTTGACCATCAGGCTCACACAATATTCAGGCGTCACCAGTTCTTCAGGGTCGATATCAATCGGCTCATGGAAGTGAACTATAGGTTCCGTTCTCTTGAGAAATGCGTCGATCAGAAGGAGAGTCTGGTCAGGGTCATCGTGCGTGAAATCGGCCATGAACATCACCTGCATGAACGGCTCGTGTCCGGCACGACCTAGACACCAAAGAGATGGCGTCGGATGAAAGTTGACGTAGAGTCGCGGCTTGCGTTTCAGCAAAATTGTCAGCCGTGTTGAAATCGCATCTGAGACGACGCCTAGAGGCTTCGTGAAGACCTCTACAATCTTAGTCACGGCACTCGTGACTTCCTTCCAGAATCCCAGTTCGCTCATGCAGCACCGCTCCGTTCACGCGGGAATCTGTCATCAATCGCCCGCATAATCTCCTCAGCCCAGCGTACAGCGTCGGAGATTGCAGCCACGGTCACAGGCACACGCTTGCCTCCGTCGTATTGTGCCAGTTTGCGGGCCGCAAGGATCGCGGCCATGATGCCAAGGACGCGTTTGCGGCCTTCCTCCATCCCGGCATAGTACACCTTTCGCCTTTGATTCGCCACAACTTTATACTCGTCTTCTGGTCTTGGGGAAAATTAACGTCGATGAGGGAAACCACATTCGGCACGCTGTTAGAAGAGTTTGGACAGAATCTTGTCCACTAAGGATTTTGCAACAACTCTATTCGGAGAACACTCATAGATCAGCGAGAAGATACGCTCGGATGCACGGCGTTCACTTGCGGGAAGAGTGGCCAAGGGCTTTGCTCCGTACTTCCGACCCTGTAGCAGTACCATTCTGTGCTCCAGTTTCTTTATGTCGCGTCGTAAAGAGGTCTTGGCTTCTGTGGCAAGGGCAGTTTTGTCCGCGATCTTCCCCATTGTCTGGAGAGCCAACGCAATGTCGATCTCCAATTTTTTGCGTTGACTCTGCGTGACACTCCCTTGCCGAATTATTTCAATTCTTTCAAGAACTCCCGCTTTTTGGAATTCAAACTGTCGTAGCCAGTTTCGCTTTGCGGAACTCGTGCGGCAGCGATTGCTGATCTCGCGGGCTATCGGTGACAACTGGTTGATTAGGTTGGTGTAGTGAACGTTCTGCTCATAGTGATCGCGACGACCGTTAGGGATGATGCGGGCGTCGATGACGTGAATTTCACCCACGCACCAAGAGTTGAAGCGAGTTTCGATAAACAAATCTTCCAATATTCCGTTCGTTCCAATTTGGATGTTGCCTGATCGCAATCTCAGACCCTTCAAATTTGAGTCCGGGACCGACCCTTTGTAGTTGTGATGCAGAACCCAGCCGACCGCAGCAGTCCCACCGTCGGAGCCGGGGATTGTAATCTTCTGTAGTTCCTCAAAATTGTCTTTCCCGCCAGAGATGTCGAAAGAGTCGCGATGCGGGCGGAACGTGGGGTCTACCTTGTCGCCAACCTTCAGCGTGATGTTGGTGAGTCCGACGTGTTCCCCGAGCATAGCTGTTATGTCATCCGCGAACCGAAACTGAGGTGCGAACGGCAACGGCCCAACCTGTGACAGATACTCTTCGATGACGGTTGGGTTAAGCAGCCAATCATTGCGGAGCCGTGGGATGTTACGAAGCTCAACCTCAAAAAAGTGTTCTGGCTGCTTCTTGCCATCTATGCGGCGAACCTGCACGCACTGGGCGACCACATCGCCGAGGTCGCCGGAGAAATCTGCGGAACGAAGTAGAGCCTTAGCCTTTCGACAGTCCCAACGCAATTCCGAAACGAGAGACTCTCCGGCTGATCGTGAACGGAACAAAAGCTCTTGGCAGTAGGCCAGTCCCGATAGCCTACCGACGCCTCGAAACCCACGCGAAGTCGTACCCCGCTTTACGCTGGCACCGAACGAGGTCAGTCGGCTCTCAAACTCGGCAGCAGATATGCCAGTGCCGTTGTCGCGAATTTTTACGGTTCGCTTCTCTATATCGATCTCAATCTCAACGGTTCCGGTTTTCTTAGGACCGAGGACGCCTGTTTGACGGGCTTCATCTATGGCGTCCGCTGCGTTCTGGATGTATTCGCGATAAATCGCCAGTGGATCGACGTACATCGCGTTGCTCAGAACTTCCAGAATGTCCTTGCCGACGATGATCGGCTGGTCGCGAAACGACCACGGGGTCTCAGGCGTGTGTAGGTTTATCAGTGCTGTGCTCATACATGTGAGTGTCTTGCGGCAGTCAGAGGTTTCTTGATAGGGGCTGTGATCGGAAACTCAATTACGCTGTCACTCAGTCCCGCATCTTCGACGCGTTCATCATCAGGAACATCTATTGTGGGATCAACTCGATTACGCTGATGTTCCCATATCGCTTCTTCTTCCCCTTTGCCGAGTGGGACGTAGAAGCGAAGAATTTCGCGGAGTTGTTTGCTTTTCGTTTTCTCTGGCAGGTCCTTGAAGTAACGCGGATCGCTCGAAGAGACAAGCCCAAGCAGTTCGTCCCTGTCATTTACCGACAGCCTCGAAAACTTCGACTCAAAGTCGTCGAACTCTGGCTGGCCCTGCGACTTTTCATACCAATCTCGATTGAAGATGAATCGATGCGGCCACAAGAGCAGGTCGTGGAATTCTGCCTCGGTTTCGCCGAATGCCCGCTTGAAAAACTGCGGGGCACCACTGACAACACCGTGGGTCGCCTGCAAAATGATCTGCATGGAGCGAAGCTGATAACGCGTCCACTTTTCACCGATGAACGTCCGATCAGCACGATCGGTGGGCTGATACCGCATCGGAAATGACCAAATGCGGATGCCTAAATCCTCGTTCAGTGCGACGTTCAGGCTCATCCTCTGATAGAGGTCGGAGGGAGTGTCGTGAAAGTTGTACAGCATGTAATTGGAAAGCTCGTGCAGACCAAATTCGTGAGCGTAACGGATCGACTGTTCGTAAGGTTTTCGCAGCCCCCAATGGTCGAAGGCGATGCGGAGCGGCTTCAGGCAGATCGTGGAAAGTTCCCGCAAGAACATTGGGTCCTTGCAGAGAATTCGAGCATCCACGCCCTGATTGAAATCCACACGCCGTTGCACAGGAACACGCCCACGATAGAGCTTCGCGTTGGGAACAAACCCAAGGTCGCGTATCTCCGCAATGATCTCCTTGAACCGGGGAGACGCGACGATATTGTTGTCCATCAATGTGAGGTCTTTTTTGGCTCCGTAGAACTCTTCCACGCCACGCACGAGTTGCGTGAGCGGAGCCACGTCACGCTGATCGCCTTCCAGCTTTGGCACTCCACAAAAGCTGCACTTCCTGATACAGCCTCGGGACGCATACGCAAAGTAGGCATCGTTGACTGGATAGCGGTAGCTGATCTGGTCAAGGATGCTGTAGTCAGGAATCAAGTCTTCGATTGGCGTGCCCAGCACGTCATCTGAATACAATTCCTCGGCGAAATCATCTAGCTGGAGTGCGACAGCGGGCGACTGGCCAAGTAGACCCTTAATGAACCGGATGCCACGCCATTTCGGTTCATCGAGAAATCGGCTGTGCATCAAAGACGCTGCGATGCCCCCAACAAAAACCTTCTCCGCGTGGCCGTTGGCAACGTAAAGTGCGAAGTCGATGCTCTGGGAAATTCGTGCAAACTCAAAGGAAAACAGAGTGGTGACGTAGATTCTGTCCCACGCTGTCATGAGCACTGATCGGTCTTCGCCTTTGATGAACCGGACGTTGTCCTTTTTCCCACGCGGCCCGTGGTATTGGGCGATTTTCATCAGTCCCAAGGGCGGGTATTTGTTCTTGTACCCCGGTTCGATCAACAGGATGTTTTTGTCGGCCATTCCTCAGTCTCTTCGGATACGTCGAAGCCCAGCACAACCCGCGTGATCGGCCTCGATTGTCCGTGTCGTTCATCCTTAAAACAAGTGTACCCGCTTGGGACGCGGCTTGTCGATCCCGTTCTGGCTTCCCTCGCAGGTCTGCATCTTACCGGGTTATTTCTTCCTGCGTATGGATAATTTTGGCTGGACAAAACGGGTCGGAACGAAGCCCTTTTCCCGTGCCTCCAGCAACCCCAAATTGATGAGTTCCAGTAGAGACTGATTGCTGGCGATTTTGTGGCCGACGCCAGAGTGAAACCTGAAATCCGTGACGAAGTGAATCATCCAGCTACCGCCGGTGCCGGGGTAAATGATAGCGGGGCGGCAAGCGACATCAAAATGTTCGGCTTCCCCAGCGTCACGCAGAAAGGAGTTCATGTACAAGGTCTGGCGGGCACAATCTGGTATCTCCGCGTCCATGTACCACGAAATAATTTCGTCCACAGCCGGATGCAGTGTTGTATCCAGAATCCCACTCTTCAACGACTTGCCCAAGTCCTTCAAAAACCCCCATTTCTCCTTCGCTGTATCGCCATCTCGTAGTTGCTGCGTGATTATGAGCAGGAAGCTCTGTTCGTATGTCGCTTGGTTTTGAATGAGCTTTCGGACGGCCTTCGGACGCGACAGGTCCGCATAGATGAACCCACCGAAGTAATCAAGGTTGACCAATTCGTAAGGCCAGTTGGGAGCGTGACCGAAGGTGTCCCTTCCGTTCAGCAGGATGTCGTCAAATTCTCCATAGAGGGAATGTAGTCGATGCTCGACATTCATGACGTTCGCCCTGAGAAACATCAAGTGCTGCTGGTTCTCTTCTCGCTCTACTGTGGTGAACCTGTCGATGAATTGTTGCCACTCGATTACGTCCAACATCTTCCATGCGGGCAGGCCGAGGTACTTGAGTTGCTTGCCAAGCTCGGTACGCCATTGCGAAATGATCGCCTTGTCGTACTCCCCGCGAATGAAGTCCTTCGCAGGATTAGAGTCGAAACTGGTGTCGAGCTTTGGGCTTCGCATCAGACGTATTTGTCTTTCAATGCTTGACGAATTTTGTCCGCGACCGAGTGATACTCATCCTTGTCCTTGGAGTAGTGCTGTTGCAAAGTCTCCATCACGATCAGAAATACCTTGCGTGCCTTTGTGGGCATATGCAAGGCTTCCGCCAGATCGGACACGGATTGTTCCTTTTTGAGCTTCTTAGGGTTGTTGAGTTCCTCTTTAAGAGATTCCGCGAGGCGTCGAACCTCTTTCTGGTAATTTCCGATTTCCTTGTCCGACGTATTCTTGCGTGTGCCAAGCCTCCTGAAACTCTTTTCCAATTCCTCTTTGAAGACCTTTATGTCAGAACGTTCGATGCTGCCGTTGTTTAATTGTGCCTGTATTTTCTCCAGATCGTGCTTGGCTTTTTCCGCATCTTGATACGCCCTGCGATTGTCGCTGATCGTCTGGGCGTAATTGTTGAGGATGAGCGGTATGCGGCTTTGTGCTTGTGCATACAGCTTCGCCCGTGCAACGTTCTCGATGAAATCAGACCTAGAAGTAGTCGGCTGTACGTTCTTGTCAACAATGTGAATCTCCCCTGTGAACCATTGTGCTCGGACACGAGCTACAGTCCACAGCGTGCGTTCCGGTAAGGATCGATCTCCGATGGAAAATCCAAATAACTTGTAGACCAACCCTGCGAATCGACGGCGATCTTCCACCTTCTCACCGGGAACACTGAAAATCTTTCCCGTTGCCCGCATTTTGTCGAGGATTTCTTCCGCGTTGCTCGTGTACCAACAGTACGCGAGTAATTCTGCCGGATTGTCTGGGTCACGGACATCAAGGAATTGGGGGGTAGCGACCTTCATCTCTTTGGTGTACGGCTTGTAGACGCGAACTTGCTTCCCATCGCTCGACAGACAGATAGCCTTCGGTGAATAGTCAGGCACGAAAACCCTGAGATTGTCGGAGATGAGACTTCCCGGCTCAAACTCGGGAGAGAAATCGACTGGGCCTATATCTCCGATGTACTCCGTCACCACATCCGGGTCGAGCAGTTCCTCGCAGGAATCCTTTATGTTGCGGATTTCAACGAGAGTGTAATGGTCGTCAGGATCGATGTCCGTCCACCATGTCGATGTATGTCGCTTGATAACGGGGCTGGCAGGTTCGTTCTTGCCCTGACGTTTCTTATCGCTGATATCCCGACGCATGTCGGCTGCACGAAACTCAAAATGATGTAGCTTCGGATCACCATAGGATGTTGTCGTTATCTTTAGCTTGTCCGCGACAGCGATCCCCGCAAGTCGCCCGATGCCTTTATACCCAGCTTCTTCACCAACCTTCTTTTCCGAGTAGGCAATACGTTTGAGCTTGGGAATATCCTCTTCGGTCATCCCGATGCCATTGTCCCAAATCAGAAGACTCTTCTGTTGGATCGAGACTTTGATCTGAGGCTCGGTTCGGTCTGTGGGTATGAGGTCTGAAATTCTTATCCAGTCGTCGAGGGCGTCACTCGCGTTCTGGATGTACTCTCGGATGATTTCCAGTTTGCGAGGATATAAATCTTCCGAGAGAATCTGGACCGCAGCAGCGTAGAACAACTCTTCGCTGTCTTCTGTATCGACTTGGTTCGTGTTAACTATGTCTGACGCCATAAGGTTGCTCTCTTTTTGAAGTCCGCGAGAGTCACTACGTGGCCCCGATTCTTGGTAATGAAAAAGGCTCTGCCCTGCGGCAGTACGGAGATGACCTGCTTGATCTCCTCTGGAGACGAATAGTTGGAACACTTGGACGATAGCAATTTGGACACTTTGAGTGTCGAGTCTGAAGTCTGGAAGACCAGCTTTGACGCACTGTTGGAGAATGCGACCGGACTAAAATCCTCAGGCTGCTGTGAAGCGAACAAGACTCCAAGTCCAAATTTTCGGGCTTCACGGAGCAACATATTAGTCGGCCCGCCCTCGCGGAAGGACAAATGGTGAGCTTCGTCGAGCACGCAATAAAGTCGAAGCGGATTCTGCCCGGAAGACTTCAGAAAGTAAAAAAGATGCCATAGCAAAAGTTCAACGAGCACTCTTTGCGTCTTGCCCTCAAGTCCACGGAATTGCAAGACGTGTACCTTGTGCTCGGAGTCGGTAAGCAAAGACTTCCACGACCACGTCATGTCGCTGCGGAAAGACGTAAGCATGAAGAACGTCATCAGTCTGGCCGCGACTCCGGCGGCGTTCTTGTAATTCAGGTAATCCTTATCCGCAGACATCTCCTCCAGCACATTTTGAAGAGTGAGCAGGCTAGGCAGTTCCCTGTTCCACGTCGATGAGTCGGTTTCAGAGAAGCCGCTTCTCTCAAAGGCCAGTCGGATCGCATCGACGACAACTTTCCGCTGGATGTCGCCAAGCCGATAGGCTGCATCGAAAACATCCGAGACGCGAGCGGCAACGCTCCTCGGCCCCTGCGTGTCCTTCGGAAATATCTGCATCGGATTGATCGGGAGACCCTCTTCGCCGATCAAATGTTCCCGTATCCCGGTGAACTTCGTGAACTGCGGATCGAGTTGTTGCAACTCAAAGCTCTCGCCGTAGTCGAACAGAATCGAGGGAATCGACCTCTGAGCTAATTCCGCGACGAGGCATTGGACCGCGTAGGTTTTGCCCGAGCCGCTTTCCCCCATAATCATCAGGTGCGGATTAGTCACCTCTCCCGCCTGCTGGGGGTTCCAATAGAGCGGGTCGCCATAGTCGAAGTCGTCGCCGACGTACACTCCGTTGTCCGCAGTCTCTTCTTCCTCTTCCGCAAGCAGGACTTGCTCGATTTCGGGGTGGTTGTTCGCGGGTACGTCTGTGGTGGGAACTTCGTCCGGCACGGAAGCTGCTTCTTCGACTTCTGCTTCCGCTTCCGACTCCACCACCTCTTCTTCTGCCTCTGACTTTGTCCGTTGTTTGTGATAAGCGAGAAGTGTGCTGACCTGAACTTTTTTCAGGTTCAACATCTGTGCGATCTCAGCAGGGTCTTTCTGCTGATCGGCAAGCTCGAAGACGAGCTTGGAGACACTATTTGGAATTTTCGATGGCGGCATCGGATGTTAATCGTAACCTATCTGGGCCCGACGACTACCTCGCCGACCGCGAGGGCACTTGTAAGGGGAAGAAATAACACGGCGATTGTATCCGAATATGTCAGCAGGCTGAACAAGATTTCGACGGGCTAGGTGCCCCGATTACTACTACATCAACAGATTACTCAAAAGAGGGTGTCCTGCGTCTGTATCTCGACGGGGGTCGAGCACTCCGCGTCGTCATTCACGACATGGTTGACCCGAGCACTGACGGCGTAGCTTCGCATCATCCGAGCGTCGTAAGGTTTCAACATTTCTGAGACCGCCGCGACATCGGTCATCCCCGGATCGAGCCATAAGTCGTAATTGTCAGGATTGAGAATGACGGGCATCCGGTAGTGAACGGCTGAGGTCACAGCGTTCGGAGCCGTCGTCAGAATCGAGCATGACTTGATCCATTGCCCGCTCGGTGCTTTCCAGCGATCCCACAGCCCAGCGAACGCGAACAACTCACCGTCACGGACCTCAAAGCAGAAGGGCTGCTTCGCTCCGGCCTTTTTCTGCCACTCGTAAAAGCCGTCTGCCGGAATGAGGCATCGGCGGGATTTCATCGGATCACGGAACGCGGGTGTCGTCGCCGCCTTCTCCGACCGTGCGTTAATCATTGGCGGGCCGGACACGGTTTTCGCCCAAGACGGGATTAGACCCCAACGCATCAGGGACAATTCGCGGCGAGGTTCCTTGGGATGTTGTCGGATGACCGGGACTGGCTGAGTGGGAGCGACGTTGTATCGGGGCGTCCAATCATCAATACCACGGCTGTCAAAGTGTTCCTCGACAACCTGCTTTCGGCGCGAGAGTCGGTAGCGGCCACACATAGGAAAGATTATCGCAGATCGGACGAGCGGAACCGGGTCGCCTCCCTTGCGCCCACCGAAGCCCAAGGAGACTGAATCGTGCAAAGTGTGAGGACTTCCGTTAGGTCGGTCAAACGAAGGCGGGGTGGTGTATACAGACGGCAAAATGCCCCCTCCCCGATTTTGACTTAGCCGGGTCCGCCCGCCCCGGAGGAGGATAGTGATCCGTGGAGCACGCGCGCGAGCGATTCTTGTTGACATCAACAGGTCCTCGCGATTATGGTCTGGACAATTTGCGAGGCGGATTTCCCGTGGCGGGTTTACGGTTCCTTTTGTTCCGTCAGTACTCCGGCTCGTTGCTTCTCCTTAGAAATGTGAATGGATTGTGCCCGGCGTGGTCGTCGGCGAGGCACAGTGCGGACCAGTAATCGCATGAGTACCCCGGCACTGGCCGGAGGGCCAATCTGTCCATTTCGTCAGGAGGAACAAAATGTCTCGTCGCACCCTGCTGCAGCATTCACTCTCGCACATTCATGTCATCCAGTTGCCAATCGTTGGCGAAAACAGGTACTGGAGCAGCCTGCATTCTTTTCGCAAAGCGAAACATCCCCAAGCAGCGGCGTCAGGGGCGAATGCTTGGCGCTTGCTGTTGTGTGCCTGGGTTGTATTTATTTTCTCGGCACGAGTCGCAATCGCACAGGTAAACACCGGCACACCCTCGTTTTCCGCGTACGATAGCGGGGAGTACGACACGATTAACCTGCAAAATCTAAGTGTCTCGTTGCACGTTCCGGTCATGAGTAAGAGCGGGGCGTTTCCTTTCACGTTTAGTCTCGTGGGTGGAGGCTCTTATATTTACGCTTCAGGGTCAGTACTCGTCCCCGGAATTGAGTATTCAGATTTAGTTGGAGTCGTAAATGGCGTTCTAGCAAATCCACCTACAGGTGTTGTTGCTGGCTCAGTAATAACAGGGGTACCGTGTCCTTCAGGTCACGGCTCAGGCACTGCTACGATGTCCTCACAGATTTCTATCGTGATGCCTGATAGAACGCAGCATCCTCTTCCAGTAAACGATACGATATACTCTGGTCCAACTTGCTTTAGTGGATTTACGGATCAAACAATAGACGGGTCGGGGTTCACATTCAGCGAAACAAGTTCCACAACTTCTTCAATTTACACCAATGGAGGACTAGCCCTAACGAGCAATTCAATAAAAGATTCTCAGAGTGCTCCGAATTCCGTGTCTATGTCTACAACTCTTAGTGGGACCACCTTTACCGATACGATGGGTAATTCTGTGCTTACGTCGAGCATAGTAAACGGTTCTCCTTGGGTTTGGACAGATGTGAACGGAGGTAGCCCTCAGGTTGCAGCTAGCTACACTGGCTACCCGCTAAGAACAACATTTGGCTGTACGGGTTTTACTGACACGGACACGGAACCAAACTCTTTAGACATACCGACAACAATAACCTTCCCGGATACGACTACGCTAGGGATCGCCTTCGAACAGACTCCTGGGCATTCAAGCGATCGTACGGGAAGAGTCTCCCAACTCACGATGCGTGACGGCAGTAGCCATGTCTCATTCAATTACAATCCCTCAGCCGGATCGAATGACGGTTTGAACTGTACTTACCTCGTACCGAACGGTCTTACGCGCACGACTAGCGACGGCACAGTGACCTACTCTCTGGTAACGTCTCTTGTAACAGGCGCTCATTACAAGAGCGTGACCACAAAGATCGATATTGGCGGAAACAAGACTACGTACACGTTTACGGGCTTGACTGGCGCAGGCGTGGCGGCGCTTCCAGTAACGCAGGCCCTCACGCAGAAAGCGTACTACGCTAATGGCGGGACTGTGAGCGTTCCATCGTATTCTGGCACGCCAACGCGGACCGAAACCTACTGCTATAACGGGAATGCTTCCTCATGTGCTACGACTAATGTTAATCTGCCCATTACCGAGATAGATGTATACGTGAATGACAACGTCAGCACTGGCACGTCACGCACGCAAACACAGTATGACGGCGGCCCCAGCGGCTCCTGTGGCTCCGGTACTGGCGGCTGCTACGGCAACGTGACTTCAGTCTCTCGATATGACTACGGAGCGTCTTCACCCACGTTTGTGACAACTACCACCTACGGAGGTTGTGGCGCTGGGAGCACTGTCAATGATAAGCCGTGCGAGATCAAGACCATCTATGCCGGGAACACCGCCTCTGACAACAAATACACGTACAGCTCGTATGGAAATCTATTGAAGGTTTCTCTGTCTACTGACGGGGGAAGCACCTTCATCGGAAACACCACGTCGAACCTGTATAACAGCAATGGTACTCCGTCTAAGACTTACGACGTAGCTAATAACGAGACTGATTACAGCTATTCGACCGCAAACTACAGTGATGGTTGCTCCGGCAGTAATTACGCAGTATTCCCGACTAACATCAAGAACTTAGGCACCGGGGTCAATGCTTCAGCAACTTACGATTGCACTGGGGGAGTGAAATTGCACGACGTGGATGCTAGCGGGAATGTGACTATCTACGGCTATCAAAGCAGCGGTGGGGCAGCAGATCCCTGGTGGCGAGTGATGTCAGTCACGGACCCCTTAGGTAACGAGACATGGAAAACGTATTTTCAGTCTGGTCCCATCGGACCTTATACGGAGTCAGCTTCGAGCTTCGGAACATCCGTAGACAATGAGTGGAGAACCACTGACGGCTATGGAAGACCGGTCCTGTTCCAGAAAGCTCAGAGTTCTGGTGGATCGAACTATGATACGGTCAGCACGTCGTACAACTTCAGCGGAGTGAATCCGACCGTCTTTACGTCCATTCCCTGTAGCGCCGCGTCGACTGCGTCGTGCCCAAAAGGATCCACTACCACTTTGGACATGTTCGGACGTCCACTTACGATTGTGGATGGTGGAGGAGGTACCGACACGATCAGCTATTCCCAGAACGACGTACTTACAACGCTTAGTCCTGCCCCTTCAGGTGAGAACAACAAATCCGTGCAGAATGAGTACGACGGGTTTGGCCGATTGACAGAGTCGTGTTTCATCTCTGCGACGGCGAGCGGGAATGTGTCATGTGGTGAGCATACTGGCAGCAGCAGTGGCATTGCGACCTACACTAGTTACGGTTCCAGTCCTGGAGGCCAACAATGGACCAGCTCTAGTAGAGGAGGCGGTACGCAACACAGAACCAGAACAGTAGATAGCCTAGGTCGCTTAATCGCTACTGCGACACCAGAGGCAGGAGAGACTGATTATTATTACGATTATACATCAGGCTCGCCTTGTGGCGGAACTTACAATTTTCCAGGGAAACTAGTGCGAAAGAAATACCCAAACGGCAACTTTGAGTGTTACGACTACGATGCTCTAGGTCGACTGCTGGACGTGTCTGCTGGGTATTCAGGAGGGGGTACGACTGCGTGCAGACGATTTCGTTATGACAATACGACTGGTGTATTAGGTTCGCTTCCGACCGGAGTTACTTTATCCAACACCTCTGGACGACTTGCGGAAGCTGAAACCGACAACTGCGTGCAGCCTGTTATTGCTACTTTGACTGATGAGTGGTTTAGCTATAACGTTGACGGACAACTCACTGATTATTGGGAGAGCACGCCGAACAGTGGAACCTATTACCACTCGACAGCAACTTATAGCGGGCCTGCCTTGCTTACAACTCAACTCGTGAATCCGAGTTTTTACACTGCTACGCATACGCTTGACGGCGAAGGCCGATGGTATTCCTTCACTACCGGCACCAGCGTTTCGAACAAGGTTTCGGGCACGACGTACACGGCAGCACAGCAGCCGTCCACGATCAGCCTATACAGCAGCGACGGCGATAGTTATACCTACGATACCTCGGCGGCTCGCATGACAGGGTGGACGTTTCAATTAAACTCCGTGCAAGAGACGGGAATCGTGGACTGGAATCCGAATGGCACACTGAAAGACATCCAGATCGCGGACGGCTTCAATGCTGGTGGATCGCAGAACTGCGATTTCAATAACGGCCGCACGGCGGGAACTGGCTACGATGACCTCGCTCGGCTCATCGGGACAAGTTGTGGAACGAGCGGTGCGACGTGGAATCAAGCCTTCAGTTATGACCAATACGACAACCTAACAAAAAGCTCAACGGGCTATGTAATATGGAATCCGACTTACTCAGCATCGACCAACCATTACGCATGTACCGCCTGCACCTACGATAGCAGCGGTAACGTGACCTACGACGGAACGAACAGCTATCAATGGAACGAGTTTAACAAGATGAAATCTGTCAATGGCAGCGGCACGAACTGTTCGACTGGCGGAGACTGCAACACCTACGATGCCTTCGGTCGATTGGTGGAGACAGACCCGCACGGCGGAAGCAAGCTTGAGATCTGGTATGCGCAGGGCGGCAAAATATTTATGAACGGTTCCTCTGCTCTCTACGCTTATTGGCCTACAGGTGGGGGTGCTAAGCAGATCGTAACAGGCAACAATGGTGGCGTTTATTTCGTGCACAAAGACTGGCTTGGTAATGGGCGTATTGTGTCTACGGGACGTACCGTCCAGTCGGACATGGCCTATGCTCCATACGGTGAGGTCTACGACATATTTGGCAGCACAGCGCCCAAGTATCAGGGATTCAACGGCGATTCGACGCAGGACGTTTTCGCTGGGATGTACGAGACGCAGTACCGACAACTCCAAGGCAGCCAGCAGGGCAGATGGCTCTCGCCAGATCCTGCGGGCAGCGGATGGAATCAGTACGCATACTCGACGAACCCTAACATCCAGATTGATCCTAGCGGCCTCGAAGATGATTTCGATAACGAATTCCTGGCGATGATGGGGTTCGGTTTTAGCGGCGGTTATGGTTATAGTGAAGGGAGCTATATGGGCCAGATAGGAGCCGCACCTATAAACGGCTACAACAATGGAAACGGATACATCAACTACACGATGCCTGTTGTTACCTCTGCAGATATAAGCACTTTCCCAGGCCTAAGCGTGCTGCCTGTCGGGGGTGCCGCCCCTGATCCTGTATTCGCTGATGCCACTCTTGATCCTAACAACCCTGGCCGAATAATCTCTAGCGTGTGTGCATATTGTGTGCAGCTACTTCAGCTACTTTCACCGACAACGAACTTCGATCCGATAACACTGTCACCAAGCCCCGGAGGAATTATCGTACCCGCAAACAACGGTACTCCCACAACTCCTGTAATCCAGCAAGTCAACGGAAAGTTTAAGCCGAACGTTCCTCCCGAGTGGGGCTTCTGTGGGAAATATCGGGACGGATCAGGCGGGGGCAGTGCTCTCTATCAGATTTGCATGAACACGCCCAACAGCCCGTGGGGTAATTGCGTGAGGGGAACGTTGTTGAACCAGTACACGCCTAACCCTAACCCACCTGAGCTTTTCGTTTATCTCTTTGTGGATCATCCGGTAGATTTCGCGAGCTGTTTGGGGAAATAACTTATGCGTCCAGCACTTCGGTTGTTTCTAGTCATGGGACAAGCGGCGCTGATAGTGACAGCGACCTACTTTGCCTTGATCCTTATTGCAGTTTGGCCTCTCGTCCCCCATGCCTCAGTTGGGGTTCAGGCTGCCGCAGGAGCCGTGGGGGTGCTAGGTCCGATTTGTTTCGCGGCATGGTGGATTTTCCGGAGGCTCCGGGTCTACTACGAGCGACGCGAAGCCCGCACTGCCGCGATAACATTCGGCCTCTTCACTCCAGTGCCATTGGGTATAGGCCTCCTGCTGGGCCCAATTGTCGGGGGTTACACCGGTATCTTCCTGGGAACCGAGTCTCGCCTGGTTGCTTTTTCGGGTGCCCTGATGGGGATTGTGGTGATGATCGCCATGATGACCTTCGTCCCAAGTTTGCTCACTGTGTGGATCGCGCGTCACATCGGAGGGGCTCACCAGGCGCAATAGCTGTTCGTGCCAGCGGCCCCCGATGGTCTTGGCAGAAATGACTCGTAGCCTCGTGCGCACCACATATCGGCTGTTCGCGATGGTAGGAGCGGCCACTTCAGCCGTGTATTGTGGATTGGTTTTTGCTTCGGTTCCCCTTCTGCAAAAACCTGGCCTGCCACGCCTAGTGCAAGTGCCTATGCAGGCAGTGATGGTACTCACTCCGATAGGAGTCGCAGCGTGGAGGATTTTTGAGAAGCTCCGGCCAAACTACTCAGCGCGCACGGCTCGTAAGGGAGCAATAGCGTTTGCGTTGTTCACGCCGGTATCGTGGGGCGTGGCCTTCCCCCTTTCCACGTTGTCGGGGGCGGCCCTGGGCGACTGGGCGGGTATACATTTTTTCGGTCTTGTAGGTGCTTTTGTGGGAGTTGTGACCATGGCAGCCCTGCTAAGCCTCGTGCCATGCGCGTTCACGCTATGGATCGAGCGTCACGACGGCGAGGCTCATCAGGCCCAATAGCTGCCTCAGTACCGAGTGGCGTTCTGAGAAATTTTTCTTTTAGCTGCGGGGTTGGGTTCTGGCCGCGCCGGGTGTAGCGCGGCCTTGCCGTTTGGGCGGGTGCCGATTCCGGGGTTTCCAGCCCGCCGATCCTGACCCGGCGGTGTGGCGTTTCGTGGGTTACCGTGCGCGCTACCGGGAGGATCAAAAGCGCGCCGCCTACGGCGTCGGGTGTAAGGGGTGACACGTCACCCCGGAACGGGTGCTGCGCGCGAGCGGTGCGTTAGCGCGCGCGAACCTGTTGAAACGAGAGCAGCTAAAGAAAAAATCCCGCCATCGGGTTGCCGTCCGGCAACCGCAGGTTAGCGCAGGCGAACTTGTTGATTTTTATAGCCTGCCTGCTACTCTCGGCTTGTAATCCCTGAAGGAAGTGACCTGCTCCCCTGTTTTGGCACAAAGGTGAGTATGATTTGTGGGGGCTGGCCCACCTTTGCACAATCGACGAAGGGGCTGCCCCATCCTCGCGTCCTTTGCGAGGGTGGGCACGACGCTGCTGGAGATCATAGGGCGGCGGCGACACCGACCAATTCTGCCAGTGCCTCCCAATGCCTCGGATGCGGTCGGCGTCGGCCCGCACGGATCGCAACGGCATGCGTGACAGAAACATCATGAGCCGACATGGTGACCGGGCCAGTTGGTCTCGCGAATCCGAAACACGCGGTCGGTAAAGCCCCGTTCAGAGTCTGGTACTTTGGTTCGATCATTGTTCCTCCTCTCCGTCGGATATCCGGTTCGCACCCAGTGAGAACTGTTGCAAAACCGTTTCCGTACTCGTTCGATCCTTCTTGGGCTCACACCCAAAGGTAACTTGTCCCGAAATGACCTTCCTCTGATACTGGCGGAAACGTGCAGAAGGGAAACGCCCATGAAGAAATTAGGACTATTGCTGGTGCTCGCTGCGTCACTGTCGTGCTTTGGTCAACAGGCACGGCCCGCGGTTTACATAGAACCTCAACAGGGTTTTGAGACCTACCTAGCTGCGGCGATTTCGAAGAAGAGTGTTCCCGTTGATGTGGTGACCGACGAAACGAAGGCAAACTACGTGCTTAAGGCCGCACCTGTCGAAATCAAGACAGAATCCACGGGCGGGAAAATCGCACGTTGTTTATTCGCTTACTGTGCCGGTATTGAAGACAAGGGGAATGTCTCCGTGCAGTTCATTGATACGAATTCAACCAGGGTTCTGTGGGCCTACTCAGTTGCCAAACAAAAAGGCGGCAGTAAGAACTCGCAAGCAATGGCAGAAGCGGTTGCCAAGCACCTAAAGGACTTTGTTGAGCATAATGCAGGGAAGGAAATCCTGACCGCGAGCGCCAGCCAGGCCGCGACTGTGCAGTCGTCGCAGACGGAGCCTCCCGTCGTCGCCGACCACTCACAGCCAGAGCCGCCGATGCAAACGGCGAGTGTAATCGTTAAATCCACGCCTCCGGGTTGCGACATAAACATTGACGGGAAATATATGGGCAGCACTCCATCCACCATTCAGTTGTCCCCCGGAGAGCACCTAGTCTCAATCGAGAAGGAGGAGATGCGGCCTTGGCAGCGGACAATGACAGTCACTGCTGGTGGAAGCTCTACCATCGATGCGACGTTGGTGAAGCCATAGAAAACGGCATCTCACTACGAAACAAATAGTTACGCTTGGGACGCGGGCCAACAACGCCCACCAGTTCCGCCAATGTACCGTGGATGCGGATGGCAACGACCCGCCCGGGTCGCAGCGGCATACGTGACCGAAATGCCCAGCGCGGACATGATGACGGATTTGCGATCCCAGCGAGGAGCCGCTGAAATTCTGTTCGCGTAGGTTTTCTCGTTGAGCTAGCGCGGGAGACTGGACGGTTGCCAAGCGCTTATAGCAGAGGCGGATCGGCGTTGCGTTCGTGTGTGTACGGCTTCAACTGATACCAGTGATACCGTTTTAGGCGGAAATCTAGCGAATAAGAGAAACTGTAGAAACTGTAGCCGAAGAACGGATCCGCTTGTAACTGGCTCAAACACAGGGTATTATCGCGGAAGTGTAGGATTGATCGGCACTTGCTGGAAATGGCGGTAATAGAATCCCTCCCTCTCCGCCAGCTTCCACAGTCCTAATCCCCGAAATACGCGAAATGTGCCTATATTTCGTGATTATTCCTCAGCAGACCGGACTGCGGAGAACGGACTGCTCCGCTGCAAACGGGGTCACTGTCCCGGCTTTTCTCCGCAGGGCACATGCGCAGTCCGGTTTCAAGAAGGGCGTAAGGCGAATGCAATGCGATCAAAAACCAGGGATTCGGCCTTGGGGAGTTGACTCTTCTCGGCATCCGGAGATCGATTTCGGCGCTTCCTCTAAGCCCGTTTCTGAACAGCGAGACGAAGCGCCGAAGCACGGCCGGATTGACCTCCTGGGAATCGGCGGCCGGCGCCCTCACTTGCTGTTTGTGGCCTACTCACCCGGGAATTGTCGTCCGCTGAGTGACGCAGAGGTGAAATGTGAGCATCGCCGTATGTGCAAGCACCTATGTGTTTTTCTGCGCCGTTTGCCATCTTAGACGTGATCATCACGCGGCACGGGAGATTTTTTTGTGCCACTCGCGGGGTAAAATCTGCCCAAGTAGTCACGAGTCTTCAAATTGGTTCCACAGGTTTTCTCGCTGGTTATCCGGTGAAGATTGCCTCTGTACTGTTTCATCTGTAAGCAATCTAAACGTTCGTCGCGAATCCACTGGCAATACTGCGAAGAACGGCTTAGGATGTTTGATCATTATTGCGCACTAGGCTGTTCGCCGCAAAAGAGCACATTATCCACAGTGACGAGGTTGTGATGGCACCGAACGCGAGTTCGACGCCCTGGGAGGCCAGGCAACTTCCCGCCGCAAACGGGCTGGCGGTTGTACGCGTGACCGTCGGGGCAATGTTCGTGTGGGTCTTTTTCGAGAATCTCGGGAAAGGCCTCTACACACCGGCGGGTTACGCGGGCCTGATCAATTACTACATCAAGGCAAGCCATTCGCCGGCCGCGTGGAAGGCGGTGATGGGCCTGGCGGCAAGCCACGCCGCGATGGCCGCGCCAGCTCAAGCGCTAACGGAAATCTTTCTCGGTGTCCTCCTAGTCATCGGTCTGCTCACTCGACCGGCAGCATTTGTGGCCTTTCTGTATCTCGGCAGCCTGTGGATTTCGGAGTGGGGCACCTCGTGGATATGGGAACTGCTGGTTCCCGTGCTCGCATCGCTCGGGCTCGCTATTGGAAGCGCCGGTCGGAGATGGGGCGTTGACGCCTGGCTGTCGCAACGGTGGCCATCTTCTCCGTGGTGGTTGATTTAAGCTGATGCTACGTGCGAGTCACCGTCATCATTCCTACCCACAATGAAGCGGGCGCGATCGAGCGCGTTTTAGGGGATCTGCCGTCCGACCTCACGACGGAGGTCATCGTTGTCGACAGCAACTCGAATGACGGGACGCCCGAGATCGCCGCACGAATGGGAGCCCGCGTCATTCACGAACCGCGCCGCGGCTATGGGCGAGCGTGTCTCACCGGTCTGGCCGCGGCAAATTCCCCTGACGTGGTTGTATTCCTGGATGGCGACTACAGCGATCGGCCAGCCGAACTGTCGATTCTTTTAGTGCCGATTCTTGAGGGCCGTGCGGACATCACGCTCGGTTCCCGCCTGCATTCGCGGAACTCGGCTGGCGCGCTGCCTTGGCATCAGGTGTTTGGGAATCGGCTCGCCGCCAGCCTGATCCGGCTTTTGTATAGGGTAGACATCAGCGATCTCGGCCCGTTTCGCGCTGGCCGCGCCGATGTACTACGCGCGCTCGCGCTCGCAGAGACCACCTATGGCTGGGCGGTTGAGATGATCCTAAAAGGCGCTCTGGCTGGATACCGCGTGGTAGAAGTCCCGGTGAGCTACTACCCGCGCATCGGAAAATCGAAGATTAGCGGTACGCTGAAGGGAACGCTCGGCGCTGGCTGGTTCATTCTCAGCTTGATCGTGCGCTATTATTTCCGGCGGCGAAGAGCGGGGACGCCGCGGCCAGCGTAGGTCCAAGTCAAAGTCGCTTATGAAGTCCGCAAGTCAAACGGTGGTGTGTTCGTCAGATAGCGACCGGGTGCTGGTAATCATGGCGAAAGCACCGAGGCCGGGCGCGGTCAAAACCCGCTTGGCTTCCAACCTTTCTCCTACGGCCGTCGCTGCTTTCTATTGCTGTCTTCTGGACGACACGCTGGCGCTTGCGCGGTCTTTGAGCGATGTGGAAGTTGCGATCATGTGCCCGGACTCGGATGTAAACGAGCTGGCGCGGTTAGCAAACGGTAAAGCGGTCGTAGTTGCGCAGAAAGGTGAGGGACTCGCTGCAGGCCTTACTTCGGTGTTTGCGCACTTCGTGTCCGATCATCGCAGTGAAGCCCATCGGCGCCGCGTCATAGCCTTCAACAGCGACAGCCCACACCTGCCGCGTTCGGTTCTCGAAGACGCGTTCGAAACGCTGGCCGCACATGACGTGGTCGTTGGACCAACGCACGACGGAGGCTACTATCTCGTCGGGGCAAAGGTTTCTCATCCTACGCTTTTCGCAGACGACGGAATGGGCACGAGTAGCGCGCTGGAGAGACTGTTATCGCGCGCACAGGATCTCGAGCTCTCCGTAGGTTTCGCAGATTCTTTTTACGATATTGATGTAGCTGACGATCTGAGTCGACTGGCAGAGGAGTTGCGGCTGGCACCGGCTAGGGCACCACGTACGGCGCGGTGGCTTAGGGAGTGGGACTCAACTGCTCATTGACCCGGACAGACGGTCGCGCCAAATCTCAATGTAGCGCTATCGCCTGATCGCGCCGGCGACCGAGAACGGGCGGGAGAAGGTCAGTACGCCATTTTCAATTTCACATTCGTGATCGCTTTGCCTTCGGCCAAGTCGATTGGCTGGGCTAGGTTCACGTCGGTTACTCCTGGGAAATAGGTCCAACCCCAATTTGCCAGGGTATACCGGTCGGGTGTACCCAGCTTTTTTACTACGTAAGCACCGAGAAGATACTGCCCTGGTGGCAAAGGACCGATCTCGAATGCGGAGTCATTGGTTTCGAGGTCTTTCTCCATCACCGGATGATTGAGAACAGGATTTGCGAACTGCAAGACAAAAACCTTGACCAGCGCCCAATCGCTCTCCGGGGTGTGGTGTTCCAATGTGCCAGAGATCCGTCCATTGGATTCGACTCGAATAGAGCTATCTAACCGAGGCTGCGGTTCAGGAATGGATACTTCGACCGCGTCAAATTGCAGGGGTCCCGGATCAAATGCACCACTCATTATCTGGGGCTTGCGTACGAAGTGGAAGTATCCGGTATATGAACCAAAAACCCGTCCCCGTTCGGGTCTGATTGGTCCGTAGACTTGATGCTCGCGCTCTGGCTTACAGTGAAACCAGATGGATGCTGGGCTACGGAAGGGAAATCCTTTGGGGTAAGGTTTTGAAAGATCGATCAAAAAATTGTCGCCTCCCCAACCAAAGACCAACAAGGCTTGAACTCGTACTAGAAGACCGTCGAATTTTTGGGGATGCGCCGAAAGCTCTTCGGGGGTGACATCTATGGGGCGTTGTGCGAACACAATTGTGCAGAATAGCGCGACACACCCCGTTAGAATCCGTTGGCGAATCCGATGCATTGCGAATACCGAGATTGTACATCGAGAGGTGGCGTAAAATCGCCATTTCGCTCATTGATCGTGGAGGCTCTGGTGCCGGGAGTGGGAGCTTCTGGCTGCAAGTTCCGGACGGGCACGTGGAGAACTCTAATAAGTGAAGATCACCCCCGCGTGGAGAGTCTACATACTCGGCGCCACGTTGTGCGTGGCACTCACGATCTGCTGTCGCAACTTCGGCGATAGAGGCGGGCCGTACTTCATGGTCTCTTTGACGCTTGCGGGCATCGTGTACCTCTTGGCGATCCGCGAGTTTTTCGCTACGCCAAAATTTCCCCGACGCGTTGTCGTGATTGGGCTCGTCCTGGCTGCCGCGTGGAACATTGCATTTCTTCGGGTGCCCCCTGGCGCGGATGATGATATTCATCGCTATGTTTGGGACGGCCGCCTGCAGAGGCTCGGCTACAACCCCTATGTTGTTGTTCCCAGCGATCCCCCCGTTAAAGGTCTGCATACTCCGGAAACTCGCAACTTGAACAACGCGTATCTACCCAGCCCATATCCGGCGGGAGCGGAGCTTTTCTTCCGCGCAGTAACTGCGATCCAGGAGTCCAGCTTTGCGCTGAAAGTAGCATTCGTGGTTTGCGAGTTCGCCATTGTTTTCGTGTTGCTCGATCTCCTGCGTTGCACGCACCAGGACGCGCACCTTGTGCTGGCCTATGCTTGGAACCCATTGTTGGCCATTGAAGTGGCGGGAAGCGGTCACATTGATATTGTTGGCGCGCTATTGTTGGTGGTGTCCGCTGCTGCGCTAGTGCGCCGATGGAGGGCGACTGCGGCCGTCGCACTTGGGCTGGCTATCGCAGTGAAATTCCTGCCGCTCGTACTCTTGCCCCTTTACTGGAAGCGGGTTCGCTTTCGCGACGCGGCGCTGGCGGTGGCCGTGGTCGGACTCCTTTACATGCCATTTCTGAATCACGGCCGCATTCCGATCGGCTCGGTTGCTACGTATGTGCAGAGTTTCCGCTTTAATGGTCCTCTGTTTGCCGCACTCGATCAGGTGGTGCCTCCGCAGTTGCTGGCTGGGCTGGCAGTTCTCGTTGGCTTAGCGACTGCAACCTGGCTAAGAATCACAGCGACCGAGTGGTCTCCGGACGCATTCGCGTGGCCTATGGCAGCATCGCTTTTCTGTGCACCAGTCGTATATCCATGGTACCTGCTCTGGTTGCTGCCGTTCTTGCGGTCGGCTTCGACGTTGCCGATCATCATCTGGACGGTCAGCATTATCCCCATATACCTCCAATGGCACTTGCGCGCACTTGGGCGTCCGTGGGGCTCGCTTCCGGGTTGGGTAATGCTGCTGGAATACGGATGCGTGGCAGCGGCTGCTGGGATTATTGCGTTTCGCCGTTCTGCACGACCTGTAACGACGCCCGTAAGCCAGTAAAATATAGTCCTTGTAGATGTGATTCTCCTGTAGTCTTGACAACTTCACATAATGTGAAGTGTTCTCGATGAGTGTTCATCGTTACGCGAAGGCACATGAGCGAGGCGATGGAACACTATCCGGATGCGGCGAACGAAATCAAAGCATGGGTGGGTATCGTCGAGAGGGCCCGCTGGCACAATTTTGACGAACTTCGCACCATGCCAAGACGAAGAAAGAAATGCACACACCAAAGGACATGTTTACGTCCGATCTTTCTTAACGCATAAGGAATACAACAACCGTAGTAACTGGGATCGAAGGTTTGGGACAAAATGAGCAGAATTCTCGCCAATCCGGCAGAAATGATCG
>Ga0210393_10001102_pt1 | contig 23188 bp, 25 predicted proteins | sample IncBWC27OmetaG_FD_160068 | JGI IMG/M metagenome (GOLD analysis project Ga0210393, IMG submission 160068) | Forest soil microbial communities from Barre Woods Harvard Forest LTER site, Petersham, Massachusetts, United States - Inc-BW-C-27-O ... | reverse complement strand
CAGGATGCTCCTTGGCCTCCTCCGGAGGAATGGGATCAGTGAACTGCAATACATCCTTGGCAGCATAATTCGAAACGAGAGCGCCCGGAATGGTGTACACAACGCGAAAGGATTTCAAATCCGGTGTGCCGTCGGATTTCACATTGCCGCGAAGAATTTCAATCGCTGGCGGCGCAGAAAGACGTTCGCCAGCAATGGTCCTGCCCGGCACGGTAAAAGTGAGCTGCGTCCCATCGCCCGCCTGATGCGCCGTGAGATCCGTGATAGCCACCGGAACCGGCGGCGAAGGAGCAGTCGGTGCACCTGGAGCCCCGCAGCCGAATACGAACACGGAGGCGCAAATCGATATAGGGAAAACAGAATACGAAGCGAGACTTGTTTTGCGTTTGACTCGCCGTGTGCTCACCGAGTTCAGGCTCTCCAAGATTCGAATAGAGGTTTTCGAACTGGTCGCGCTAGAGAATGTAGCGGCTCAAGTCCTGATTCTTGACAATATCGGACAGCTGTTTATTGACGAAGGCGGCATCGATCTTCACAGTTTTCTTCTTCAAGTCCGGTGCCTCAAACGAAAGCTCATCGAGAACTTTTTCTAGAATGGTGTGCAGGCGGCGCGCGCCGATATTTTCTGTCTGCTCGTTGACGCTGGTGGCAAAACGCGCGATGGCCGCGACCGCATCCTCAGTAAAAGAAAGTTTCACGCCTTCCGTCTCGAGCAACGCCACGGATTGTTTGAGCAGAGCGTTCTTCGGCTCGGTCAAGATGCGAATGAAGTCTTCTTCCTTCAGCGATTGCAGCTCGACGCGAATGGGAAGCCGGCCCTGCAACTCGGGAATAAGGTCGGAAGGTTTGCTGACGTGAAACGCGCCTGCAGCGATAAAGAGAATGTGATCGGTGCGGATCATGCCGTAGCGCGTGTTTACGGTCGTGCCCTCAATAATCGGAAGAATGTCCCGCTGCACGCCTTCTCGCGAAACGTCCGGGCCGTGGCCCGATTCGCGCCCCGCCACCTTGTCGATTTCGTCGATAAAAATAATTCCCATCTGCTCGGCGCGCTCCACCGCGGCGCGCGTTACCTGATCCATGTCCAGAAGTTTGTTCTCTTCCTCCTGCACCAGGTACTCAAACGCGTCGGCCACGCTCATCTTGCGCTTCTTTTTCTGCTGGCCGAACAAGCCGGAGAGGTTGGAGAACATGTCCTTCATATTGACGTCCATGTCTTCAACGCCCTGGTTGGAAATGATTTCAAACGACGGCATGGAACGTTCGCGCACTTCGAGGTCGACCATACGCTGATCGAGTTTGCCCTCGCGAAGCTGCGCGCGAAGTTTTTCGCGCGTGCGCAGCGTTTGATCGCGGCTGGCGGCAGCCTCCGCTTCGCTGATCCCTTGCGCGGGTGGCGGCGAGGGTGGCAGCAACAAATCGAGCACGCGCTCTTCCGCCGCTTGCTCGGCTCGGTCCGCAACCTCGTCGAGTTTTTCTTCGCGAATCATATCGATGGAAGTCTCCACGAGGTCGCGGACCATGGACTCCACATCGCGGCCGACGTAGCCGACTTCCGTGTACTTGGACGCTTCCACTTTTACAAATGGGCAGCCCGCAAGCCGCGCGAGCCGCCGCGCGATTTCCGTTTTGCCCACTCCCGTCGGGCCAATCATCAGAATATTCTTCGGAAGCACGTCCTCGGCAATTTCCGGTGGAAGTTTTTGCCGCCGCACGCGGTTGCGCAAAGCGACCGCGACGGCACGCTTGGCGGCGTTCTGTCCCACGATGTATTTATCCAGCTCCGCGACAATTTCGCGCGGCGTCATGTCGTCGAGCGCGGGAAGCAGCTCTTGCTCTTCCGCCGGAGGGGCGCCGTTTCCACCAGGTATGTAAACCAGTTCTTTATCGGTCTTGCTTGGCATAGTGCCTTCTGCTACCCCTGCAGCTCTTCGACTGTAAAGTTAGCGTTGGTATAAATGCAAATCTCGCTGGCGATGCGCATGGCTTCCATCGCCAGATCCTTGGCGCTCAGTTTGGAATGCTTCAGCATAGCGCGCGCCGCGGCCAGCGCATAGCTGCCGCCCGAACCGATGGCCACCAAGCCGTCGTCCGGCTCGATCACGTCTCCGTTGCCAGAGAGTATAAAGGTACCTTTGGTGTCCGCGACTATGAGCAGCGCTTCCAAGTGGCGCAGCGCGCGGTCCTTGCGCCACTCTTTGGCCAGCTCGACCGCGGCCTTCTGCAAATTTCCCGAATGTTCCTGCAGCTTGCTTTCAAAGCGCTCGAAAAGTGTAATCGCGTCCGCAGTGGAACCGGCGAAGCCCGCCACCACCTTGTCGCTATAGAGGCGCCGCGTTTTGCGCGCCGTATGTTTCATCACGTGGTCGCCCATGGTCACCTGGCCATCGGCGATAAGCACCACTTTGTTCTCCTTGCGCACGCATAAAACCGTAGTCCCGTGCATCAAGGCACTTCCCTGACTATTTCCCATTCGACCATTATACCGCAAGCGCCGAGCGAAGCTATTTCCGCATGGAGCCGACGCGTTCGTCGAGGCCGCCACTTCGAAGTTCTGCTCTAACTAGGGCTGGGAAATTTCGTGGAAAGAGAGTGTCTGATAGTTCCCTGTTGGCCGTGCGGCGTTGATCCAGCAGCTGCTGTAGAAAATCCCCTGGCCCCCCATCGCGGGGTCAAATTCTATGTTTCCGTCCAGTGCGTCGGGCATGCCTGGACCGGGAGCCAAATTACCCGATGAATCGCGCGTCTTGGCCACAAACATGGCCCCCACGAACTGCCCGGTCCCGGCGTGTGAACCTCTCACGAGGCCCTGTCCAATCACCATAACAATTCCGTACCAGGAGGCGTCAGGGTCGTACGTCAGTTGCCCAGTAACCAGCAACAGCCCATAGCCGGTATGGTGCCACGACGTTAGATCCAGATCGCCATTGACCACGACCGTCATCAAGTTCGATGCGGACATGCTACCGGGCAAATTGGAACCCTTTGCTGGCCCTGGAATCACCGCATCCGCGTTTTGCGTGATGCTCTGAACGACGCTGTCTAATCCGGTAGGAGTTTGAAAGTTGCCGGGGATGGACGAGCCGATATATCCGGCGTTGGGGGTTACGCCACCACTGCCTTGTCCCGTGTAATTGCCGGAGTGCGTGGTCATTGTGCCCGAGATGACATTGGTCTGGCTCGCGTCCGGCAGGTTTTGCGAATAGCCCACCGCCCAAACACCCGATCCATGGCTGCAAGTGCCCAAATTGATGGAGTCAATCCCGCTGACGAACCAGGAGTTGGAATTGGGCCCGGTGTAGTCCACATCGGTTCCAACAAGAGTCACGGCCGCCGGAAATGGCGGAAGCGAAATCGCATTCGGGGCCACAATATATTGAAGGATTTTTTGCGTTCCGTTGGGCAGCACCGCCAGAGAGGTAATCTCTAAGGCCTGAGACCCTGTCGAAGTCAGATTGAGGTGCGAACCGTCATAAAAGAGGGGCGTAAACTGTTCCAGTGGCGGTGGCGTATGAAAACCATCCACATCTATTCCCAACGCTTGTTCGGTCACCGCGTTAATGCGCACCCACTTATAGAGCGGTCCTTGGATGCCCGCCACAGTTGAAACAGAATTTATCGTTTGGACGGTTGCCGCCGCCAGCGCTCCACTTCCAAATTCCTTGTCGTATTCCGTGTCCGGGTAGGTCGTCAAGACGTTTTCCGAGCCGACCGGATTGATGATGTAACGAACTTGCCCGATTGCCAGCGGTGTTCCCGGTGCGGGCAAGAAACTTGGCGCAGTATTTGGATAGTAGTCGGGGTTCCGGGGCAGCAAACGCCCGCGCCCTTCTTCCAATCCTGCCAGCGCCGCATAGTAAACGCCGGTGGCCGACCGGTAATTGCCGGCCAGCGCAGATTCCGTGCCGGAGGCTACGATCAGCGCGATGGCCACCACGCAAATAAGAAGCAGCACAAAAATGGAAATAAGCAGCGCTACGCCACTTTCAGATGCTCGAAATCGGTTTGGACGCTTGGCGTGCACTCATCTCCTCACTGGTTGGGATTGATGCGCCGGCCGCGTCCATTCAGTTGAACCAAACGCGGCTGACCAGTCTGACCGTCGGGTACGGGCGCCATCACGATCAAGGTGATCGCAACGCCTCGAATATTGGGCGGCGTTCCACTGACGGTAATACACGACCGTGGCCCTATGGAAGTGTCGCAGGTGTAGGTAAAGATTGGAACTGGCGTTCCGCTCGGGAAAATGGCGGGATATATCGCTTGCAATTGCGCGGTGGGAGCCCCGTTCATAACGTTTTGCACATAAGGCGTCATCGCCGCAGAAAGACCGGGATCAGAGGCCGGATCGTAGCTTGTTCCCGGCACAACGGGTGAGATGCCGCGGAGCAAAGTTGTACCCACAAGCTGATAGCGAATCCAGCTAACGGAGTTGGTGTTCTGCGGATCGATGTTGGTCTCCACGATCAAGTCAAATTCACCCGGACTGAGACACCCGTTGGATACCAGACAAGTCGAACCCGGCGGGCTCGAGGCGAACGGCGAACTGGCGTACTGCGTGGCGTTTGTCGAACTCTGTGTCAGGAAATAGTTCGGTGGCGGATAGCCGGAATCGTTGATGTCGCGAACCATCTGGTCCATCCCGAGGCGCGCCTCCTGAAAGGAATTCAGAATTTGCGAATCGGATTGATAGCGTTTCTGGGAGGTTCCAAGCAAGGTAAACGCGGCGCCGCTAATGACCAAAAAAATGCCGAGCGCAGTGAGTAGCTCGAGCAGCGTAAAACCTGACTGGTGGAATTTGGTCGATGAGGGCCTCATCGTTCCACCATCGTGTCCAGGGTGATCGGCTGAAAATACCCATTGCCGCCCTGCTGGCGCACACCAAGAATAATCCTTTTGCTGGTCACCACGGTTCCGTTGACATTGGTAATCACCGCCCAGCGAACGTCGTAGATCGTTTCTCCGGGATCATTGGGATCCTGATAGGTGTAGCTGTAACCGTCTTGAGGGGCCGCGGCAAAATTTATCAGCGCCTGATTTGTAACAACCACTGGATTTCCAACGACCACATTGGGTGTGGCTGGGTTCCCCAGCTGGCAAGTGATCGAAATCGGACAAGAGATACCCGTAGTGTCCGAAAAAAACGCCTGGGTAAGCGGTTGGTCCAGGAAGTAATCCAATTGCCGCTGGGCGAGCACCAGCGAAGCCGAATCCGTCCGATTGCGATTGTTCATCAAGATCGACGCCGGCACCAACTGCGCCACGGCGATCAGCCCGATCAAAAGAATCACCGTCGCGAACATCATCTCCAGAAGGCTGAAGCCTCCCTCTGCGCTGCCGCGTTTTGTGGATGGTGACGCCATCTTTCCCCGTATCGCGAAGCTAACTGACACGCTGCCACACTCCCCCATTGGGAGCGGTCCAAAGTTGAGTTATACCCGAAGGAAGCAGTACGACGGCGCGGTAGCCAAATTCAGGATCTGTGATGCTACCAATGTACATCACGTAGGCGACCAGTGGCGAGACCGCACCCCGATGATCGAACAATATCGAACCGTTGGCCCCCGAAGCGACCGTAAGAGTATTAGCGCCAATCGCGCCCAGAATTGGACCCGGGGCGGGGGGCGCCCCGGCCGGCAGCAGCGTGGCCACACCGCCCGTCATCAGGAATTGCATCTCGCCGGGGTCAGCCGTGCCATTTTTGTTGGAATCGGCCCACACCAGCCAATCCGTGCCGTTCTGCACAATCTGGCACGGCACCAGCCTGTTCAGGCGAATAGCCTCAAAGCGCGTGAATTTCAGCATACTGGCAAGCCGCGTGGCGCTGTCATTCAATTGATAAGTCCGGTAGGAGTAAGTGAGCGAAGGCAGGGCTATGGCCGTAAGAATCAGGACGATGACCAGCGACACCAAGAGTTCGACGAGGCTGAAGCCACGCATGCGGCATCGGTGCATGCCCAAGAGTCTTCCGCTCCGTCCCAAGATGGCAGCCTCTTTCACGAATCGTTGTGGGTCTTAAACGCGCCAGGGCGCCAAGCGACCCAATTATAGATGCAGTCGCAAGGCCAAGAAGGCCCCAGATAAGTCTCGCGGAAAGCGATACTTAAAGGTGCTACGACCCCCTATTTTAATATGTCCACAGAGGAATGGGTGAAAATGTAACAAAATAGCACCGCCCAGCCACCGGTCGTTCCTCCGCTAATCTAGTCACTCATCAAATAATACTGAAGGGAGTTGCCAATGCCAGCGAAAACCTCATCAGCGACTACCGGGATCGGCACGCGAACGCTGCGGCATTGCGATGCGCTATGGCTTCAATCGAGATCATGGGGTTCACTCCCGAAGCGCTGGGGAAGGATGACCCATCCATCACCAAAAGGTTTCGTGCTTCCCAGGTTTCGCCATCGGGACTGGTCGCCGAGGATTTCGGCGAACCGCCCAGCCGCGCGGTGCCTTGGATGTGGAACGAAAAGAGCGCTAAGCGCCCCGCATCCCAGCCTGCGGAGTCCATCGCTTGGGTGAAGGTATCGAGCGAACCGCTCCGACCCGGTTCGTAGGAACACCATTTGGTGTGTGGAGAAAAGATACGGCGCGCGCCGGCGGCTTCCAGAATTTTCGCGGCGCCCAGGAACCCTTTGCGAAGATGCGCGCGGTCGAACGCCGAGAGCGAGTAATGAGAAACCGGATTGCCTTCCGCGTCGATTGTGACTCGCCCGCTGTCGCGATCGCGGAGCAGAACGCCGATCGCCGACGTGTAGGGAAGTTTTTCGAGCAGCGAGCGGTAATGGGCAGGCTCGCGCCACGGCAGCACGGCGACGGCGATGACCGGTTGCAGCGCGGTGGTCTCGTATTTCACGCCGTAATTCCCCGTGAGAAAGCGATGCTCGTCGGAATAGATAGCTTGCATCGTTCCTTCCCAAGGGCGAATTTCCTCGTCGAACACGCCGCAGACATTCGAAACAGGATGTAGATGCAGGTGGCGGCCAATGTGTTCATTGCGCAAGCCGGAGCGCAGCAAGAGCGCGGGAGTGTGAATCGCGCCGCACGCGGCGACTACGGCTTTGCAACGAACGGTGACGCGGTGTCCATTTTTACTGCGGGCCTCGACGCTGCTGACGGCGCCAGCTGCCATGCGGACTCGATGCGCGCGCGTCTGCACGATAAGCCGCGCGCCCTTCTCCTGCGCATCCGCCAGCCATGTTTTTGCGGTCGACTGCTTGGCGCCAAGCGCGCACCCATAGCCGCAGTAGCCGCACACTTTTCCCTGATCGCAACCGACAACGTTGCGCGGCATCGCATCAACGTGCCATCCGAGCGCGCGCAACCCGCGATCCAGAACCTGTTCCCGAGCGGAAACACGGTTGTGGTCTACATTGACCCGCAGCCGTGAACATACGGCATCCAGGCTGCGCGTATATTCGTCGCTCGCAAACCACGGCGCGCCCGCATCGGTCCATTCCTTTCGAACCTCATCGGGCGTTCGAAACGAAGTGCAATAATTCACCACCGTCCCTCCGCCAAGGCACTCACCGGCGAGCAAGCCGACGCTATGATCCGCAGTGGAAGCGAAGCCGGCTTCGGCGTAGAGATTCTGGAAGCCGCCGAGTTCCGCTCCGTCGAAATCCACGTCATCGAAGTAGCCACCGGCTTCGAGAACTATAACGTCCTTCCCCGCTGCGGCGAGAACCGCAGCCGCGGTGCCGCCGCCGGCGCCCGATCCGATGACGCAAACCTCGCAGGACAAATCCAGATCCCGCTGGGGAATTGTGACGTTCAGAAGTTTTGGCGAAGACGGTTTCTGCACTCCAACCGGCCCGGGATACCCAAATTTCTTCCACGCCGGATTGCCTGCGCCGTTCAAACCCGGCAGCATCACGTAAAGAAATCCCACCGCCTTGCGCAGCGCCTGAAACGCCGCGCGGCGCTTGCCGAGACTGCTATCTGCCCAGGAAAGCAAAATGCTCGTGCGCGCCGCCGCCGGAAGAGAAGAAAAAGACGCGAAGCGACCGGCGGTAAAGAAACTGTGCAGTCGGGAATCCCATAAATCGAGGAGTTGCAAAAACTGAGCTTTTTCATTCGAACGCGGGTTGGAATCGAATCCGGTGGCAAGAGCGGCTGGAAGCCCGAGCTCGGCTGCCGAGGGCCAGCCATCCGCTGATGGCGCAAAGGTGTCGCAGATGGATCCCAGCGCGTGCTGCTGACGGGAAGACAGGATCATGCAGAGGGGAAGTCTAGCAAAAGACGCACACGTCGCATACTCAAGACACTTTACTATTGGCCTGGAAATTCAGTTAATGACCACTCGGAAACTGCCTCAGGCGACAGTCTTTTCGCGCGGCGGCATCAGTTGTTATCAGCCTTGGCTTTTTTGATCCCGGCTTCGACTCCGCGCTTGCTCAGAGCCTCTTTCGTGAAAAAATCCTCCGGAAATCCCGGATTGAATTTGCAGGAGTCGAAGAAAAACTGCGCGGTGCGCCTCCCATTGTGCTCGCGGACGATCTGCAGTGGCGTCCACACGCTGTCTTTCAGCTGGTAATTCGAATACCGCGTGACGTCTTCGTTCAGTTGGTGAAATTCCGGATCACTCGTAACCACTTTGCTCTGCAACAGCAGGTGATTCTGGTGGTCCACGGCAAGACGAAACTTCCGATCCTCGCTGTCCACTATCTCCACCCAATCCACTGGCTTCAAATCCACCGTATCGCTTCCGCCGTAAGTGATCGACATCCCCGGTTCCTTCAAGCGTAGCCGCACCAAATTATCAATATTGCGTTTCACCTGCTCCTGAAACTCGGAAACTGAGGTCACCGGCATTTCGTTGACGCCGCTCTTGTCCAACGTCCACCCGCGGTCGCCGTTATAAACCGCGATGACGATGCCGCCGTGCGCGAAATCCAGGCCATCGATTCCAATCAGCGCCGCCAGAATCGTGTTGCGCCCTTTCGAAACAAATTCCGTGCGGTCCTTGTCGGGGTAACGGCGGTCTTCCGTGAAGTCGATGTAGCCGGTGAGCTCGCCGCTGTGGCCAAATTGCGCCCGCCGGCCGTGGCATTGGCTTTCGCGGACATCCGTGTAGCCGGCGCCCCCGAAGGCGTTAATCATGTCGCTCAGAACTTGCTTGGCCTTGGCGGTGCTCTCCTCGGGCATCAGAGTATCCGCTGCCTGCGCCGGGGCGCGGGGAACGGACACCACTCCGCCGATGAGAACCATCGCCGCAATAGGAGCGAGCCTTAGCCGCACAAGACCGAACCTCCATTTACATTGATGACTTCTCCGGTCATGAAGTTGGCCAGGTCAGACGCCACAAACAGGATCGGCCCGGCAATTTCTTCCGCGGTGGCGGCGCGGCCCAATGGAATCATCGAGGCGGCCATCTTTTGCCCCGATTTCGAGTTTAAGACGGCATTGGACATGTCCGTGGCCACCCAGCCGGGTGCAACGGAATTGACCAGGATATTGTGCCGCGCCAGCTCCGACGCCAGGCCCTTCGTGAGGCTGATGATCCCGCCCTTCGAAGCCCCGTAATGCGTGTGGAACGATTCGCCTCGCTGCCCGGCCGTGGAACTGATGGGAATAATCTTGCCGGACTTCTGCTTGATCATGTGCGGCACGCTGAAGTGGATGATCGAGTACACACTCTTCAGATTGACGCGCATCATGTCGTCCCACTGCTTTTCCGTCATTTTTTCGATTGGCAGATCTTCGGGGTTCCATACACCCGCGTTCGCCACCAAAATGTCCAGGCGGCCCAGCCGCGCGATGCACTGGTCCACAAGTTTTTTGTTGTCCGCGTGGCGGCCTACGTCAGCCTTGAATCCTTCCACTCTCGTGCCGTGTTTCCCCGCTTCCTGCTGGATTTGCAGCGCGGCGTCTTTCGATTTGGAGTAGTTGAAGATCACATCCGCGCCGGCTTGCGCGAAAAGTTTAACGGCGGCCGCACCGATGCCGCGTGATCCGCCGGTAATAAGAGCGGCCTTGCCTGCCAGTGAAATCATCCTAATCCCCCCGAAAGTTTATGACCCGAAATTCGAAAAGCTGCAAACCTACGTCTTTTGAGCCGCGACCGCGCGTGCACTACAAACCGCGGCAACGAAATCATGAAACAACTCTTCCGAAAACGCGTCGCCAACCATGCGCTCGGGATGCCATTGCACCCCAATCACCCAATTCGAATCCCCGGTCCACTCCACTCCTTCAATAATTCCGTCCGTCGAACGCGCCGTAACGCGCAGGTTTTCTCCGGGCCGGTCTATCGCCTGATGGTGGCTACTATTGATCGTCGGAACGGCGTGCCTGCTGAGAGTTGCCAGTCGGCTGCCGCGTTCCAACTCCGCCTGGTGCCTGGCATCCGGCCTTCTCTCTCCCGGAGCCAAATCCGTGTTCCCGTGCGTGATCGCGCCGGGCTTTTGCACCGGAATATCCTGCACCAGCGTCCCCTTCAAATGGACATTCAGAATTTGGCAGCCGTAGCATATCGCTAAAACAGGCTTGGACGCCTCCAACGCGTGACGAAGAATGGCCTCATCCGTATTGTCCCGATTCGCGTCTAAGTCTTTTGTCTCTATGTGTCTAGCTTCGCCGTAGCGTGCCGGCTCGACGTCTGCCGGGCTTCCTGGCAGCACAAATCCGTCAAGCTCCTCGACCTGCCGCTCAAGTTCCTTCGGCGAAAGCTCCAGCGACACTTCCACCGGATTTGCTCCGGCCTTTCGCACCGCCGCAAAGTAATAGTCCAGCTTTGAGCGCTCCCCGGCGCGTTCCTCGCGAGTCGTGCGCCAGGGGATACCCACACGAGGCCGATTAGCGTTGTCCAGTTGGCTTTCAACAGGGGTCATGGAATGTGAAATCGTAGCATCCGGGCAGAAGGGCGGCAACCAGGCGAAAAAACAGGCCATATTGGTCTGTTTTTCTCTTTCCGCAGTTCTTCCACTATCTCGCCAAGCCCTGTTATCCCGTTTACTCGGTTTGCTTTACGCGCGAACGGAGGCTGAAGGTGCCAAGGCGGCTGCAAGACAGTAGTCCGGTCGGTGAAAGAACGACGGAAGTTCGGAAAGGCGCAGAGAAAGACGCTCGGGGGAAGCGGCGCGCACGGTGACGTGCCCGATTTTCCGGCCGGCACGGGGAGATTTGCCGTACAGGTGCAAATGCGCGTCAGGGATTGCAAGAATTTCCGATGGATCGGGGAGTTCCCCGATGAGATTGAGCATCGCCGAATGCCCGGTGAGGGCCGCTGCACCCAGTGGCAGGCCAAGAACGGCGCGGAGATGATTTTCAAACTGGCTGGTGACGGAGCCTTCAATGGTCCAATGCCCGGAATTGTGGACGCGCGGCGCCATTTCGTTGGCGATAAGCCGTCCATTGCACTCGAAAAACTCGATAGTCAGCACGCCAACGTATTTAAGCGATTCCAGGATGCGGAGCGCGGCGTCTTCCGCGGAGCGCTGGAGCGAAGGTTCCAGCCGTGGAGCGGGAGCGAGCGAAAGTCGCAAAATCCCGCTGCGATGATGGTTTTCCACGAGCGGATAGAAGACGGTCTCGCCGACACGTGAACGCGCTGCAATCAATGAGAGCTCTCGCGTGAAGGAGACGAACTTTTCCAAAATAAGAGGGGCGCGATGCTTTGCGCCCGCGAAAAGCTCCTCGGGCAATTCCGACTTGGCGCGCGCCACGTCTTCGGAAGATTTCAGTATCCATTGACCTTTGCCGTCATAGCCCATGCGGCAGGTCTTGAGGACGGCGGGAATTCCAATTCGTTCGAGAGCCGGTTCGATATCGCGAGGTTTAAGGATGGGAGCGTATTCGGTGCTCGCGATATTCAGCTTTTGAAACAGCTGTTTTTCATGGATGCGGTCCTGTGCGACTTCCAGCGCGGTTGGTGGAGGAAAAACGGGAACGCGCTCGGCCAGAAACTTTGCGGCGGCGACGGGAACATTCTCAAATTCGTAGGTGACCAGTTCGAGACCGCTCACGAATTTTTCGAGCGCGGCCTCATCCGTGTATTCCGCCGTGACGCGCTGCGCGATGCGGCCGACGGGAGCTTCCGGCGAAGGATCGAGGAAGCGAAAGTGCAAACCCAGCGGATAGCCCGCTAGCGCCAGCATATAGCCCAACTGTCCGCCGCCAAGGATCCCGATGGTCATGCGGACTTCCCTTCCTTATTCCCGCGTGCAGGAACCGCCGGGTCTGGAGTCGCCAGTACCCGCCCAGTCTGCTCGCTGCGGAATCGCCGCAGAGCCTCGCGAATGCCGGGATGTTTCCCTCCCAGAATCGCCGCCGCCAGCAGCGCCGCATTGATCGCCCCCGCCTTGCCGATCGCCAGCGTCCCGACCGGAATTCCGCCGGGCATCTGCGCAATCGAAAGCAGCGAATCGAGTCCCTTCAATGCCTTTGATTCCACGGGAACGCCGAGAACCGGCAGCACCGTCTTCGAAGCGGTCATGCCGGGAAGATGCGCGGCGCCTCCCGCGCCTGCGATGATGACTTCAATGCCGCGTTCTTCGGCCGTGGATGCATATTCGAAAAGGAGATCGGGCGTGCGGTGCGCGGAGACGACGCGGGTTTCATGCGCCACGCCTAGACCCGCGAGCGTATTCGCAGCGTGTTCCATCGTTTCCCAATCGGAAGTCGAGCCCATGATGATGCCGACGAGGGCGCTGCCGTTGGCTGGGGCTCCACTCTTCGCACGCGCGGAAGTCTTGGCTTTCTTTTTTGGCATAAACGCACGCCTTGGCGAACGCAAAAATCCCGCGCAGCAGCGGGCACGATACGATCGAACCCAAATCTTGAGGAACACATTCTACGTAATTTCCTAGCGCGTGGCGACTTGCGCTCGCTGCTTCCAGTAGTGCCGAAGCTGGCCGACCAGATAGAGCGAGCCGGTGATGAAAATGGCGTCGCCTGGTGCGGCTCTCGATAGCACGCGATCGAACGCGTCTTCCGCGCTGGGTATTACGGCGAAACTTGTGGCGTGGTGACCGGCGATTTCGGCAAGCTGCTTTGCAGAAATCGAGCGGGGAGTGCGCGGTTCCGTGAAAATGACTTCCGCGGCATGAGGGAAGAGAACTCCTGCCACTTCGTCGACCGCCTTATCGCGAAGCGCTCCATAGAGCAGCCAGATTTTCCTCCCGGCGAAATTTTGTTCGAGGAAAGTGGAAAGTTCGCGGGCCGCGGAAGGGTTGTGCGCCCCGTCCAGATAAACGTCTGGGTGTGACTGGAGTTTTTCAAGGCGGCCGGGCCAAGTGGCGCTGGCGATTCCGTTCGCAACGGCCTCATTCGGGATGCTGAATCCGCGGTCGGACAAGACTCGCGCCGCAGCGACGGCACTGAGCGCATTCAGCAACTGGAAGCGCCCTGGAAGTCGTGGCGCAATTTCGAAACTGGCCTCGGAGGCGATTTCCGTCACCCGCGCTCGCACGCAGCCATCCTCAATGGATTCGCTGTCGATGCGGAAACTTTCGGCAGGCGCAATTACCGGGCAATTCAATTCTTTGGCGCGAGCCAGGATGACTTCGCGAACTTCCGTCCGCTGTTCGGCCACTACTGCCGGCACTGATGGCTTGAGGATGCCGGCCTTCTCCGAGGCAATTTCACGCAGCGAATGGCCCAGAAAGTTTTCGTGATCGAAATCGATGCGCGTGATGATCGTAACGACCGGTGAAAGAATGTTCGTGGCGTCCAGCCGGCCGCCCAGGCCCACTTCAAACACACCGAATTCCACGCGCTCCCGGGCGAAATATTCAAAAGCCATCGCCGTGACACATTCAAAATAAGTCGGGTGCGCGCGCAATTTGCCTGCGGCCAGAAGCTCTTCGGCGATGGTTTGTATCCAAGTGAGCGTTTCCGCGAAATCTTCGTCGCTGATCTCCTCGCCACTGATGCGGATACGCTCGTTGATTTTTTCTAGATGTGGCGAAGTGTTGAGCCCGGTTCGAAAGCCCGCTTGTCGAAGGATGGATTCCAGAAAAGCTGCGGTGGATCCTTTGCCGTTGGTGCCCGCGATGTGCGCGCTGGCATACGCTCGATCGGGGCGCCCAAGGCGTTCGGCGAGTGCGCCAATATTTTCCAGGTCGAACTTTGCAGCCGCAGCCTGCGTTGGCGCTGCCAATTCCCTCCCCAGTGAAAGCAAATACCGAACGGCGGAATCGTAGTTCATCTTAGCTGATCAGCAGATCGAGCGAACTGGAGATGAAGGACTTCAAATCCTTGCGGTGCACGACGGCGTCGAGAAACCCGTGCTCCAGCAGGAATTCCGAGCGCTGAAATCCTTCGGGAAGTTTTTGACGGATCGTCTGCTCGATGACCCGCGGTCCGGCAAAACCGATCAGCGCGCCCGGTTCGGCAATATTCAGATCGCCGAGCATCGCGAAACTGGCAGTGACTCCGCCGGTCGTGGGATCGGTGAGCAACGAAATATAAGGAAGCTTGGCGTCATCGAACTTGGCCAGCGCCGCGGAAACTTTCGCCAGTTGCATCAAGCTAATGGTGCCTTCCATCATGCGCGCGCCGCCGGAACACGAAACGGCTATGAACGGCTGGCGCGTTTCCATCGCTAGCTCAATGCCGCGAGTTACCTTCTCGCCGACGACGGCGCCCATCGAGCCGCCGATAAACCCAAACTCCATGGCGCAGCAAACGACCGGTCGTCCATTGAGCTGGCCTTCGGCGGTGATGATGGCGTCATTCATCCCAAGTTTTTTCTGCGCTTCCTTGATGCGCCGCGCGTACGGTTTGGTGTCGACAAACTTCAGCGGGTCGGTGGACATCATGCCGCCGTCGTGCTCGGTCCAGCGGCCGTCGAGCAGCATCCCCAGACGTTGCTTGGCGTTCATTTTGAAATGGAATTGACACTTGGGGCAGACGAAAAGATTCTCTTCCAGATCTTTGCGGAAGACGATGGTGCGGCAAGACTCGCACTTGACCCACAGGCCTTCGGTGCGCACGCGGCGCTCTTCGGGCGGCGTGGTTTGTTCGATTGGTTTTTTGTCGCGCTTGAACCAGGCCATAAGAAAGTTGTCAGTTCTTGGCTTTCAGTTGTCAGTCAAAAAGTGAGACCGGCGCGTGTTGGACCGATTTTGATTCGCCGCTCGCCTCAATCCCTTTTTTGGCGGCGATGAGAAGTGCTGATCCTCGTGCCGTCCCGCCTGCGCCACCACGCGCGGCGGCGCTAGTAGTCAATTCCCCGCTGAGCCAGTATACCCTTGGTGTACGGGTGTTTCACCTCGCGCATCTCCGTCACCAGGTCCGCCAGCTCCGTCAGCTTTGGGTGCGCGTTGCGGCCGGTGCAAATAACGTGGACGCGCTCGGGACGATTCTTGAGCGCCTCCGCCACCTCATCGGCATCCAGCATTTTGTAGCTGATGGTGTAGTTGATCTCGTCGAGCACCACCAAATCGTATTTCCCGCCGTAGATGGCGTCGCGCCCAGCCTGCCAGCACTCGTTTGCCAGTTTGATGTCCTCTGGATCGGTCTCCGCACCGCCGATTTTTACGAAACCTCGCCCCATCGGCCGAATTTCAAACTTGTCATCGCCCAGCATTTTCGCCGCGTCCAGCTCGCCGTAATGCCACGAGCCTTTGATGAACTGCACCATCAAAACGCGCAGTCCTTGCCCCACCGCGCGAAACGCCGTCCCCAGCGCGCAAGTCGTCTTCCCCTTGCCCGGCCCCGTGTAAACAATCAACAATCCTTTTTCTTCTGGCATGTTCCTTCGCGTCTATGTGTCTCTCTTGGAGCGCGGCGAAAAGTTTAGAGTTTGCGGAGTTGCAAGACAAACGTCAAGTTGCGCTGCCAAATCCAAAATCAATCTATCGCCATTTAAGCGAGCTGCAGCCGCTTCACAAATTCGGCGGCGATGGTGGCGATCCGCTGCTGCGTGGCTGCGGGCAAAGTTGTTCTTGGTTTGCCGTGCGGGTCGTGAATGACGATCCACAGGCCGGGGCGGTAAACCTCGTCATCGCCGGGGCAGATCGCTCCGGTAAGCTGCGTGAGTTCGAGAGCCGTGGGCGTTGAATGCGTGAAGTCGAGGTTGGCGTGCTCCGGAGAGTTCGCCTGGTATGGCGGATGCGCGAGAAGATCCATCAGCACGCCCCGGGCATCGTCAATGAGGTCGCGAAAACCTTGCGAGACGAGAATGGCATCGACATCGCGCGGCGTCGGTTGATCGAGTTGTTCGAGATCGTAGTCGGGCAGAGGTTTGCTCAACGGGATCTCGATGGATGCTGAAGGCTGATTATCGTCGGGCACTATGCGCAGGGACATGGTGAATATGTTTGTACACCAGGCGGGCTATTTCGGGTAGGGGCTGCCGGAGAGAATGGCGAACGCGCGATAAAGTTGTTCGGCGAGCATGACGCGGGCGAGCTCGTGAGAAAACGTCATGGCGCTGAGCGAGAGTTTCTGGTGGGCGCGCTCGCGGAGGCTTTCCGGGAAGCCGTCGGCGTCTCCGCAGAGGAAGATGACCTCGCGCGTGCCGCGATCGCGCAGTTCACCGAGCCACTTGGCAAGCGCGTTGGAATCGTGATTTTTTCCAGCCGCGTCCAGCAGGACTACCGTGGCGGCGCGGTCCGCATCGAGTTTCTTCAGCGCTGCGCCGCCGTCGCGCGCTTCGGTGATTTCGATGGGGCAAGAACGGCCGATGCGTTTCACGTAGTCGTCGAGCACGGCGCGCATTTCCGGACGCCGCGTCTTCCCCAGCATGAGCAGACGGATTTTCACTTCAGCCCGTATTTCTTGCGCTTCTCGAGGAGCGTTTTCCGGCTGATTCCCAGCGCTTTGGCGGAGAGGCTGATCTGATAGTGAGTGGCTTCGAGCGTCGCCGTGATAACTTCCTTTTCGATGTCGGCAAGAGAGCGCAAGCCGGCAAGCGAAACAGCCCCTCCAGAGCCCGCCGCACGCACGTTCTCCGGGAAATTGTCCGGCTCCAAAAGGTCGGCGTGGGAAAAGACGACGGCGCGCTCGAGCGCATTTCGCAATTCTCGAATGTTTCCGGGCCACGCATATGCCGCAAGCATGTGTTTTGTCGCGTCGCTCAACTCCAGCGTATGGCGCGCATGGATGTTGCGCAGGGTGGCGAACAAATAGTTTGCCAGGGGAAGAATATCCGCGCGGCGCTCGCGCAGCGGCGGCACCACCAGGGTCAGCACGTTCAAACGAAAAAAAAGATCCTCGCGAAAGTGCCCGCTTTTTACCGCCGCGGGAAGATCGACGTTGGTCAGCGCAACGAGGCGCGCCTCGATATGCAGCGTTTCCGTGCCACCCAGGCGCTCGAACGAGCGTTCCTGCAGCACGCGCAGGAGCTTGCTCTGCGCGCTGGATGTCAGCGCCGCAATTTCGTCGAGGACGATGGTACCGTTGCCGCCAAGTTCAAAGCGGCCCAGCTTGCGTTCCACCGCCCCGGTGAACGCGCCGCGCTCGTGACCGAACAGTTCGCTTTCCACCAGTTGCGGCGGAAGGCTGGCGCAGTCTATTTTTAGATACGGTGCGTCGCGCCGCGGCCCGAGTTCGTGCACGAGGCGCGCGAGGTGATCCTTGCCTGTTCCACTTTCGCCGGTGATGAGCAAAGTGGTGGGGACGATGGCGACTTTTTGAGCTAGTTCGAAGAGATGGAGCGAAGCGGGATCTTCCGAGATCCACGGCAACCGCTCCGCGATCATTTGGAAACCGCTTCGCCTGAGAAATGATCGCCGTCAAAGGCGGAAGCGCGCAGCGGATCCGCCGGCGGACGGGACTCCGGCTGATCGTGAATTTCCAGCTTCGGTGCGGAGCGCCACAAGCGTTCGAGATCGTAATAGCGGCGCGCTTGTTCGCTGAAGACGTGGACGATAAAACTCCCAAAATCCAATAGCGCCCATTCCGCGGAGCGATGCCCTTCCCGGTGTTCGGGAGAGCGCTTTAGTTTTTTGTGAAGCTGGCCTTCCACTTCCGTGCAAATGGCCTGCACTTGCGGGGTGCTAAAGCCGGTACAAATCACAAAGTATTGCGTGAACGCTCCAACCTCGCTGAGGTCCAGCACGGTAATCCCCGCGGCTTTTTTCTCTTGTGCGGCTTCGACGGCTAAACGGACGCCTTGTGGCAACGATTCTAATTTCAACGGTATAGGCCTTGTTTAAGAATGTATTCCTCGACGCGCCCCGAGACAAGCCCATGAATGGCCTGGCCCTTGCTGGAGCGCCGCCGAATATCGGTGGCGGAAACTTCGCTCGCTACGTTCTCGAGCAAATAGACCGTCGTACGGTGAAGATGCGCCACCACCATAGAAGGATGTGCGGCCTCCGCTTCTTTCGCGGCATCGGGGCGCGCCATCAAATCCGGCGGAATCACCAGGCGCAGCGCTTCGGGGCGAATGCCGGGACGGTTCGCGATAATGAAATCGCAAAGCCCGAGAAGCGTTTCGTACTCTTTCCACATCGGAATATCCAGAAAGGCGTCGGCGCCGATGATGAAAAAAATGCGGTCGCCTTGGCCGTGGTAGGCATGGCGAAAGTAGCGCACGGTATCGACGGAATAATGAAGCTGCGTGCCGCTGAAATCCTCTCCGGCTTCCGCGAGCGAAGGGACAAAATGCGGATGCTCCGTGCACGCAAGCGAAACCATCGCAAAGCGGTGCGGAAACGGCGCGAGGTGCTGCTTCAGCTTGTGCGGCGGCCGGCTCGCCGGCACGAAATGCATTTCGTCGAAATTAAACCGCCGGTCGGCGGCCCGGGCCACGGCCAGATGTCCATTGTGAATGGGGTCGAAAGAACCGCCGAACAAAGCGATGCGTCGAGGATGATGTTTTGCGGCGGTGCGATGGGCCTGGGCCGTGGTCAATGCGCCTCCCGGGAAGCTGCTGCCAGTAATTCTCTCACGAATCTCCGTCTTCCTTAGATACGCCCGCGGAACGGTTAACTTTCACCGAAGCTGGCGATGCGGCTTCATCCGGCGCCGCCCCTGCAGTTTCCGGCTCGTCAGACTCATCGGTGACCGGCTCTTCTTCTATGCGGGGAATCTTGTCCAGCGCGTCCGCAATGGACCGTACCAACTCCTTTACACCGATGCCGGTAGCCGCGGAAATAGCATGGAACTCGAGTTCGCGCTCCGCGCAAAATTCGCGAAGTGCGTCGAGGCGCGTGGCGTCCGTGGTCGCGTCCAGCTTTGTGGCGACGACGATCATGGGTTTCTCAGTGAGCAGTTCGCTGAAAGAATTCAGCTCCTCGGCAATAATTTCGTAAGCGTGAACGGGATCGTCGGCGTTGGAATCGCTCGTATCGATAAGATGAACGAGCAACCGGGTTCGCTCCACGTGGCGCAAAAAGCGAATCCCAAGACCTGCGCCGAGGTGCGCGCCTTCGATGAGTCCGGGAAGATCGGCGACGACGAAGGTGCGGCCGAGTTCGGTGCCGTGGCCGCCGGTTCCGCCGTCGGCATTCACAACGCCAAGGTTTGGTTCGAGAGTCGTGAACGGATAGTTCGCAATTTTCGGACGCGCCGCGCTGATGACCGAAATTAGCGTCGACTTGCCGGCATTCGGGAATCCGACAAGACCGACGTCGGCGAGAAGCTTAAGTTCCAGCCGCAGATGCCGCTCTTCGCCGGGGAAACCATCTTCATGTTCGCGCGGCGCCTGATGCCAGGGTTTGGCGAAATTTTGATTGCCGCGGCCGCCGCGGCCGCCGTGCGCGATCAACACGCGCTGGCCGGCCTTGGCCAAATCCGCAAGAGTCTCCCCTGTCTGTTCGTCAAAAACGAGGGTGCCGACAGGAACCTGCAAAATCATGTCGTCGCCGGAATGGCCAGTGCAGTTCGAGCCTTCGCCGTGGCGCCCGCGATCGGCTTTGAATTCGCGGTTGTAGCGGTAACGCAAGAGCGTGTTGTCGTTCGGGTTGGCTTCCACGAAAATGCTTCCGCCATGTCCCCCGTCGCCGCCGGAGGGTCCGCCGCGGGGCACATATTTCTCGCGGCGAAAGGCCACGCAGCCGTTGCCGCCGTTGCCGGCCTTCACGAAAATTTTTGCTTCATCAACAAACACGTCGATAATGCTCCTGAAACTGCGATGCTAGGCCGCCACTCGTGAAAACGATAACATAGGCCAACGCTGGAAACTCTTTCGTACAAAGACGAGGGCCGCTGAACGATGTATCGAATCCTGAAGCGAATCGCCGCGTTACTCGTCGTTGCCGGCTTCTCTTTTGCCTCTGCGCTGTACGTTCTCTATTTTCGGAGAACCCCGCTCCCGGCTGTGGCGCCCCGCGCACGCGTTGCGCCGATCATTTCCACTATTCCCGGGCTCTCCGCTTGCTGGGTGGAGACCGGAAAAACGTTCAGCAATTTCTCCTTCGGATCGACCGCCGGAAGCATTCTTGTGCGGCACCCGGCGGGTGACTTGCTTATCGATACCGGAAATTCGAGCCACCTCAACGAAGAAGTCGCCGTCTATCCGTTCTGGCTTCGACTAAAACTCAAATCGCTGGCCGGCGAATTAAATCCCTCCGTTCCACTTCCGGAATTGCTGCGGCGCATCGGAGAAGATCCGGCAAAGCTTCGCTGGGTGATTCTCTCGCACGTCCACCTGGATCATGCAGGCGGCCTGATGGACTTGCCGAATGTTCCGGTGCTGCTTACTCCCGAAGAATTGCAATTCGCAAACGATCCGAAAACGCAAGCCAAGGGATTCACCATCGCCGCGCATATTCCAAAATTGACGACTCCGCATTTCCCCGCGCTGCAATTCGATCCGATACCGTACGAGACGTTTGACGAAAGCGCCGATCTCTACAAGGATGGCTCGGTGGTCGTTGTGCCGCTGCGCGGACACACGCCGGGAAGCGTCGGCATCTTCGTGAATCTCGCTCCCGACCGGCGCATTTTCTACGTCGGCGACGCCATCGATGACGAGCGCGGATTCGAGGAACGTGTGGGCAAGTCCTTGATCCTGCGGGACAGCGATAGCGACGAAGCGCTCGCCAATCAAATCGTGGGCCGGCTCAGCGAACTCCACGCTTTGCTGCCCTCGCTGGCCATCATTCCCGCGCATGGCCGCAGCGCCTATAAGAAATTCTTTCCCAGCGGGCCGCTAAGCTGCGTTTCCAGCCGCTAACGAGACAAAAAAAAGCGGCCCAGCGAAGCCGGGCCGCGGACTCGTGGAAAAATTGGAAACGCCGGTCAGCTAATTCGCAGCAGACTTGGACTGTTCGGCCGGCTCGATGCTGATGAAGCGTCCGTGACGGCCGCGGTCCTGGAACTTCACGTGGCCGGTGACGAGCGCAAAAAGCGTATCGTCCTTGCCCTGGCCCACGTTGACGCCCGCCTGGTGCTTGGTGCCGCGCTGGCGGACGAGGATCGTGCCAGCGTTGACAAGCTGCCCGCCGAACCGCTTTACGCCCAGCCGCTGTCCGTGTGAATCGCGGCCGTTTGTTGAGGAGCCGCCGCCCTTCTTACTTGCCATGATGCAATCCTTTTTCTCTGGAAGCGCCGAATCCTGAAGGATTTAGCTGCAAAGAGACTAGAGTTTGATTTCGCTTACCTGCACAGCGGTGAAATTCTGCCGGTGGCCCCGCTGAATCTTGTACTGATTGGTTTTCTTGAACTTGAGCACGGTGACTTTTTTAGCGCGGCCCTGCGAGACGATCTTGCCGCTCACTGTGGCCTTCGAAGCATCCGACCCGAGCACAACCTTCTTCTCGTCGGTGTGCACGGCGAGCACGGAGCCGAAGTTCACTTGCTCCCCTACTTTACCTACAACCCGTTCGATGCGGATCGTGTCGCCGGGTGCGACGCGGTATTGCTTTCCCCCGGTTTTGATTACGGCGTACATCAATCCTCCAAGAGCTTGAGACAAACCCCAATTATATGGGTTCAACGGGCAAACCGTCAACGCGCTTTTTAGCAGTGGGGCTTCGTTGGCGTCAACGGAATCAGAGTCAACGCGGGATTCCAGGCAGCGCTAGAGACCAGGTCCAGCTATGTTCGTGTGAGGTTCCGGATCTTGAGCTACGGATCTCTGTGAGGATGCCCCCCGGGTTTTTCATAAGTGTTCATTCTAAAGCAGGTTAAAGACCTTTGTTTTGATACACTTTTGGAAGTGTTCATTCTAAATGGGTTACGAAAGACGCATATTTAGCAGAAGGTTAACACCCTTGGTCCGTTGGAACCGCTGATTTGGGGACGCAACTGTTGCTTGCGTGTGGCTTGCCGAGAGGTAAGGCACAATTCTAACTAAGGAGATAGTAACATGGTGGTAAGAAATTGTCAAGCTGAGATCGTTCGCCTTGTCAAAGCTCGTTTAGGATGTCCCCTCGCTGGAATTGGGTGTGTAAGAGACTGGGTAGTGGGTGATTTCAAGAGGCAGGCTGTTTTCGTGAGAGGGGTGGCAGGGTTCATTTCCCGTTGCGAAGTATATGGCAAACAATGAGAACGGGCGTCTGCCAGGGATCAAACGCCACTTGCGCAGGACGCGAGAGGCGCTAAAGAATAATAAGGACCTCCCGGTGCGGGCTTGGGGTGCTGCATCTTGAGCAAGTACCGGTACCCCGGAAACTTTGCTGCAACTTTTGGCTCGCATCTTGGTTTAATAGGTAGGCGCTGTTAGGGACCAGGAAGCGCCCGAAGTCGATCGGATATGAATGCGGAAACGGTTCGCCTCATATCTGGCTAGGACAAAGAAAATGCGTTACTTAAGATATCTTGCGTTACTGGCAGTTTGCGTCATTCCGGCGGCCATTCCTTCTCAAGCCCAGGTAAGGGTTGGGGTAGGAATTGGCTACGGACCGGCTTATGGTTACGCGGCACCCGTATGCGACTACGGATACTACTCGTATTACCCGTACGCATGCGCTCCCTATGGCTTCTACGGGCCTGATTGGTTCAGTGGCGGCGTCTTTATCGGCGCAGGCCCCTGGGGCCGCGGCTTCTACGGTGGGCGAGGCTTCTACGGTCGTGGATTCTACGGCCGGGGCGGGTTCTACGGTAATCGCGGCTTCTACGGACGCGGCGGCGGATTCAATGGCGGGCGTGGCGGCTATTACGGTCAAGGATTTGCTGGGCGCGGCGGATACGCTGGACGCGGTTCCGTGGGTGGTAATGGCGGGTTCCACGGCGGCGGAGGCGGCGGATACCGCGGTGGTGGAGGTGGTGGGTTCCATGGCGGCGGTGGCGGTGGGTTTCACGGTGGTGGAGGTGGCGGCGGATCCCACGGTGGTGGTCACAGGTAAGTTCT
>Ga0210393_10001101_pt1 | contig 23209 bp, 19 predicted proteins | sample IncBWC27OmetaG_FD_160068 | JGI IMG/M metagenome (GOLD analysis project Ga0210393, IMG submission 160068) | Forest soil microbial communities from Barre Woods Harvard Forest LTER site, Petersham, Massachusetts, United States - Inc-BW-C-27-O ... | reverse complement strand
ATTTCATGATAGCGTTCTGCCTCAACGCGGCAGGCTTGTACCTGCCCGAACTGATCCACAATCATTTTCCGAATTCGAGCAAGTCGCAAATCGGCTGGCTGGCGGCAGTCCCGAGTCTGTGCGGCGTGACGGGCATGTTGATCAACGGATGGTGGTCGGACCACACTCGCAAATATCGGCTGCATGTGGGACTGCCCGCCTTCCTCGCAGCGGCGGGATGGTTGCTGGCCGCTTTCGCAGAGACGCCGGCGTGGGGATTGGCCGGTCTGTCACTGGCGTTCCTTGGGATGATGAGCATGTTGCCGCCGTTCTGGTCGCTGCCCACTTCGTTCTTAAGCGGCGCGGCGGCCGCCGGCGGAATCGCGCTGATCAACTCGGTGGGCAACGTCGGCGGACTCTTGGGGCCGGTGACGATGGGCTTGATTCGCGACGCGACGCACAGTCATCTCTACGGACTGTTTGTATTGGCAGGGACGCTGGTGCTCGGCGGCGTGCTGGCTCTGTTCGCTCCGCACGATCCGAGTTGAACTGAAGAGGCTGATTGCGGTCGCTTATTTATCCGAACCTGACGGCGCGCTCTTTCCTCCCGCGATCGGATACCCCCGCCAGACATACTCCAGAGCTTCCGGCAACGTTTGTTGCTTCACGCCGCCGTCGCAATGCCTGGCATTTCGGGCGAAGACGAATTGGTAGTGGTAGCCCTTGCCGGCGAGCACTTCGGCCATCTTCTCGTTGGCGAGCACCCAATCGTGCATGTTGTCGCGCATGACATTGGGGTTGAGGAGGTCGCTGTCTCCGACTTCCATCCAAATTCGTAGCGGTTTAACCGCGCTGTCGCGGATGAGGTGTTCGTGGAGTTCCCACGCGCCGTGCGGGGTCTCGGAACTGTGCGGCCATTGCTGATTCACGAAGGTGCCCGAATAGGTCAGCACGCGGTGGTAGAGTTCTGGGTGATACCAGGCCATGATGATGGCGCACGAACCGCCCGAACTGCAGCCAGTGGTCGCCCGGCCTTCCGGGTCCTTGGTTAGCTTCACGCTGCATTTTGTCTCGACGAGAGGCAGCACTTCTTTCTCGACAAATTCTGCATACAGGCCCGACATCGTGTCGTATTCCAGTCCGCGTTGATTGCCTTGAGCGTCGCCGCCGCCGTTACCGATCGAGATGGCGATCATGGCCGGCACACGGTGTTGAGCGATGAGATTATCCAGAGCAGTGAACAGCGACCGATCGGGGCCGTCCGCTCCGACGATGAAGGGCGCAGGCGTGCCGGGCACGTATTGCTGCGGGACATACACGGCGACTCGCCGCGTGTAAGGAGCCGGGTGACTCGTGACCACCAGGTTCGTGGGGTCGTTGGGGTCGACCGTCCCCGACGTGTTCGGCTGCCGAGCGATGCCGGGATAAATCTTGCTGTCAGCCGAACTCATCGTGAGGTTATGCACCGTCCCCTTCGGCACGCCCTCCTGCGCAATCATTTCGGCCGCGCGCTTGCGCGTCGGACCGATGATGAAATTGCCGTCGACATCGGGCCGCGGAATCGTGCCGTCCGGTAACTCTTGGGCCGCGACATATCCCGGCGTCTTCGGATCGCGGGCCGGCGGAGCCGGTCGCGCCCGACGAGGCGGTTTCTGCTGAGCGGTTGCGGTCATCTGCAGATTGACACTCGCCAACACGGCGAGCAAGAACGCGACTCTAAGCGGCCTTACCCGCACGGGCGTTTTCAAGACCGGCACTTTCAACACGGGCACTTTCAACACGGGCACCTTCAGCACGTCGGACTCCTTCATGTCCCAGGAACGAGAGCGCGCAGTCCATAATTCCAAACCTGTTGTGGAAACGCCATCAACGACCGTCAAACGGAAGCCAACCCGTGCGCGAAGATTCTGCCGCAGGTAATCACGACCGCGGCACTGCGGCATTCGTACGAATCCGCTGCGTCGCCGCTGTTGCAGTCGCGCCGGCGATCTTCGATAATGCGGGCGCGCGAGGTCGCCTGCCGCTGGTTGAGCAGTCGATCGGTTGAGAGTTCAGCCGTTGTCGCTGCACCGACACGTTGTTGCTCGCCTGCTCCCGATCCGAAATAACCCGCTCCGAATAGCCTGTTCCGAATAGCCGCTTTCACCTGTCGCAGAAGGAAACGCCGACTATGCCTATTTTCAAGGATAATCCCGACGCGATCGGCCACACGCCGCTCGTAAAAATCAATCACCTCTCCAAAGGGCTCAAAGCCACCATTCTGGCCAAGATCGAAGGCCGCAATCCGGCCTACAGCGTCAAGTGCCGCATCGGGGCGGCCATGATTTGGGACGCCGAGAAGACCGGCAAACTGAAAGCGGGGATGCAGGTCGTCGAGCCGACCAGCGGCAACACGGGCATCGCGCTGGCGTACGTCTGCGCGGCGAAAGGCTATCCGCTAACCCTCACCATGCCCGACACAATGTCGATGGAGCGGCGGATGATGCTCAAGGCGTTCGGCGCGACGTTGGTGCTGACGCCCGGTTCCGAAGGGATGAAGGGAGCGATCGCCAAGGCCGAGGAGCTGGCCAAGGATCCGAGCTTCTTCATTCCCCAACAGTTCAACAACCCGGCCAACCCGGAAATTCACTTCCGCACGACGGGCCCCGAGATCTGGAACGACACGGACGGCAAGGTCGACATCTTGATCTCCGGCGTCGGCACCGGCGGCACGATCACCGGCGTCAGCCGTTACATCAAGCAGGAGAAAAACCACCCGCTCAAATCGATCGCCGTCGAGCCGGTCAACAGCCCGGTTCTTTCGGGCGGCGCTCCGGGCAAGCACCGCATCCAGGGCATCGGCGCCGGCTTTATTCCTAAAGTGCTCGACATGAAGCTCGTCGATGAAGTGGTGAAAGTCAGCGACGAAGAGGCCTTCGAGATGGCTCCCCGATTGGCGAAAGAGGAAGGGATCATCTCCGGGATCAGCTGCGGCGCCGCGATGGCGGCCGCCCTCAAGGTCGCCGCTCGTCCGGAATCAGAAGGCAAGACGCTGGTCGTGATCCTTCCCGACTCGGGCGAACGCTACCTGTCGACGCCGCTGTTCGAATACGCCCGCGGCTAGTTGCGACGCGAAAGCCACGAGAATGCACCGGCGGCGCCTTGCCGCCGGTTTTTTTGTTAGCCTTTGATGGTGATCTTCCATTTACGAAGAATTCCGTTCTCAATGGAATGTCTCTATTCGCCTTTTTTGTTCATCGGCTCAATCTATGCATTTTGAAACCCGCAGCGTTCATGTCGGCGTCGACAAGGACTCCGCCTACAAAGGCGTGATCACACCCATTTATCCGACGTCGACCTTTGCCTGGGACGACCTCACCACGAATCGTGGCTACGAATACACCCGTAGCGGCAACCCGACGCGAAAGGCCCTCGAGGAAAACATCGCCTCGCTCGAAGGGGGCATCGACTGCAAAGCCACTTCGACTGGCATGTCCGCCATCACCGCGGCCGTGCATCTCTTCCAGCCGGGCGATCACATCATCGCCGGCCACGATATCTACGGCGGCACCTATCGGCTGTTCGCCGACGTCTACGCCAAGTGGGGTTTCAAGTTTTTCTTCGTCGACATGCGCGATCTGAACAACGTCCGCAAGGCGATCACGCGCGCGACGAAGGGAATGTGGATCGAGACGCCGAGCAATCCGCTCTTGAACGTGGTCGATATCGCCGCCCTCGCGGAGATGGCCCGCGAGGAGGGAATCGTGACGATCGCCGACAACACGTTTCTCTCCCCGTACTTGCAGCGGCCGCTGGAGCTGGGTGTCGATGTGGTGATCCACTCGACCACGAAATATCTGAACGGCCATTCCGACGTCGTCGGCGGTTGCGTCGTTACCGGTCAGCCGCAGCACGCCGAACGGATTGCTTACATCGTCAACGCACTGGGGGTCGGCTGTTCGCCGTTTGATGCGTGGCTCGTGCTGCGCGGAGTGAAAACGCTCGCCCCGCGGATGCAGGCCCACGAACGCGGAGCGATGGCCGTCGCGAAAATGCTCGCCGAACACCCGGCCGTCGAACGCGTATATTACCCCGGCCTCACCAGCCATCCGCAGCACGAACTGGCCCGCCGCCAGCAAGATGGTTTCGGCGGCATGCTCAGCTTCGACATCCGCGGCGGCCGAGCGGCTGCCGAACGCTTCCTCTATAGCACGAAATTATTCGCCTTGGCCGAGTCACTCGGCGGGATTGAATCGCTGGTAGCCTTTCCCGTCACGATGAGTCACGCGTCAATGTCCGCCGAAGCCCGCGAAGCCGCCGGCATCACTGAGAAGACGATCCGCCTGTCGATCGGCATCGAGCACCCGGACGATTTGATCGCCGACCTCCAGCAAGCGCTCGACCAGTAGGGCAGGCTGTGCCTGCCGAGACTCGCTTGAGACGCCATTGCGGTCGGCAGAAACAGCTTGCCCGACACGTCCTGCGTCAAGCCTCGTGCTGCCGCGGCTCGGCAAGAACGGTATCGGCAAAAGCAGCCGCGCCGGCCGCGGGGAGTTGGACACGCTGGAGCATTTGCAGCATCGCACCACGGTCGCCCCGTTTGATCGCCGCGGCGAACTCGTCAGAGAGTTTCGCGACGCGCAGTCGTTCTTCGATCGTCAGACCTTCGTAGTTGAACTCGGCGATCGGATCGGGCGTTTTGGTCTGAGCGGTTGCCGGATCGATTTCCTCGACGGTCGATTGTTCGGCCGTCGCGGGCTGGGTCCCTTTGAGCGCGCGCCGCAAGAGCGTCGACATCCAGTGCAGCTCTTGCACGTCGCGGCCCATCAGCATGCCGAAGAGTTTTTTGTCGTCGGTTCCCAGGAGTTGCAGTTCCAGCACGGGCTTGTCGTTCACTTCCGTGCCACTGGGCCCGACGCGGGCCGTTTTGACTTCGCTTCGCGGCCATTCGCGACGTTTGGCCCGTCGCAAGCCGGTCTGCATCACCATCACCTTCTCGTCGGCGACGGCGATCGCGCTTTGGCGAGTTCCCAGGACCCAGCCGCCCAACAACATCCCACCACTGACCAGCCAGAAAAGGCTCATGATGCCGATCGCACCCCCGACGCCTCCGCCTCCCTGGCCTTGGGCGATGCCGGCGCCGGCAAAAAGCACCGTGAAGCCAGCGGTCACGACGGCGAACAGAACCCCGAACGGGAACATCCCCGCGCTGCCGTGCCAGACACCCGCGGGCGGAACGCGAAACGTCAGGCCGCCGTCGTCGAGCCAATCGACTTCGACGCGGCTATCGGGCGGCTGCTCGAAGACGTCCGGCTCGGCCCGTTTCCGAATCGCCTCTTTTGCTTCACCGATCAGCTCGGAAATGCCGATTGCCGGAGCGGTTTCGATCGCCTTCGCGACCGACGATTGAGCCGGTCCGAAAGTCCGGCGTGTCGTGGTCGCCACCTCCGGGTTTACACAGCCAAGGCGGGTTTCATAGGCGCCGCCATCCTCGACGAGTTGCTGCCGCGCACGGGCGATCTGATCGGCAAGTTCTTGGGCAAAACGTTCGAGCAGCGGTTTGGGATACGCCAGCGCGAGAACGACTCGCTTGCTGTCGTCCAACAAGGCCGTGAGCGCATGCAGATGTCGGACGAACGGCGCTCGCTCCTCCGGCGAGCTGTCAGCGGCCGACACCGATTCACCTTTCGCCGACGCAATGGCGGAACGAAACTCGGCCGAACCACTCGAGTTCGGCAGCAAATCGAAAACTTGCACGCGCATCAGACGATGCAGCGACCATCGCTTGTTCCGCCGCCAGCCACCCACGCACTCACCCGCCGACAGCAAGTCGGGTCGCACGTCGATTTCCGTGTGTCCGAAGAGCAGCACGAGCAAGTACCAGATGGGGAAGCGGCAAAGCGGAATCGCGATGAACGCCCAGATCACGAGCGACATGACGTCGCCGAAGGCTACGCCATTCTGAATCATTCCGACGATCGGCCGCCCGATCATCGTGCCGAGCAGAGCGAGTAGCACCAACAGGACACCGAGGAGCAGCCAGCGTGCGGAGCCGAAATCACGCCGCGGAAAACGGAATTGCAGCCCGTCGGGCCAGCTGCCAGCCGTTTCGATCGTGTCGTCGATTTCGTCCAACATGGAGGACACGCGTTCGTCTCCCGATGATCAAGTCTGCGGCATGAATCAGTCAGCGGCGTGATCAGTCGACGGCGTGAATCAGTCAACACTGTGAACGGCGTCGCTCCAATACCCGAACGTGTCTGCCGTGATCGGAAACTTGCGCTGGCTGTAGAGGGCGTCGAGTCGCACGAAGAAGGCTTGAGCCTCGCTTTTGAGTCCCAGCTGACCAAGGCAGCGCAGAATGCGCGTGATCCGCAGCCAGTTGTGATTTGGATACTGCCAGACCTCGGGGATGCGATCGGCGAAGTTGGGCCCCTCGACGACGCTGCCGTCCTCGGCCCGCCAGAATCCCAGAAACCGCAGAATTCTCTCGAACGACTGGCGGAGCCGGGACTGGAGCAACGCGTCACCTCGGAAAGCGGCAATGTCGTCGCCGGTTAACAGGGGCGCGTCAGGATTGAAGCGGCTCGGCTCGGAGAGCGGGAACATCCATTGAATGAAGTCGTGGACCTCTTCCAGCTCATCGTCGTTCCACTCCCACAATTCCGCGAGCGTCCGCCCTTCGGCGTCGGTCCCTCGGCCGCAGTAAAAATCGAGCAGATTTGACATGCGGGATCCCGACACGTACCGCCAAACGGATGACCGGGTAGAACGGATCACTAACTTAGCAAGTTACGGCTCGATCTGATCATTTAGCGTCCGGCTCAGGAGCAATCAGTTGCCGCACCTCGATCGCTGCGCCCGCCAGTCTTTTCAGCACTCGTTCCGTTTGATTTCCCGGCGCCAAGCTGCGCAGACTGACGGTGATAAACGGAAAGTCGGATTTTGCAAAACCTTGCCCCCGACGCGCGACTAGCACCTGGCGGATCGTGAGCGCCAAGTCGTGATTGTTGGACTGCTGGCAAGCGTCGGCGAGCTGTTCCAAGACGGCGTCGTCCACTGGGCGGTTGATGTGCGCGGTGATTTGATGCCACGCGGGCAGTCCTTTTTCGCCCAGAGCCAGAAATCCCCGAATGACCTGTTGATCGTCCCCCTGATAAGCCTTGAGCTGAAACGGGTCGTGCCGCCTGGCTCTCGCGTACTCGTCCGCCACGGCCGGCGACGGAGTTTTCCCCGCGTTGATCTGCATGGAATCCGGCGGCGGGAGCGGGGCCCCCTCCGCGATTAGTTGTTGAAAGTAGGTCGAGTAACCGAGTTCGTAGTGCGCCAAACCGTTCTGCGGCCACGCAGTCAATGCCTCGCGGTACTTGGCAATAGCCCCTTTATAGTCTTTGTTGTCGTGCAGCTTCGTCCCCTCGGAGACGACTCGATTCGATTGCTCACCCGCCTTTTGAGTGTGCAATAAGAGACGCCCGAGTGCCGCCTGGACTTCCTTCGGAATGTCGGCTCGCTGCTTGGCGATGACGATCAGATAGGAAGCTCGCGTCCCCTCGCCGTCGCTGAGCAACAAGGCTGCGTGCAGCATCAGCAACCCTGGGTCGGCGGGCGCGACTTCATAGTAGGCCTGCCAGAAGTTGGGATTGTGGGTCACCAACCTGTCGACGTCGATGGAGGGCCATTCCTCCGTCGGCCGCTTCGCATCAATGTGGGTCGCGACTCTCTCGAAGTCTTTGACCCACGCATTGATGCCGGGAAAGGCGCTGTTGTCGCCGGCTCGAAGGGCCGTGACCAGGAGCGTGGTGATCGTCCAGCCCTGACGTCGGGCTGCCGCCAATTCAGGTGAGACCGGCTGTGCAGGCGCAGTGTCGCCAAAGACAGCTCGCCCGAGGCAGAGGGCCATCAGGAAGACTGCCGGAACGATACAACGTCTCATCGCGTCTCCTCTGGCGAGCTACCTTTTCTTTTCCATCAATTCGGCGACCTTCGAGTCTAGCCAAGCGTGGGCAGGGCGAAGCGCATGGGAAGGTCTCTTGGATGTCCGCCGGTACGGACATTTTCCACGGCCGATTCTGGCCGTGAGTCAGGGGACATTCAATAAGAGTACCCGAGACCCCGCGTTGTTTGAGGTTTCCTGGGGCTGCTAGAATCGAACAATGTCCATATTGGGCATTACTCCGGCCTGCCGGCTTGGCTGTGTGAGGGTCTTGCGTGCCAGAACAGACGCGTCCGGTGGACGAATCCGAAGACTCGACAGTCACTGTCTATGCGCCTGACGCTTTGACGGGATTCGAGAGTTCGCCCGCGGCAGGAGCTTTATCACCCGACGTCTCCTGGTTGCCGGAAACGCACATCAAACCGAAGAACGGCTGGCCGACGCTCGATTTAGCCGAGCTTTGGAAGTGCCGTGATCTGATCGGGCAGCTCACTTTGCGGAACATTCGTGTCCGCTATAAGCAGACCGTGCTGGGCGTGCTGTGGGCCATCATTCAGCCCGTGGTGACGATGGCCGTGTTCGTGTTTTACGTTCCGCGGACGCCCGGGGCGTTTCCCAGTTCCGTCTTCGTGCTGTCGGGGCTGGTGCCGTGGTTTTTCTTTCAGACTGCGGTCAGCACGGCTGCGAACAGTGTGATCAGTTCGGAAGGCCTCGTGACGAAGGTCTACTTTCCGCGCTTGGCGATTCCGCTCGCGGCAGTCGCCGCCGCGCTGGTCGATTTGGGGATTTCGTTCCTGGTGCTGTTGGCACTGATGATTTGGTACGGCATCCTCCCGGGAGCGAGCATCGCCGCGTTGCCTCTGGCGGTGGTTCTGTTGACGTTGGCGGCCGTCGGTGTGGGGACTTTGATTGCCGCGCTGACCGTCTCATATCGGGATTTTCGGCACGCGGTCATGTTCCTGCTGCCGGTTTGGATGCTGGCCACGCCGGCGATTTATTTGAACCGGGAGACGCCGGCGAACGGTGAAACGGCTGCGCCTATTCGTGCGACTAATGACCGCGACGCGAAAAGCGAAAGAGGGCCTAGTGACGTGCGTGGTCCTTTAGATTCCGCGCGAACCGGGCCGCTTTCGGCGAGGGCAGGGTGGTTAGCCTCGCTGAACCCGATGACGGTGCCGATCGAGTTTTTTCGAGCCGCGACCGTGGGAACACCGATCGGAGCCGGCGGCGTGGTAATCTCGTTCCTGGTGAACGGAGCGCTCTGCTTGCTCGGACTGTATTATTTCCGGCATGTTGAAGATTCGTTTGCGGATGTGATTTGAACGAAGCTCCAAGATCCGACAGGCCCCGATTGAACAGCAATCGTCTAAAAGCCCTGAAAGGGCGAGATTCTATAGCCCAGGCCGGAGCGCATGCGCAGGCCTGGGATCCAAGAGATCCTTCACATCGATTCAAGAGCCCTGAAGGGGCGAGACAAACCTTCACCTCCTTTACGACGCGAGCGCTTGTCTCGCCCCTGTGGAACTCCCGATTGCTCGTTCATACGGTCGCTCCAAACCCAGGCCTCCGCTTCGCTTCGACCTGGGCTATAGAATCTCGCCCCTTTGGGGCTCAAAGAGAATCTCTCAAGATTCAGAAAATGGCAGGCTTATCACGTGGCTGATTCGCGGCTCGACTTCAACGATCGATCGATTCTCATCACCGGCGGCACCGGCTCGTTCGGTCGTCGTTTTGCGGCAACTTTGCTCCGCGACCACAAGCCCCGCCGCTTGATCATCTTCAGCCGCGATGAGTTGAAGCAGCACGAGATGCGTCAGCCTGGCCCGGGAGGCGGATTCGACCATCCGGCGGTTCGCTTTTTCTTGGGCGACGTCCGTGACGTCGATCGCTTGCGACGAGCCATGCAGGGGGTCGACATCGTCGTGCATGCCGCAGCCCTCAAACAGGTGCCGGCTTGCGAATACAACCCTTTCGAGGCGGTGCTCACCAACGTGATGGGGGCCCGCAATATCATCGAGGCAGCCATCGATCGGGGCGTCAAACGCGTGCTGGCCCTGAGCACCGACAAGGCGGTCAACCCGGTGAACCTCTACGGTGCGACCAAGCTGTGTGCAGAGAAGCTCTTTGTACAGGGGAACGCCTACGCCGGGGCCGAAGGGACGCGATTTGCCTGCGTCCGCTATGGCAACGTCGTCGGCAGTCGGGGCAGCGTGATCCCCGTCTTTCTCGAGCAGCGAACGTCCGGCAAGATCACGATTACCGATCCGCGGATGACGCGGTTTTGGCTCACGCTCGACCAAGCCGTTCAATTCGTGGTTTCGGTGCTGCCGCAAATGCACGGGGGCGAGATCTTCGTCCCCAAGATTCCCAGCATGAACATTGCCGATCTGGCTAAGGCTGTCGCCGGCGATTGCCGCGTCGAGGAGATCGGCATTCGTCCGGGTGAGAAGCTTCACGAGGTGTTGATCTCCGAGGACGAAGCGCGGCAGACGCTCGAGTGCGATCGCATGTTCGTCATTCAACCGCATCATCCTTGGTGGAGCGACAAAGTCGGCCACAAAGGTCGCGCGTTGCCCGACGGCTACACCTACAGCAGTCACAACAACCCGGAATGGCTGGGCCTCGACGATCTGCAGACACTGCTCAAGGACGAGTCGGTTCAATCATGACCGAGGACGAGCTTGCGATCCGCGGAGGCCACCCCGTTCGCGAAGCCCATCTCGCGTACGGACACCAGGCGATCGACGATGCCGATCGTGCGGCCGTCGCGGCGGTTTTGGCTTCCGACTGGATCACGACCGGCCCGAAGGTCGCGCAATTCGAAGAAGCCTTCGCAAGTGCCGTGGGCGCCCGCGAAGCGGTGGCGGTTAACAGCGGGACGGCCGCGTTGCACGCCGCCATGCATGCGCTGGGAATCGGTCCCGGCGATGAGGTCGTCGTCCCCAGCATTACGTTTGCCGCGACGGCGAACGCTGTGGTCTATCTGGGAGGAACGCCCGTCTTTGCGGACGTCGATCCGGACACCCTATTGATCACGACCGAGTCGGCCGCGCGGTGCATCACCTCCAAGACAAAGGCGATCGCCGCCGTCGATTACGCGGGGCAGGCCGCCGAGTACGACGAGCTGCGAACGCTCGCCGCCAAGCATGGCTTGGCGCTCGTTTCCGACGCGTGCCATGCGTTGGGCGGGTCGTATCGCGGCCGCAAGGTGGGCGCGCTCGCTGATCTGAACACGTTCAGCTTCCATCCGGTCAAGCCGATCACGACCGGCGAAGGGGGCATGATCACGACCGATAACGCCGACTTCGCGCGGCAGATGCGAATCTTTCGTACGCACGGCATCACCACCGATCATCACTATCGGCAGACGCATGGCGAGTGGGCGTATGAGATGCAGACGCTCGGCTTCAACTATCGGCTCAGCGATTTCGCCTGTGCCCTGGGCTTGAATCAACTGGGCAAGCTCGAAGGCTGGGTGCGACGGCGGAACGAGTTGGCCAACCACTACCGCAGATCGATGAGTGAACTTCCGCAGTTTGTCCCCTTAGACGTGCTGCCCGAGCGCACGCACGCCTATCATTTGTTTGTCGTCAGCTGCCGAACGGGTGAGCTGGGTTGGACGCGGGATGCCGTCTTTGCCGCATTGCGGGCCGAAGGGATCGGCGTCAACGTCCACTACATTCCCGTCTATCTGCATCCGTTCTATCAACAGCGATTCGGCACGCGCCCGGGGCTGTGCCCGAATGCCGAAGCCGCGTTTGCGGAAATTCTGACGCTCCCGTTATTCGCGACGATGACCAACCGTGACGTCGACGACGTCTGCCGAGCGCTGCGAAAAATCATCGCCGCGCCCGCGCCGACGTAGTGAGGTTCCAGAATCGCGCTGCAGAAGAACCGGCGGGCTGACACCCGCCGCTCGCCCATGTTATGACGACCGCCATCATCCAAGCCCGCATGTCGAGTACCCGCCTGCCGGGCAAGGTGTTGCTCGATTTGGCGGGTCAGCCGATGCTGGCGCGCGTCGTCGAACGCGCGCAGCAGGCTCGCACGATTGATCGAGTGATCGTGGCGACGACGGTCGAGCCGGAAGACGAGCCGATCGTCGGACTGTGTCACAGCCGCGGTTGGGCTGTTTCCCGCGGCAGTCGCGACGACGTGCTCGACCGCTACTATCAAGCGGCTCTCTCCGACGGGGCCGATTCGATCGTGCGAATCACGTCGGATTGCCCCCTGATCGATCCGGGTGTTATCGACCAGGTTGTCGCTCAGTTGGAGGCAGCGCGGCTGACCGAGTCGGCGAACGTCGGCGCCATCGATTACGCGAGCAATATCAATCCTAAGCGAACCTACCCGCGCGGGCTCGACGTGGAAGTGTTCACCTTCGCCGCACTCTCTACTGCCTGGCGCGAAGATCGTGAGCCGACAGGGCGCGAGCACGTCACGCCGTTTCTCTATCGGAATCCGGAGCGGTTTCGCATCGCGCTCGTCGAATCGGACAGACCCGAGGCCGCGAGTCACCGCTGGTCCGTCGACACGCCGGAAGATTATGAACTGCTGCGGCGGATCTACGAACACTTTCGGGACGACGATTTTACGTGGGAAGACGTGCTCGATTTGTTAGCTGAACACCCGCAGTGGGTCGACTTGAACCGCCACGTCGAGCAGAAGCCGCATTAGCGGCCTTTCCGCAACACCTCGTCCCAACGGGCGAAGTACTGCTCACTGCTGAAGCGGTCGACAACGCGGCCCGCCTCTCTGCCCAACTTCGTGCGCCACGGATCGTCGGCGAGCAGCCGGTGGATGGCTGCGGCCAGAGCTGTGACATCTTCCGGCGGAATGAGCAGCCCGTCGACCTCGTGTCGGATAATTTCGGATGGGCCTGAGGGACAGTCGAAGCTGATCGCCGGCAGCCCGAGGGCCATCGCCTCGAGCAGGGCATTCGGAAAACCTTCGAATCGAGACGATAACACAAACGCGTCACAGTTCCGAAGAACGGTTGTTGGATCCGCTACCCATCCCACTAGACGGACGCGCCCTTCCAGGCCACGGGCTCGAATCTGTTCCTCGAGTCGTGATCGCTCCGGTCCTTCGCCCAAGATCGTGAGCGACCAACCCGGCTTTTTCTCTGCAACCCGCGCGAAGGCGTCGATCAGCAAGTCGAAACCCTTCTGCGCGGCGAGCCGCCCCATCGCCGCGATTTGCTTCGAGCCGTCATCGCTTTTGCGCGGCTGCCGAGCGAGTTCGTCGACGGCCGGCGCGTCGACGGCATTCGCTATCACATAAATCATTTGGCCGCCCATTAGGGGTTCCATGTGCTGGCGGACGGCTTCAGTCTGCACGACCAGGGCTCGAGCCCGAGGGTAGACCGCGCGCCGCAGCCACGACCAAGTGCGGTCGAGCGGTTGCCGCGATGGATCGATTCGTTCGGAAATCACAGTGTCGACGTCGAGTGGCCGACATGCCAGGAGCGTCACCACGTTCATGCGATCGATGAAGCTGATCACGGTGTCGGGCTTTGACCGACGAATTGCGGCTCGGAGGCGGCGGACGCGGATCATATTATTAAAGATCGCTCGCAGAGCGCCGTCCGATTCTCGCATCAGGTCGAGTGCGATGCGCGTGACGGCTGGGTCAAGCGAATAAGTATCGGTTGTCGCTGCCGACAGCGTGATCACCGTCACGGTATCGCCGCACGCGGCCCAATGGTTGGCCATGTTGGCGACAACTCGTTCCGCTCCTCCGAGCGCGAGCGACGGAACAACCAGTGTCAGACGCCGGCCCACGGGTGTTTCCCATCCGGCGAGGAGCTTCCGGGCGCGGGGGGCGTGAGAATCAGGCGCGTTAGCTCGGGGGGGCAATTGAATCGCATCGGACGGCGGCCCGACAGGCCGCGCGAGACGTACAGCAGCGTCGGATCGGACCAGTAGGCTCCGCCTGCATAGCGCACGCCATGTCGGCTCGGACCAAAGATCGGACCAAACACCGGCAGCACGATCTGTCCGCCGTGATTGTGCCCCGCCAGCATCAGGTCAACTCCCTGTCGACGGGCCCAGGCGAAATGATCCGGCGTGTGGCTCAACAGCAGGCGGAAGGCGTCGTTCGGCTCGGCAAACTGCGGATGCCGGCCCATCCAGGGACGTTCCGTACCGCCGATTTCGAATGGACTGCCACGATGCTCGACGCGAATCGTCCGCCCGGCCACGTTGTGCCAGCCGCAGCGATCGAACTCGGCGCGAATGGCGTCGGCGTCATAGAACCAATCGTGGTTGCCGAGCACGTAGTAGCAGCCCAACGGCGCTTTCAGCGTGCCGATCGTCGCGCTCAGCCACGGCAACAGGGCCATGTCGTCGATCAAGTCGCCGGTGAACACAATCACGTCGGCTGGCGTTTGGGCGGCCAGCTTGGCGACTTCCTCGAAATACGGGCGATCGATTTTGCCGGTGAAGTGCATATCGGTGAGATGCAGAATCGACAGCTCGCCCCAGGCGGGCGGAACGCGGGGCAGCGCATAGCGCTTGTCCGATATTTGCACCTGGAAGATTTCATTCCGCGGCAACTTGGCAAAGTATCGCACGAGGCCAGGGCCCAGCGGCTGATAGCCGAGCGTCTGAGCCACGTCGACCGTTCGAGAGTGATTAGCGAGCTGCAAAACCGGTGGACGCAGAGCCCACCAGCGAAGCGTCGAGATCACCAATCCGACACAGCCCGCTGCACAGAGTGAGAAGTAGAAAATCCACGGCGTCGAGAGGTCACTCCACGCGCCGCCGCGCAGTAGGCCCGCGCCGCCCAGGCCGACACAGTAAATGGCGACGATCGGAAAAGAAATGACCACGATGTCCTCGAGCAGGCGGAGAGATCGCAGGACGCGTCGGGGGATGGGCAACGACTCGATGCGGTTGATCAAGGTGACCATCAGCTCGGCATGCCCGGCCGTCAACAACATCAAGATGAGGAGATTGAGCCAGTTCATTCCGAGCTTGAGATCCTTTGTGACCGTTGACCAAAGCGGCAATTGTAGACGGTGCTGTGGGTCGTGAGAATGCGGCCGGAAGCAGACCCAAATCCAAGACTCTCCGAACGGTGCGTTTGACCTGGAGAGACAACCCTGTCAAAACGGAAGAACCCACAGCGCGATCGATTCCCCACCCGCGGGCCGTTTCACCCTCCTACCGCGCGGATAAGAAGTAATGGACTCCCCCCAATCGGCTTCGCCGGCGACGGTCGAGGCTCCGTACCCTGGCTCGAAGGCGATGCCCCGCTGGAATGTCGGGGCGTTGCACGACGCTCCGCGCTTTCGCTGGAGAAATTGGGCCGCCATGCTCGGTCCGGGACTGCTCGCGGGAGGAGCGGCGATCGGCGGCGGCGAATGGCTGATGGGGCCGGCGGTCACCGCGCGGTTCGGCGGCAACCTGCTTTGGCTGGCCACGCTCAGCATCGTCGGACAGGTGATTTACAACATCGAGATCTCCCGGTACACGCTCTACACCGGTGAGCCGATCTTTACCGGGAAGTTCCGCACGTTGCCCGGTCCGCAGTTCTGGCTGATCGTCTACCTGCTGCTCGACTTCGGCTCGGTCTTCCCTTACCTAGCGGCCAACGCGGCGACTCCGCTGGCGGCCGTGTTGCTGGGGGCGATGCCCAATGCGGAAACCGGTCACGGTACGCTGCACTTTTTGGGATTCACGGCGGCCTTCACGCACCAACAACTGATCCGCGGGCTGTCTTACGCCATCTTCCTTGGCGCGCTCTTGCCGCTGATCTTTGGGGGCAAGATTTACAACGCGCTCAAAGCCATCATGTCGTTTAAGATCATCACCGTGATGGGCTTCTTGATCGTGCTGGCCCTCTTTCAGTCACATTGGAAGACCTGGGCCGAGATCGCGAGCGGCTTTGTGAAGTTCGGCAACGTGCCCGTTCGCACGATCGAAGATCGCAACCACAACGGCATTCTCGACCCGGGCGAAGATTGGGACGGCGACGGCAAGCTCGACGTGATCGAGCCCTCGCTGGCGCTGGTCTTCGACACGGACGGCGACGGCAAACCCGACGCCACCGACATCAACAACACGGGCAAGCCGGATCCGATGGTCAACATCGGCACGGCCGAGAATCCGATCTGGTGGCCCGACCTCAATCGCGACGGCAAGCCCGACGAATTCGTCCCCGTCGATACTGACGGCGATGGCAAGCCTGACGGACTGTTTCCCGTCGATGCCAATCACGACGGCAAGCTCGACGCGTTTATCGACATCGACGGCGACGGAATTCGCGACGGCGACAACGTCGAGAACGTGTTCGTGTCGCTCTGGAAGACCGGGAAAGCGCCCCACATCGATTGGGGGATGATTGCCTTTCTGTCGGCACTCGTCGCCATCTCGGGCAACGGCGGACTCTCCAACACGCCGATCAGTAACTACACGCGCGACCAAGGTTGGGGCATGGGCAGCCACGTGGGGGCCATCCCCAGCGTCTTCGGCGGGCAGAACATTCAGTTGTCGCATGTTGGGACGGTGTTTCTAGTCACCCAAGAAGTGCTGCCGCGCTGGAAGCGCTGGTATCGGCACGTGGTTCGCGATCAGACGGCCGTGTGGATGCCGGCTTGCTTCTTCGGCCTGGCGCTGCCGAGCATGCTCTCGGTCGAATTCCTCAAGCGCGGCCAGGCCATGTCCAGCGGCTGGGTGGCGGCGGGCTTTACAGCGGGGGCCGTACGCGACCGAGTCAGCACGTCGATGGGCAGCGCGGCCTGGGGACACACGGTTTGGTATCTGACGCTATTCTGTGGGTTTATGGTGCTGGCGCCGACGATGGCCGCCTCGGCGGATGGCGTCGTTCGACGTTGGGTCGACGTTTTCTGGACGGCGAGCAAAACGCTGCGCGCGATGGAGCCGCACAACATCCGCTACGTTTACTTCGGCACGCTGGCGGTGCTCACGGCGTTCGGCCTGGTGATGCTTTCAATGAACGAACCGACGCGGCTCTTGCTCTTGGCCGGCATGATCTACAACTTCGCCCTGGCTTTCAGCTGCTTTCACACAGTGTTCGTAAACACGCTGCTCTTGCCAAAGGAATTGCGGCCGGGCTGGATGATGCGCACGGCGCTCGTCGCGTTTGGATTGTTCTTCCTGCTCGTCGGGACGCTGGCGACGCTGCACGATGTGGGCGTGATCTGAAGGTCGCAGGAAGTTTTTGAGCTCGCACGAGAGCCGGCTCAGTCGCGAAGAGTCTATGCACGGCGATCCAATCGCTTACTTCCTGACTTGGACCACCTACAGGTCATGGCTTCCGGGAGATGATCGAGGTTGGGTCAAATACGGGGAAGGTTGGCAGCCTCCCGATCCCATCCGCGAATACGAAGCAAAGATTCTTATGACCGAAGATGCCTGTATTCTGACCCGCAAGCAGCGTGTGCTCGTGGAGGCTCAGGTCGCCGAGACGGCCGCGCATCACGGCTGGACGCTGCACGCAGTGAATTGTCGCTCGAACCATCTGCACGTCGTAGTCTCAGCAGACGTTAGCGATCCTGAGAGGATTCGAGTGGCCTTGAAGGCGCGGGCCACTCGGGCTCTGAGGAAGTCGTTCGACAGTCGTCGCGAGAACTGGTGGGCAGAGCGAGGCAGCATACGCTATCTCAATAGCGATGACGATCTGGAGGCAGCCATCCGGTATGTGCGCGACGGGCAGGATCGCAATCGATCCTAGGTCGAAACAAAGCGCAGCGCGACAGGTCTTACTAACCCGAAGCGTAAGCGAGGGGCATGCAACGTGACCGCCGCCGGGCTATCAAAACCGCGATGTACAAAGAAACGCAATGTCCCTCGCTTACGCTTCGGGTTAGTGAAACGCTCGCCGGGTCGCACTACGTGGGCAAATCGACCTTAATCCGCAGATCGCGCAGCTGTTTCGCGTCGACCGGCGAGGGCGCCCCGCTCAATAGGTCCGCCGCCTTCTGGGTCTTGGGGAAGGCGATGACTTCCCGGATGTTTTCATTCCCGCTGAGCATCATCACCCAGCGATCGAGCCCGAGCGCGATGCCCGCGTGGGGCGGGGCTCCGTAGCGCAGGGCCTCGAGCAGGAACCCGAAGCGGATTTCGGCTTCTTCAGCCGAGATCCCCAGCAAGTCGAAGACCTTCTGCTGAGTCACGGCGTCGTGGATACGAACACTGCCGCTGGCCGCTTCGTTGCCATTGACCACGAGGTCATACGACTGGGCTCGCACGCGGCCGGGCTCCGAGTCGAGATAGGGCAGATCTTCCTTCACCGGGTAGCAGAACGGATGATGCTCGGCGTCCCAGCGTTTTTCCTCTTCGTTGTAGGTCACGAGGGGAAAATCCAGGACCCAGGCGGCCTGCAGCTGTTTGGGGTCAAACAGCTCGAGTTCTTTGCCCAAGCGGCTGCGGAGCGCGGCGAGCGCGGCCGAGGTGACCGATTTTTTGGCGTCGGCGACAAGGAACAACAGGTCCCCCGGCTCGCCGCCAAAGCGGCGAATGATCTCCCGCTGTTCTTCCTCCGAGAAGAACTTCGCGATCGGCGAATCGAGCGCGCCCCCTTTGACGCGGAAGAAACCCAAACCCTTGGCCCCGTACTGTCCGACGAAAACCGTCAGCTCGTCGATCGTCTTACGGCTGTATTTTTCGGCTGCTCCCTTGGCGTTAAGGCCACGCACACGTCCGGCCGGTGTCGACACGGCCGCCTTGAAGGCGTTGAAGCCGCACTTCGCCGCCAGATCGCTGACGTCGACCAGCTCCATGCCGAATCGCAGATCGGGCTTGTCGCTGCCGAACCGTTCCATCACGTCGTGATAGCCATAGCGTGGCAGCGGGAGCGCGACCTTTTGCCCAGTCACATTTTCGACGACGAAGGCGATCAGCCCGTCGATCATGGCGAGAATGTCCTCGCGCTCGACGAAGGCCATCTCGACGTCGATCTGCGTGAACTCCGGCTGGCGGTCGGCCCGCAGGTCCTCGTCGCGAAAGCAGCGGGCGATCTGCATGTAGCGGTCGTAACCCGCGACCATCAGGATCTGCTTGTAGATCTGCGGCGACTGGGGCAGCGCGTAGAAGCTGCCCTGATGCACGCGGCTGGGGACAAGATAGTCGCGGGCCCCCTCGGGCGTGCTCTTGCCGAGCATCGGCGTTTCGATCTCGAGAAATCCATTCCGGTCGAAATACTGCCGAGTGAGCGTGGTGATCTTGTGCCGCAAGATCAGCGCCTCTTGCAGGCTGGGGCGGCGGAGATCGATGAACCGGTAGCGCAGCCGCAGCTCTTCGGCGGGCAACTCGGTGGAACTGGGCTCGAACGGAGGCGTCTTGCTCTTGTTGAGGATTTCGAGGCTCTTGGCCCGCAGGTCGATCTCGCCGGTGGCGAGCTTCGGATTGATCATGTCCTTGGGCCGCGCCTCGACCTTGCCCGTAACGCGGATCACGTCTTCGCTACGAAGTCCGCGGGCCGTGGCGTGCATTTCGGCCGATTCGTCCGGATTGAAGACGATCTGGGTCTTGCCGTAGCGGTCGCGCAGGTCGATGAACACGAGCTTGCCGTGGTCCCTGTAACCTTCGACCCAGCCACACAATGTGGCCGTTTCGCCCACGTTTGACACACGCAGCTCACCGCACGTCTTTGTACGAAGCACTGGACAATCCTTAATCGACCCGGACTCTTTCTTCAGGGTGGCACTGGCGGCTTGTCCGCCAGTGGTTTCTAACCGCTGGCGATATGCCGCTCGCTAACACTTCGGGTTAGTACGATCTCTTCACTAACCCGAAGCCTAAGCGAGGCTTGCCGAGACAAACCCCCTGAATTCCGGACACTGGCGGGCAAGCCGCCAGTGCCACCCACGGCCCACACTCTCTGAGTGCGGGGATTATAGGACCGGCCCAAAAGGCCCACAATCCGCGTTAGAGAGCGAGAGTGGGACGACGGGGAAAGGTCGCACGCATCCTCCAGCAAGGAGAGACATCTTGGCGCGAATCGACGTTCGCGGCAGAATTCGCCCGATTCGTGGGTTGGATGGTCGTCTTGGGAGCTGCCGGGTGAGGACGTTCGAAACGCGAGACGACGTCGAGCGGCCCATCTCGTCGCAACGCCGACGGGCTCGTAGCGACGGCCATTCGCTGCGCGACCGGGTCGTCATCACGGCGACCGTGCTGGGCGTGATCATCTTCGTGGCGGTCGGTCTTCCCTATCTGAAGCGCGATTTGCCAGCCGAGGGCTTGCCCGTTGAGACCACGGGCGATCTCGGGGCCGATTCCGACCGGGACGTGGTTCGCGGCTGGATCCGCACGAACTACGCCGACCCGCATCCTCGCGAGGTGCGCTGGTGGCCAGCCCGAACGCTCGACGAGTTTTATCGCCGGCAGCTCGCCGCCGCGAAAGAGGTCGCCGAGGACGATCCGGACTTCAGCGACTTTGTCGAGCAGCTCGAGCACGACGGACCGAGTCGCGCCAGCCGAATGAAATACCGCACGAGGAACAAAGTCGGAGCGCAGATCTCACACGATGATCTATTCATCTTTCGCGGCAGCCGCGTCCGACCCGTTCGCGGTGGCTCCTCAGAAGCCTCGGCGATGCGGAAATACTTCTCGGACGACCGCGGCCAGCCGTGAACTGCTTTCGGAGCTCGCTTGCACTCGACTCCAGCTCGCCGATCTGAGCGGGCGACACAGCGCGCTCGAACACACTGCTGAGCGAGCTCAGCAGTGGCACACAGATCCAAGAGTTGCGTTCAAAGCGGTTTGCCCAGCAGCTTGCGCTTCTCTTTGAGAAACTTGAGATGGTGGTCGAGGTGGCCGGTGTAGGTGTCGAGTAGTTGCTCGAGCGTCACCTCTCCCCGCTCGTTGTGAAAGCCGCTCCTCGCGAAGGCCGTGTCTGGCAGACGTCGCATCAGCTCGGCCGTGATGCGTCGATTGAGGCGGAAGACTTCGCACGCCTCCTGCGCGGGAACGTGATCGTAGGCGAGCGTTTTCGCAAAGGCCGTTTCGTTGTAGCCGATCAGTGTCGGATGATCTTCGGCCGCGACTCGCTTCATGCGATCGGACGCGATCAGATCACTGTCCATCATGTGGAGCACGATCTGCTGAATGTTCCAAGTGCCCGGCACGGGGAAGGCCAGCAAATCAGCGCGGTCCAGGCCTTGGATCGATTTGCCCAGGACGTCGGCGCCTGCCGCGTAACGTTCGATCAATTCGCGATTCAAGGTTGAATCTCCCGATAGGGCTGCTCAGCCGCCGGACTCTGCCACGTACTTCTGGTACGCACCCGCCACGTCGCCCGCTTTTGTGTCGCCGTCATGGATGTAGATCGCATACCGCAGGCGCAGGTTCGCGCCAGGGGCCAAGTTCACCGGCTGCGCCTGCTTTTGACCGTTCGTGTAGTCGTGTTCGCCGAAGGGGCTGATCGAGAAAAGTCCATAACTTCGCACGTGATAGCGAGAGGGGCGGAAGTTGTGCGGGTTGTCGAAGATCGCGACGCCGACCAACTTCCCGTTGACCGGCCCGTCATAGTCGACCCAAGGGAAGGTCTTGCCCCAGCATTCTTTCTCGCCTTGATGGCCGTCAGAGCTCACGATAGTGCCGGCCGACCCGCGCATCGAGTTGACCATCCGGAAGCCAAACAGCCCTTCTTTCGTGTCGTCGAAGGTCACCGGCTCTTTGGCGGCCGTCAGCGTGGCGTCGTAAGCGATCAAACGGTTGGCGTAAATGGTGATCGTCGTCGTCTCGATCAGGACGGTTTGCTTGTTTCGGTCGAGCCAATGATTGACGACTTTGAATCGTGCCGGATTTCCCACGGCCACGATCGGCTCGACCGAAATGTTCTCGATCCTGCCGCCTTCCGCCCAGAACTTGATCCCATTCACCCGGTCGACGGCGAACCAAAGGCCGCGGTGATGCGGATGGTCGATCCGCTCGCCCGGTTTCACGAGCGGTCGGGTAATGATTTGCCCGGCGAGATCGTGGATCGGCCAGAAGTACGGCTTCTTCTGCGTCTTCGCATGATTGTAGGTCGTGAACAGCTGCCCGCCGATCGTGATTTCCAGCGCGTCGGCTTTGGGGGTCAGACGGACGATATTGTCGGCGGCCAGCACGTTGCGGCCATCCGCCGCAGACAGCAGGCCGACTGACAACGCGACAAAAAACAGCGACAGGCAGCGCACGGCGGGCCTTCCTCTCTGGGGATGTTTGAAGGGCGGGTGAAGCTCCGGCTGAGCTTCTGGTTTTCGAGTTTCTCTTGTGGGCTTCTGAGAAATTTCGACTTGGCGGGAGCCTCGCCCTCCCGCAAGCGGCCAAAAAAATCGCGGACGCTTCGCGGTGCGCCCCACGTCGACTTATTGTGCAAGTCGCCGTGCTTGCAGTCGAGTCAAAACGTCAGTATTAGTCCAAAGTCGAAGGTCCAAGGTCCAAAGCCGGAAGAGCCCAGGCTTTGGTTTTGACCTTGGACTTTAGACCTTAGACTTTGGACCGAACCCGATGAACGTGCGTCGTTTCAAACCGTATCCGGCGGCCGAATGTGTGCCGCATCCCAATCCGGCACACGCCGGGCACGGTTGGGAGTTGGCGATCCACGGAGACCTAACCGACAAACAATCGGATCTCGTCAGCCGCCTGCTCGAAGTGCCGCGAAAGAGCAAGGGCACGATTTTCTTCGACTCGTGCGGCGGGAGTGCGTACGTCGGCCTGGCACTGGCCAGTTTGATTCGCCTTCGCGGGTTGCAGGCCGATGCGGTCGTGGCGGGGGAATGTTCGTCGGCGGCGCTGATGCCGTTCGCGGCCTGCTCGCGACGGTTCGTGATGATGCAATCGACTCTCTTGTTTCACCCGATCCGCTGGCAGAGCGAAGAAAACGTGCGGCTGGAAGAGGCCTCTGAATGGGCCCGGCACTTCAAACAATTAGAGTCGGAGTTGGACCAACTCCTCGCTAAAATGTTTAACTGTCCACTCGAGACTTTGACCCACTGGACTCGTCCCGGCCGATTTGTGAGCGGTGCCGAAATGGTCGAGGCCGGCCTGGCCCAGCCCATCGATCTGTTCTCGGGCGATGTTTGGCAACAGATCGCCCGCCTCGCGTGATCCCGCCAAGTGTCCTGAGTGCCGTAGGTGTGACACGTGCATCGCAGGCGGATGCTGGCACACCCCTGGGCTAAGTTGATAAACGTCGGTTTCCTGATACGGTTAGACTGAAAGGAAGCCCTGCGCGCCTCACGCGCGGATTGTAATCGAGGAAACCCCACGCCGTGCCTCGTCGCGACGATATCCACAAAATTCTGATCATCGGATCCGGGCCGATCGTCATTGGTCAGGCCTGCGAGTTCGACTATTCCGGCAC
>Ga0210393_10001099_pt1 | contig 23221 bp, 18 predicted proteins | sample IncBWC27OmetaG_FD_160068 | JGI IMG/M metagenome (GOLD analysis project Ga0210393, IMG submission 160068) | Forest soil microbial communities from Barre Woods Harvard Forest LTER site, Petersham, Massachusetts, United States - Inc-BW-C-27-O ... | reverse complement strand
CATCTCAGCGACAAAGCATGGCTCGCGATCATTGACAACAAGGACATCTCGGCCCGAAGGGGCAGATGGAAGCACTCCGCTTCGGGACTCTTGGAAACGTCAGTCGAGGCATTTGCGCGAGATCTTCGAACCGCAGCCTTACGCGATCCAGAGCGGTTCGTTCGTTTGGGGCGTCAGATTCCCCCTGGGACAGCCCCGGCTTATTTGGCTAGCGTTTTGGAAGCAGCTCGTAGGACAAGAAGTCCAGACGAGGTTCCGCAAGAAAAAAGGGAGATGTGGGAGCCGGCCTCAAAAGCTGCTGTCGAAGGGCTTCTTGATCGAGTGCCACTCGATGCGGAGCCACAACTGGCGCAGGGCTTTTGTTCCATACTGATTGAACGCGATGACGTCACCTGCTCTGACGCCATTCTGACGCGACTGCTTACGTACGCTGGAGCCACGGATCCCGCTCCTCACGTGCTTCACGTTTATTGTAACCACCGCGCGGATAAGTGCTCGATCCATGAACTGGAAGCAAACGCGATCAACTGTGTGCGCGGGGTATCCGCATACGCGCTCGCTCGGGTCATTTCGAGTGAACCCGCACTCTTGCCGATAGTGCGTCCGACTCTTGAAGCGTTGATCGCCGACGACCACCCAGCTGTGCGGGTGGCGGCGATTCAACTTTGCCGGCCGATGTGGACAATCGATCCTGCCACAGCCGTGCAGTGGCTCGTGAATGCATGCGAAAAGGACGAACGTGTCGGCGCCTGTCATGACGCACGGGACCTTTACAATGCAGCCTTCCCTGGGCACAGCGACAAACTGGAACCGCTTATTCGGCGCATGGTTCGTTCGTCGGACAGCGAAACTGCAAATGTCGGAGCGATTCAGGTCGCAGCGAGGCACATATTCTTTGGCCTCTTCTCCGACGATTTAGAGGAGTGCTGCGCAGGCTCCGTCTCGCAAAGGAAAGGAGTCGCGCATGTCGCGGCCGAACTGGTTGCTGCTCCCCAGCATTCAGCCAAGGCCCGAGCATTGGCGGTCAAATTCTTCGACGACTCGGACAAGGAGGTGCGCGAGGAGCTAGGGCGGATATCCCGATCGGATGAGATCCTTCGGCAGGCTGGAAACGAGCAATTTCTGTGTGATTACGTGAAGTCCGCCGCGTTTCGTGAAGAGCCCCGACGATTGCTGCATACGCTGGGGCAATATACCGGTCGCCTCACCGACCTCGCTAATCTGATTCATACGATGGCAGTCGAGCTCGCGATCGAGCGATCGCGGGATCCTGCGGACCCCGTGTTTTACGCCGCTAATGAGTTCAGTTCCATTTTGCTTCGCCTCTATGAGGAAGCCAACGGGCCGGAACGTGTTGATTTGCGCGATACGTGTTTAGATCTTTGGGATCTGCTTCTTGAGCGGCGAATCGGCGCGGCCTTAAACCTAACGCAAGAAATCGCCCAGTAGAACTCAGAAGCGACCGCGAGCCGTTGTCTGGATCCAAGACCAAGTCCCCGAAAGGACACTCACCGCCGCTCGACGAAAGATCGGCGGAGACCTAACTGCAAACCAAAACGCCGGTTCCGACGTTTCACCTAACACGTTGAATTGCACTTGATCCAAGGACAGGAGCACTCCCATTTCCACTACATTCGTAAATCGCTTGATCGGGGCATTAGAAATTGGCGCGGGGCGTGTGACTGAGCCAGAGTTGAGGCGCCCGCCAAGAATCAGATGTGACTGGAATCGCTCGAGCGTCACCGCGGCGACGGTCGTTGCCCGATCTTCAGCGAGGTGCTTTCGGCCATCTCGTACGGATTGGATGTGAGACGAATGGTTCCACGGCTTGCAAGATGGAAATCGTGCCATTTGAAGACGAGGCGCTCAGGCGATGGGTGCCACGAAGTCCAGGAGCTCAAATCGCTGCTTCAGGATGCGTTCGCTACTTACGCCGAGCCACCGGTCAAGGATTGTCGCGTAGACTCGCCGGAAGTCGATCGCGAATACAGGATCGTCGTCAATCAGGTTCTCTAGATCAGGGGAGGGCCCATGGACGCCCGGAATAACACCCGTTCCTGCCAGCAGAACTGGTGCAGCAGTGCCGTGGTCGGTTCCTTCGCTTGCGTTTTCGGCGAGACGTCGACCGAATTCGGAAAACACGAGCACCAGCACCGGTCGGCTGGGAGCCACAGTCCGCAGGTCCTTGACGAAGGCCTCGAGAGCGCCGCCAACAGTCTGCAGCACGTTCGCATGGCGCAACAGCTGTGAGCGGTGCGTATCGAATCCGTCCAGCTCAGTGTAGTAAATCGAAGTCGCTAATCCAGCGCGGATCAATTGGGCGATCACCCGAAGGCGATCGGCCAGATCGTTTTGTGGGTAACGTCCCTGTCGATCGTCCACCGATTTGAGAAGTTCGATTTGCCGTGCCGTCGCATGGACGGCGACGCTGCTCTGGATGGCCGCCTGTAACAATGGGTTTCCGGCGACGCTCGCCCCCTCCTGCCACGCGGCGACTTGCCGTTCCACTCCGCCGCGATCAAGCAAGCCCGCACGATGCTTCAGCTTGGCCAGACTTGCCAACGAGGGGACGGGCACCCGACACCCCAAAAGAGCCCTGGGAATTTCGCCCGTACCCACGCGCATGGCTCGAATTGACGGTGCTACGGTCCGGGAGGCGCTGTGCTCGTCCATCGCTCGCGCAATCCATCCGCCGCTGGCAACGGACGCCTTTCGATGACGCAGCTGTTCGTCGTCGGGCGCGGTGTTCCAGATCGCCATCGAGTCGAAATGCGACCGATTCGGATTGGGATAACCGACACTCTGCACGATGCCGGCAAGCCCTTCGTCATACAGTCTCTTGAAGCCAGCTAAATTAGGATGAAGGCCGATCCGAGCGTCTAGCTTGTGCAACTTAACGTCGGCGAGGTGCAGTTTCGGCCGCAGCCGCCGATAATTGTGGTCGGTGAACGGGACGACTGTATTAAGGCCGTCGTTGCCGCCGGTCAACTGCAGCACAACTAGCACGTTGTCTTTCGACGAGGGCTCTCTCGTGGCAGCCCAGGCCGTCCGCTCCAAGAATGCAGGAACGGTCGCGCTGGTCGTCAGGAGCGTCGATGCCAGCCCCAAGAATTCACGCCTGCCGTAGGCCATCTGATTGCTCCTAAGCCAATTGATATTCAGGCGCCTGCAGCAGCACTTGCAGGGCAGCCGAGCAGTTCGGCTTCTTCGCGGCGTTCAACTGATCGCGAGCCACTAACAGAGTCGCCGGACTAACATCCCGTTGCAGCAGCAACGTTACCCAGGAATCGAGAGCCTTATCTGGCTCAATCGCATGGTGCTTAATCCACACTTGCGGGTCCCATGCCGGAACACCTGCTACCGAGTTACCACTCAAGAAATCAACGATCCAATTTGAGCGAACGAGAATGGCATTGCTGTCGAGCCACGCCACTCCTCCGTCCCAACCTTTGACGCTAGGCGGGTCGAATAGAATCTGCCCCTGCCGCTCGCACGAGAGATCCGCCAGCGGGAGGAGATTAGGCGTGCGGCGTGGCTGGAGTTGGCGGATTGCGCTCACACAGAATTCCACTGGCGACTTCACTCGCTGCCGGTAAGCGGCTCCCGAAAAGAAGTAGCGCGACCGCAAGATGACGCCTACGACGTGCTCGATCGAGTAGTTGCTGGCGCGAAATTCGGCTGCCAAGGGTTCAATCAACTCGTCGCTGGGCGGGGCGCTTTCGCTCACGAACCAGCGATAGAGGCGACGGCAGACGTGTCGAGCCACGGCCGGATGCTCGAGCACAATTCGCAGAATGTCGCGGCACTTGAACGGGCCGGTCTGCCCGAGAAATGTTTTGGGCTCTGAGTCGGCGTGGTCGGCGTGGTATGTGAATTCGTTGATTAAGTTGAAGTGCTCGTCATTGCTTTGTTTCCAGCCGGTGAGGCCGCGAGCTGCTGCGCGGACGTCCGCCTCGGTAAAGTTGCCTACACCGAGAGTGAACAGCTCAAGCAGCTCCCGGGCGAAGTTTTCGTTCGGATGGCCCTTCTCGTTCGAGCCGTTGTCGAGCCAAATCAGCATCGCGGGATCGGATTCGACCCCCGCCAGCAGGTCGCCGAACTTGCCGTGAGCGTGGTTGCGCAGCATCTCATTCTGCTGCAGCATCAGAGCGAGGCTGTATACTCCGTGCAGTGCCGTGGCAAAGTGGTTGTGCCAGAAGAGCGTCAACTTCTCACTCAAAGCGTCGTTCCCGTAGGCCATGCGGTAAAGCCACCAGACGCGGGCTGCGCGCGGGTCCCCTGTTAGCGAGTCAATATCCTTTGACGCACCGACGGCGATCTTGAGGGCATCGGACACCTGCCGGAACTCCCGGTCTTCGCCCCGCGGATGAAGCAGGCGGTCAATACTGTCAGCGGGGCCCGCCTTAAGATCGCGATGCAACTCTTCCCAACTTGCTCCGAATCCGGCACGGCGATGCAAATGGGCAACCTTGCGTAAATCCCAGGGGGCCCGCGATGACGGTTCATACACAGACCAAATGGAGCTTTCAGATCTCATTGCTCATACTCGGTGCGATTGGGATTGGTCAGCGCATTACTTCCCCACGACGACGGCCCCAACATCGATCGTCTCACCTGGACGAATCGTGAATCCTCGCTCCGAATCGGGCCACGTATGGTCTCCGATTTCAAACTGATACGTGGCGCCCGGAATGAGCTTGTGAATGGTCAATTTGCCGTCGCCGTCGACCCGGAACTTTTCCAGACGGCTTCCGTTGCGCCACTGCAAGTTGCCCCACAAGACGAATTCGCCTTGCAAAGGCTGATTGGGTCGCGAACTCGCTGAGGACGGACCTGGCGTGACGATCAATCGAAGCCGCGGATCGGGTCCTGCCCATGGTTGACCGCTTTCGTTCACGAAGCGCGCCCGGACAGACCCACAAGGCTGCAATCGGATGGGCGGACTCATGACATCAATCTCAGAAAAGCTTGGTGAAACAATCGCGGCGCAGTCATGGTTCAGGTCGGCGATAATGATCGGATTGGTTTGCGCGGGATTGAAGCCCGGAAGTTCCAGGAGGCCATCATCGATCATGACATCAACCAGCGCAAAACCGATATTCGGCGTGAATTCAAGGTAAGAATGCGTGAAGGCGAAGCCAGTGGCTGGCGATCCGTCCGGACGCACGACTCGGCGGCGAAGGGTCACCCCGCGGGTGAGCGGAATCGTCAACGACTGCGGTTTTTCATTGAGCTTGAAATTGATTTTGGCGGCGGCGTCGTAGTACTCGCGATCCAACCCGGGCTTGCCGTAAAGGCGCTCTCCGCGGCTGAAAAGTGTGTGGAGGTAATCAAGCGAAGGTCCTTGCACCAGGACGTGGCCCGGGCCCGGTAAGACCGGTAGCCGAAATCGACCGTCGTTTTTGGTCAAATAGCGAAAGGCCGGCCGGTCGTAGTCCCGGCGGTCGGATTCCCTGAGATAAGGATTGTCCAGCTGGGATTCGAAGTAGACGGTCGCGTCCTTTACCCCCTTGCCGCTCGCTTTTTCGACAATCCGCCCTTCGACGATCAGGCCGCGATGCAACGTGACTGCGACATGCGCATCCCCGAAGTCATCCGACCAAGTGAATTCCACGGCTTGCGGCAAGTAGTCCGATTCCGTGGGAGGCTTAACCTTGAGCTGGCTTCGCTGTGTTCGGGAGGCTGGGCGGCCGGGGCCGCTGTCTGCGGCAATCCGAAAAACGCCGTGAGAATCCGTTCGAGACAACTGGTGCAAGCCGCCGGCGAGCCAAACCTCTGCGTCTGCGACCGGCGCGCCATCCGCTGTCACCTTGCCCACCACGAACTGCGGCTTTTTGAGCACGGCTGCTGCCGATTTCTCGGTCGCAGGGACACGAACGCCCGTATTGCCGAACCGATCGTCGCGAATCCCCAGAATGATTTCTTTTGCATCGACTGGAACTGTCACGGTGGTGTAACCCTCGTTGTCGCTCCGCGCACAATGCGGCCAGGCCGAGCTGTTCCGCAATGATCCCGCGATGGACCACCGCTGTTGTTCTTTTAGCAGCGCGCTCCCAACCCGCGCATTAACCGAGGCAACCGGAGCGCCCGCCGCATCGATGAATCGCACGCGGATAGTCTTCGGTTCGTGAAGCTTCAGTTCGAAGTTCAGCGGAGCGATCAACTGGAAGTTCACACGCGAAGCGGGAGAATATTGACCCGCGGAAGCCAGCAGGGCGATCGTCGGAGAAGGCTGCGACACATTGCGAGTTAGTATGAATCGGAACGCGCCGCGTGCATCGCTTGTGGTCTCTTGGTGCTCGTACTCGAGTGGTTCGTCCCGAAACCGGACTCGATCCCAAGCGTAAGTTCGATCATAGGCAACCATCTCGACCCGGGCTCCAGGGAACGGCTTGCCGTCTGGGGACAGCACGACGCCCGTCACGACAGTGGGATGGCTCGATGGATCAGGAACGGCAGTGGACCCGGTTTCGGCTTGACGGACAAGCTCTCTTGGCGGCATGGTGGCGCTAACTCCGACTCGCACAGTGGACAGCGTGACAACGAGCGCCACGGTGATCGTCGCCAAGCAACTGGCGGAAATCACTCCCAGCGCCCGGCGAGATCGGTGCTCGTCGAGGACAGCAAGAAGGCGTCCCTCGAGCTGAGCGGGGCGGGCCATAGAGAGAGCCGCGTCGAGAAGCACCGAACCGCCGCGGTGTGCTCGGGCAATCTCCAGAAGTTGAGCCGCGTAGGCGGGTGCGGACTGTCCGGCGCGCAACACATGATCGTCGCAAGCGTGTTCGCGCTCGATTCTCATTCGGCGCAGTGCCCACCAAGCCAAGGGGTGAAACCAATAAGTCGCGCACGCGAGCCTCGCCACCATTTGCAACGGGACGTCGTGACGTGCGATGTGCGACAACTCATGCAGTAAAACGATTTCGCGACGTTCTACCGACCAGCCACTCGCGTCGACGGGAAGCACAACGCAGGGCCGCCACATTCCGAATGTCATCGGCATCTGTTGCGGCCCGGCTAACAGCAGTCTTACCTTGCGCCGCAGACCGACCTGCTTGCTCAAGCGGACCAGCAGTCCGTCCCAGTCGCCCGACAGAACGGGGCTCCCCCACCGGAAACGACAACCAATATTGCCGAGGATTCCGACCGCCAAAGGCAGGAGTGCCAAACAAACGCCGCTGAACCAGGCTACCGCCAGCCAAGGAAACGCTGCGCTCGGTAGCTCGACCGGGAATGTCGTGTCGGCATCCACACTTTCAGTTCGAGTGAGGGTGGCAGCGTCGTCGTCGACCTTCCCCTGGACCGACGAGCTCAAGTCAGATTGCTCGACGATTTTCGGAGCAACCGGAGTGGGTGCGGCCCCAACCACCTTCTGCAATGCGGGGGAGCTAGAGAGGGTGGGCCGCAGTGAGGCGGGGTTCGCGTCCGGCTGTGAGCCCGGCGATAGATGGCCGGCGACATCCCAGCATTTCGGAATGACTTTCCAGTCCCACCGGGGCAAGACAGCTCCCGCGACGGGAAGCAGGAACATTGCGATGAACAGCATCGCCCATATCCGGTGCCGCAGCGCGGCCGACGCCCGCGCAAAGAGAAGCGCGAGGAGGGACGCCAGCGCAATCAACGCTGTCGTCTTTACGACGAGATCCAGAAACGTCCACCCGAATGAATCAGGCACAAAGAAGGAATTCCAGGCTGGGACCAACGAGTGCGAAGTCATTGCTGCACCCTCATTTCTTTTTGCGGTGCGCCTCGTCGATTCGGCGGGCCAAGCGATCATACTCCTCCGACGTCATCTTCTCCGTCGGCAGATCAAGGATGGTGGCGATGGCATCGCGGGCCGAGCCGGCGAAAAACGTCTTGAGCAGATGCTGCAACGCCGAGCGGCGTGCCTCTTCGGGAGCTTGCGCGGAACGATAGACGTACTTGATTCCGTCGCGGCGATGCTTGAGATGACCCTTTCGCTCCAACAACCGAAGCATGGTTCGCACGGTCGAGTAGGTCGGCGCATCGGCCAGTCTTTGGCGAACGTCGCTGACCGAACCTTCGCCGAGCTGATGCACGGCGTCCATAATCTGGCGCTCCCGAGCTCCGAGCTTGTTGGGCGATAGTTTTCCCACGAGGTCCTTCCGAAGACTAATTGTCGAGGATTGTAATTTGTGTTATTACATTAACACGTGGCATTGTACTAACAGAATCCGAGGCATTCAATGGAATCACTCAGTATTTATCTTTAGTTTGAGGGGACCCTGTCGCACCCGTTCTGGTTGGTTGCCTGAAAAAACAGCAATCTTGTCTATTCAACTCTTGAACTGCCCGTAAGTTCCCGTTAGCGTTGTTGTTAACCATCTCCAGGCTGCCCTGCTGGTAGCAGTCGATTTGACGGCGACGACGAATTCGTTTCGCCAGTGCAGCGATTTTTATTGCGGGCCGTTTATCCGACGAATGCCCCGTAGTAGAGTTCGCTTCGACGTTGGGACCACTCTCTTGCGGACAGTCATCGCATGGTTCAGCGACGAACGCGGCGGTCAAGGGTCGATCGGATGCGAGTCCTTTTCCAGAAGCTTTAGCATCGTGACGGACAGCCCGCATTGGAGGCGCTGAGTGCGCTTGATCTTGCGAGTGATTATTGCCGGTTCAATGCTAGCGGCGATTGGTAGCAGCCTCTCCACCTATCCACACTCATTAGCATACTTTAATGAGCTGGCGGGCGGCCCTCGGAACGGCCACAAAGTCCTCATTCACAGCAATTTAGACTGGGGGCAAGGTCTTCTAGAACTTGATCGAGCTTTGGATTGCCATCCTGAGTGGGGGCCGGTTGGGATTGCCTACTCGGGACCATTCGATCCTGATTCCATTGGGTGCCGCGCGATCCCAATTCACTGGTCAGAAGGCGAATTAGACCTGTCCGGCTTCAGCCATATCGCAATTAGTGCAAACATCTTGGTTGGAGATCCCAAAGCCAGCGCTTGGTACCATCCGCCCACCGAAAAGTTTCGCCAGCTGGCAGAGTTATTCGGATCTCAAGAAGCGATCGACAACTTGGATTGTTCGTTGCGAGTGTTCGACACTCGAGCGATCGCTAACTCACTCGCAATTGGGCGCGCCTCGAAAAAAAGTCTTCCCACCGCCGGTTTGGCGCCATCGCGACGGGCGCTGCCGCTTCCTTCCTTGTCAGAGGCCGCTGACGCCAAAACGCTCAACATCGCCGGCCTGGCGCATGTTCTTCTCTTGAATGGGCTGGGATACACGGGGCTCGACAAGCCCGCGTCGGGCGCGGAAGCTCTGCGACTGCTGACCGACGAGCGCTTCGCTAAGGCTGTGTTTGGGGAATCGCCATTTGTGCGTACGAGCCACGGACTGCGGTATCGACTCTCGGGACGATCCAACGATGAAGGCACGGTTGGCGAATCCCATCGGGACCAGTGCTTGAGCGCATTCGCAAGTCTCGATCTACCGCTCACCTATCCCATCATTCTGGAGAACGAGAGCTGTAAGATCCAAGATCTTCTCCTCGAGTCAGTCGCTAACTTCACGTACGACCAAAGTGAGATTCCGTGGACCGCTTTGGCGTTCTCACACTACCTGCCTCCTGCGCGACAGTGGACCGATCGTTTCGGGAAACTAAACACGTTTTCTGATCTTGCAAATCATCTGGTCGAAAGAGGATTCGCAGCGCAAAGTTGCGCTGGGCTGCACGTGCTCGACGCGACCGTCGAGCTCTCGAAGATCGACTCTCGTTGCGGCATTCTGGATCGGGCGGCACGGATCAAAACCCACAGATTTGTGCGCGACGCCATTCGACACGCGCTCGTTCGTCAGCACGCCGATGGAAGTTGGGGCGCGGATTGGTACGAGGTACTGCAGACGCCGGGTCCAGGCGCGCAGTCGCTCGAGTTTCGGATCGTTGTCACCGGACATCTGCTAGAAGTTTTTCAAAAATGCCAAGAGCCAGTGCCGAACAAGGTTATTGCTCGGGCCGCTGGATGGTTGCTCGACTCGCTCGATCAAGTCAAAACCGCAGGTCGACCGAAGTTGATGGTTTGTCCCCTCACGCATGCGGTTCGTGCTCTTCGATTTGCGGCTGAGAATCGTTCTCATTCGCACGAAATCGGTCAAGTCTTTGCGCGTTATCAAAGGCGAGGTACTCCATGAAAAGATTACTGGGTGCTTTTGGTCTATTGGCTATGGGACTGACGGGAACCAGACTTTGGGTGCAATCCGGCCTGGGCTCGCAGGTCCCGGATGCCGTTGCTGAGACGCTTTGCGGCGGCTGCACCGGAGTTAGGAGCGCGTTCTGCGATCTCGATGGGGCTCCGTGCGTCTTGGAAGGCGCGTGGTTGCAATGCGACAGCGGCCCCGGCTTCGACCCAAACCACAGTCTAGGATCGACGACACTAACTTTGTATTGCGCAACGACGGGGAACCCAAGCACAACTGTTTGTATGTCGAGTTGGAACAGAGTCGTGTGTTCCGAGTGACGCGTTGACGAGGGGCTTGAGATAGTGCTGTCGCGAGATCCCGATGTAGATCGGGCCGGAAAGTATCAGTGAAGTATTCCTTCCTCTTAAGGGGGCTCATATCGACGGGCCTGTTTTGGAATCTCGCCGTAGACCGTGCCCTCTGTCGAGCTGAAGGGAATGTGGGGGCCGCACCTCCTCGCGAGAGTGCGGCCTGCGGTCCGAACTCCGTATTGATGTTCCTGGTGCTTTGTGGTGCCGACGCCGATGAGGAGTCGCTGAGAGCGATTCCTCTCAACGGTGGAAGGGGTGCCTCGCTGCTGGAGCTAAGCGAGTTTGCCGCTGCTCACGGAGTTCGAGCGGAAGTCCGCGAATTTGCTCCAAGTGAGGTGAGCAGGATGCCTCTGCCGGCAATCTGGCTCATGAAGGGTGAGCATTTTCTGGTTGTCTATGGGTTCGATCCCGATGGGATTCTAGCGCTTGATGGCACAACCGGAATGCGGATGCGAATCGGCAACAACAAAATCGAGAAGTTTTCGGGATACGCATTAATCCGGAGTCGAGGTCTCGGCGTACAGGTAGTCGACGCTCTTTCGGCATCGAGCTTGCTGCCGATTGCTCTAACCCTGTCTAGTTTCGCGATGTTGGCGATTCTGATCGTTGACGCCTTGAGGCGCCGCTCGAAATCGCTTGCTTTGGGCGGCCTTGATTGACTTCAAGGGGCGCGTTTTGGGACGGGCGCCGTTTTCCATGTACTGCCGAACGATCGTGCTTGCCGCTCTAGCCGTGGGCTTTCCGGTCGCCATCCGAGCCGACGACTTTTCGACCAAACGCGACTCTGTCTCCAGTTCGGCCGCCGAAATCGATACAGCGTGGCGCAATGCGTCTCACGGCGGACTCAACGCGCTCTATTGTTTGCTTCGAATTCACGGATCGCGCGGTGACTATACCACATGCATGGACGCAGCCCATGGTGCGGGCCTTCCACAATCAGTGGCGGATGTTGTGTCGTTTTCAAGTCGGCTGGGGTCTAAGGTCGCGGCGCGGAGGGTCTCACCCAAGGAGCTCGCTTCACTGAAACTGCCTGTATTAATTCACCTTGAAGGTGACGTTGCATCGACAGGTTGCTTTGCCGTCTTGCTCCAGCGGCAGGCTAAGCAGCTCGTTTTCTTCAATGGTGCATCGGCCACTGTCGACACAATAAGCAACGAAACATTCTTGCGGCGATGGAGCGGGGTTGTAATCGTGCCCGCTCCAAACCGCATTCACCGGCTGGTGTCGCTCTCCTGCGGGGTCTTGTGCGGATTGGGAGCATTTGCGATTTGGAATCGGTTCAGAGAGGCGTGGTTTTGGAATTCAAAGCGCGGCCGACGTTCGACAAGCTAACTTTGATTCACGGGAGCTGCTTAAATGCTGATGCCGACGCAGCAAACGGCGAGTTCGCTTCTTGTGGCGACGCTGTTGAGCACCATTCTATTCTCCTTTGGTCGCACGTCAGTGGCCTTGTGCGAGGAAGATGGCAAGAAAGAATCCTCACGCCACGAGTCCTCGACCAACGGGCATTCCCCCATGCCCAACTCCATTCGAGAGGTTCTTGTCTCCAATTCGGCAACTATGGATCCTATCTGGCTGAAGGTTTCCGAGACGCACGATTACGCCGTGCCAAATCTCCCGCGGCCGATTGGCAGTGTCTCGACTCTCTACTTTCAAGCTGGCAAGATGTGGTATAGCAACCAGCTACGGTTTCCGAGCGATGTATTGCAGAGCGAAGAATGGAGTTTTGACGGGAAGGTCTTCTATACCGGGTCAGCAGCCGCTCCGAATGGAAAGCTGACAGTCATCGGGAAATGGCTCGGCGAGAATCTCGATGATCCGAGGGCGGAAAGGCGGCCCACGGGATTTCCATATTTGGAAGCCGTAGGCTTCTCTTTGCCGCGCACAATTGCCGCATGGAAGAGCGCGTTATTCGAATCGGAAATCGTGCATTTGACTTCACCGGCATCCGCCCATCTCACAATCGAGCCAGGCGAGGTGTTAAAGCTGCGATTTCAAATACCGGAGCCAGCGCACCTCAATGCGCAGACCGTGGATCTCGATCAAATGGCCCAGGATATGAAGCGGAACGGCGCGACTGCCGAGACTGTTGCGAGCGCGGTCGACCGGTTCAAACGCTTACGATCCGAGGAAGCTCCTCGTCGCGTCGAAATGTGGCTCGACCCCAAATTAGGATATGCGCTCATCTATCGAGTCGACTCAACGTTCGAAGGCAAGCGAATAAGAACCATCGACTGCTCGGATTTCAAGTTCACAGGGCGCGCCAGTTTGTGGCTCCCGCAAAAGTGTGTTATCAAAATCTATGTCAAGAACATGATGCAGCTGTTTGGGTTCACCGACGTCCCGACAGAGACGAGGACGTTTGGATTGGAACAGGTCTCGTTTGAACCGCGCGCCGACGTTACCTTCGCTCTTGACTGCCAACCTGGCACAGCAATTTTCGATCGGAGCGTGGTAGCGGCGCGAACGGCTCCGTCCGGTCAGCTCAATTATATCGCACCCTCCACCAATGTCGCCCTTCGCGACTCTGCACGAGGTGTGCGAACTACGTGGAGGTCGGGATTGGTCATCGGCAACGTCCTCTTCCTAATTGTTCTCTGTGCACTAGCGTGGTGGCGCTGGCGTTCTCATTGAACCTCGCAAGTGTGGATTACCGTGCTTTCTCGGTTCCCGACATTGCTGTGTTGGTTGTGCGTTGTCGCGGCGCAACGACCCTTGCAGGCGAAGGACGGGACCAGCCCTTGGAGCGCTTTGCGACGCTGGGCCTTCGAGGTCGAATCCGAAGCAGTGGGGGTTGGGACCGACGCGTCGAAACTCAATCCTGCGGCGGTCTGTCGGGTCGTTGCCGCCACGTCAAACGATGAGTTGTACTATTTGTGTTGGCATAGAAGAGCGGGGACCGATGGCATCGACTGGAGCGACGAGCCATTTAACATAGAGATCACTCTTCGAGACGGGAAGGTAACGCATTACCATAAGTTTAATCGCTCGGTCGAATTTTCGACTTGGTTGAAAGGTAGCGAGATCCCGGGCCCCATCGGCCGCGACCCGCTCTTCCTGTTCGTGCCGGGCTGGCCGCTTCGAAGTTATCCACCTCCTGTAATTAGTCTATGTCGGCTACTTCAAGCGACGTCCGACTTGAAAGCACCTGCAGTTCGGACCCCGCGGCGCGAACTTATCGGGGGCGAATGGTGCACCGAGTTTCGCTCGCCGAACGGTCATGACCGCTTCTGGCTCGCGGACAAGAAGGGGTATTGCGTGATGCAACGGGAGTGGGTTGATTCTAGCACCGGTGAGGTGAAGGAGCGGTTGGTCACACGTCGCATCGCAGAAATCACCCCCCACCTGTGGATGCCCGTGGAAGTGGAGTCCCGTGCGTTCGGGTCGGAGCGCCGCGACGGCGAAGCCATCCCGATTTCTCGCATTCGGACCAGAGTCGTGAAGTGGAAACTGGGAAACGACGTGCCACAGGACCTCTTCAATGCGGCCTTGGCTCCGGGAACGATTGAAATGCTCTCGCGCAGCCGGGTTCGGCAGATTTCCCCGGGTGGGTTCGATCACTTGGATCATGTCAGCACCTTCGCTCGCAGGATGGGACTGCCGGAGACCGAATCTGCGGGTGCGGACAACCTCATCTGGGTGCTGCTCGGTCTTCTGGGGGGCGTCTTTTTCGGGCTGTTTGCCACAGGTTTCAAGGTCACACGACTGAATCGGATGTTTTTGCCAATCACCGACCGTTGGCACCGGCGCCGAGCGGAACCACCGGGTAGCTGATGACCTGCTTCTTGGAACAGATCATGCCGAAGCGCCGCAAGGAGGCTGGAATCGGCTGCACGCTGCGCCTCGACAAACTTGTCGCTACGACGAACCGGCCTCAAGTGAAGGTTGGACGACTCTCGATCGCGGTTGTCGTTCTGCTGTTTATTCACGGAGTCCTTCTCGCCTATTCCGCCAGCCGCCAAAGCCCGACACTCAACGAGCCAGGACATCTGGTGGCCGGCTTGAGTAATTGGCAGTTTGGCCGATTCGAACTCTATCGCGTCAATCCGCCGCTTGTGCGGATGATTGCGGCGCTCCCCGTGCTTTTCGCAGGCTACGAGGCCGACTGGAGCCGCTTCGATGACGGCCCCCAAGCACGCTCGGAGCGAGTCCTCGGCGAAGACTTTGTGGCGGCCAACGCAGAACGGTCGATCTGGCTCTTCACAATCGCCCGATGGGCGTGCGTTCCGATCAGTTTGATTGGCGGGTTATTTTGTTTTCTCTGGTCACGCGATTTTTGGCAAGACGGCCTAGCGGGGCTATTGTCGTTGACGCTCTGGTGTTTTGATCCCAACATCCTGGCTCACGGCGCATTAATTACTCCCGACTGCGCAGCTGCGACCTTTGGGTTAGGCGCGCAATACCTCTTTTGGCGATGGTTGCGCCAGCCCACCTGGCCGCGGGCATTTGCTGCCGGAATCCTGCTGGGAATCGCAGAGATCTCGAAAATGACCTGGATTTTTCTTTTTGTCCTCTGGCCGGTGCTTTGGATGTTTTGGATCGTCACTCGCCCGCCACGACATCCGATGCCGGCCCGTCGGTCGGCATTCGCCCAACTCGCGACAATACTCCTGATCGGCATCTATTGCGTTAATCTGTGTTACGGCTTCGATGGGATATTCGTGCGCCTCAAGGACTTTGTCTTCGTAAGCAAGGGACTCACCAAATCGCCGGGAACGGTCGGCACGGCAAATCGATTTGGTGCAACCTGGCTGGGAGAAATCCCCATGCCTCTGCCGCAACAATATCTACTCGGCATCGACGCTCAGAAAGCTGATTTCGACGAGTATGACAGGCCATCATATTTACTTGGCGAATGGAAGCACGGCGGATGGCCCTATTATTATCTCTGTAGCTTTGCCGTGAAAACAACACACGGATTGCAGTCTATCTTGTTGTTGGCGCTTTTTACTCTCCTCTATCGCTGGTATCGGGGCACCTATCCGAACGGTCAATGCGCTCCCGAGCCGGCTGACTTCGTGCTCCTTCTGGCACCGCCACTGACTGTCTTCGCTTTAGTCAGCTCCCAAACCGCCTTCAATCACCACTTCCGCTATGTGCTGCCAATTTTCGGGTTCGTCTTTGTCGCAGCGGGTGCCATCGCATCGTGGTCTTCTGCGCGCCCACATGAGACGACTCTAGCTCTGAAAACGCGCGATGGTTCAAAGCTAGGTTGAGATTGGCCCCGCCGCCAAAGTCGATGACAGCTCTTCGAGGCGCAGAAGGGGGCCAAGGAAATCGCGATATCGCTCCCATCGACGAATCGAAGTCTGATAGAAGGGTCGACGTACTTGCCATCGGCTGGAGGTTCGCACTTGCTTGATCTGCTCGTGGAACCGCAGACAGCTCTCCTCAAATTGAATCTTGCAGAACGAGCACAAGTCGCGAATCGACTGCTCAGGTCGCATGACGAGCTCCTCATACGAAACATAATGGATAGGCGAATTGACCAAGACCTCGCGCCAGTGCTCGGTAATGGCCGCGTAAAGCTCGTACACCTCTGCGAGAGAATAAAGACTGGTCGCATATTCGACGAAATGGAAGTTCTGCATGTAGCAAGACAAGCACGTGTCGATTGGGTGCCGCTGGCAATGGATGATGCGAGCCTTCGGAAAAAGGATCGCGATCAGGCCAAGTTCCCAAACGTCGTCCGGCAATTTCGAGACAATTCTCGCACATGGGCCTGCGTCGCGTTGTCGTCGGGAGAGGAGCATGTGCGACAATCCGCGGATCACGTCTGGTGACAGAGATTTCGCGGATTCGGGATACGGTTGCGTACTTGTGACCTCGCGTTGGAGCTGTTGAGTGATGCGAAAGACGTCCTGCCTCTCACCTAATCCTCGAACCGTCGAATGCATGCTCAGAATCTGTTCGACTAACGTCGTGCCGGAGCGCGGCATGCCCACAACGAAAATTTGGGACTCGTCCGGGGACCCATACATTTGCAGGTTCGTAATGAACTCGCGATTAAAGATCTCCCTCCGCCTTTTCACGCTGTATTTGAATCCCGTGAGATCGGTTGGCTTAGCCCGGGCGGCTCGAATTTGATTCGCCGTATGGAAATGTGCCATGGCCTCCGCCGGGCGATCGCTTCGATCGTTGAGACAACCCAGCGCGTAGTGCAGATGCTGTCGCTCCATTGTGGCCAGGGACGACGACCTCGCAAGCCCAATCAGCGACTGCGCGCACTCCGAGTCGGCATTGAGGTCTGCCTGGGAAGTGACGAGTGTAAAGCGGGCGAGTGTGTCCATGGGAGCCCGTTCGATGATTTCACTGCAGACGGCAATCGCTTCCGCGTTGCATCCGAATTCGTCAAGGCAATCCGCGAGCTCGTACATCGCGGTGAGGCGCGTGCGAGGCGTGGGCGCTAAATGAATTGCTTGCCGGAAGCAATGCACGGCCTCGTCGCGACTGGCGAGACGGGTATTGATATGACCCAGCAATCGCCGAACCATCCACGATCCTGGAAAGCGGCTGATCGAAGACGCCAATGTAGATCGCGCGCCTTGCAAGTCGTCCAGTCTTAGCTGGCAACGCGCCAAGCGAATGGTCCACGAAACCTTTGCCATCGGCAGACTGCCAGCGGCGTCGACCGCCCGTTCCAGGAGATGGGGCTGGCCGGCCATTAGGGCGAGTCTTGCCCGTACGACATTGATCACTGTCAAGCTCGGGCACAATTGAGCCGCGAAATCCAGCGTGCGGAATGCGCGCGTAATCCGACCGCGCCGAAAATCCCTTTTGGCCATGCCCAGGCCATACGCGACCAGGCGCCGGCTCCCGCGCACGATTATCGATCGCTTCGCCAACCAAGGCCGGCCATGTGTACTAAGGCTTGCCATAAGACGCTCCTTGCGTCACTGCCGGCGCGCTAGGGAAAGTACAGGGCAGAACAAGTAGAGCGGGCCTGAGTTGAACGAGTTTATTAGAGAGCGCAACGCGCCTCATTGTCAACTACCGATGGTGATTGTACGGACGATATTGGATGCTCGTCGTGCCGATCAGGCGGCCAGGCTGGTCTAAGCTGAGAGCCTCGGCCGTCCGAAACAGAGACTGAAGACGGGTCATAGCTCGGAGGATGGCCTCCGGAAGAGTCTAGTCGATGCGGGATCGAGGCATGAGTCATCCTCCGATCTTTTGTTCCAGGGTTGCTGCGCACGACTGCATGCAGTGGTGCAACTACGGCGGTATTACAATATCGGAACGCAGCCGACAGCAGCCTGATAAGTCCGGACTTGACGGCCATTGAACCACCTAGTCGGCGTCACACGAACTCGACTTGACATCCCGAGCCATTCTCTTGCGGAGAATGACTGAATCCCAATCGCCCCGTGCAGCTTTGAAGCTCGCTGTAGAGTGCTCAATTTAAGGCATGTGCGTAGCCTTGCATGTAAAGTGCACGTGTGACGCCACTTATTAGCATTAGTTGTTGACATTCAAGCTCCACCAGGTTAAATCGTAAGGTAAGCCTGCCCTCACAAGCCATCTTGCTCTAAGTGGGACCGGCTGTCGGTCCTAAACGCTCGATTCTGGGTCGTCGGGCCGGTAACCACCGTACGCGGAGGTCAACGCGCGAATGGCATTGCTCCATGGCTGTTAGTTCGTGGTTATGACTCTTCGTGATCGCCACCTTCGGTTTTCGTCGGGGGCCTATATTATGCGATCTCTTCGAGCCTTTACGGTAGTTGAATTGTTGGTCGCGGCTGCCATTGTCGCGCTACTCATCACCCTCATTCTTCCGGCCGTCCAGGCGGCGCGCGAGGCCAGCCGACGAACTCACTGTCGAAACAACCTTCGACAACTTGGCTTGGCGATCCATAATTATCATGACACGCATCGACAATTCCCTCCCCCTTACGTTGCCGTCCGCCACTCTCTTTTACCCGGATACGTCGGCACTACGGGACCATACGATGACGCGAACATTCACACCTATGGCGAGTTCTTGTTGCCCTTCTTGGAAATGAGCAACCTTTCTGCTCGCATTGACTTCTCACAGCCTTATTTTGCACCCATCGACCTAACTGCTATCGGATTGCCGAACTATACAGCACAGAATCAGCCCGCGGTTGCATCTGTTGTGTCTACTTTCCTTTGTCCTTCGGCCCCTCGAGCCGCAAATCAGGCAAATGACACGTGGCCCGGCCTTCCTCCGATCTCAATATCATACTTAGTTGGCTGCAATGATTACGGACCTAGCAACGGTATTCTCAACGGATCAGCACTATTGGCAGGTGCTCCTAAACAGGGTGGCGAGATAGCAAATGGCGTCATGTCCGATAATAATCTACACACAGCCTTTAAAAATGTTACAGATGGAAACACGCAGACCGCACTGATATGGGAGATTGCCGCGCGACCAGAGCTCTATGTGGCAGGCATCAAGATGGGAATCACTCAAGGAGGAGGATGGGCCGATATTCTGAACGCAGAGAACTGGTTCGGCGGCTCCTCAGCTGGATCGTCGTCGCGAGGGGGGCCGTGTGCAATTAACTGCACTAATGCATGGGGAACAGGTGTGTACAGCTTTCATCCCTCTGGCGTGCATGTATTGCTAGTTGATGGATCAGTTCGTTTCCTAGGAGAAAATGCCGCGCCCGCTGTGTTTGTGGCGCTCGTCACTATTCAAGGCGGGACATCCGTCGAGTGGGACGAGGAGTAAGTGATGCAACACGGCAATAAGTCACAGCCTATTGCTTATCAGCACACATCGCTCCGAGCCGTCGCCGGTGCGAGCGTGATCGCAGATACGCCGACACCTACCATCTGCCGGACGGCGACTCTGGTGAAGCAGTACGAGGAATGGCAGCCCGTCACGACCTATTGGCTCAGCGTGCTACGCAATCGGAGGGCGACCACGAAGGTAGGATTGCGGCGGGGCTGTGACACCCTCTGAGTGGCATTAGAGATGAATCGCAGAGAAAGCTTATGGTTGATCAGCGGCGGTGTAGCCGCTGGTCTTGCGGGCACTGCCGGCCTTGGGATCGAGACTTGGGCATTGAGTCGCCTCGCTCCGCGGAAGAAGGTTGGCTTCCGACTCGAGGAGTGGACGAGTCCGTCAGGTCATGCTCGGAAATACCTTCTCTTTGTCCCGTACGATTACGAATCCTCAACATCATTTCCATTAATTCTGTTCCTAAACGGCTTCGGCGAGAACGGCACCGACGGCCGCATGCAACTTGCTGAGAACTTCGGAATCTCAATCTGGCAAATGAAGCAGCGTTTTCCGTTTATCGTTGTCGCGCCACAGTGTCGACCGGATGGTAGTTGGCTTCCGGGTTCTGCAGATTTAGATGCGGCCCTTGCCATTGTCGACGACCTTAGCCGTGAACTCCGATTTGACGAGAGTCGGGTTTACCTAACGGGAGTGTCTAACGGCGGCGAGGCGTCCTGGTATGTTGCGGCCAAGTACGCGACTCGTTTTGCCGCGGTTGTGCCAATTGCTTCCCCCGGGCCAAGAAACGGAGATCGTAGGTTATGTGAATCGCTCGCAGCGGCCAACGTTCCAATATGGGCGTTTTACAATCGCTTCGATCATGTAGCGGGGGTGGTGCCTTTCAATCGCGCAATGCAGCGAGATCTTTTGGAGTTGGGGCAAAGTCCCATCTTTACCGAATACCCTCAAAAGCTTCATGATAGCTGGGATCGTGCGTACAGCACGCCAGCTTTATACCAGTGGCTCCTTCGGCAGCGCCTTAGTCGCGGGCAAAGACCGCAACAGCGGTTCTCGGTGTTCACAATCAATGAGTTTGCGCGTTTCGGGAAGCACGGAGCTCTGGGCGCTTGGGCGTCTTCGGAAGATCACGGCGTTATATGCACTCCAGCGGCTGTGAATTCCGATTGCTACCTTCTGAGTGCGGAACCGACTCCAAAGTTCGACCTGCATTGCGAAGTACAGCTGCAAGATGACTCGTCGCTCGGTTTTGTGCTTAGAGCGTCACCGCAGACCGACGGACGGGTCGAAGGCTGGAAGTTGGTACTCCGGAGGCCTGACCAAGGTTGTTCGGGAATCACCTCATTGGACGAGCGCAAATGGTTCACCATGTGTGACCCCTTGTCGCAAACACAGCTGCTGGCGAATGTTTGGAATGAGATCCGCATTGAATGTTCTGATACTCGCATCAGTGTTGTAATTAACGGATTTGCTGCCCTGGACGCGGTGCCAACAAGAGGGCTGAACTCTCCTGGACGTTTCGGTCTCGCTGTCACCGCGGAACGGCCAGGTATCCAAGGTAAGTGGCGGCGGCTCCGGTTCCGGATCTAAGGCAAGCTCACATTATCCAGAGGAGCTCAGGGTGATCGGGGGTCTGCGTCGACCTAGGTCGTTGAGTGTCCTGCATGTCTGCGCGCTCTTGGCGGCATTTCATTCGGTGCTTTGTTGCGCAGATGACCAGGTCGATCTCAAAGCGACTTGGGATAGGTGGCACAAACGCTCTGCGGACGTACCGACCGTTCAGGTGGAGCTAACGGAGGACGACTCGGGAAATGGGGCGTTTTGCCGTCACCGCTCGGATTGGGCGACCCGGCGCACTGAGTCGGAGAGGCTTAGGCATGCTCATTTCGTTGTACTTGGACAAATGACTTATTTCAATCGCCTAGCTTGGGAGTACGATGATCGGAACACAGGGATTTTTCCATTTGACCGCGAACTCTATCTGGATCAATTTCGAGAAGAGGTGTCCACCAAGCGACTAGATGCGTCGATTTTCAGTGGTTTCCAGGTGCCGACTCTTGAATGGAAAGAGCCCGTGGAGTACGTGAGTACTTTTGATGGGACGCGACGAGCGGCATTGTGGCCCCGTGAGCGCCCCCAATTATCGACCGCGGTCGTGTGGAGATCACCGCCATTCTTGCACTTTAGTGATCTCTACTTCGATGCATTTCTAGATGCTGTTCCATCATTGGACGAAATTGTCTATCAGCCGATATTGCTCATGTATCGTCCGTTTCATCCGTGGTTCGCCGGCATTGATGAGGGACGTTGCACGATATTGCGACGTGGAGTCATGATCGATGGCCACGAGTGCCTTCTTATCAGGGAGCGCTCACGGAATAATGAGTCGCAAATCGCAAGACTATTTTTCGTATGCCCAGCCCTGGATTTCGCGGTATTGCGTTATCGGGGAGACGCAGGGCCAGCGCCCCATCTGCAGATGGACATCGCTTACAAACACGATGAGAAGATGGGATGGATACCCGAGCGATGGACGATCAATCGCTTCGACGCGTCGACAGGTGCAGTATTGGAGGCAACACGTATCGAAGTGTCGGCGATCTCGTTCGACAGGCCTGTTCTGACTAATGATAACTTCGCAATTACATTCCCTCGAGGTACTTGGATTCGAAACTTTAAGACCGATGAACAAGTGTTGATTCGCTGGGATGGATCGGAGCGGCGCGTCCTGGATTTCGAATTTCGTGCGTTGGCAACCGATGACAAACTCATGAATTCAGAGGCTGGCGATGCAGGCGACTTGTCGACTAGTCGATATGATTGGCTTTGCTGGAACGTGGGCTGCAGCGTCGTAATGGTGGGCGGATGCTTTATGGTGATTTGTGGCTATGCGGGTTTGAGGAGAGCATCACGAACTCGAGGGTCGGATACCTAGTTCTGACCGGCTCTCCACGGTGGAGTCGGTCGTTATGCTAAAGCGTGGAAAGAAGCTATCCGCCCGTAAAACAACCGGAAGGCCGTCCACTACGGCTTCTTCGGTTCATCGCTACTGCTGTCACCTCAGCGATTGGCGCGGGAGTTTGGCGGTGCGCAGCGTCGGCGGCATCTTTCCGTAGAGGAGCCGAAACGGCGCCGGGTCCGATGTCGCACATGAATGCGAGCCCAAGAACCGACTGCGATCCAGACAATCCTTGTCATGCCATTATTCTAGCGGCGGCCATTAGCGCTTCACGGGGGCGCGAATACGATTGACGGATTGTTCTTTGCTGGTGAAAAGGACAGCCAGAAGCTGCTCCTGTGGCCTGCGTCCGAAGAGGGAGTGACAGTGCCCCTTTTGCGTTCGGGCTAACTGTCCTTGCGTCTTCGTGGCTGACCTTCCAGGGGTGAATTGAGCGCGACGACTGCCGCTGCCAAGCCGGTTGCCTGATCTTCGAGCCAAAGTTGCTGATATTTGACGCAGCTGGTTGGCGGAACAGGTCTCGCTTCCAACGTGTGCCCGTTAGATCTGGCTTTCGTCACCGAGCGGGCGGCTACGCGGGAGTCTGCGAGCATTCGTTCGTGCGGCTTGCGTTTCGGGCCGCGCTTCATGTACAAGCCCGGCTGAACGAATTGATGCAAGCTGCGGGCCCAAAAATTCATACGAATTCGGCAGCAGCTCTAGTTCCAAACCTAGCCCTGGGGTTTCGTTCACAAAGGTGCAACACGAGTACTCGAAACCCGCTGGAACCCGACGGCGTGCTTGATCCGTGATTTGCGCCGCGCGTTCTCGACGAGATTCCGCTGCATGGCCTCCGCTGCCCGATTAGCCGCAGATACCCTCGCACACCAGCTCCGCCGCATCGAGTGTCTGTTCCGATTGCTCGCGGCCAGGTTCCGCGCGGCCAGCTTCCGCAGTTCGTCGTATGCCCGCGGCAACAACTCCGCATCTGCCGCCCGAGCCCGCTCGCGAGGGACTGCAGGATACGAGTGACGTCGTTGGGTACGGTGCACCATCTAATTGACC
>Ga0210393_10001097_pt1 | contig 23227 bp, 21 predicted proteins | sample IncBWC27OmetaG_FD_160068 | JGI IMG/M metagenome (GOLD analysis project Ga0210393, IMG submission 160068) | Forest soil microbial communities from Barre Woods Harvard Forest LTER site, Petersham, Massachusetts, United States - Inc-BW-C-27-O ... | reverse complement strand
GGTGAATCCACGAACCAGCACACGGTCGCATCGAGTTCTCGGGCCAGCACCGGCGGAACCGCATCGTCGGCACCACTGACGAATACGTCACCGCGACCCACATCGATGTCGTCGGCCAGCTCGATCGAAATCGACAGAGGCGCAACGGCAGTCGTGCGTTCGTCATCGAGGGTGTCCAGCACGGTCACTTTCGAGCGGGTGCCGGCAGGCAGCGATACCACCGGATCGCCGACACTCAGCGTTCCTGCAGCGAGGCGCCCGGTGTAGCGGCGGCGCATCTCGGCGGTCGGCCGCGACACCCACTGCACCGGGAGCCGCAGCCGTGACGGCTCGGCCTGTGGCGCGGCCAGTTCGACGCCCTCCAGGTACTCCAGTAGCGTGGGGCCGCTGTACCACGGCGTGCGGTCGGAGCGGTGCACGACGTTATCCCCGTGCTTGGCAGCGATCGGGATGACGGTGATGTCCACCCCGCCAAGGCGCGCCGCCAACTGTCGCAGCTCGTCCTCCGCCTCGGCGAACTTCACATAGCCGAAGTCAATCAGGTCGATCTTGTTCACGGTTGCAACAAAGTGCTTGATGCCTAACAGTTTTGCAATGCGGGCGTGCCTGCGGGTCTGGCGCAGCACCCCCGCGCGTGCGTCGACCAGCAGGATGGCCACGTGTGCGTTCGAGGCGCCGGTGAACATGTTGCGGGTGTAGCGCTCGTGGCCGGGGGTGTCGGCCAGGATGTAGCTGCGAGTGTCGGTGGCAAAGAACCGATACGCGACGTCTATCGTGATGCCCTGTTCGCGTTCGGCGCGCAGACCATCGGACAGCGCTGCGAGATCCGCGACGCCCTCGGCGTCGGTGACGGCTTCCAGGTGGTCCAGTGGCAGGCTGTCGGTGTCGTGCAGAAGCCGCCCGATCAGGGTGCTCTTGCCGTCGTCCACCGACCCCGCAGTGGCGATGCGCAGCAGCTGGCGCGTTATGCCCTTGGGAGGCAAGGACTTTTCTGAATTATTTGTCGTCATCAGAAGTAGCCCTCTCGCTTGCGGTCTTCCATCGCGGCTACCGACGTACGGTCGTCTGCACGAGTCTCGCCACGCTCGGACACCGTAGCCGCTGAGATCTCGGCGATAACCCGGCTGATGTCGGTGGCTGTGGAGCGCACCGCCCCCGTGATCGTCAGGTCACCGACGGTGCGGTACCGCACCCACTCCACGGCGGCGATTTCCCCGGGCTGCGGCTCGGCGTACTGCGATACCGCCAACAGAATCCCGTCGCGCTCGAACACCTCGCGTTCGTGGGCGTAGTAGATCGACGGGAGTTCAAGGTTCTCGAGCTCGATGTAGCGCCACACGTCGAGTTCGGTCCAGTTGCTCAGGGGGAACACTCGCACCTGCTCGCCCTTTTTGATCCGGCCGTTGTAGAGCGACCAGGGCTCCGGTCGTTGAGCGCGGGGATCCCACTGGCCGAACTCGTCGCGGAAGCTCAGGATCCGTTCCTTGGCGCGGGCGCGTTCCTCGTCGCGGCGCGCACCCCCGAAGGCTGCGTCGAAGCCGCCGGCGTCCAACGCGTCGAGCAGTGTGCGAGTCTGCGCCCGGTTGCGCGAAGCCCCGGGACCCGGGTCGGGCACCCGGCCGCTGTCGATGGATTCCTGCACCGAGGCGACGATCAGCTCGTGCCCATGGCCGGTGACCCTGCGGTCGCGGAATTCGATCACCTCGTCGAAGTTATGGCCGGTGTCGACGTGCATCACCGGAAAGGGCAGTGGTAGTGGCCGAAACGCCTTTTCTGCCAGGCGCAGTAGCACGATCGAGTCCTTGCCGGCCGAAAATAGCAGGACCGGCCGCTCCAGCTCGGCGACGACCTCGCGGATGATGTGGACGGCTTCGGCTTCCAGCAGGCGCAGTTCGTCGACGCGTGGTCCGTTCGACGGCGTCATTTCTTGCCGGCGGGGAACGGACGGTCTATCTCCCATCAAGAAAGACTAACCGTACGGAAAACTGATGGAACACCTTGAATTACGTTCACGCTGAACATAATTATTGTGCGCAATTAGCTGCTGATGTGCGGGCGTTCGGTGCAGGGTATCAGGCGCGGGCTTGTTCTCTGGTGCGGCGTCTGGGCATCGTCGCGGCACGATCGACGCAAGCTGGTTCTGCAGTTGTGGCAGTGGGTAATTCGCCGGGGGGCCGGCAAAGTGGCGGAAAGACTAAGCGACCGCTCCAACGAGTGGTGTAGGCGTGTCAGGGGGGAGCCGTCGAGATGACGGTCCCCTCGCGCCCTTGCTCGTCGCCCAGCCCAGCTGGGCTCGCCCGGTCAGAGCCAGCTTGGTTGCCACGAACCCAACGGAGTCAACGGATACTTGTATTCACCCGGCGTCTTGGACATCTCAACCATTTCCGTGACGCCTGTGTAACGGCCCATTGGCGTATCGACGACAAATCCATCGGGATCCGGATAGAGATGCTCATCATTTGAGCCGGCCGTCTTTACCGCGTAGTCGCGATCGAAGATGCCCAGCTCGGCAAGCCACAGAGACGTGCGTCCTAACGAACCCCGGACCCGGTAGCTTCCGCCCTCCTTCGCACGCCGTAGCAGTGCTGACAGGATGCCGCAGGTTGCGAGCCAACCCAGGACGTAGTCGCAGGCCACGTAGATCGACGGATGTGCTGGCTTCTCGTCGCTGCCCTCAATGTTGTCAAGGCCCCAGGCGAAGGTGGCCGTCACGTCGAAGCCGACGCGATTGGACCACTGTCCGGCTTCGCCGGCCCAGCTGATCTGTGTATCGATCAGCCCCGGGCGCTCTTTGATCAGTTCCTCCGGTGTGATGTCGAATCGCTCCCGCCATCCCGGACGGCGGTTGCTGACGAAGATGTCGGCCTGGGACAGGAGTTCACTGAACTTCGCTCGGCCCTCGGCATTAGCCAACTCCAGCATGGCGGAGCGCACTCCGACATGCGAGGTGTAGTGCCAGAGCGTGTGCTCGACATCGGATGGCCGCCAGATGTTGAGTGCGTCGCCGCCGTGCAGGGCCACGCCGCGACCGATTGAGGGGCCTGCAATGACGTGGGTCGCAGAGAGTAGGCGGATACCGTCGAGCGGCGCCGTCGGATTGGGCGTAAACGGTATTGGATCGCTATCGCCTACCTTCTCGACGCTGACGAGAGGCATCAGCCCCACGGATTCTGTGAAGGCATCCATCTTCAGCACGTCTTGGATGTTGCGGGCCAGCGGCATCGGGATGCCCGCTTTCTCACCGGCTTCTTCAAGTTCCTCACCGTTCCACTCTTTGACTGCGTCGCGCAGCGCTTCATACGAGCCGCCCCTGGGTTTAAGCACATCGAGCGAGCGCTGGCGTAAAGCGGGAAAGATTTCGGCGAACATGACCCACTTGCCGTCCCCGGTGGGAACGATATCCGGGCCACCGGCAAATGGGCTATATGGATCCGTGCGCCCAGGAAATCCATTGACCAGTTCCCACTTCCCATCGAGAAAAGGGGTGAGGCGCCGCAAAGCTTTACGCACGTCGACGTGAATATCCTGCCCCTCGCCTGTGCGCTCCTTCCATATCTTTGCAATCAGGATCGCCTTGGCCGCAAGCGAGATTGCGCTGATAGATCCATATGGCAATCGATCCGGCGTGATGGGGTCAGAGCCGTAATAGGTGACCTTCCCCCCGGAATCGGAAGTTGTTGCTCCTAAGCTTTGTAGTAAGGACTCAACATGTGCAGGGACGTCTATCGAGCTCTGTAACGGATTGTTGTAATTGGTGAGTATGGCTTCGGCCAGCTTTTCTGCTGCGTTCACAGTCCATCTCCTTCTGATCGATTGTTCACACCCGCATCTCTCAAAAACAGGCTCGCACTCAATCTGGCCGTGCACCTCCACACGGTGCCTTTCAAGCGACCCCGGCACTCAAATAATCAGGAGGAAATCCGATGGGGCAATGTCCTGAGCACCAACGATCGGCAGCTCTTGTTGGGCCAGATCACATCGGACTGCGTCGTGCTGGGCACCAGTACCGTTTCCGCTCGCCTCGCGGACAACGGATTGCGCGTAGTGAGCCTCTCCGTGGGTACCGCAGCAAAGTGACTGATGGACTTTACGCGGCGGTCGCCGCCGGCAAGGCTCAGTGCCGCGCAAACCCGGCTAATACCCACAGCCGGCAGGCGCACCCCGAATGCTGTGAACACAACGCCCGCAGAGTCGCCAGTCTGAAGCGCTAAGCCGAGCCTTCCATCACCCGCAACCCCAGCGAAAACAGCAGCCGGACCTCAGGATCGGCCAACGAGGTCGACAACAGCTTCTCGATCCGCCGCACTCGGTAGCGAACGGTGTTCGGATGTACTTTCAGCGACTGCGCGGCGGCGCCGATGTCGCCGAAGCTGTCCAGGTAGGTCCGCAGCGTCTCAGCCAGCACCGGATCCTGCACACGCAGGTCGCGTATCCGCGGATCGACCAGCCGCTCGTCAGTGCCGACCAGCGTGACGATCTCGTCGAGCAAGACGGTCGTGCGCGCCTCGGCAAGCGATGTCACCTGCCCGATCGAAATCGGGTGTCGCTCAGCGCTGTCGAGCACGCGGTCCACCTCAGTGCGTGCCGCGGCGACCTCGGCCAGGCTCGCGACCGGCGCGGCGATGGCGGCCCGCAACTCGACGCCAAGCTGGGTACGCATTGCGCCGATGGTGCCGCGGACCCACGAGGTGACCGACCGCGTTGTCGCGGTCTGTGGCAGCAACACATATATCCGCGAGCCGTGCGATGCGACCTGAGCATCACGGCGAAAAGCGCTGGCGCTCAATGCCAAGACGTCAGCCAACCGTGCATGACGGGTACCGGCGTTTGCAGTGTCCCAGCCAATCAGCGCGGCGTTACCGTGCGTGGCGAGGCCGAGCTCGCCCGCGATGGCAGCCACGTCGGCCGGGTCGCCGTCCGTCAGGCCCAGAATCTGCTGCACCCGCCGGGCATGCGTGGACGGCCGAGCCGCCAGCCTCGACATGATCCTGGCGGCCAGCACCGCCGCGCCCCGCAACATCTCCTCGGCGTCGTCGGCCAGGGGCTGTGAACCTTGCTGCACCCAGATCGTGCCGGCGAACACCGGCGGCCGCCGCGCGCCGGCCTGCGCCTGATAAATCCCGATAGCCAGCCGCGGACGCAGACCCAACTCCGGGCGCTCGGCAACGCGCACCACCTCGCCGCCGGCCCGCAGCGCATCGAAGATGCCCCATTGGTCGATCCACTTCAGATGCTCGGGCGGGCCGGCCCGGCCCAGGATGGAGAGGCGGCGCAGCTCGTCGGCTTCGTCGTTGGACGCCGAATAGGCGAGTACGTGCGAGTGGGCGTTTTCGATGCTGACCATTCCGTGGATGCGATCGGCCAGTGACTGCGCCAAGCCGAAAAGGTCGGTGCCCGAGTCGTCCAGCGGGTCGCCGCGGTCCCCGTGATGTTCCAAGACGTGGTTGACCAACTGGTAAAGCCGTTCCCAGCGGGCCTGCGGCTCCAGAGCTACCACCGCTGACCCTGCCGCGACCGCCGTGGCCACCAGTGCGTTCGATGGCTCTTTGACGAAGATCGCCACCGGCACACGCTCGCGCGCCTGTTTGGCCGTCCATCGCAGCGCCTCGTCATCGGTGACTCCCAGCAGGAAGAAGACGTCGGCCGATCCCGCTGCCGCGGCCAGGCCAAGCCGCACATCGTCGGAATCGATCAGCGCCGCCGTACCCACCGGAAGGTCCAGGCCGCGCGGCGCGTCCACCAGGCTGACCAGGGTCGCGTCTAGCGCGAGCAGTAGCTCACCCAGCCCAACACCAGACACTCGCATATTGTCGGATCCTACTATGCCACCCGATGTATCTTGTCTGATCGGCTAACAGGAATCAAGGCCGTGCCGAGGATCCTGGCAACATGGACGCGATCACGCAGGTGCCAATGCCGACCAACGAGCCGGTCCACGACTATGCCCCGCAATCCCCGGAGCGCACTCGCCTACTTGCCCAACTGGCCGCGCTGGCCGACAACCCGATCGACCTCCCGCATGTCATCGGCGGCAAACACCGAATGGGCGACGGAGAGCGCATCGATGTCGTCCAGCCGCACCGGCACGCTGCGAATCTCGGCACCCTGACCAACGCCGTGCACGCCGATGCGACCGCGGCCATCGAGGCCGCGATTGCGGCGAAATCCGGTTGGGCGGCGATGCCGTTCGATGAGCGCGCCGCGATATTCCTGCGAGCCGCCGACCTGCTGGCGGGGCCATGGCGGGAGAAAATCGCCGCCGCGACAATGCTCGGCCAATCCAAGTCGGCCTACCAAGCCGAGATCGACTCGCCCTGCGAGCAGATCGATTTCTGGCGGTTCAATGTGACGTTCGCCCGTCAGATCCTGGCGCAGCAGCCGGTCAGCGGACCCGGGGAGTGGAACCGCAGCGACTACCGCCCGCTGGAGGGCTTCGTCTACGCGATCACGCCGTTCAACTTCACCTCGATCGCAGGCAACCTCCCGACCGCACCGGCATTGATGGGCAACACCGTCGTGTGGAAGCCGTCGATCACCCAGACACTGTCGGCCTACCTGACCATGCAACTGCTCGAGGCCGCGGGATTGCCACCCGGGGTGCTGAACCTGGTCGCAGGCGACGGCTTCGCGGTTTCCGATGTGGCACTGGCCGATCCGCGGCTGGCTGGCATTCACTTCACCGGGTCGACGGCCACTTTCCAGCACCTGTGGCAGCAGGTCGGCGCCAATATCGCCCGCTACCACAGCTATCCGCGACTGGTCGGCGAGACCGGCGGTAAAGACTTCGTGGTCGCACACGCCTCGGCACGGCCGGATGTGTTGTGCACAGCGTTGATTCGCGGAGCATTCGACTACCAGGGCCAGAAATGCTCGGCGGCGTCGCGGGCATTCATCCCGCATTCGTTGTGGCAACGGATGGGTGACGACTTCCTCGGCGAGACCGCTGCCCTGCGCTACGGCGACATCGCCGACCTGACCAACTATGGCGGCGCGCTGATCGACGGGCGTGCCTTTGTCAAGAACGTCAACGCCATCGAGCGGGCGAAGGGCGCGGCCGGTGTCACCATCGCGGTTGGGGGCGAATACGACGACAGCGTTGGTTATTTCGTCCGCCCGACGGTCTTGCTCTCCGACGACCCGACCGACGAAGCGTTCGCGACCGAGTACTTCGGCCCGGTGCTGTCGGTGCACGTTTACCCCGACGAGCAGTACGAGCGAATTCTTGACGTCATCGACAGCGGATCTCGCTACGCGTTGACCGGCGCGGTCATCGCCGACGACCGTGAGGCCGTGTTGACCGCGCAGAACCGGCTGCGGTTCGCTGCCGGAAACTTCTACGTCAACGACAAGCCGACCGGCGCGGTCGTCGGGCGCCAGCCGTTCGGAGGATCGCGCGGCTCGGGTACCAACGACAAGGCGGGATCGATGCTGAACATGTTGCGCTGGACGTCGGCACGCACCATCAAGGAGACCTTCGTCCCGGCCACCCGGCACACCTACCCGCACATGGGGTCGGACTGATGGCCGGCGTGTTCGCGCATACCGTGCGTCCGGCGATGCTTGCGGCCAGCCGGGCTGAGCGATTGCGCCGCACGGTCGAACGGTCTCCGGTCATCCGCAAAGTGGTGCGCCGCTTCGTACCGGGGGACACGCTGGACAGCGTGCTGGACATCGTTGCCGCGCTGCGGGATTCCGGTCGCTACGTCAGCATCGACTACCTGGGCGAAAATGTCACCGACGCCGACGACGCTACGCAGACCGTGCAGGCATACCTGCAGCTGCTCGATGCGCTGGGTCGACGGGCTGATACTTCGGGCGGCCGAGTGCGGTCGCTCGAGGTGTCGCTAAAGCTTTCGGCGCTCGGGCAGGCGCTGGATCGCGACGGAGAGAAGATCGCGCTGGAGAACGCCCGCACCATCTGCGAGCGCGCCGAGCAGGTGGGTGTCTGGGTCACCGTGGACGCGGAAGACCACACCACTACCGATTCAACGCTGTCGATCTCGGGTGACCTGCGCGTCGACTTCGGTTGGCTGGGCACGGTTTTGCAGGCCTACCTGCGTCGCACACTCGGCGATTGCAAGGACCTGGCTTACGCCGGAGCGCGAGTTCGGTTGTGCAAGGGCGCCTACGACGAACCGGCCTCGGTGGCCCATCGTGCTGTTGGAGACATCACCGACGCCTACCTGACCTGCCTGCGGGTGCTGATGGCCGGATCGGGCTATCCGATGGTGGCCTCGCATGACCCGATGATCATCGATGCGGTTCCTATTCTGGCTCGCGAAACCAACCGTGGTGCCGCCGATTTCGAATACCAGATGCTGTATGGCATCCGCGACGGCGAGCAGCGACGGCTGGCCGACGCCGGTAGCCAGGTCCGGGTGTACGTGCCGTTTGGTGCCCAGTGGTACGGATACTTCATGCGGCGCCTGGCCGAACGGCCGGCCAACCTGGCATTCTTCTTGCGGGCGCTGGCCGAACGCGGTCACTGAGCACGACGGGAATCGAGTGTGCGCCGTTGGCGTCGACTGTGTGCTCAGGGCGCGGGAATCGCGCGAATGCCGCCTTGGCTGCACAATCGAAACCGCTGATGCACACTAATAACCTCGACAGCGGACGGAAGGAGCTGTCATGCCCGTCTCGCATTGGCACAAGCTGTACACGGCTGATATCAACGCCTCGCCCGCGGTGCTGTTCCGGCTTGTCGCCGATATGCGCAATTACGGTCGCTGGTTGCCTGGCTCGGCTTCGTATGGCAGCACGACCGACGTCGAACCGTATCCGGTTCGGCTGGGCAGCCGTTACCACGACGGTAAACCCGGCCAACGCGGCAAAGACTGGTGGGGTGAAGTCACCGGATTTCAGCCACCAGGATCACTGGACTTCCACCATACGATCTATGCCGGGCAGGTGAAAGCAACCATTGACACGCACATCCACTATTCGTTTGAATCCGCCGGCACCGAGACCCGGGTGACTCGCTGGCTGCTCTTGAGCATCGCTATGCCGCTGGTCCTTCGTCCACTCCGCCCGCTGATCATCAGCGCCTTCGACAATGAGAACGTGCGGACGATGGCGGCACTCGCCGATTACGCCGAGGCGCATGCGGACGAACTGACGTCTGAGTGACGGCGCACTAGGGCATGGTCACCTATCGCCCATCCGCCTCGGCCGCGGACGGTCGCTGGCGAATCCGCGCACTACGTGTGCCCGCACGAACTCCGACGCCACTTCGGGATTGTCCATATCCAGCGTTGAAGACGGCGTGCTGAATAGCGAGAACAGTATGCGCGCAAACCATTCACCGGCGGCCTCGACATCGAGGTCTTTGCGGACCTCGCCGGTGAGCCGGGCGGCGGAGAGGTAGGGGGAGAAGAAGTCGACGCACTCGCGCAGCAGCACCGCGGCGTCTTTGGTCAGCAGCAGGCTGATCGCCTCTGCGTCAAAGTACTTCTCGGAGGCAACGACCCGTCGCGCCTGGGTCACGAATACCGCCGCGCAGCTGAGCTTTTCCTCCAGTGTGCTGCCCTGGTCCATCGCCTTGGACATCTCGCGATAGAACCGCTCGGAAGCATGTTCTGCGCACGCTTCGATGATGGCGGCCTTGTCGCTGAAGTACTCATAGATCGTGCTGCGGGAGACGCCGGCAGTCTTGGCGATGTCCACGATCGTCGCCTTCTGCAGTCCCTGTTTGCGGAAGCAGGCGTAGGCGGACTCCACGATCAGCTCACGGGTATCGATCGTCTGGGTCAATGCAGAAGCCTGAGTGATCACGGAACCAAAGCACCTCTGGGCACCAGCCCGGCACCGGCCGAGGCGAAGGCGGCGTTGACGTCGGTCAGATGAAACGGTTTGGGCATCAGACGGTTGAACGGGAAACTGGTGTGCTGCAGAAAGGACAAGCCGATCGCCAGCGTGACTGGGTCGTAGAGCATCACGCCGCGCACGGACTTATTGCCGTATACCAACGCGCTCGGGTCGAGCTCGAAGGTACGTCCTACTCCGATGTTGCCGACCTCGAGCAGCGTGCCGCCGTTGTTCAGGAATGCGACCCCGTCGGGAATGACGCCCGGCACGCCGACGACCTCGAGCACCCAGTCCATCCCGATGCCGTCGGCGCGTTTGAGAACCTGCTCGGTGACCTCGGCGCTGGAGATGCCACTCGCGTCGATGCAATGGGTGGCACCGAAGTCGGCTGCGACATCGAGGCGTTCGGCGATCTTATCGATGACGATAACCTGCGCGGCACCCATGGTGTGTGCCACGGCGGCGGCGTTGATGCCCAGCCCGCCGGCGCCCTGGATGACCACGGTGTCGCCCAGCCGCAGATCGCGCGGCACGAACAACACCTGGGCCAGAGCGCAATTGAGCGGCGCCACCGCTTCGTCGGCAAGGTCCTCGGGCACCTTGTACAGCGGTTGCCGCCGGCTGGTGTAGTAGTACTCCCCGTATGCACCGACGAAGTGCGGCGCTTGCTCGTGGGTGCGGTATTCCCCGGCCAGCAGGTTCTGGCACGCGTAGGAGCGGCCCCGCGCGCACGCATGACACTGCCCGCAGGTCCAAAAATACGGCGTCACTACGCGATCGCCGACTGCGAGCGGCTTGCCGGTCGCGTCAGCGGTCAGTCCTTCGCCCAGTTCGGCGATTTCGCAGACCATCTCGTGGCCCATGGCGAACGGACAAGGCAATGGCAGCTCACCGCGAAAGATGTGCAGGTCGGATCCGCAGATCCCGGCCATGCGCAATTTCAGAGCGGCGGTGCCCGGCGCCGGGGTGGACAGCGGAAACTCGGCCAGCTCGATCGGTCCGCCATACGCGGTCAACAGTGCGAGCTTGGGCATGACGGTTCCCCTCTCGTGCGCTCAGTCCGCCGGCGCCAGAATCAGGCCGCTGGTAGGTACGCCGGTGCCTGAGGTGACCAGTACGTGCTCGACGTTGTCGACTTGGTTGTACGAGGTGCCGCGCACTTGCCGAACCCCCTCGGTGATGCCGTTCATGCCGTGGATGTAAGCCTCGCCGAGTAGCCCGCCGTTGGTGTTGATCGGCAGCTCCCCACCAAGTGACAACCGTTCGACGGTCGCGAAGTCTTTCGCCTCGCCGCGCCCGCAGAAGCCGAGTTCCTCGAGCTGGGTGAATACGAACGGCGTGAAATGGTCGTAGATGAAGGCGGTTTGGATGTCTTTGGGTCCCAGACCCGAATCGCGCCACAGTTGCCGGGCCACCACCCCCATCTCGGGCAGCCCGGTGATGTCGTCGCGGTAGTAGCTGGTCATCATCTCGCCGTTGTCGGCCGCGCCCTGCGCAGCCGCGGTGATGATCGCCGGTGACTGCCGTAGATCGCGGGCACGTTCGGCAGTGGTGACCACGAGCGCGACACCGCCGTCGCTTTCCTGGCAGCAATCCAGCAGTCGCAGTACGGGTTCGATGATCCAGCGCGAATTCTGATGGTCCTCCAAGGTGATTGGGCGCTGGTAGAACCAGGCGTCGGGGTTCTTGGCCGCGTGCGCACGGTCGACGACGGCGATCCTGCCGAAGTCTTCGTTGGTGACCCCGTAGGTCGACATGTAGCGCTGGGCGTGCAGCGCGACCCAGGCTGCGGGAGTGAGCAATCCGAACGGAGCGTAATGCGCCATGAACAACGGCGTCTCCGCGCCGGTGCGTCCGCTGCCGCCGAACCGGAAGCCGGAACGTTCGTTGAACGCGCGCCAGCACACCACCACGTCGGCGACGCCTGTGGCGACGGCCATTGCCGCGTGCACCACGGTGCCGGCCGCGGCACCGCCGCCGTGGTGCACACGGCTGAAGAAACTCAGGTCCCCGATGCCCACGTTGCGCGCGATGTCGATCTCGTCGCTGGCGTCCATGGTGAACGTGACCATGCCGTCGACATCACCGGGTGTCAGGCCGGCGTCGTCGAGTGCGGCGCTGACCGCCTCGCAGGCCAATTGCAGCTCGCTGCGCCCGGATTCCTTGGAGAACTCGGTCTGGCCGATCCCCACGATGGCTGCGGTGCCGCCCAGCGAGCTTTTCATGCACCGGCTCCGTCGAGCAGGCTGAGGACCGCGGTGCCGGAGACGTGATCGCCAAGGCTATTGGATGCCTTGAAGGTCACCTCGACGAAGTTCTCACCGTCTGACCCTTCGGTCTTGCCGGTCACGCTGCCGGTGAACCGGAGCGGATCGTCGGGAAAGCATGGCACCCCGAGACGGATCGACAGGTTCTTGACCATCGCTTCAGGCCCGGCCCAGTCGGTGAGGAAACGCACGCAATACCCGTTGCTGGTCAAGATGTTCATGAACAAATTCGGCGAGCCCTGCTTGTTGGCGTAGTCGCGGTCGTGATGCACCGGCATGAAGTCACGCGAGGCGATCGCGCCGGCGACGATCATCGTTGTGGTGATTGGGATCTCGAGCGGAGTCACCTCGTCGCCGACTTCGATGTCGGCCCACTTCAAGGTGGTGGTGCGGGCTTTGGCGGTCGTCATCGGTTTCCTTCTTCAGCGGTATGTGCTGCCGATAGCGGCCAGCTGTGCGGTGGCGGAGCCGAGGGTGAGCTCGTTGTGCTTGGCCCACAGGAAGTAGCGGTGCAGGGGATAAGTGGTGTCAATCCCGATCCCGCCGTGAACGTGTTGTGTGGTGGCGGCAACTCGAGCACCGGCCTCCGCGGCCCAGAATTTCGCGATTCGGGCCGCCCGGTCGGCGGGCCGCCTCTGCGCGACCAGCCAGGCGGCATGCCAGGTGGTCCACCGGATCGCTTCGACGTCGATGAAAGCGTCGGCCATCCGCTGCTGCACCGCCTGAAAGCTGCCGACCGGGCGGCCGAATTGCTCACGCCCGGTGGTGTATCCGGCGGCCAACCGCAATGCGCCTTCTGAGACGCCGACCTGGATGGCGCACAGTCCGACCAGGGCTCGGGTGTAAAGCGAGCCGATCAGCGGCCCGCCGTCGCCCGGATTGCCGAGCCTGTTGTCCGCGGAAACCACTGCACCGTCGAGAAATGCGTCCGCGTGCGGCTCGTGGTTGGTGGTCGACGCCGGTCGAACCTCGACGCCGTGGGCGTCGGTCGGCAACAGGAACAGGCCTACCTCACCGTCATCGGTGATGGCGGGAATCACCACGGTATCGGCGAGTTGGGCAGCGGGCACCAGCTCTTTGGTCCCGTCCAGGCGCCAATTGGGGCCGTCGCGACGCGCGGTAGTGGCCGGGCTCGTCGGGTCGGAGCGCCCGGGCTCGGCCAGGCCCGCGCTCAGGATGCGGGTTCCCGCGACGACGCCGGGCAGGAATCGTTGCTGTTGCTCTGGACTTCCGTGCCGGGCAATCGGGTCAGCGCCCAGCACCAGTGTCGGGTAAGCCGGCACCGGAGCGACGCCGGCGCCCACCTCGGCCAGCAGCACCCCGAGTTCCACGAAGCCGCCGCCGTTGCCGCCGAACTGTTCCGGCAATGCGGTGCCCAACAGGTCGACGGCCGCAAGTTCTTTCCAGAGCGCCTCGTCGTGGCGGGTTTCGCCGGTTTCGAGTTCGGTCAGGCGTTCCGGCGTGGCTCGGCGCTCGAAGAGTTCGCGGGCGAGTTTGGCGATCGTCTGTTGCTCTTCGGTGAACGTGAAGTCCATGGGAAGTCACCCGGTCAATCGGTGGTGGGCCGGAATTGGTGCAGCACAAGGTCCCCAGACTCAACGTCACCGTCGAAGGTCTGATAGCAGACCTCGACCGGCATCCCGACCGTGACGTCAGCCGGGTGGATGCCGCACAGGTTCGAGACCAGCCGGACCCCTTCGGCGAGTTCCACCAGCGCGACGATGTAGGGATAGTCGAAGAAAGGAAACCGGGGTTCGTGTGGCATCACGTAGCTGTAGACGGTGCCGCGACCGGACGACTCGACCGTATTCCAGGCCAGGGAACGGCACTTGGGGCACATGGGGCGGGGCGGGTGGCGCAGCGTTGCACACTCGGCGCACCGCTGGATAAGCAGTTTGTGTTCGCGCAGCCCGTTCCAGAAGAACTCGGTGTCCGGGCTGATCGCCGGTGGCAGTCGGTTCGCCATCAGCGTTCCGGCCTGAATCGCAGCACCCGAAATCGCTGGCGCCCCAGCACCTCACCGTTCTGGTCGGTGTAGGTGATCACCCAGGTCAGGAAGTAACCGGTGCCCAGCGCCGTCTTCTTTTCCTCGGAGACGTCCTGGTACACCGACGTCGCGCTGATGACATCGCCCAGCCGGGGATAGCGTTCGATCTCGAACTCCGAGTTGGTCGCCACCGTGCTGGTGAACCCCGCCTCATCGAGGAACGCCGTTGGGTTTGCTTTGACTTCGACGGGAGCGCCGCCTCGTTCCCCAATCCCTTCGAGTTTCGGCGACGGCATCGTCCAGGTTTGCAACATGACCGGCGGTGAAACGATGCCACCGAACCGGGACGCGGCAGCGAACTCCGGGTCGAGGTAGACAGGGTTCATGTCGTCAAGCGCGTGCGCCCAGTGCCGAATCATCGGCTGATTGACCGGATCCGGTGCCACCGAAGGCTTTCCGGTACCACCCGTGGGCTGGTCGACGAGCGCCCTCAGCCTGGTGCGGAACTCGCTTTCTGAGTCGGTCACGTGTTCTGTCCTCCTGACTTGTCCTGACCATGTTTTGCAGCACGAAGGTCACGAGGTGCTCGCGGCATGCCCAACCCGGCCATGGCGATGATGTCACGCTGAATTTCATTGGCACCGCCGCCGAACGTGTTGATGACGGCAAACCGGTAGGCGGATTCCAGGGCCCCACGCAGCGGTGCATCATTGCCACGGCGTAACCCGTTGTGGTCGAGCACTTCCAACAACTCGCGGGCGACCTGCTGGGTCAGCTCGGTACCGAACACCTTCGCAGCCGAGGCTTCCCCCATGTTGAGCACGCCCTTGGTCATCGCCGCGTTGACCCGCAGATTGACCAATTTGTATGCGGCAACCTGCGCTTCGACCCGGGCGAGGGCAAGCTGCACCCAGGGTTGGTCGATGACACGCCCTGCGTCGAGTTCGGTTGTGCGGGCCCAGTCCAGCGTCTTCTCGAACAACGGCTCGAGCGCACCAAGATTGCCCAGGGCCGCCCGCTCGAAGTTCAGCTGGGTGGTGATCAGCTGCCAGCCTTGGTTCTCGCCTCCCACGAGCGCACTCGCCGGGACCCGCACGTCGTCGTAGAAGGTGTAGAAGGTCGAGATGCCCGGCATGGTATGGAGCGGCTGCCAGGAGAATCCCGCCGACGACGTGGGCACGATGAATATCGAGATGCCTTTGTGCTTCTTGGCATCCGGATCGGTGCGCGCCGCCAGCCAGACGTAATCGGCGTAGGCAGCGCCACTGGTGAACATCTTCTGGCCGTTGATCACATAGTCTGTGTCCGGCCCTGAGCCGTCTCGCACCGCGGTGGTGCGCAGCGATGCCAAGTCGCTTCCCGCCCCAGGCTCGGAATAGCCGATCGCGAACTCGACGCTGCCGTCGAGAATCGCAGGCAGGAACTTCTGCTTCTGTTCCTCGGTACCGCACTGCATGAGCGTCGGCCCGACCGTGTTGAGCGTCACCAGAGGGATCGGAGCGTTGACCCGGCGCGCCTCCTCGGAGAAGATGAACTGCTCGATCGCCGAGAACCCCCGTCCACCATACTCTTTGGGCCAACCGACGCCGAGCAGGTTGGCCGCAGCCAGGGCGCGAATGCAGTCCCGGACTGCGGGGCCGCCCTCGATGCGTCCGTCGATCGCGGTGGTGCGCTCCGGTGTCATCACCCGTTCGAGCGTGGCCCGGATCTCGGCGCGCAACTGCTCCTGCTCCGGTGTGTACTCGAGTTCCATTGCTCAGCTTCCCGTGCCGAGCCGTACCGGCATGCGCTTCACTCCGGGCACCATGGTGGCCCGCATCCGGTCCACCTCACCCGCCAGCTCGATCTTGGCGAAGCGGCGCAACAGCTCGTCGAACATGACGGATGCCTCCAGACGCGCCAATTGTCCACCGACACAGGAATGTTCACCGCATCCGAACGCGATGTGCGGGTTCGGATGCCGGGTCACCTTGAACTCTTCTGAGTCGGAGCCGAATATCTCCTCATCCCGGTTGGCGGATCCGTAGAGCATTACCACCACGTCGCCTTCGGCGATCCGCTGACCGCGGATCTCGACATCTGTCATCGCGGTGCGCGCCATGTGGACCACCGGACTGTTCCACCGCAGCATCTCTTCGACGGCGCCCGGGATCAGCGTGGGATCGTCGGCCAGCCGGCGGCATTGGTCGGGATGGGCGATCAGCGCCAGCGTGCCCAGCGCGATCAGATTGCGGGTGGTTTCATTGCCGGCTACCAGCAGCAGAAATGCGAACTTGAGCAGGTCATCGTCGGTGAGCCGATGCCCGTCGATCTCGGCGCCGGCCAGCACCGAGAGCAAGTCGTCACGCGCGTCGGCGCGCCTGGCCGCGATCAGCTTTTGGAAGTACTCGAAGAGCTGCCCCATGGCCACCAATGGGTCGAGTTCGATCTCCGGGTCGGCGGTTCCGGTGGCCGCGTCCGACCACACCCGGAATTGCTCCCAGTCGTCGGGCGGGGCCCCGATCAGCTCGGCGATCATCCGGGTGGGCAGCGGAGCGGCGATCTCTTCGGCGAACTCGTGGACAGAATCGGGTTGTATGCCCTCCAGGATCCCGCGCACGATTTCGCGAATTTTCGGTTCGAGTACCGCCACTCGCCGCCGGGTGAACCCCGAGTTGATCAGCTTGCGCATCTGCCGGTGCCGCGGCGGGTCGGTGAAGATGAGGCTGCCGGGCTGGACCGGGCTCGGCACGCGCGGATCGGGGATGGTGACGCCCTTGGTCGAGGAGAACATGGCCGGGTTGCTCGACACGAAGCGGATGTCTTCGTATTTCAGCAGTGCCCAGAAGTTGGTGACATCGTTCCAGCACACCGGCGACGTCGCGCGCAGCTTCCGGTACGCCGGATACGGGTCGCCCGCGTAGAAGTCGGGGGAGTGCAGGGGAAAAGTGGTCTGCACGGCGAACCTCCTCGGCTGACCCCGCAGGATCGATCCGACATATTAGGCCAATGTGTCCTCCCGCGTTGTGTCTACTCTCGGCCAGCCATCTCTGTCAATACGTCCGCAACGAGTTGAAATAGCCGAAAATTCGCGTGATTAGTGATTGACGCCAGGGATCCACGGGTGAACACTGACTGTCCAGATGACCGACGTTCGGGTGAGGAAGCAGATGGCCGAGCTACAAACTCCGGGACCTCTTGTCGACACTTACCAGCTCTATATCGACGGGAGATGGGTCGATCCGCAGGACGGTCGCTACGACGACATCGACCCGGCCACCGAGCAGACCATCGCCACCGCGCCGGACGCGAGCGTCGCGCAGGTCGGCGAGGCGATCGCGGCCGCGCGCCGGGCGTTGACGAGGGACCGTGGGCCAATGCGAGCCCCGAAGACCGCGCCGGCTACCTCAATCAGCTCGGCGACGCGCTGGGCAAGCATGCGGACGAGTTCTTCTCGCTCTCGCAGGTCGAGTGGGGCTGCGTCGCGAATGAACGCTTGATGCAAATCGACGGCGCCGGGTACATGTCCATGCACGCGGCCCAGCTCGCCACGAAGTTGACCGACGAGCGGGTCACCGGAATCGGTGCCGGCACAACGGTGCTTCGTCGTGAGCCTCTCGGTGTCGTATCGATCCTGACGCCGTGGAACTTCCCGCACTGCCTCAACGTCATGAAGGTGAACAACGCGCTGGCCGCGGGCAATACCGTGGTTCTCAAGCCTTCGCCGCTAACGCCGCTGGCCGGACTTGCACTTGCCCGCATCATCGACGAGCACACCGACATCCCGCCGGGTGTGGTCAACGTCGTCACGCCGTCCAGTCTCGAGGCCGCCAAGCTGCTCACCACCGATTCGCGAATCGACATGATCAGCTTCACCGGCAGCTCGGCCGTCGGCTGTGAGGTGATGCGAGCCGCGGGCGACGCCATGAAGCGGCTCTTGCTCGAGTGCGGCGGGAAGTCGGCAAGCATAGTTCTCGACGACACCGACGTGACCGACGAAATGCTGGAGCAGATGCTGTTCGATTGCTGCTCACTGCACGCTGGGCAGGCCTGCATCCTGCACAGCCGGCTCCTTCTTCCCGACTCGTTACACGACGAGGTCGTCGATCGGCTTATCGGGCTTGCCCGCGCGGTACGCGTCGGCGACCCGAAAGACCCTGCGGCGCAGATGGGCCCGCTGATCAGCGCGGCACAGCGCCACCGCGTCCAAGCGCACGTCGACGGGGCGGTCAACGACGGAGCGAAGCTGGTTACTGGTGGCGGTCGTCCGGCCGGCTTGGATGTCGGTTTCTACTTCGAACCGACGATTCTCACCGACGTTGATCCGGAATCGACTATCGCGCAGGAAGAAGTCTTCGGACCCGTGCTCACGGTGCTCCGTTATCGGGACGACGACGACGCGGTCGCGATCGCAAACAACTCCCGCTATGGACTTTCCGGTGCCGTGTGGGGTGGCGACGTGGACCGAGCCGTCGCCGTTGCCCGCCGTATCCGCACCGGCCAGGTAGCGGTCAACGGCTGCGGTCCCGGTGACGCGCCGTTCGGCGGCTTCAAATTGAGCGGCTTCGGTCGTGAGAGTGGCGGAGTAAGCGGAATACACCAGTACATGGAGGTGAAGGCAATCGGGATCCCCGCATGACGGGTCCCCTCGCCGGGCTCCACGTCGTCGAAATCGCCAACGAAATCTCAGGTCCTTACGCCACAAAGCTTTTCGTCGACCTCGGTGCTGAGGTCACCAAGATAGAGCCGCCCTCCGGAGACTCGCTGCGCCAGTGGGGCCCGTTCCCGGGAGGAGTTTTCGACCCGCAGCGCAGTGGCTTGTTCGGGTACCTCAACGCCGGAAAACGCGGCACCACCTTGATTTGGCCCAGCCCGACGACATGGCGGCCGCCCGCGAGCTCATCGCGCAGGCGCACCTGCTCGTCGAGGATTTCCCGCCGGGGACGCTGGAGGGCTGGGAACTCGGCATCGAGGACCTGCAACAGCTCAACCCAAAGTTGGTGCTGCTCCGCATATCTGCGTTTGGTCGATCAGGACCGCTGCGTGATCGGCAGGCCACGCCACTGACCATGCAGGCGGCATCGGGCTGGATCAGCGCCAGGGATCCGCAGCGCCCGCCGGTTCAGGTTGGCGCCCGGATCTCCGAGTACGTCGCGGGTGCCTATGGCGCGCTGGGTGCGCTGACCGCGCTGCGTTCTCCAAAACCCCTGTGGCACAACCATGCCCGGCGCCCCGCCGGGGAGCGCGGCCCGCCCCGTGGGACACCAGTGGCCATTCGCTTTCGCCTGCGACAGCGTCGCTGCCGTTTGCCGGACTGCGGGTGCTCGACCTGACCACGTTTTGGGCGGGGGCGTATTTGACTTGCTATCTCGGCGCGTTCGGTGCCGACATCGTCAAGGTCGAGTCGATCCAGCGGCCCGACGGTCACCGCTACTCGGGAGCGTTCGCCTACGAGGGCGATGACTGGTACGAACGCAGCGCCCTTTGGCAGGGCACCAACCTAAATAAGCGGGACCTCACGCTTGACCTGACCTCGCAGCCGGGCCTCGACATCGCGCGGCGGCTGGCCGCGCAGGCCGATGTTGTCGTGGAGAACTTCTCGCCGCGAGTGGTCGAGCAGTTCGGCCTGGACTACGACTCGCTGGTATCGCTGAAGCCCGACGTGATCGTGGTCCGGATGCCGGGGTTCGGCCTGCAGGGTCCTTGGCGCGACTATGTGGTCTGGGCGTTGAACATCGAGCAGACCTCGGGGATGTCGGCCGTCACCGGCTACGCCGACGGGCCGCCGTGCAACCCGCAGGGGCCCGCCGATCCCGTCGTCGGTGTGCACGCCGGCGTCGCGGTGCTGGCCGCGCTGGAGCACCGGAGCCGCACCGGCGCGGGCCAACTGATCGAAATCGCCCAGATCGAGGTCGGTGCCTGTGTGACCGCCGAGCCGGTGATCGAGTACTCGATGAATGGCGTCGTTCGATCGCGCGCGGGCAATCGCCGGCGCGGCTACCTGCAGGGCGTCTACCCGACCAGGGTCGAGGATTCCTGGGTGGCGTTGTCCGTGCGCGACGACACCGACTGGTCGCGGCTAGTGGCCGTGCTGGGTCGTCCCGACCTGCACGACCCGAAAGTCGATCACGATGTTTTCGACGAGATCGTCGGCGGCTGGACCCGAACGCGGACGGCGGGCGAGATCGTCGAAACCCTTCAGGCGCAGAACATTCCGGCAGAGCAGGTGATCACGGGCCACCAGATGTATGACGGTTATGTCGGGGCTCAGCTCGACGTGCGCGGGTATTACGAGGAGCTCGAGCATCCGATCACCGGATCGCACCGCTATCCCGGCTGGCCGTTTCGCATCACCCCCGGACCGGATAGTCACCACCGCACCGGCCCGCCGACACTTGGCCAGCACAACGACGAGATCCTGCGGCCTGGGCCTGTCCGACGACGAGGTGGCCGCCCTGCGAGCCGAACGGGTCATCGGTGAGCGGGTGCTCAACGCCTAGCGGGCCGCAGAGCCCGTGAGCCTTTCGTAAACCGGTCGTCACATGCAAAGCTGCAGAGCATGGTCCTCGCAATTGCCCGCCCCAAGCTTGAAGGAAACATTGCGGTCGGCGAGGACCGCCAAATCGGCTTTGCTGAATTCGGCGCCCCGCAGGGGCGCGCGGTCTTCTGGCTACACGGAACTCCCGGCGCTCGCCGGCAGATCCCGACCGAGGCCCGGATCTACGCTCAAGACCACAACATCCGTCTGATCGGCGTCGATCGACCCGGCATCGGCGCCTCGACGCCACATCAGTACTCGACCCTCTCGGCGTTTGCCGACGACCTGCGCACCATCGCGGACACGCTCGGAATCGACAAGATGGCCGTGGTCGGCCTGTCCGGCGGGGGTCCGTACGCCCTTGCCTGCGCAGCGGGCTTGCCCGACCGAACGGTGGCTGCCGGTGTGCTCGGTGGCGTCGCTCCGACGCGGGGCCCGGATGCGATCAGCGGCGGTGCAATGAACCTCGGTCTGCGGGTGGCGCCGCTGCTGAAGTTCGGAGGTACCCCGCTGCGGCTGGGCGCGAGCCTGCTGATCCAGGCGGCCCGGCCGGTCGCGTCCCCCGCGCTTGACGTGTACGGCTTGCTCTCACCCCAAGCCGACCGGCATCTACTGGCCCGCCCCGAGTTCAAGGCGATGTTTCTCGACGACCTGCTCAACGGCAGCCGCAAGCAGCTGGCCGCGCCATTCAACGACGTCATCCTGTTCGCCCGCGACTGGGGATTCCGGCTTGACGAGGTGAAAGTCCCGGTCCGCTGGTGGCACGGCGACCACGACCACATCATTCCGTTCTCGCACGGCGAGCATGTCGTTTCCCGGTTGCCCGACGCCGAGCTGTTCCATTTGCCGGAGGAAAGTCACCTCGCCGGGCTGGGCCGCGGCGAGGAGATCCTGGCCACCTTGATGAAGATCTGGGACGAGCAGGCCTGACCCGCGGTCGTCGATAAGCCTGCGGGTAACCTGCTGACGTGCTGCTGGCATCCCTGGACTCTTCCGCCGTGACCACCACAGACATCGCTGACGCGGTGAGCATCGACGGCGCTGTGCTGAGCCGCAGCGACTTGGTCGGTGCCGCAACGTCGGTGGCCGAGCGCGTCGCCGGCGCGGACCGGGTCGCCGTCCTGGCCAAACCGACGGCGTCGACGGTGCTGGCGATCACCGGATGCCTGATCGCGGGCGTGCCCTTTGTCCCGGTGCCCTCCGATGTCGGCGCGGCCGAACGCCGGCACATGCTCACCGACTCCGGTGCGCAAGCCTGGCTTGGGGCAGCGCCCCCAGAGGACTCGGCGCCAGAAGGGTTGCCGCACATCCCAGTCCGGCTACACGCCCGCTCCTGGCACCGCTATCCCGAGCCGGCGCCCGAGTCCACCGCAATGATCATCTACACCTCCGGCACCACCGGGCTGCCCAAGGGCGTGCTGCTGAGCCGGCGAGCGATCGCCGCGGACCTGGACGCGCTGGCGCAGGCCTGGCAGTGGACCGCCGACGACGTTTTGGTGCACGGATTGCCGCTGTTTCACGTGCATGGACTGGTGCTGGGCTTGCTCGGGTCGCTGCGGATCGGAAATCGCTTCGTGCACACCGGAAGACCGACACCGGCCGGCTATGCCCAGGCCCGTTCCGAAGCCCGGGGCACGCTGTATTTCGGGGTTCCCACGGTGTGGTCACGGGTGGTGGCAGATGAGTCGGCGGCCGAAGCGCTGAGGCCGGCGCGGCTGCTGGTGTCCGGGAGCGCCCCACTGCCGGTGCCGGTATTCGACCGGTTGGCCGAGCTCACCGGGCACCGGCCCATCGAACGATACGGCGCCTCGGAATCGTTGATCACAATCTCCACGCGGGCGGACGGCGAACGGCGCGCGGGCTGGGTGGGCTTACCGGTCGCCGGTGTGGAAACCAGGCTGCTCGACGACAACGGCAGCCCAGTGCCCGACGACGGGGAAACCGTTGGCAAACTTCAGGTTCGGGGCCCGATGATGTTCGACGGCTACCTGAATCGGCCCGATGCCACCGCGGAAGCTTTCGAACCCGACGGCTGGTATCGCACCGGCGACGTCGCGGTCGTCGACAGCGGGGGCATGCACCGCATCGTCGGCCGTGAGTCGGTCGACTTGATCAAGTCGGGTGGGTACCGGGTCGGCGCGGGTGAAATCGAAACATCGCTACTCGGGCATCCGGGCGTGCAGGAGGCGGCCGTCGTCGGATTGCCTGACGAGGACCTGGGCCAACGGATCGTCGCATTCGTCGTCGGCTCATCTGATCTGAAACCCGACGAACTGATCAACTACGTCGCCCAAGAGCTATCGGTGCACAAGCGACCGCGCGAGGTGCGCATCGTGGATGCGCTGCCCCGCAACGCGATGGGCAAGGTCCTCAAGAAGCAGTTGCTAACCGAGGGCTGAGTGGCCCCAGCGCGCTCGACGCCGTTGGTGAGCGTGACGGGATTTGCCGGAGCGCGACACGCAGGATGTTGCCAGGTTTTCTATCGGGCGAGACCGCGAACCTTCACCTACCGTCGTAACGGTGGACAGACGCAACCGACCGCCGGGCGGCCCGCGTGGGTGAGCCCAATCGCCCGGATGGCGCCCTTGCGACGGTGGTGGCCGGCCCCGGGTCCACAACGATGCGGCGGGTGGCGACCGCGTGTCTGGTCGG
>Ga0210393_10001096_pt1 | contig 23236 bp, 17 predicted proteins | sample IncBWC27OmetaG_FD_160068 | JGI IMG/M metagenome (GOLD analysis project Ga0210393, IMG submission 160068) | Forest soil microbial communities from Barre Woods Harvard Forest LTER site, Petersham, Massachusetts, United States - Inc-BW-C-27-O ... | reverse complement strand
ACCGTCGAGAATGCGCTCGATCATGCCGATGAAGTGCCGAACAAACGGTATCGCGAGGCGCTCCAGCAGCAGCGCGAGCAAGTGATGATGTCGAAGCAACTCGCGCGCATTGCGATTGATGTGCCGGTGACGCTTGAGCTGGAAAAAATGAGGCGGCAGGATCCCGATCCGGCGCTGCTGACGACGCTGTATCGCGAGCTGGGATTTAATTCGCTGCTGAAAGAGTTGGGAGCGGAAGCGGCGGCGCAGGCGACGGCGAATGAGCAGGCCGCGGTGAAGACGGATTACGCGCAGCTTGCGAACGTCGATGAGTTTCGCGCGTATCTGGCGAAGCTGCCGGCGAAGGCGCCGATTTCGATTTGGCTCAATCTGGAGCCGGGGGAGCGCGAGGCGGAGGGATTCGGATCGCGCGTGGCGTCGATCGAGGTTTCGTCGAAAGCGGGCGAAGGCCGCTCGATCTGGATGGATGAAAAGGGCGAAGCGCTGGCGGCGCTGGTGCCGCTGATTGAAGACGCGAAGCGGCCGAAGATCGTACACGATCCAAAGCTGCTGCAAATCGTGGGCGGGCGGGCGAAGAATATTCAGCACGCGACGCAGATTTATTCCTATCTGTTGCGGCCGACGACCGGGGCTCACGATTTCACCGATGTGGTGATGCGGCAGTTCAATGTGATTTTGGGCGGAGGCGCGGGTGAACGCGCGGACTATCTGCATCGCGTGGCACCGCTGCTGCGAGAGAGCATCGAATCGCACGGGCTGACGGACGCTTACGAAAAGATCGATTTACCGCTGGCGGCAGTGCTTGCGGATGTGGAGCGGGAAGGGATTAGCGTCGATCCGAAGGCGCTGGATGCGATGTCGGTGACGATGGAGAAGGAAGTTCGCCGGCTCGAGAAAGAAATCTGGGAGATGGCGGGCGTCGAGTTCAACGTGAACTCGCCGACGCAGCTCGCGGAAATCTTGTTCGACAAGTTGAATTTGCAGGCGCCGTTTCGCCGCGGCAAGGGACGCGTGCGTTCGACAGCGGCCGACGTGTTGGAAGATTTGGCGAATCAGCATCCGATGCCGGCGAAAATTGTCGAGTTTCGGGAGTTGTCGAAGCTCAAGGGCACGTATGTCGATTCGTTGCCGAAACTGATTTCGCGCGATACCGGGCGGGTGCATACGAGCTTGTCGCAAACGACTGCGGCGACGGGGCGGCTGAGCTCGTGGGATCCGAATCTGCAGAACATTCCGATTCGGACGGAACTTGGAAGACAGATTCGCGCGGCGTTTGTTGCAGGGCCGGGAAATGTGCTGCTGGCGGCGGACTATTCGCAGATCGAGCTGCGCGTGATGGCGCATTTGTCGCTCGATCCGGTGCTGCTCGAGGCGTTTCGTAACGCGGAAGATATTCACGCGCGCACGGCGCAGGAAGTGTTTGGAGTCGGGCCGCTGATGCAGACGGCGGAGCACCGGCGCGCGGCGAAGGTCATCAATTTTGGAATTATTTATGGGTTGTCGCCGTTCGGACTGGCGCAGAACCTGGGCATTCCGCAGAAAGAGGCGGCCCAATTTATCAGCGCGTATTTCACGCGGTATCGCGGCGTGAAGGAATATCTCGATCGATCGCTGGAAGAAACGCGGAAGACCGAGATGGCGAAGACGCTGTTTGGGCGCATCCGGCCGATTCCGGAGATCAATTCGCCGCAGGTTCAACTGCGGAATTTCGCTGAGCGCACGGCGCTGAATTCGCCGCTACAAGGTACGGCGGCGGATTTGATCAAGATGGCGATGATTACCATCGACGAGCGGCTGAAGGCGGAGAAGTTTGAAGCGAAGATGATCCTCCAGGTACACGACGAGCTGCTGTTTGAGGCGCCGAAGCGCGAGACGGAGAAGCTGACGAAACTGGTGAAGGAAGAGATGGAGAACGTGCATCAACTGGCGGTGCCGCTGGTGGTCGAAATCGGCGTGGGCGCGAATTGGCGCGATTTGGAAGACGTGGAAGAGGCCGTTTAGCCCCGCTTAGCCATTACGAGGCCTTCTAGTAGTAGCGGTACGATTGCCCGGAAAGTAATGTGACGAGCGGCCTATCCACTTAAACCCCCGAGACAGCCTATATTGACGCAAGTCTGGTAGATTAGTCCCCCTCCATACAGGTCGTTTGCGACAGGCGAGAGTGTCTTCCGATGCCACCGAGCGCAGTGACAAATCGACGTATGCGCGCCAGTAAGGGCGCTCTCCCGCTGATTATATTGGGGCTGGTGTGCCTGATTGCGGGTTGTAAGACGGGCACGGCGGGGAAAGTCGTCATGGTGAGCGTGGACCCGACCGGCGTGAACATCGTGATCGGGAATTCGCAGCAATTCAACGCGACCGTGCAGGATACGTTTAATACCGCGGTGACGTGGGCGGTGGCGGGCGGGAGCGCGAACGGGACGATTTCGAGTACGGGGTTTTATACGGCGCCGGCGGCGCAGCCGATTCCGGCGCAGGTCACGATTATCGCGACTTCGGTAAAGGATCCCACGAAGATCGGCACGGCGACGGTGACGATCACCAAGACGTCGCAGCCGTCGAACGTGACGGTGGCGGTGTCGCCGGCGACGGTGAGCATCGCGAGCTACAGCACGCAGCTTTTCACGTCGACGGTGAGCGGCTCGACGAACATCGGTGTGACTTGGCTCGTGAATGGACAGCAAGGCGGAAGCCGCACGCTGGGATTTATCTCGTCTTCGGGATTTTATGTGGCGCCGGGGAATGTGCCGACGGCTTCGGATGGCAACGGCGGAAATGTGGCGACAACGCTGACGGTGACAGCAGTGTCGCAAGCGAATACCAACGCTACCGGCATGTCCACGGTGACGATCGTGCCGGGGAATCAGACGACGCAGACTGGGCCGATCGAACTTGGCGCGTCGGGCGGTAATGGAAACGATTTGATCATCAATAATCAGGCGCACACGATTACGTGTTGCGGCGGTACGCTGGGTTCGCTGGTGACGCGCGGCGGTACGCAATACATTTTGAGCAACAATCACGTGCTGGCGAAAAGCGACACGGCGGCGATCGGCGATCCGATCGTGGAGCCGGGATTGATCGACGCGGGGCTGACGCCGGATACGAAGTGCGACCCGACGCAGGCGACGACGGTGGCGAATTTGTCGCAGTTCGTGAATCTGGAGTCGGAGAGTTCAGCGTCGTCGGCGAATATCGATGCGGCGATCGCCCAGGTTGTGGCGGGAGAAGTTGATCCCGCGGGGAATATTTTGTATCTCGGCGGGACGACGGATTCGAACAATGTGCCGGTGCCGGGTGCGCCGGATGCGGGAGTGGGGATTCCTCCAACGGTCGGCTTGCAGGTGGCGAAAAGCGGGCGTTCGACGGGATTGACGTGCTCTTCGGTGTTGTCGGTGAATACGGCGACGAGCGTCCAGTACAACAAGAGTTGCGATGGAACCGGAGCGACGTTCACGGTGGACTACGACAACCAGGTGGACGTGACGGGCGGAGATTTCGCTGCGGAAGGCGATTCGGGATCGCTGATCGTGTCGCAGAATACGGCGGATCCTGTGGCGCTGCTTTTCGCGGGGTCGGACTCGGATGTCGTGGGGAATCCGGTGTCGCAGGTGCTGGCGTTTTTCTCGAGCGGCGGGAATCCGACGACGTTTGTCGGCGCGGGGCCGCACGCGGTGATTGGGTGCACGTTGCCGACCGGGGCGCAATCGGCTGCGCAAAGTGCGAGGCTGGCGGTGCAGACACCTACGGTGGAGCAGAGTGAGTTGCAGCGCGCCCTTGTCGCGCGGGATACGCGTGCTTCCGCGCTGCTGGCGCATCCGGCGGTGCAGGCTGTAGGAGTTGGCGCGAGCCTGGACAATCCGGGGGAGCCGGCGATTGAATTTTTTGTGACGCGCGGAGCTTCGCGCGCGGGGATTCCGGCTGAGGTGAACGGGATTCGGACGCGGATCGTCGAAGGAGATTTGTTTGCGAAGCGCGGCGCTGAGATTTCTGCGGCGGATAGCGCGACGAACGAACGGGCGGGGGCGGCGCCTCGGCTGGTGTATTCGATCTCGGCGGCGGAGATGGAGCGCGCGTATACGGTGAAGACGGCGCACGCGAAAGAATTGATGAAGATGGCGGGCGTGCAAGGCGTGGGTGTGACGTCGAGTGTCGATTCGCCAGGGGAAGCGGCGCTGATGATTTTTGTGATTCGCGGCGTGACGCGGGCGCCGATTCCGGCGGTGATCGATGGTTTGCGCACGCGCGTGCGCGAATCGAGCCGGTTCCGCGCGGGGTATCGCGGCTATGAGCCGCGTGGTGCGGCTTGCCGGGTGCCCGCGGCGAAGCTTGCACCGAAACGCTGAGAATTTCCCTTACATTCTGTTTTCGATTTCGGTCCGCTGAATTCATTGGGCCGATTTTGTTCGGTGGCGGGCTCCGACTGCCCGGAATCCGTGTGCTACGCTGTTTGCAGGCATTCAATGCGAGTATTCGGAGGCGAAGATGGCGCACGCGGAACAGTTTTTGAGAATCGTGAATGATGCGAAAAAGCGAGTGAAAGAGACGAACGTCGCGGATGTAAAGCGGCGACGGGATGGCGGCGAGAAGTTTGTGCTCGTGGATGTGCGCGAGGACAACGAATGGGTTGCGGGACATTTGCCGGGATCGATTCACCTTGGCAAGGGGATTATCGAGCGCGACATCGAGAAAGCGGTGCCGGATACCGCGGCGAGGATCGTTCTGTATTGCGGCGGCGGATTTCGGTCGGCGCTTGCGGCGGACAATTTGCAGAAGATGGGCTATACGAACGTCGAGTCGATGGATGGTGGGTGGAAGGGCTGGAACGAGGCGGGGTTTCCGACGGAGAAGTGAAGTAGGAAGTCGACAGTTGAAAGTTTAGAATCGAAAGTTCGGGGAAGGAAACCCAGGTTGTTGGCAGGGGCGCAATCTTGCGGACCTGGGGCGCAGCAGTGCAGCGCCCCTACATGAGTTCGCTGAATTCCGCTTGCGAAAAGGCGGCTTTGTTATTCCTCAAAAATTAGTTGTTCGGGGCGTAGAAGTAGTAGTCGGCGGAGTAGGCGGATTTTGTTTCGGCGTTGCGATGGGCGTCATTGCAGCCGGACTGGGGTGGCTGGCCGCCCTTTGTGTGCAACCGCTGGATGAAAGTGACCTTCGAGAACGCGCCGTCGCCGGAGTGACTGGCTGCGGTTAGCAAGAGCCAGGGAATTGCGGTCGCGTCGGGCGAGTCGAGACGCGCGGCTACTTTTCCAACGACCTCGCTGCCATCGTTGTGTTTCCACGTAGGTCCTGCGTAGTGCTTCGCGACCAACTTATTTTCTGCGTCGGTGAGTTGCGCGTCAGGGGCTTTGAGAGACCACCCGAGCTTTTGGTCGAGACCTGGCTGGCAGACGTAGATCTGGTCGCCGGTGGCGTGCGCTTGCAGCACTAATTTTTCCGTTGTGGGCGGCGAGAGCTTGTCGGGAACGTCGGGGCGAGCGAGTTGCTGCGCAGCCGCAGGCTTCATGGCGAACAAAACGAGGATGGTAGCGAAGAAGAATTTGTGCATGATCCGGCGAGTTTACCACCAGCTCGCGTTGCGAATATGAACGGCCGATAGGAAAGGAAAAGAGGAGCCAAAGGTTTGGCTCCCCCTTTCGTTGAGATTAGCGAATTAACGACGGCTGAAATCGCCGTCGAAGCCGCGGCCCTTGATGGTGACGGACTCGACTTCGTTGCGATCGTGATTGAGGAAGATCTCGGCGCGACCGCGAGCTGGTCCCTGGCTCGAGTCCGTGATGCGCATGGTGATGTGGCGGTCGTCCGCTTTGACGATGTCGCCGAAGAATGTGACTTTGAAATCGCGCGAGCCGGAGAGCGCAACCGCCGGGCGACCTTCTCTTGTGTTGAACCAGGCGCGCGTCACGTTGTTGGAGCCGTAGCTCTGGCCGTTGAACGTGCCGTGGCCCGAGGTGTCGGCCTTTACGCGCGGGTAGTCGGTCATCGGCGTGCCGAAGCCGGGTCCGGGACCGTATTCGTCGCCGCCACTGCCTCCCGTTGCGAAGATGGCGCGGCACCCGCGATCGACCCACAGGCCGCGGTCATCGACGCCCCACGAACGGCCTTGCTCGCAGGGAGAGCCACTTATTTGCTGCTGGATCGCCACCTGCGATCTGGGATCGACTTGCCCGCAATATTTGCGATGACCGTCGTTGGATTCGCATTTGATTGTTGCGCCGGGGCCACCATCGGGGCCGCCGCCTTGACCGTTATCGTAGTAGGCGCCGTTTCCGCCAATGAGGAAGTCGGCGCGGCATCCGTGATCGACCCAGAGGCCGCGGTCGTCGACGCCCCAGCTCCGATCCTGGATGCATTCGGAGCCGCTGATCTGGCGTTGCAGGCTGACTTGGCCGGGGTTCGGCGGACCGCAGTGCTTGCGGCCACCGTCGTTGGATTCGCAGGTGATGGTTTGTTGAGCTGGGGTTGCAATCGGCACGAACAGCGCGGCAAGAATAAAACAAAAGAACAGAATGGACCTGGTGCGCATTTCAGTTTCTCTCCTTTAGATACGGCTGGATACGGCTTGTGAAGACATAGATGAGGTAGATCGAAGAAAGGGCTTCTGTGCGAGCCCGCGAGATGCGAGGTTCCTTGCGGCGATGGTATCACGGTGGCATGCGGAGGCCCTGAAACGTCGTGTGAAGAAGGGACGAGAAGCAAGGAATCGAGGTTGAAGCAGAATCGTTCCGCGCTGGACAGACTTCAATTCCAAACGAATACGTTTATTCTTGCCAATGATTACTCCGAGGTATAGGCTCGCCGCGTTCGCTTCCCATGCGAACGCCCTCAGGATGTTTTTCTGAGACGCGCAGGAATTTCAGGTACCAGGAATCCAAACGGAGGAGTCAGGAGATGAAGTCACTACGAGCTGTAGTCGTCGTATGTCTGTTGTTTTGCGCGATGCCGATGTGGGCCCAAAACGTGAAAGTGAACTGGCAGACGGGCGCGCCCTTCGCGAGTTATAAGACGTTTACTTGGCAGGATCCAAAGACGCAGACCGTTCCTTTCTACGGGCCGTGGGTCAAGGCGGATGCGGTCGCGGAGCTGCAGGCAAAGGGTTTGACTCAGGCTGCGGCGGGGCAGAAGGCAGATCTCATCGTGACCTACCACATGCAGGGGCAGGAGCTGGTGGACGCGACTTCTACCACGGACGGGTTCGGCATGGGCGCGGGTCCATGGGGTGGTGGTTGGGGCTGGGGCGGCGGTTGGGGCGGCTGGGGAGCATTCAGCGATGACTCGACGACGTTCACCTCGGAGCATCCGCGAACGATCCTCATTTTGACCGTCGATCTGGCAGACGCGAAGGCGAACACGCTGGTATTTCGTGGTCAGGCGACGGTGGAGAACGTCTCCAAGTCGGAATCGGGCGACGAGAAGCAGACCAAGCAGTGCGTGCAGAAGATTTTTAAGAGCTATCCGCCGAAACCCAAGAAGTAACGGCCTCGGTCCGTTACTGGCTGGTCTGAGTTGAAGAGAGGAGCCGGTGTATCGGCTCCTCTTTTTTGTGCTTTTCTTGTGAGTCTCGATATCGACGGAAAGCAAGTACTGGTCGGACGCGATCAGGGCTGAAAGCGGCAGGGTGGAGAAAAATTGGCTGGGGCGGAAGGATTCGAACCTTCACCGTCCTCATTAACAGTGAGGTGTCCTACCAGTTGGACCACGCCCCAGCGGTTGGGTAAAACGTCGGAAACGCGTGCCGAGCGGCACGACTCTGGTCACGTGAGTGCAAGGGTGACTCAGCCGCCGACGCTGTGCGGCACACAGAGTGCTTTAAAGATAGCACGACCTATGGGGCGAACCAGCTAGCAGAAGATTTTATGGGAAGCATTTGCGGGCCATATATACGCGGAAAGCGGAGATGAAATCACCCGGGCTGAAATCGAATTACGTGAATCAAAGATAACCGAAGAGGGGAGAGCGACGAACGGGAACCGGGTGCGGTGCGAGACGCGAACCATTTCGGAACTTCAATTTGAAACTCAGATTGGAAAACGAATAGAAAAAACCGAAATGGGACAAAATCGGTCCGCGATTGACAGCAATTCTTCGAAAGTTTTGAACAGACTGAGCGTTTCGCGCGCCCTGACTTGACGGAAATGTAACGGATAATTTTGCTGGGCTGTTGCAATCCAGAAAGTTTTGTTGGAAACTCGTCGCGTCAAATTGGACACGGGCTCGCACAACCCGGAATGTAGCTGGTGGACGCCTAGGTTTTCGCTCCCTCCCGGAGCGCTCACCTGTAGAGTGCACACATAGACATGGCGCAGATTTTTCATCGAAGCACAAACTTCATTTCGAGATTCAGTGTCTTTGCTGGCGTGTTTCTGGCCGGGATCGCGCTGACCGGTGTGCTGCTCGCTGCGCGCGCTCCGTATCTGACGAATCAGTTCATGACGCGCGATCAACCGATTCAGTTCAGCCACAAGCATCACGTCGGCGACGACGGCATCGATTGCCGCTATTGCCATACGGGTGTCGAGAGTTCCGCAACGGCCGGCGTGCCGCCGACCAAAACGTGCATGAACTGCCATTCGGTGCTGTTCAACAACGTCGGATATCTCGAGCCGGTCCGGGAAAGCTATCGCACCGACAAGTCGATTCAGTGGGTGCGCGTACACCGACTGGCCGACTACGTGTATTTCAATCACAGCATTCACGTGGCGAAGGGCGTCGGCTGCTCGACGTGCCACGGGCGCGTGAACCAGATGCCGCTGATTTTTCAGGCGTCGCCGCTCAATATGGGCTGGTGCGTCGATTGCCATCGCAATCCGGAAGCGGTGCTGCGGCCTGAGAATCAAGTGTTCAACATGGATTGGACGGCGCCGGCAAACCAGGCGGAACTGGGCGCGAAGTTCGCGCACGAGCGCAAGATTCGCTCGGTGGCGGATTTGACCAGCTGCTCGACGTGCCATCGCTAGAGTGAGTAGTTAAGGCCAGCGAGTTTAGTTTAGGTTTTTTTAGCCTGTGGTGGGCAAGAAGCAAGTGTAAGGAATGCTTCACGTGTTACGACGGACGGTATGAGCGACGAAGAACGCAAATATTTCGAAATGCACCCGAGCGGCGGGGATTCTCATGGGAATGAGGAGGAAGCCGAGATTCCGCTGACGCCGATTGACCGGCCGCTGGATCTGGCGGCTGTGCGCGCCAAGCTGGGCGCCAAGACGGGCAAGCAGTATTGGCGGACGCTGGATGAGTTGGCGGAAGATCCGCACTTCGACGAGCTGATGCACCGAGAATTTCCGCGGCACGCGTCGGAGTGGGACGAATCGGTCGACCGCCGCAACTTCTTGAAATTGATGGGCGCTTCGCTGGCATTTGGCGGGCTAGCCGGCTGCAAGTCGAACGAACAGGAACGCATCATCCCGTACGTGAAGCAGCCCGACGGCATGGTGTTGGGCAAGCCGCTGTATTTCGCGACGGTGATGCCGTTCGGCGCCGACGCGATCGGCGTGCTGGCCGAGAGCCACGAAGGCCGGCCGACGAACCTGGCTGGTAATCCGGATCATCCATCGAGCCTGGGCGGCCTCGACTCCATCACGCAGGCGTCGATTCTGAATTTGTACGATCCCGACCGCGCGAAAACGGTTTCGTTTGCCGGCTCGCTGCGGACCTGGTCGGAATTTACGCAGGCAGCGCAGGCGGCCGCGGCCGACATCAAGTCGACGAATGGCGCGGGCTTCCGCATCCTGACGGGCACGATCACCTCGCCTACGCTTGCCGATCAGCTCCAAGGAATTCTGAAACTCTACCCACAGGCGAAGTGGCACCAGTGGGAGTCGGCGATTGGTGATGGCCCACGCGAAGGCGGGAAGCTGGCCTTCGGCCGCTACGTCAACACCGTCTATCGCCCCGAGCGCGCCGAAGTGATTTTGTCGCTCGATTCCGATTTCCTCGCTAGCGGCCCCGGACACATTCGCTACATGAAGCAGTTCTATCGCCGGCGCAAGCTCGACACCGATCCGGGCGTCGAGCGCGTGGGCGGCGAGATGAACCGGCTGTACGTGGTCGAGCCGACACCGACCGTCACCGGAGCGACCGCGGATAACCGCCTGCCGTTGCGCGCCTCGCAGATTGACGCGTTCGCGCGTGTTCTCGCGGCAAAGCTGGGAGTCGCCGGCGCCGAAGGCGGAGCGACACTACCTCCCGCGGCCGAGAAGTTCCTCGAGAGTGTCGCCAAGAATTTGCAGGGGCACCGCGGCAGTTCGCTGGTGATCGCGGGCGAACAGCAGTCACCGGAAGTACACGCCATCGTGCACGCGATCAACGCCGCGCTGAGCAACGTCGGCAACACGCTGTATTACACCGACCCCGTAGAAGCGAATCCGACAAGCTACATCGAGTCGCTGCGCGATCTTTGCGCGGACATGGATGCGGGCAAGGTCGACACGCTGCTGATGGTCGGCGTGAACCCGGTGTACGACGCGCCGCACGATTTCGATTTCGTCTCGAAGCTGCTGAAAGTGCGCAACACCGTGCAGCTCAGCACGCACTTCGACGAAACCGCGCAGCACGTGAAGTGGCACGTCGGCGAGTCGCATTACCTCGAAGGCTGGGGCGATGCGCGCGCGTTCGACGGCACGCTGAGCGTGATCCAGCCGCTGATCGCGCCGCTCTATTACACGCGTTCGGCGCACGATGTGATCGCGGCGTTCAGCGACAAACCGGGAATTTCGTCGTATGACGCAGTGCGCGACAGGTTGAAGGCGTCGAATCCGGGCGCCGGCGATTTCGAGAAGTTCTGGCGCAAAACGTTGAACGACGGCTTTGTGGCCAACACTGCGTTTTCCCCGATCAGCGTCAGCGCCAAGGTCAACATTGGCAGCCTGCAGGCGCCGAAGGCATCGGCGGGCGAGGAACTTGAGTTTATTTTCCGTCCCGATCCGAGCATTTACGACGGCCGGTTCGCCAACAACGGCTGGCTGCAGGAATTGCCGAAGCCCGTCACCAAATTGACCTGGGACAACGCGGCGATGGTCAGCCCGAAGACGTCGGAAGCTCTGGGGCTGACGCACAAAGTCGCGGCGCGTGGCGGCGAGCACGGCCAGATTATTTCTCCGCTGATCGACATCGCGCTCTCGAACAGCAAAGTCACCGCAGCTTCATGGACGCTGCCGGGACAAGCCGATGGCGTCGTCGTTCTGCCGCTGGGCTACGGGCGCATGTTCGCCGGCTACTCCGGCACGAACAAGGGATTCAACGCCAACGAAGTGCGCGTGTCGAAGGCGCTGTGGGTCGCAAGCGGCGGCAAGATTACAAAAACCGGCGACGAGTATCCGCTGGCCTGCACGCAATACCACTTCAACATGGAAGGGCGAAAAATCCTGAGCGCGGGCACGCTCGAGGAGTACAAGAAGAATCCCGCGTTCTGTCACGAAGGCGACGAGACGCCGCCCAAGGACGATTCGCTCTACAAGGAATACGCGTATCCCGGCTATGCCTGGGGCATGGCCATCGATCTGAAGAATTGCAACGGCTGCAACGCCTGCGTCGTCGCCTGCGGTTCGGAAAACAACATCGCGATCGTCGGCAAAGATCAGGTGATGCGCGGCCGCGAAATGCACTGGATCCGCATCGACCGCTATTACATGGCGGAAACCAGCACCAACGATCCGCGCACAGATGAAAACGACGCGCTCGCGAATCCCGAGACATACTTCCAGCCGGTGCCGTGCCAGCAGTGCGAAAACGCGCCATGCGAGCAGGTTTGCCCGGTGGGTGCGACGGTACACAGCTCCGAAGGCCTGAACGACATGGTCTACAACCGCTGCATCGGCACGCGGTATTGCTCGAACAACTGCCCTTATAAGGTGCGGCGCTTCAACTTCTTGCGCTTCCAGGATTGGGAGACGCCTTCGCTGAAGCTGCAGCGCAATCCCGAAGTCACGGTGCGCAGCCGCGGAGTCATGGAGAAGTGCACGTACTGCGTGCAGCGCATCAACAACGCGCGCATCGAGTCCGAGAAAAAGAACGTTCCGATCGCCGACGGCGACATTGTGACCGCGTGCGAAGCGGCCTGCCCGTCGGAAGCGATCGTTTTCGGCAACGCCAACGATCCGAACAGCCGGGTCGCCAAGCTGAAGGCGCAGCAGCGCAATTACAACATTCTCGGTGAGCTGAACGCGCGGCCGCGCACGACGTATCTGGCCGCGGTGCGCAATCCTAATCCGGAGATGGAAAAGGCATGAGCGGCAACGAGCCTCCCATCAATTCGCCTGAGATCCGCCGGCTGCCGCCGGTGCTCCAGCCGGGTTACAGCTACACCACGGTCACGGACAAGATCGCCTCGATCGTTTTGACCCGGCCGATATCGCTCGGCTGGCTCGCCGGATTCGGCCTCGCGTTTTCGCTGGTGATGGTACTCAACGTGGCGGTCGCCTGGCTGATCATCAAGGGCGTCGGCATCTGGTCGATCAACATCCCGATCGGCTGGGGCTTCGCGATCGTCAACTTCGTCTGGTGGATCGGTATCGGTCACGCCGGAACGCTGATCTCGGCGATTCTGTTCCTGTTGAACCAGAAGTGGCGCACGTCGATCAACCGCTTCGCGGAAGCGATGACGTTGTTCGCGGTCGCTTGCGCGGGTCTGTTCCCGCTGATCCACACTGGGCGTCCATGGATGGCGTATTACATGTTCCCGTACCCGAGCACGATGGGGATTTGGCCGCAGTTCCGCAGCCCGCTGATCTGGGACGTGTTCGCGGTTTCGACGTACGGCACGGTTTCGGCGTTGTTCTGGTTTGTCGGCTTGATTCCTGACCTCGCGACGCTGCGCGATCACGCGATCGGCAAGCCGAAGCAGATTATCTACGGCATGCTGGCGCTCGGCTGGCGCGGTTCGGCGCGACACTGGCATCGCTATCAGTCGGCGTACCTGCTGCTCGCGGGCCTCGCAACGCCGCTCGTGCTTTCAGTTCACACCGTCGTCAGCTTCGACTTCTCGGTGGCCATCGTTCCCGGTTGGCATACGACGATTTTCCCGCCGTACTTCGTCGCCGGCGCCATCTACTCCGGCTTCGCGATGGTGCTGACGATCGCGATTCCGCTGCGCGCCGCGTATGGCCTCGAAGACTTCATCACCATGCGGCATCTCGAGAACATGGCGAAGGTCATGCTCGCCACGGGATTGATCGTGGCCTACGGCTACTTCTTCGAGTTCTTCCTGTCTTTGTATAGCGGCAACAAGTTCGACGTCTTCCTGGTACAGCAGCGCTTGCACGGCCCGTACAACTACTATTACTTCGCGTTGATCCTGTGCAACATCATCACGCCGCAGCTGCTGTGGTTCCAGAAGGTGCGGACCAATGTGGCGGCGCTGTTCGTGATGTCGCTGGTGATCAACTTGGGCATGTGGCTCGAGCGCTTCGTCATCGTCGTCATCAGCTTGACGCGCGACTTCATGCCGTCGGCATGGGGCCGTTACTCGGCCACGATTTGGGACTATGCCACGTTCGTCGGCACGATGGGCTTGTTCACCATGCTGCTGTTCCTGTTCGTGCGCGTCTTGCCAGCCATCTCGATTGCGGAAATGCGCGAACTCGTGCATGAAACGTCCGAGGAGCACGAATGATCGAGCATCGCTCACACACGTACGGCGTGCTGGGTGAGTTCGACACCGAGCACCAACTGTGCAACGCGGCACGCGCGGCGCGCACGGCCGGTTGGGAAAAGATCGAAGGCTACACGCCATTTCCGGTCGAAGCGCTGAACGATGCGCTGGGGTTGAAGCGCAACATGGTGCCGTTGCTCACGCTGATCGGCGGATTGTGCGGCGGCCTGGGCGGATTCTTCTTCCAGTATTGGGTCAATTTGTACGCGTATCCGATGAACGTCGCCGGGCGTCCGCTCAATAGCTGGCCGGCGTTTATCCCGGTGACGTTCGAGCTGACCGTGCTGGGCGCGTCGCTTTCGGCGGTTTTCGGAATGCTGGCGCTGAACGGCTTGCCGGAGCCGTATCATCCGTTATTCAACATCGACCGTTTTGTGAAACACGCGACGACCGACAAGTTTTACTTGTGCATCGAAGCGCGCGACAAGAAATTCAACGTCGACGACGCAAAGCGTTTCTTCGAAACCGTGCATGCGACGAAGATCGACGAGGTGCGGGATGATGATTAATCCTGCCCGCCTCGCGCTGTGCGCCGTCGCGCTTTCCGCGCTTCTTGGCGGATGCAGCCTCAAGCAGGACATGGCGCTGCAGCCGAAGAACCGGCCGCTGTCGCCGTCCGACTTCTTTACCGACGGCCGCTCCGAGCGCCCGATCCTGGAGAACACGGTGCATCGCGGCGTGCTGGCCGACGACGCGCTGACGATTCCCAAGGACTCCAACGCGTTTCCGCTTCCGATCAATCAGGAACTGCTCGATCGCGGCGAAGGGCGCTTCAAGATTTTCTGCACGCCGTGCCACGGGTTGCAGGGTGACGGCAACGGCATGGTGGCGATCCGCGGGATGAAGCATCCGCCCACCTACCATCAGGATCGCTTGCGGCAGGCTCCGAACGGATATTTCTACGACGTGATCACTAACGGCTTTGGAGCGATGCTCGGCTATTCGGCGCAGATCCCGCCGCGCGATCGCTGGGCGATCATCGCGTATGTGCGGGCGCTGCAATTGAGCCGCAACGCCAAGGCTTCCGAATTGCCGGCAAGTTTGCGCGAAGAGCTGGCGCATCCGCATCCGGCCGAAGCACCGGCGAAAAGCGAAGGAGTGAAGGAATGACCGCGCAGGATTTCAAGGCGCCCGAAAGCGTCAGCCGCCTGCAGCAGCGCGCGCTCATCGTGGGAATTATCGGCGTCGTGGCGTGCATCATCGGGTATGTGAAGTCGCCCGAGGACATGTTGCGCTCGTATCTAATGGCATTCATGCTGATTTTGGGGTTGTCGCTCGGCTCGCTGGGCCTGCTGATGCTGCAGCATCTGACCAGCGGTTACTGGGGCATCGTGATTCGCCGTCCGCTGGAGTCGGCAACGCGCGTGCTTCCGCTGATCTTTATATTGTTCGCGCCGCTGTTCTTCGGGTTCCGTTACCTGTATGGCGCGTGGTTGAACGCTCCTGCTCCGGGGCACGAAGGCGCGCTGTCCGACTTTCAGCAGCATTACCTCACGCCAGGCTGGTTCCACATTCGCGCGATTATTTACTTCGTGGTGTGGATTGGGTTGATGTGGATTTTCAACGCGTGGTCGCGCCGCCAGGACGTCGACCGCGACGATCGCTCTCTGCGCCGCAACCTGAAGATGCTCGCGGGCCCAGGCATCATCCTCTATGTCTTCGCGATGTCGTTTGCCGCGATCGACTGGGTGATGTCGCTCTCACCACACTGGGCGTCGACCATTTACGGATTCCTCTACGTGGCCGGGCAATTGATTTCGTCGATGGCGCTGATGATTTGCGTCGTCGTGTTGCTGTCGCGCGCACCGGTTTTCGCCGGCGTGCTCAAGCCGCGCTACCTGCACGATTGCGGCAAGCTGCTGCTCGCATTCATCATGCTGTGGGCATATTTCAGCTTCTCGCAGTTGCTGATCATCTGGTCGGGTAACGCGCCGGAAGAGATCAGCTTTTACCGTTCGCGGCTCTACGGTGAATGGGGATATGTCTCGGTCATCATCCTCATCTTCCATTTCTTTGTGCCGTTCTTCCTGTTGTTGTCGCGCGATTTGAAGCGCAATCCGGCAACGCTGCCGAAAATTGCGGCGTGGATGATTCTGATGCGTTTGGTCGATTTGTTCTGGCTGACGCGGCCCGAATTCACGCCGAGCGCGCTGCCGACGATCTGGGACCTGGCGGCGGCACTGGGGCTGGGCGGATTATGGTTGTTCGTGTTCACCTGGCAGCTGCAGAAGATGCCGCTTTTGCCTTTAGGCGAGCCCAAGCTCGAGGATTTCCTGGAACCCCATGAGCACTAATATCAGTCACGGGCACTCTGGCGCCGCTGGCGAGGAACCGCGGAACGACGACGTCTCGTTTGAGACGGCCGACGTTCATCCGGCAACCATTTACTGGTACCTGGGCGCGCTCGCGGTCGCGGTGATTCTCTCTTATGTCGTCTGTATCTTCGTTCTGCGCGTGACGACCAAGATTGCCGTCGATTACGACACCCAGCCGCCGGCCATCCGCCAGGAGATGGGCAGTTCTTACGACGCGCTGCCACCCGAGCCGCGGATGCAGGGAGTGCCGGGACATCCAAGCGATCCTCAGGCAGACTTGCGCAACAAGATCGCTGCTGACAACGCGGCCAACGATACGACGGGTTGGATCGATCAGAACGCGGGCATCGCGCAGATTCCGGTTTCAGAAGCGATGAAGATCATCGCTGAAAAGGGTTTGCCGGGGACGCCGGCCACGGCGGAGAAGAAGTAAGGATGAAGCAGGTTCGCACAATCGCGAGTTGGGTTTCGGCTCTGGCGCTAGCTCTGATGCTCGCCAGCATCGCGAGCGTTTCCGCCCAGACCGTACCCAGCGATGTCGGCGCAGCTTCCACTGGGCTGCCGCCGGCGCTGCGCAACGTCGGATTCGAGCCGCCGCTCAATGGACAGATTCCGTCAACGCTGCATTTCAAAGATGAAACGGGCAAAGACGTCACTCTCGGCGACTACTACCACGGCAAGCCGGTGCTGCTTGCGCTCGTTTACTACGGCTGCCCGATGCTCTGCAATCAGGTAGAGCAAGGCGTTGTTGGGTCGCTGAAGATGCTTTCGTTCAATCCCGGCACCGACTACGAAGTCGTTTTCGTCAGCTTCGATGCGCGCGAATCATCCGAAATGGCGGCGCAGAAAAAGGCGGCGATTCTCGCGCACTTTCAACGCCCCCAGACTGCAGCCGGCTGGCACTTCCTGACCGGCACGCAGGACGAGGTCGACGGGGTCACACAGGCCGCCAACTTCCGCTATTCGTTCGACGCAAAGACGAACATCTTCGCGCACGCCAGCGGCATCATGCTGCTCACTCCCGATGGGCGAATCTCGCGCTACTTCTACGGCGTGGAATATCCATCGCGCGACATGCGGCTCGGGCTCATTGACGCCTCCGCCGGCAAGATCGGATCTCCGATCGACCATCTTTTGCTGTATTGCTTCCAGTACGACCCGTCGACCGCGCGCTACAGCGCGACGATTCTTCGGATCGTCCGCCTTGGGGGATTACTTACGATTTTCACGCTCGTCGCGGGGATTTTGATCTTCCGGCGGCGCGAACACGCGCTCGAAGCGAAAGCGCAAGGAGCACACTAGAGCCGTGCAGTCGCAACTACCACTGTATCCGGAGCAGGCGTCCAACTTCGCTCCCAGCGTCGACGCCCTGATGGTGTACATCACCGCGATCTGTCTCTTTTTCGCGGTCGCCATCACCGCTGCGGTTATCTTTTTCTTCTTCAAGTACAAGCGCAAGACTCCGGGCGAAGTCGGCGTTCCGATCCATGGCGACATGCGCCTTGAGACGATCTGGCTTGTCGTCCCCTTGTTGTTATCCCTCACGATGTTCGCCGGGGGTGCGGTGATTTATGTCGACTTCCGGCGTCCGCCGCTCGACACGCTTGATATTTACGTCATCGGCAAGCAGTGGATGTGGAAGTCGCAACAGCCGACAGGTTTGCGAGAGATTAACGAGCTTCACGTCCCGGTGGGCCGCAACGTCAAACTCATCCTCGCCAGCGAAGATGTCATCCACAATTTTTCGATTCCCGATTTCCGCGTGAAAATGGACGTCGTTCCCGGCCACTACAACACGATGTGGTTCCGTCCGACGAAGCCCGGCCGATACCACTTCTTCTGCTCACAGTATTGCGGCACGAACCATGCGTTGATGGGCGGTTGGGTCACGGTGATGGAACCCTCAGACTACGAGTCGTGGCTCTCCGGATCGTCCGCTGCCGATGCGAATCCGGTCGTTGCGGGTGAAAAGCTTTTCACCGAGAAGGCTTGCGCCACGTGCCATCTGCCTGACGGAAAAGGACGCGCGCCATCTCTGAACGGCGTCTATCAGGCGAAAGTTCTGTTGATGGACGGATCCACCGTCACCGCCGACGATGCCTATCTGCGCGAATCCATTCTGGCGCCGAACGCGAAGATCGTTGCCGGATTCCAGCCATTGATGCCGACGTTCCAGGGGCAATTGACGGAGGAGGAAATCCTGGCGCTGACGGCATATATTAAGTCATTGCAGTCGCAGCCGGTTCCCGCCACGGGCGCGGGGATTGCACCGGCAGGGAAGAAATAACCATGAGTACGCCGAATAATTTGGCTGGACCACCATCGAACGCGGGCGGGTACCAACTGCCGCGCGAGAACTATCTCAACGCCACGTACGGAATCCGTTCGTGGCTGCTGACGACTGACCACAAGCGTATCGCGCTGCTCTACCTCGTGTCGGTCACGTTCTTCTTCTTCATCGGCGGCACGTTCGCGTCTTTAATCCGTATTCACTTGCTGACGCCGGGCGGCTACCTGGTTACGCCGGAAACGTACAACAAACTGTTCACGATGCACGGCGTGGCGATGGTCTTCTTCTTCCTGATCCCGTCGATTCCCGCCGTGCTCGGCAACTTCCTGATTCCGCTGATGATCGGAGCGAAAGATCTGGCGTTCCCGAAGATCAACCTTCTCAGCTGGTACATCTACCTGATTGGCGGCTCCTTCGTTCTTTATTCGTTCGCGACGGGCGGGCTTGACACCGGCTGGACCTTCTATACGCCGCTAAGCAGCGTGTATTCGAATTCCGCGGTGACACCGGCGGTCATCGGCATCTTCATCAACGGCTTCTCTTCGATCCTCACCGGCCTGAACTTCATCGTCACGATTCACACCATGCGCGCGCCGGGCATGACCTGGTTCCGGCTGCCGCTGTTCGTCTGGGCCCATTACGCGACGAGCGTGATCTTCATCCTTGGCACTCCCGTAATCGCGATTACCCTGCTGCTCGCCGGGCTCGAACGAATGTTTCACTTGGGCTTCTTCAACCCACAATTGGGTGGCGATCCGATCCTCTTCCAGCACCTGTTCTGGTTCTATTCGCATCCGGCCGTGTACATCATGATTTTGCCGGCGATGGGTGTGATCTCCGAAATCATCCCCACGTTCGCGCGTAAACCGATCTTCGGCTATTCCTTCGTTGCAGGTTCCAGTATCGCGATCGCGGTCATCGGCTTCTTCGTCTGGGCGCACCACATGTTCCTGACGGGCGAATCGGCTTACGCCGCGCTGACCTTCTCGTTCCTGAGCTACCTGGTCGCCATACCTTCGGCGGTGAAGACGTTCAACTGGACCTCCACCTTATATAAAGGCTCGATCTCGTGGGAAACGCCGATGCTCTATGGCCTCGGCTTCATCGGCCTGTTTCTCATCGGCGGTTTGACCGGCTTGTTCCTCGCTTGCCTCGGCCTCGACATCCACCTTCACGACACCTACTTCGTCATCGCCCACTTCCACTACATCATGGTCGGCGGCGCGGTCATGGGTTACGTCGGCGGATTACATTTCTGGTGGCCCAAAATCACAGGCCGGCTGTATCCCGAAGGGCTGGCGAAGACCGCCGCGGTCACCCTTTTCATCGGATTCAACCTTACGTTCTTTCCGCAATTCATTCTCGGCTACCTCGGTATGCCGCGCCGCTATCACAGCTATCCACCCGAATTTCAGGTGTTCAACGTGATGTCGACTGCCGGCGCCTCGATTCTGGCGCTGGGCTATTTGCTGCCGATGATTTACCTGACATGGTCGATGCGTTACGGCAAGATCGCCGGCCCGAATCCCTGGCCTGCAACCGGGCTCGAGTGGAAGACCGCATCCCCACCGCTTACCGAGAATTTCGATGTCACACCCGAAGTCAATTGGGAGCCGTACGACTTCGACAACCGGCACGACCTGGGCCTCGATGTAAAAGGCCATCCGTCGCTCGCGCCGGCTCACGGGGACGACTAAGCAGCACCGAAATTAACGACGCGCGGACCCGCGACAAGGTCCAAAGAGGAGTACCGAGTGCATCGCACCGGAGAGTTGTACGGACAGTTCGAAACGCTGGACCAGCAGCGGGAAACCGCTTCGCTCGGGATGTGGGTATTCCTGGTCACCGAAGTCTTGTTCTTCGGCGGCATGTTCATGACCTACACGCTCAATCGGTCCACGTACCCCGAGGTCTTCGGCGAGGCCAGCCGCTCCATCAACCTCACGCTCGGCGCGGTCAACACGGTCGTTCTGATCGGCAGCTCGCTGACCATGGCGATGTCGGTCTGGGCCGCTCAGGTGGGCAAAAAGCAGCTCGTTACGATCTTCCTGATCCTGACCCTGATCCTCGGCACAGTCTTTCTTGGCATCAAGGGCGTCGAATATCATGAAAAGTTCGTCGAGCACCACGTGCCCGGACTGAACTTCAATTTCGAGCCGGGCGCCGACACCGCGACCAACGCCCACGCGCAACTCTTTTTCTCTCTATACTTTGCGATGACCGGCCTGCACGCGCTGCACATGATTATCGGCGCCGGATTATTGATCTGGCTGATTAAGGAATCATTCAAGGGCAGATTCAACCCGGAGTACAGCACGCCCGTCGATCTTGTGGGCTTATATTGGCACTTCGTCGATATTGTGTGGATTTTCCTGTTCCCGTTGCTCTATTTGATCGACCGGCATTAGCGGAATTCGCGAGAGGGGCATTGTGTCCGACAATTCAGCCGACACTCATTCAGAACACCACATAGTCTCGCCCAAGGTCTATCTCACGATCTTCGCGGCGCTGATGGTATGCACCTTCTTGACGGTGGAAGCGGCCAAGATCGATTTGAACGCCTATTTCAACGGGCTGAACATCATCGTTGCACTGGTAATCGCCACCTTCAAGGCTTCTCTCGTAGTGCTCTTCTTCATGCACGGCAAGTACAGCCCCAAGCGCACGAAGCTGGTTATCGTCTGCTCGGTTTTCTGGCTCGCGATCATGCTTTTCATGACGATGAGCGACTACGTCACCCGCCCCTGGAAGTAATTCGAACTTACTGACAACTGTATCCTCAGATTAGCTCCTGCGCGTGCGGCCGGAGTTGGCGTACAGATCTGCGTGAGCAATGCTCACAGCTGCTCTCAACGACTTGTGAAAGATGAATTAGGCAAAACTGCACACCTTCGCCGATTGGGTGCGTTTGGGGTGTTTTTGGGAGGTCGGCGAAAGTGCGAAAAACTCTTGAGGTGGAATAAACGCGCGGAAAAGAAAAAGTGGGGGACAAGCGAACCGGCCCAGCCCTCAATCCCCTAAAGGGATCCTCGGCTCGCGCCCCCCGCCGAGTAGAGGTGCAAACCATGAGCCATTTCTAACATTCCTGTTTTCAGTCCTATGACTTCCGCGACCTGAGTAAAAATGCGGTACTATCGCGCAAAATTACCAGACTCTCGGGCGTACTAGGGGAAACACTGTAAGCCTGTGGAAAAGTGTGAGTTAGCGCGCAAGCCATAGGTAGCCGTGAGTTCCAAAATGGGAATTCTCCCTCTCTTGATAAAATTATTCGACCGATTTCGATCGCAGACTTCGTCCGTAACAATTGCAATTTTCTCGGGAAAATCCACTCGATTTGACCAGTCAGAATCCCACCTGCTACTGTAAGAAGTTATCTTGGCCTCATCAGGCCCACTGTGCGCCGCTCGCCCCTGTGGGGGCGGCTCACGGTAAGTAGCAGCAAGGGACTCATGCCGTTGACCAAACTGGTTGTGCGCGGCGCGCGCCAGCACAACCTGAAGAACATCAGCGTCGAAATTCCACGGAATACGCTAACCGTCATTACCGGCCTGTCTGGTTCAGGCAAGTCGTCGCTCGCCTTTGACACGATTTACGCCGAGGGCCAGCGCCGCTACGTTGAATCGCTCTCGGCGTACGCCCGCCAATTCCTCGACCAGATGGAGCGCCCCGATGTCGACGTGATCGAAGGGCTCTCGCCCTCGATTGCGATCGAGCAAAAGACGACCACGCGCTCGCCACGTTCTACCGTCGGCACGATCACCGAGATTTACGACTACCTGCGCGTCATTTACAGTTCGATCGGCATCCCGCATTGCCCGCAGTGCGGGAATCCGATCACGCGCCAGTCGAGCGAGCAGATCGTCCAGTCGATCTTGACGGGCGAACTCTGCAAGACCGACGACCGCGTCATGATCCTTGCGCCGATCGTGCGCGGACGAAAGGGCGCATACCGCAAGGAACTCGAGAAGCTGGCGCAGGATGGCTACGTCCGCGCGCGGATCAATGGCGAGCTGGTGCAGCTCGACGAAATTCCAGTGCTCGATAAGCGGAAAAATCACACGATCGAAGTCGTCGTCGATCGGCTGCTCGTAAAGCCGGGCATCGCGGCTCGGCTGGAACAATCGATCGCCACGGCGCTTAAGCTTGCCTCAGGGCTCGTCACCGTTTCGATCGTCGGCGGCGCCGACCATGTTTTTTCCGAGAAGCTGGCCTGCCCCGATTGCGGCATTTCCGTTCCGCAGCTCGAGCCGCGCTCATTCAGTTTCAACTCTCCGTACGGCGCTTGCCCAGCCTGCAACGGTCTCGGCTCGAAATATGATTTCGACCCCGCGCGGGTAATCGTCGATTGGACGCGCCCGCTCTTTGACGGAGGTCTCGGTCCCGGCTCTGGGTCGGCGGTGCTCAAGCGGACATTGCAGCTCGCCGCTTACGCGCACGGATTCAATCTCGAAACGCCGTTCGAAAAGCTGCCGACGGCCACACAGAATCTGGTGCTCTATGGATATCCGCCGTCGACCGGAGGCAGCGCATCGCCCTCAAAGAAAGCGAAGTCGTCCGATAAGGGTTTTCGTTTTCCCGGCATTTTGAAATTCCTCGATCGGAATTTTCAGGAGTCGAACTCGGATTCGTACCGCGAGTGGATGACGCAGTACATGTCGGCGACGCGCTGCACGGTTTGCCATGGCAAACGGTTGCGGCCTGAATCGCTGGCCGTAAAACTGACAGGGCATTCGATCGCCGAATTTACAGCGCTGTCGCTGAAATCCGCACGTCCCGCAGTTGCGAAAATTCTTGAGGAGTTGACGCAACGCCATCGTGCCGTTGCCGGACGGCCCTTGGAAGAAGTTGCCGAGCGGCTCGATTTTCTTCTTGCCGTTGGCCTCGGCTATTTGAGCCTAGACCGCTCCGCGGCCACGCTTTCGGGTGGCGAAGCGCAGCGTATCCGTCTCGCAACGCAAATCGGTTCGCGTCTGCGCGGCGTTCTTT
>Ga0210393_10001094_pt1 | contig 23254 bp, 15 predicted proteins | sample IncBWC27OmetaG_FD_160068 | JGI IMG/M metagenome (GOLD analysis project Ga0210393, IMG submission 160068) | Forest soil microbial communities from Barre Woods Harvard Forest LTER site, Petersham, Massachusetts, United States - Inc-BW-C-27-O ... | reverse complement strand
TCTGTCTGTCATCCCTATCCTTTGCGACGCATGGGCGTTGTTACCTAAGGCAAGAGCCGGATGCGGGAAACCCGCCCGTCCGGATCCGTGGAGGGGGTCATGAGCAATCGTGATCCCTACTCCGACTCGGTGTTGCCTTGACTGCGTTGTTATTGCGAGACCAACACAATTGCACTCAGGTGGCGACAATGAGACCGCCTGCGGCACGAATGACCTCCCCAGTGATCCAGGCTGATTCGTCTGACGCCAGGAACACCGCCAGCGGGGCGATATCCGTGACGCGACCGAGCCGGCCGAGCGGGGTCTTCCCAGCCAGAACGGCGCCAGCACTACCCTCAAAGGTCCCCGCGGCTACATTGCCTTCGGTTTCTGTATGACCGGGAGCGATGGCGTTGACGCGTATCTTGCGTGGCGCCAGTTCGAGCGCTAATCCTCTGGTCAGGGTTTCGATGGCGCCTTTCGTGGAAGCGTACAGCAGGGCTCCCGGCACCGGATGCGAGCCGACGATAGAGCTGAGGTTGATGATGCTCCCGCCGTCGGCCCCGAACCGCTTGACCGCCTCCTGCGCGGTGAGAATCGCCCCGAGAACGTTGACGTCGTAGTGGCGGTGAAAGCTCTCTTCGGTGATCTCCGGGAAGGTGCCGAAGCGGAATACCCCGGCGTTATTGACCAAAACGTCCAGTCTTCCGAACGCAGAGTCCACTTCTTTGAATAACCGACCGACATCTGCGGCCTTGGACACGTCGGCCCCGACCGCGATCGCCTCGCCCCCGTTGGCGGTGATCGCCTGAGCGACGCGTTCGGCGCCTTCCCGGTCGGAGGAATAGTTCACGGCCACGCGGGCGCCCGCAGCTCCCAAGGCCGTTGCAATCCCACCGCCTATGCCTTTAGACGCGCCCGTCACTATGGCCACTTTATTAGACAGTCTGCTCATACTCACCATTATTCTTGATCCGACTCCCCGCACTCCGGAACATCCATTGGTGTGAATTGCGCGTATGAAAATCTCGATTTATGTCCTATGCTAAAGAGCGTTTTGAAAGCGCGTCAACATTCAATTTTGCACAATCCGACAGTCGGTCGCAATCTGTGCGTTCAAACAACCTCTTTCTGAGGAAACTTCTCTTTCAGTACATGCTCCTTGTTCTTCTTTCCCCAGGCGCAAAGCGGAGCTCGCGATCTTCTGAACCTAGTCGGACTGCTGCTTGCCGTCGAATCAGTGTTGCTGTGGCGCAGGTTTGCACGTCTCATACAGTCTAAGGTACAGTTTTCTAAAGTGCCTCGAAGAACTGCAACTTCGATAGTTCTCCTGACGGTCTTGCTGGCCGGGATCACGCCGACCGGACTGTGTGCGCTCATGTGCGAACGCCACCCGCCGGCGGAGAGTCGGCAACACTGCAGTAGGCCTTCAAACAACATGCCGGGAATGGCTCACGATCGCTCAGCCATGGATCATTTAAGTGTTGAGGATGTGAGTGCGGTGTCGTTGTCGCAATCGTGCCGGGCGAACTGCGCCACTGCGGAAGGCCTCAACGTTTGGAGAAAAGTTGTCCCTGAAGTGACGGTAGTCCGGAGCAGTGCCAGCGTCCTAGGTAAAACGATCGAGTTTCTGGCCCCGAATTGTATCGCCGTATGGGGTGTGGACAGCGGACCGCCCGCTCCGCGCCCGGTACGTGCTGCTTCTTTTTCCATCCTGCGCATTTGAGCTGCCCCCTCCTCGTAACGGTATAGCCACAGCAGCGACATAGTGTCGATCGGCTGGCCGTGCATCTTTCTTCGATCCAATGTCCAATTGAGTTTCTGTCGACAGTTGGATCCGTCAACTCTTGAAGAGGAAGAATTATGAAAAATAGACGTGATTTCCTGAGAAATACTCTTGGCCTGGGCGCCGGTTTGGCGGCCGCACCTCGCCTGTTTGCAGCGCCGCATGCGAACCGAACCGGCATCGACATGGACATGAAGCACATGAGCCACGCGAACGAGCGCAGCAACAGTCAGATCGTTTCGGTGGAAACGCCCGATGTACGGCAACTTCCGTGGCGCATGGATGGAAACATAAAGGAATTTCATCTCGTCGCCGAGCCGGTTAAACAGGAGATATTTCCTGGCCGGATGGTTGACCTCTGGGGTTACAACGGCAGCGCTCCGGGGCCGACAATTCAAGTGAACCAAGGCGATCGCGTTCGGATCATCGTGGACAACCACCTTCCCGAAGCGACATCGATGCATTGGCACGGCTTCGAAATCCCGAACGAGATGGACGGAGCGCCCGGTTCGAGTCAGGACCCCATCCCTCCCGGTGGCCGATTTGTCTACGAATTCACGCTCCAGCAGGAGGGTACCTATTTCTATCACTCGCACATGGCGATGCAAGAAATGATGGGCATGATCGGCGCGTTCATCATGCACCCCAGGGAATCCTACAAGCCGCGCGCCGATAAAGACTTCGCAATCATCATGCAGGAGTACGCCATCCTGCCGAACATCAAGGTGCCGAACTCCATGAACATGGAGTTCAATTGGCTGACCCTCAACGGCAAAGCGGGGCCGGCGACGACTCCTTTGATCGTGCGGCACGGTGAGCGCGTCCGCATCCGCCTTATCAATCTGGGGATGGATCACCATCCGATCCACCTTCATGGGCACCAGTTCGTAGTTACAGGGACTGAAGGCGGCCGCCAGCCCTATTCGACATGGGGACCGGGAAACACGGTGCTGGTGGGAGTGGCGCAATCTCGGGATGTCGAGTTTGTGGCGAACAATCCCGGAGACTGGATGCTGCATTGCCATCTTCCCCACCACATGATGAACCAGATGTCGTCGATGGTCGGCCTGATGTCACGCCGAAATGGGATGCCTGCTGGCCTCGACATGGAGCACGGCATGGGAATGCTGCGGGAGGGAAGTGCAACCTCCGAGGAAAACGGTCCGAGCCTGGGTCGCGGAATGGGAGTCGGTTCGACAGCGGAGCAAACCGTGTCAAATTCTCCTCTGAAAGCCGAGAATCCGATGCCGCACCAAGACATGCCCGACATGCAGCCGCGAGGGATGCAGATGGCCAAGCCCGAAATAAGCAAGGATGGTAATTCCGTGCCGGGCTTTCCGCAGGATGCCTTCATGGAAGGTCCGGCGATGGCGATGGATGAAATGGTCGACAAGCCAGAAAATTTCGGCTTGCGGCCCGGTTGGAGCGGCTTCATGGCGGGAATGATGACGTTCGTACGTGTGCTCCCGCAAGACAAATACGACCAAATCATGGAGCTTCGAAAAAAGCAGGAGGGCAATAATCCAATGAAGATGGAGATGCCGGGGATGGAGCACAAACATGAATAACCTGACTCTGCCGGTGCAGTTTATGGAAGTGAGCGCCGAAAAAGTGTCACCGGTCCATTGTGCAGCCCGATTCGTACTCTGGTTTGGGGTCTCTTTATCACTGGTCGTCTTGCCAGGGAGAGCTCAAACTTCAGCTTCCGAGCAGAAGACGGTCACGCTCGAAGAACTGCAACAGATGGCCTTACAGAACAACCCGACATTCCGGCAATCGGCCGCCAACATCCAAGCGGCGGAAGGCAGGAAGAAGCAGTCGGGACTCTACCCGAACCCAACCGTCGGCTACCAGGGCGAACAGATCCGAGGCGGATCATTTCACGGAGGCGAGCAAGGGGTTTTCGTTCAGCAGGACATCGTGATGGGTGGAAAGCTAGGACTGAATCGGAAGATTTTTGACCAGGAACTCCGACAGGCAGAGACAGAGGCCGACGAACAGAAAGTGCGCGTAGTCACAAACGTCCGGATGTCCTACATCCAAGCGCTGGCAGCCCAGCAGACGCTGGAGTTACGGCAGAATCTCAGCAAGCTGGCCGACGATGCCGTTGAGACCTCCCATCAACTTGCGAACGTGGGCCAAGCGGATGCTCCCGACATGCTGGAATCGGAAGTGGAAGCACAGCAGGCACAACTCGCGGTCACCATGGCCGAACAAAACCAGCAGCGAGTTTGGAAAGCACTGGCCGCAGTCGTGGGGAATCCGCGGCTTCCTTTGATAAAGCTCGAAGGAAAACTCGAGGACACCCCGACCGTCAATGCGGACGAACTAGTGGAGAAAATCGTCAATGAGAGTCCGGCTGTGAGAATCGCTGAACTGGGCGTGAAACGCGCCGAAGCAGCCTTGGCACGTGCGAAGCGGGAACCGATTCCCGACCTGCAACTCCGCGGCGGAATGCAGCAGAATGGCGAGTTGTTGTCTGACGGTAGCCCTGTCGGACTACAGGGCTTCGCCGACGTCGGAGTGAGAATTCCCATTTTTAATCGCAACCAGGGAAACATTGCCACCGCTAAAGCTGATACAGAGAGGGCGAAGCGCGAAGTAGAACGCGTGAAGCTGGTTTTGCGGGAACGGGCGGCAAGCGTCGTCCAGAACTACAGGTTTTCGCAAATCGCGGTCGAGCGCTATAAAAACCAGATGATACCGAGGGCGCAAAAGGCGTATGAGATGTACACCAAAAAATATCAGGAGATGGCTGCGGCTTACCCGCAGGTACTTATCTCCCAGAGAACGCTCATGCAGCTGGAAGTCTCCTACATCACAGCGCTCGAAAACTTTGCCACCAGCTCACTTTCGCTGCGGTCTTACTTGCTCACAGACGGCCTCGAAGCTCCCTCGCAGCCAGGCGGAATCGACCAACCGGTGCGTGAGGTCAATATCCCATTCCAGATGGGCGTAAGCCCACAGTAATGGTGAGCGCTTGCGAAGGCGCGCTGTTCTTCTATCGATCACCGCTGCAGGGTATCGTGGCAGCCGTTGCTTCCCGCCTCGACGGAGCAATTGTGCGGGCTCAGCGTATCACCGGTAGCGTCACGCGCGAGAGATGTTGCGCGTCATGATAAATCGTCTGCTCGGCCGTGATCATGTCACTGTTCTTGCCAAGAGCTTCTCCGGTGTTCAAGTTACGCGAATACTTGGGGAATGCCGACGACGAGCTCTCCAGTCGAATGCGGTCCCCCGCCTTAAACATCTCGCAGGTATTCCAAGCATCGATGTGGTACCCGTAGACCGCACCGGGTTGAGCCAATTCCTGCTTGCTCATGCCGTTGTGGAATCGGGCGCGCACGATTCCGTCCGACAGCCTCTCGGCAAATCCGTTCTCCCACAGGTTGATCAACTTAGCGGTAAAGTCGGTGTCTCTTGCGGTGGTTGCCGCCTATAGCGTTACCCTTATGGGCCCCCAAACCTCGGTATCAGCCGTGACCGGTTTGCTCATGTACACGAGCACGTCGTCCGGAATCAGTCCTTGACGACTGGCGCTAGGATTCGGCTAGGCTTGGGCAAAGCGGGTTTCCAGTGCCGTACGCCACGGCTTTCTTTCATCGTCGGAGCCAACTATTCCGCTCCCGTCTGTCTTTAATCTTACCGAGCTGATCTGCGTCACTCGCAACTCCTGATCCGCTGAGGCGCCGGTCACGACAATTAAACCGTGTCCGCATGAGCACGTTGGCGGTATAGCGCAACGGATTCCTGCCCCGGTTTGGGCTACATATTCGCATATCGCCAATCCGCGAAATGGATTGAGGCAATAGAATCCGCTTGCGCAACGGCATACCGCGACCTGACAACGCGTCCCGCGACAATGGGAATAGCTGTCAAATCCTACTCCATTCAGGAGATTGTCAGCAGCACGCCGTGGTTTGGACTTTTAACTGCGGCGCAGTCAGTGCTGAGATGGTGGCCCACTATCGCGTATATTGTTCGATTAGCGGAATGTCAGAAGCGAAATCAAACGCGGTCATCACGATTCGTGATCTTGAGACCTTTGACGATCTTAAACTGGTAGAGGCGGTCGAGAGAGAAGTCTGGAAGCTCTCCGATCTCGACACCATGCCGCTGGCGCTAGCTATTGCCACGCGGGAAGCCGGTGGCGTATGGCTGGGTGCCTTTGATGGGACAGAGCTGGTCGGCTTCGCTTTCGGATTCTTGGGAATAGAAGGCAAGCGCGCAAATGTCCATTCCCATATGCTCGCCGTTCGAGAGCCCTATCGCAGTTTGGATCTGGGTTACAAACTTAAATTGGCACAGCGTGTGCGGGTTTTGGGCATGCGCGTAGGCAATCTGCAGATCGCTGAAATTACTTGGACATTCGACCCTCTGCAGAGTAGGAATGCCCATCTAAACTTTGCAAAACTCGGCGTAGTTTCAGACTCTTACAAAGTTGATTTCTACGGAGCCGAAACCTCCAGCGCTTTGCACCGCAACGGCACCGACCGGCTGTGGGTGAGGTGGCCAATTATCAGCCAGCGCGTTCAGGATCGACTACAGGGAAGAGACCCCCGGGCCGGCATGCTGCGGACGCTGAAGGCGCTTTCGCCTTTGGTTAGTCTCGGCAGCGATGGCCGCCCCCACCGTGCCAGTTTGGCTGACGCCTTGCATAGTCAACGAGCCGCAATCGAGATTCCCAGCGACATTTTGTCGATCGAGCAAAAAGACCCCGACCTCGCGCGAGAGTGGCGACTTGCCACCAGATGGGGATTTGCCGAGGCCATGAAATCGGGCTTCTTCGTCGCTGAATTCTGTCGCATGACAAACCACCAGCGGGGAGTGTATGTGCTTGAGAAGGGCACACTCGAGGAGTACATACCGGAATTCGCACAATGACAATGCAATTCCAAATGCACAGGTGTTCGGTGATTGTATTTATACTGACGCAGTCAGGGATGCGGGCAGCAATTGGTCACATCGCATGCATCAGCGCAGGGAAGAGGCTCGGAGATAGTCAGCTGACTTAGTTATTTCAGATCCCTCGTGAACTGGACGCCCCCCCGGCGCCACTAATCGGCTGAGTAAGGAACTCACCCTTACGAGTAAAAACCTGCGAGACCGAGCATGCTCTCGCCTGCAACGGTGCGGTGAGGGCCTGGTCGTGAGGCAGCCTGCCGTAAGGGGAGGGAGTATTATGCGGATAATGATGCTGACGAGAATGGAGCCGAGCGATGCACGAGTTCATTGACTGGCCGCGGACGCAGCCGCCGCCTCGCCGCCGTCGCTTCTTTCTCATTCTGGTCGTTCTCGCAGGCGTCGTCTTCGGCAGTCGGACCGCGCTGTCCTATTACGTGGACGTGCTCTGGTTCAGGTCTCTCGGCTATGAGGAGGTCTTCCTTAAGACACTGAGTCTTCAATGGGAAGTCTTCACGGCTTTTGCGGCAGCCACATTTCTCATTGTGTACGGATCGTTCCTGGCCTTGAAGCGGGCACATCTCCCCGACCTGCCGGACGGTCATACGATTGTTATTGGCGGGCAGCCGGTAAAGCTGCCGGTAGAGCCTGTTCTGCGGCTCATCGCGCTCGGCGTTTCGCTGGCTGTTGCCGCTGCAACCGGCGCGGCTATGATCGGAGAGTGGCCAACACTCGCGCTTTTTTGGTATGCGCCTCGCAGTGCTGGCAGCATCGTAGATCCGATTTTTGGAAGGCCGCTGAACTTCTTTCTATTCACGTTGCCCGCGTGGCAGGTCATGCTCGGCTGGCTGCTTACGCTGGCGGTGATTACTTGTGTGCTCGCGATTCTCTTCGTCTTCATTGCGGGCGGAGCGCGCGTGCTCGCCGGGCGTCTCAGTCGCCACGTTACATTGCCTTGGCGCGGCTCTTCCATCACATTTGGCTTTCTGCTGCTAATCCTGGCGATGCGTGTATATATCAGCCGGTTCGAGCGATTGCTCGACGATCATACGATTTTTGGTGGTGTGACCTACACCGACGCGCACGTCACCCTGACCGGGCTGCTCGTGGTGGCCGCGGCGCTGGTTGTGGGAGCGCTGATCGCTTTCATGAACTCCGTGCGGGTGCCACGCGGCCGCTGGCTGATCGCGGCGATCCTTCCGGCGGCGGTCTGTTATCTCACCGTTCAGGTGGTCGGCTGGTACGTCAGCAGTTTTATCGTCAAACCGAATGAACTGGTTCGCGAGAAACCCTACATTGTCTACAACACGGACTTGACGCGGCAGGCTTACGGACTAAACGGTGTGTCACAGCGCGAGTTTCCTGCTGAGATCACGGTTGAGGCGGCCGATCCCGCGAATAATCAAGCCACGCTTCAGAACATCAGGCTGTGGGATTGGCGCGCGCTTCAGGACACGCTGCGTCAGATTCAGGAAATCCGCACCTACTACGACTTTCCCGACATCGATATTGATCGATATGACATCGACGGCACGACTCGCGAAGTGATGCTCGCCGCGCGCGAGCTGAATGTAGAAAAATTGCCAGAGAGCAGCCGCAACTGGATTAACGAGAAGCTGATCTATACGCATGGCTACGGCATCACGATGAATCCAGTGAATGGGTTCACAACGGAGGGGTTGCCCAATCTGATTTTGAGCAACATGCCGGTGCAGAGCACGGTGCCCAGCCTCGCCGTAACACGCCCTGAGATCTATTTCGGCGAGTTGACCAATACTGACGTCTATGTGAAGACTCGGCAGCAGGAGTTCAACTACCCGCAAGGCCAGACCAACAACCTCAACTCCTACGAGGGTAACGGCGGCATCGTCCTGGGCGGTTTTCTGCGACGCCTGATCATTGCGCTCGATCAAAGCGACCTGGCGAAGCTGCCATTCAGCGATGACGTGAACAAGAATAGCCGGCTGCTGATGCGACGAAACATACGCGATCGCGTATCGGCGTTAGCTCCCTTTCTCACCTACGATCCGGACGCATACATCGTGCTCGGCGACGACGGCCGGTTGTCGTGGATCATGGATGCGTTCACTGTCTCAGACAGTTATCCCTACTCGACCCACTATTCACTGGGCAACAATCTCATCAACTACATGCGGAACAGCGTAAAGGTGGTCATCGACGCTTACGATGGCACGACCACGTTTTACGTATTCGATCCGGAAGATCCGATGATTGCGGCCTACCGCCGCATCTTTCCAAGCTTGTTCAAGGATGCGTCCGCGATGCCGCCGGGGCTGCGCAAGCATGTGCGCTACCCGGAGTTGTTACTCAAACTGCAGGCGGAAGTGTACGGTCTCTACCACATGACGGACGCGGAAGCGTTCTATAACCGCGAAGACTTGTGGACGGTCGCCACCGAAGTCGGCATGAGCGAGGGAGGCGAACAACAAACGCAGCCGATGCAGCCGAATTTTGTGCTGATGAAACTACCGGGTGAAAGTGGCGAGGAGTTCGTGGAGATTCTGCCCTTCACGCCGGCCAACCGGAATAATCTGATTGGATGGATTGCCGGGCGCAGCGACGGTGAACATTATGGGACGTCTGTGGTCTACAACTTTCCGAAGACGAAACTGGTGGACGGCCCGCTGCAAATCGAGGCGCGAATCGATCAAAACGCGCAGCTTTCTGGACAATTGACGTTATGGAACCAACAGGGCTCGCACGTGAGGCGCGGGGCCTTGCTCGTGATTCCGACCGGAAAAGCGCTGTTGTATGCGGAACCTATTTACTTGCAGGCCGAGCGGAGTCCGATGCCGGAGTTGCGTCTGGTTGTGCTGGCGCTGCAAGATCGGCTGGCGTACGGACCGACTTTTGAGTCGGCGATGGCGTCGCTTTTTGGCGGCGCAGTCTCGTCCCTGACCGCCTCCTCGACAAGTGCGACCGTTGCATCGGGGTCGCAGCGAGGCCCACTGGCATCCACCGCGTCACCCCAGCCCGCAGCGGACCTTAATGCGCTCATTGCGGAAGCCGCGAAGGACCTGGCCGACTACCAGCGCTTGACGGCGGAAGGCAAACTTGGCGAAGCTGGACAGAAGCTTGAAGGGTTGAAGCGCGTACTCGACAGTCTGAACGCTCGGAAAAGATAATCTTGTTGTGGTTCGCTAGGCCGCCTGCTGCGCCTCGCCCCGGCTGGGCAGGGTGAAATAAAAACTTGCGCCGCGGGGAGAGTTGTCAGCAGCCCACAACCGACCGCCATGCGATTCCACGATGGATCGGCTAATGCGAAGTCCCATGCCGGTGCCATGAGGTTTGGTGGTAAAGAACGCGTTGAAGATTTGGTCCGCCTGCTGCGGAGGCAGCCCCACGCCTGTATCGCTGATCGACAACATAAGTTGCTCGTTTTCTCCTCGCCGTGAATTGATGGTTAGCACACGCGTCCCCTCCACATCCTTCATTGCATCGATGCTGTTCATGATGAGGTTCATCAGCACCTGCTGTAGCTGCATGCGATCTCCCGTCACCTGGGGAAGCCCTTCCGCCAACTCGGTGCGGACGGATATGGAATACTCCGTTGCCTCGCCGCGCAAGAGGACGACCATCTCTCGAATGACTTCGTTCGCGTCGACTAACTCCCGTTGCGGAGGGCCCTTCTTGAACAGCAAGCTGATCCTGCCAGTGATTTCCGCAGCGCGCGTTATGTCTGTCACGAGTCTCGACGCAGCTTCGCGTGCTTCTGAGACGTCGGGGTCGTCACGCCCGAGCCATCGTAAGCAGGTCCTGGCGTTAATGCCTGCTGCGGCAATAGGCTGCTTGATCTCGTGCGCCAGGGAAGCGGTCAGTTCGCCCATCGTGGTCACCCTATTTATGTGCGCCAGATCCGCCTGGGCCTGACGCAATCGTTCCCGCTCTGTACGCGCCAGCTTGCGCTCAATGGCAATGCCGGCGAGGTGCGTGGCCATTTCCAGGGCGCGGGTCTCAGCCGGGATCGGACTGCGCGGTTCGCGGTAATACATTGCAAATGAGCCCAGCGCCTTGCCTGAATGCGCAAGTATGGGAGTGGAGCAGCAGGCACGGAGTCCATAGGCCTCGGCCACACCCCGGTAGGTCGCCCAGAGCGGATCCTGGAGAATGTCGGTCACCACAACAGGTTCTCTACGGTACATGGCCGCGCCGCATGATCCTGCCTTCGGGCCAATGAGAAGGCCGTCTATGGCCTTGGTGTAGGACTCCGGAAGGCTGGGAGCGGCTCCGTGTCGCGCGCGCTGCCCGTCCTCGTCGAGAAGCAAGACAGAGCAAAACAAGCCGGCAAATTGGGCTTCCACAACACGCACCAGATTTTCCAGTATGTCCTCCAGCGGACCATCGCGCGCTATCATCTCCAAAATACGGCTCTCCCCGTCACGCAGCGCCTCAGCCTGCTTGCGTTCGGTCACGTCCATCAAGGTACCGACGATCTCAGCGATTTCTCCCGACTCATCCATCACAGGGTGAGAGATGGAGTGAAGATGCTTTATCCTTCCGTCCGAAAGAACAATTCGGAAATCAAACTCAGAATCCTCCTTCACCGTGGTCTCCATTTTCGCTTTTTGCAGGATTGCTGTCTGATCCTCAGGGTGGACCCGGTCGAGGATGTCCGACCATGTGGGCCTCACTTTTTCCGGGTCACAGCCAAAGATGCGAAAGGTCTCTTGTGACCAGAAGCGAGCGCCGGTATGCAGATTCAAAGCCCAACTTCCACTCTGGGTCAGCCTTTGCGCTTGAGCGAGATAACCCTCGCTCCGCCGTAGAGCCTCCTCTGCTCGCTTGCGATCTGTTATATCGGTCACCGCTCCCACGAATTCAAAGTTTCCCGATTCATCGTTGGTCGAGGGATGACCCACAACTCGAACGTACTTCACCGAGCCATCCGTCATTATTATCCGATGTTCAAGATCAAAAGCTTTCCTATCCGCTGCCGCTTGATCGAGGGTTGCTTGGACGGAGGCTCTATCCTCGGGGTGGGTGCGCCGCAGCACGAGTTCCACGGTGGGCTGGGTGGGTGGGGGATATTCAAGAATTCGAAACGTTTCCTCCGACCATACGATCTGTCCACTGGAAACGCTCCAACCGAAGCTGCCGGTGTGGCTCACTTTCTGCGCTTCTGCTAAATAGGCCTCGCTCCGCAACAGGGCCTCCTCGGCGCGCTGACGTTGAAATATTTCCTTTGTCAGTTCGCTGTTTACGGCCGTCAGTTGGCTGGTCCGTTCTACCACACGTTGCTCGAGTTCCTCATTGAGACGCTTGATTTCAGCCTTAGCTTGTTTGTGCCCTGCAGTTTCGATAACGTCCCAATCCCCGCGCCGCTTTGTTACCGCAAACTGATGGGTTCTTACCACATCCAGGATTTCAGCAGCTCCGCATGCGGCGAGCGGGTAGGTACAAAGCACTGCCAGACGTTGATTAGCGACCGCCTGGTTGAGGGACTCTTCGTATTCACAGAAATTCTTCCAGTCCTTCTTTTCAAGCCAGGCGGTATCGCCCGTCACCCGTACGCCGGCGTAACCTTTGGCCGATGCGCGCGCAAGTTTCTCGTTCCAACCGCTGATCACTCGGTTGAGATCAAAGTGGCCATCCGGGAAGTACCAGTCGCGAGCCTGAACAATCTCAATGCTATGGTCAGTGAGGTATCTATCGAAGTCAGGTACGGCTTGTTTCAATGCGCGCCGTGCATCTTCCACAGCAAGCGGTTCGGCAACCACCCACAGGCAGAACTCTTGGCTCTCCAATCCAGCTTTGCAGTAGGAGACCGATATTTCGAGGAGATCCGCTTTCGTTTCATAGAAGAGACAAAAGTGTGTACCCCAAGGCATGTCGCCGACGACGTCGACTCCGGTCTTCCGCATCTCGGTGGTCATCGCGGTTACCTCTCAAACTTCATCCTGAAAAACGGGTTCAAGCGGACGGACAGAATCTGCGAAACCTTAGCGTTGGATCCGCGACAGTAACGTCAGGATGGAGCATCCCACTGCGCCATGGCTCACCTCGCTTACCTCACCTGGATCGCGCAGATCGATAGTATTCCGATGATAGCGCGGGTCGCTCCAGCTTGACAAACCCGAACTGCGTTGCTCGTCGATGCTGTTAAACAGAGTGCAGATATGACGATGACGACCAAGTGTGCCCGGGGAAACCGGACAGAATGGTTCGCCTGCTTTTGTCCGTCACTTTCAGCCAGAGATTGGAGCAAGGGCTCCTTAAGTGCTCAGAATGGCTTGCTCCCGGAGCGAGTCGGGGATCGAAATCCGCGACTGATGCGGATTTGTGACGGCGGCGTCCTTGCAGCAGAGGCGAATTCCTTTCCAAAAGGAAGCCATCCCCAAGCCTTTGGCTTAGGTCGGTGCCTGACCTGATGCTTTCAGCGGACTCGGTCCTTTCCGTGACTTCCTGGGCTATGGAGAGGTGACCCAAATGGATGAGGCACCGGTTAGCGTTGGTCGTCTTCGGAATGAACAGCCTACCCGGACAATGGATGACGGCGGGACCCAGGTTCTTATACGGAATGCAGCCAGATCATCGCTGCTGCCCCGGCGAAACTAAGCAGCGAAACCAAAAACATTGCAATCATCCACCAGTCGATTCTGCGGGTTTTCGGGCGAAAGAAAAGATCGAGCATTAAGAGACCCCCGCTAGCATCACAGCCAGTTTGTTTCAGTTGTAATTGAGAATACTTGTTCTCCGTTACTCTCCCGTTGCAGGGATGTGAACACTTGTTGAAATCTGCAGGTCGGTGAATTCTCGCCGGCGAACAAACGATCATTCTTCGCACAAGCGAAAAAAGGGTCTCGCACCCGCCAACCTCGTTCGCGGTCGATTTGACCTGAAGCGATTTGTCGCACTACGCCTGTGGACGGATTGTAACAATGGCGTAATAGCGAGCTGTTACGGTGTTGAACACTTAAAAACGCGGGGCGTGTCACAACTCTACAGATCCATTCGAGGAGACTCCCATGCTGGTAACAGTTTCGAGAAGAGAAGGTCTTTGCAATTCTTTCCAGAGAGCCATTGCGGCAATCTCAGTAAGCGTTCTGTTGGCTGCCATCCCAGCGGTTGCGCAAAACCCCAAAACCGATCGTGACAGATTTTTCTTTTGGCCGGGTAACCTGGTAGTCAGCCGTAGCGTGTATGACAACAATCCCAACAACGTCCAGGTCGGCACGATCCTGCCGCCCAATTGCGCGAGCACCCAGGGCGGATGCTCCGCGGCTACGGGCGCTCCCTACAACGGAACCTACCCATACGTCTGGAACAACGACACCTATGACGCCAGCTTCGGCATCACTTCGAAGATTTATCTGGACCAACTCTTGCCCTTCGGCTTTGTGATTGACAGCCTCGAAGTGCCCAACAGCTCCCAGCGCGGCATCAGCGATGCGAGCGATCAACTCGTAACCAGTTTCAGCTCAAAATCGGAAATGGCGGTGAATCTCTCGACCGACCGCCATTACTTAACATTCTCCGGCTATGTCGCACCCATCGACCACCTCGACGTATCGAATTCCAATACGCCCGGAGCCGTTGATCCAACCAATCCCGTCGGTGAGAATGTCTATCGCGCCGCGGCGCAGGTCGACCGCACGGGCAAGTTCCACTTCACAGAAACCAATGCCTACAGCGGCAACAATGGCCGCGCCACTATCCTGAACAACAGCAATGGAGCTGACTTCTTCTACACGGCGGGCAATGCGGGAAATGGCAGCAATCCTCAGCCGGACGGCATTATTCTCGGCGCTGGCGCACAAATCATCAGTGCGGCAAATCAGCCCGAAAGCGTGCAGACTCCATCTATCCCCACTCCAGTGGGCAGCTTCTCCGTGACTGAACTCGGTGCGAAAGCGGACAAGATCGGCAAAGACGACAACTTCCGCGGCATCACTATCTTCAACAATGTGCTGTACTACTCGAAGGGAAGCGGCAGCAATGGCGTGAACACCGTCTATTTTCTCGATACGACCGGTACCGCTTGTCCCAATGGTGTTGGGCTGCCTTCCAGTTCGGCAACTCTGCCCACATCTGCGCTGTCTTATAACCTCGCCACTCTCCAGACCAGCGGCCTCCCCAGCAATATGTGTATTCTGGCGGGTTTCCCGGAGGTTCCCAACAAGCTCGCGACGACTTTGGCATTTCCCTTCGGCATCTGGTTCGCCAATGCCGCGACCGTGTACGTCGCTGACGAGGGCGACGGCTACGCGGGTGGAACCGATCTGTACACTCATGCCGCCGCGCAAACCACAGCCGGATTGCAGAAGTGGGTTTTCAATTCGTCCACCAATTCCTGGAATTTGGTCTATACACTGCAAAACGGGCTGAACCTGGGCGTGCCTTATACGATCCGGGACTATCCAACTGGAACAAACGCGGCCACTGGCCTGCCCTGGGCACCTGCAACGGACGGTCTGCGCAACCTTACAGGCGTTGTGGGCGAGGATGGTTATGTCACCATCTGGGCGATCACCTCGACGATTAGCGGAAACGGCGATCAAGGCGCAGACCCCAATCAACTCGTCGCGGTGTTCGACTCCGTTCAGAACACGGACGCCACCGTCGCCTCTCATGAAAGATTCTTCACGCTTCGCCAAGCTGGATTCGGAGAAGTCTTGCGCGGCGTTTCTTTCACGCCCGGAACCGACTTCGATAAGCATGGTCAATAGCCGCTACGGCAGGAGCACTCTACCTGACAAGTTAGACCGACGAGAAAGACCGAGACGGGCGGGGGCAAATGCTCCCGCCTTTTCTGGTTTACAGGCAGCCGCCGCTCAAGGCGGCCTAGCAACCGCTGCCTGGGGAAGAACAAAGGGGATAGGATCGGGCGAATGTGGAATCGCTTTAAACCAGAATTAACTCCATGTAGACATCGGCTCGCACGTATGGGGAGGGGATTATTCGGTCCGCATCGATGGGATTGAATCCCATGGACTCATACAGCCGAATCGCGGGGGTCAGTACGTGATTGGTCTCCAGATAGAGTCTTTGCGCGCCTGCGTTTCGCCCCTCTTCGATGGCCGCATGAAGCAGCCTGCGACCGATTCCGGCTCCTTGGTACGATGGTTCGACAGCCATCTTGGCCACCTCAAATTCATTGTCGCTCTTGCGAATCAGTGCGCAGCAGCCGATGCATCGTTCACCGGCAGTCGCAAAAAGAATCCTGCCACCCGGGTCCAGAATGGTTGCCTGAGGATCGCCAAGAATGGGCTCCTCCTTTGGCTCTATACGGAAGAAGCGCGTGATCCATTCTTCATTGAGCCTTCGGAAAGCAGCCGCATCCCCTGATCGAAACTGGCGGATGCTGATTTCGACTACCGGCGGAGACTGTTCCTTGGCGAAAGACATCTGCATAGCCCCTCCTTATCTTATCCAGAATAAAAGATAAAATCTGAAGTGAAGGTATGTCCAATATCTGAATTGTCTCTACTGAGACGAAGCATATATGAAACAGGAAATTGAGTTCAGGCATTTACGTTACTTTCTTGCGGTCTCCGAAACCCTGCACTTCAGCAAGGCGGCTGTGCAGTTGGGGATGGCGCAACCGCCGCTGAGCCAGCAGATCAGGAACCTTGAACGGATAGTGGGGTATCCCCTGTTCCAACGCACAACCCGCGGAGTCAAGCTGACAAAGGTGGGTCAGTATTTCAGGGAGCGCGCTCAGAATGCTGTCACCCAGATGCAGGATGATGTGGAAATGGCGCGACGGTTGGGGAGCGGCCAGGAGGGCATTCTGACGGTAGGATTCAGCGGTTCAGTTATGCTCACCACTCTGCCCAAAGCCATCGAACGCTATCGCCGCGTATTTCCGAAAGTTGAATTACGGTTGCGAGAACTGGTCACGGCGGAGCAACTGCCCTCTCTGCTGGATGGAACACTGGATCTGGGCTTTCTCCGCGACGGCGAACCGCGGGATGGGCTTTTGATTGAATCGATCTTGCGAGAGCGATTCATTGCGGTACTTCCGATTCGTCACAGACTTGGCGACAAGGCCACAATTCGTCCCGGGGATCTTCGAAACGAACCGTTTGTACTTTTCGCACGGCGGATGGGGCCCCTTGCTTTCGATCGAACTATCGCATGTTGTGAAGCAGAAGGGTTCCGGCCAAAGGTTGTGCAGGAGGCGCCACAGTGGCCAACCGTAGTGCGCCTGGTGGCCGCCGGATCCGGTATTTCCTTAGCTCCTGCTTGCGTGGCAAATTTCGCAATGCCTGGAGTCGTCTACAAGAAGGTCCGTTCTCGACTTTGGACATCGATTGACATTGGGTCGAGGCCTAACCTCGACAATCCCGCGGTAGAGGCCTTGCTGAGCATCGTGCGCAGGCAATTTTCAAGGAAGAGCCCTGATGTGTCGTGAGGAAATAACACTTTGATTTTGATCCGCGGTCTCTGGCGAAAGTATTGCTTCCGGCTTCCGTGTGATCAGGAAGCTGGAGGGCAACTGAATACGTTCCGCATCGCTGATCCAGTCTTGGCCTCAGCCTGAGAACCTGTATAAGATTGTCTCTAGCTGAAGAATCCGACCTGCCATGACCTTGGCACCGCCCCTAATACTTCCGTACGAATTCAATGCTGCCGTGTATTTTATCGACCGCCACATCGCAGAGGGGCGCGGCGCAAAAGTGGCGATTGAGTGCGGGGATATTCAGGTCACCTATCGCCAACTCTTTGACCGTGTAAACCAAGTGGGCAATGGACTCAGAAGTCTTGGCGTGCGCATCGAAGAGCGCGTCTTGCTGCTGCTGCTGGATACGCCCGAGTTTGCTGTCAGCTTTTTCGGCGCGATCAAGATCGGAGCGGTTCCGGTCCCTGTCAACACTCTGCTGAAACCCGCCGATTACGCATACCTGCTGAATAACTCGCGCGCGCGTGTGGCTATCGTCAGTGAGTCGTTGCTCTCTCTCATCGACGCGACCCCCAGGCATGAGTTGCGCTATCTGGAGAGAATTGTCGTTATCGGTGATGGGCCGGGGGCTGGACCGGTCACCTTTGCGGAACTAACCCAGAAGAGTTCTGCCACACTCGATCCAGAGCCGACCTGCAAAGACGATGCTGCCTTCTGGCTCTACTCCTCCGGCAGCACTGGTTCTCCCAAGGCTTGCGTTCATCTTCAGCATGACATGGTGGTGAGTGCCGAGCGTTATGCCCGGGGAATCCTGAACATCTCAGAGAACGATCGCTGCTTCAGCGTCGCTAAACTTTTCTTTGCCTACGGGCTGGGGCATGGACTCTACTTCTCACTGGCTGTTGGCGCCACCAGCATTCTGCTGCCCGGTCCACCGAGACCGCAGAACATCTTTGAGGTCATCGAACGTCACCGCCCGACTCTGTTTTTTTCAGTCCCATCGAACTACGCCAAGCTTCTTTCCTATCCGCCGACCGGGCGAGAATTCGTTCTCTCCAGCCTGCGGCATGCGATCTCTGCCGGAGAAGCCTTGCCCGCAACCGTATTCCATCGTTTCAAGGCACGCTTCGGAATCGAAATTCTGGATGCGATCGGCTCAACCGAGGCGCTGCACATGGTGATCTCCAATCGTCCGGGAGCTGTTCGTCCAGGTTCGAGTGGCACGATCATCCCAGGATTCGACGCCAGGATTGTGGACGACAATAACCGTGAAGTGCCGCACGGGAACATCGGCAATCTGGTCGTTAGAGCAGACTCCGTTTGTGCCGGTTACTGGAACCAGCACGAAAAAACCAAGGACACGATTGAGGGTCATTGGATCCGAACCGGCGACAAGTATCACCAGGACGAGGACGGTTATTTCTGGTATGCCGGGCGGTCTGACGACATGCTCAAAGTCAGTGGTGTGTGGATCAGTCCAATTGAGATAGAAAGCGTCTTGATCGAGCATCCCGCGGTGCAGGAAGCCGTGGTTATCGCCCGAACAGACCAGAATGGGTTGACGACACCGGTCGCCTGCGTCGTGTTGCGCGGCGGATTTTCCGGGACACCAGAGCTGTCCCTCGAACTGCAGGATTTTGTGATCAGTCGATTGCCTGCCTTTAAGCGTCCGCACGCAGTTGAATTTTTCCAGGAGTTTCCCAAGACGGCCACCGGCAAGCTCCAGCGCTTTAAGCTGCGCGAGGTAGATAATCGGTAGGGTTTTGGGCCGAGGGTACTCGACGGGGAGCAGGGCTAGCCAGGTCACCAAGGCTGGGCGGCTTCTGCGCCCAATGCTCGGTGCTGGATGAATATGAGCGAACACATAGCGGAGGAGGATGTTATGAATCTTCGCCGTGCCGACAACGGAGCCCTTTAACTGGTCCGTTTGTCGCTGATTTCCGGGAAAACTCGCAGTCCGCGAGCCTAGTCTTGGGTCGTTGGAGGAGCCGTCCAATTTTGTGGAATCGCACAAGGGTGCCAGAGTTCAGGCTACTCTGAACGTTGTGCTTTCATCGACTCGATGCCGCGTGTATCCTTCCGCTCATGTCCTCCCCGGCGAGGTTTCGCGAGTCGCGACGAAGTAGTCGCGTTCCTTTGAAGGTAGTAATCGCCATCGAGGATGGCGCTCAGGGTCGGACGTGCGAGGGCGAGACCATCGTCATTAACCTTCACGGAGCGTTGATGGCGACCGCAATTGGTTTAACCACGGGAATGAAGATCTCGATCCATGTCTATTTGACGGATAAGCGTGCTACGGCCACGGTGGTTTATATCGATCCTAAGAATGGGCTGCGCTGCGGGATCGAACTTGCTGAGCCACACAACATTTGGGGAGTGCCTCTGCCTCCCGACGACTGGGAAGAGACATCGTCCTTGGAGCCCAGGCAATGAAGACTAAGGAGGAGGCTGACACGGTCTCGGCAGGATCTGGGGTCAGACAACTGGGTCGGTAGAGATTCCTACTCTCTTCATTGATCGCCATTGCAGGTCTCCGCGGAGGTATTGCCAGATGCCTTGGAGACGCCAGACCATCGTGAGTTGGCGGTAGGGAAAATGTTCGAAAAGGCAGTAGATGAGCAGGCGTGCGACTTCTCGCCAGTCGCTGTAACGGCGGAAGGTCATTTCTTCGAGCAGTACAGAACCGATGGAAAGCAAAGTGGCGAAGGCGTAGCCGAACAACAGGAATTGCAGGAAGAATGCCTTGCTGAGCTCTCCTGAGATCAGGGCGAGGATGATTGTGGTATATCCGACCACTTCGATGATGGGCGCGAAGAATTCGAAGATCCACATGTACGGAAGGACGAGCCAGCCAATGCGTCCGTAGCGGGCGCGGAAGAGCATGTCGCGATTAGGCCAAAGTGTATCGATGAGACCCTTGTGCCAACGCGCGCGCTGGCGAGCGAGCGATTTCAGGTCGGTGGGCACTTCAGTCCAGCAGGTGGGATCGGGAATAAAGTCGATGTGGTAGGGGCGACGCTCATCATGCAGGCGGCGGTGCATGCGAACGACGAGATCGAGATCCTCTCCGACCGCGTGAGTGCGAAACCCTCCGACTTGCAGAACGAGGTCGCGCTGGAAAACGCCAAATGCACCGGAAATTATGGGGAGCATGTTAAAGCCCGCCCAAGCTTCGCGTCCGACCAGGAAGGCGCGCAAGTATTCGATGACTTGCATAACTTCGATTGGACTTTTGGGAAGGCGTACTTCTTCGATCTGATTGTTCACGACGCGGGAGCCGTTCAAGACGCGCACGATGCCGCCTACGGCCATGACACGACCAGGATCGGAGAATACTCCTGCCATGATGCGGATGAGAGATTCTTTTTCGAGAATTGAGTCGGCGTCGACTACGCAAATGTAAGGACTGGTGGCTGCGTTTATTCCTGCATTGATGGCATCGGCTTTACAGCCGGCGGCTTCTTTGTCGAGGACGAACAGGCGCGGATCAAGCGGACTGCGATAGATGGCGTGGAGCGGCGCAGTTGCAATCTCGGCGATATAGAGGATGCGGGCGGCCTGAAGCTGATAGGCCAGCCGCATCTTTTCCATGGTGGCATCGTCTGATCCGTCGTTGACGACGATGACTTCGAGGCAGGGATATTCGAGTCCAAGCAGCGCTCCGACACTGCCGACGATCGAGCGTTCTTCGTTGTGCGCCGGAACGATGAGAGTGATGGGCGGGGTGAAGGGAGACGCCTTCACCAACTCCAGGCGCTGACTGCCGAGACGATGACGATGGCGAACGTTCTTGACAATCGCAACGATCAGCAGTCCAAGGTAAATAAGATTGGAGAGCGCGAAGTAGATGAACAGGGTGTCGTTCGAGATGGCGAGAAAATGCACGGTCAATGCACCCCGGCCGCAGCTGCCGCGGCTTTACCAGTAAGCTCTACTCGTTTTCGTGCTTCCGCTACAACTTCCATCAACCCGGTTTCGGTGGAGTGATGACCGGACCGGGCAAAGCCGCCGACAATTTTCTCGATGGCCCCGGACCGCTCGAGTTCGGAGACAAACGCCTGCAAGGCATAATCGTCTTTGGTCGCGACTACATCTTCGAGGATCTGATGGAGTTGCGGCTCCATTCGCGCGAGTGCCCACGCGGCGCGCTGACGTACGTGGCGGTTGGCGTCGCAGAGGGCGCGCAGCAGGATACTGATTTTGCCGGTGTTTTCGATCTGTCCCAGCGCCACTACAGCACGGAGACGAACAAACCATTCTGGATCGGCGGCTAAACTGTGAAGCGCCGGCAGAGTATAAGAGGCATTGGTATTGCCGAGAGCGCGGGCAGCGGAAGCGCGCACTTCGGGCAAAACATCTGAGGCCAGGACGAGTAACTCCTCACCGAGTTGGGGTGATGCCAGCTCGCCGAGCACGCGCGCGAGCAACTCCCGCACCGGCCCATGTGTGCGATCAACGTAGTTGACTAGTACCTCGGGGTAGGAGCGGCAACAATTTACCAAGGCGTTTTTCAAAGAACGTTCGGGCGCATCGAAGCGACCGCTGACGATGCGGTCAAGAATTGGGATGGCGGCTTCCATGCGGGCCGTGCGACCGAGGCCGCGAACCGCGGCGATACGCGTTTCGCGCAAACGCGAATCCAGGCCCGCAGCCAGAGCTGGAATCGCCTCCATGGCGCGAGTTCGCCCCAAAGCCAGGAGGGCAGTTCGCTGCGCCAAGCCGCGCGAGGTCCGGGCTTCGTAAATGCGCATATCGAGCAACCCGCTAACGCGAAGGCAATCCAGCAGCGGGGGTAACTTGTCAGCCGCGGACATCTCGATGCTATCGAGCAGAATCGATTCAACGATGTCGCAATCGAGCGGCTTGAAGCGCCAGTCTTCGGCGGGGATCTTCCCGGAGAGAATGTCGTCCCATTGCGAGCGCAAGGCAACGGTGCGCCGATTTCTCTTATGAAAATAGCGGGCGCGGTACCAGCGTCGCAGCACGATGAATCCGACGAGGAGAAGTATTCCCAGTACCGAAAGCAGAATCGCCTCCAGCACCAACCCTGCGGACCCGAGCTTTTGGACTCCCTTAAAAACGGATCCCATAACTCAGTCCGAAGCTGGTATCGATTTGACCCTGGGTGCGATTTTGGCGAGCTACGTAGCCCGTAATGTCCTGGCGGGCTGCGAACCGGTAGCGCAGACCACCGCCGAAAGTGTGCGCAGAAAAGCGTCCGATCTGATCGATCTGAGCAAAATTTTCGCTGCCCACGGCGAAGAAAACATTGCCCGTGACCCGGCGTTGCAGCGGAAAGCCGAGTTTGGTCCAGCCGGATGGCGTCCAGTCGATGGGTGTACCCAAGAATCCGGTACGAGCGCCAGTCACGTTCAGTGACCAGGTCCACGCGTGGGGAAGGTAGACAATCTGGTTCGTGCTCAGGGTTAGGACGTGTGCGCCCTGATACCAGAACCAATGTTGCTGGTAGGAACTTTCCAGTCCCCGGACCCAACGATTTTCGATTCCGAAGGCGTGGCCATATTCGAAGAAAGCCTCGTTGGTGGGCACCACACTTTGACTGTTGGCAACGGCGCTACCGACGCTTAACCAGTTCCGCTTGGTGAAGTGGAAGGCGGCGGTGGCGAGAAACTTGACGGCATCCTGGCCAAATCTTTGGTAGGTGTTGATACCCAAGATGGTTGACCATCGCTGGCTCCATCGAGAATTGAGGATGACTCCCTGAGTCTGGCCGGCGTCGGCGTAGCTGAAAACATCGACGTCTTCGCCAACGCGCAGTTCGTGTTTAGTGGTTTCGCCCAGGCCGTCCAGACCTGTTCTCGCATCCGTATTTTGCTTATCGAATAGAAGAGTCTGCTGGTATTCCGAACGCGCCTCCGACCTCCGGCCCAACAATGCCAGCACGCGAGCGCGGCGCGTCAGTATCTCAGGGTCCGCTGGGGAGATCTTTCTCGCCTGGTCCAGAGCCTGTAGCGCTTCGCCATATTTCTGCTGCCAGAGGAGGACGTCGGCGAGGCCAGTCAAAATGTCGGTGTCGTTGGGGACTTTGTCGAGGACAAATCTGTATTCCGCCGCGCCTTCGGACCAGCGGCCTTTCCAGGCCAGCAATCGTCCACGCCAGCCGTGAGCTTCCAGATCTTCAGGTGCAACGGCTAAACGTTGGTTGGCGATGGCAAGAGCAGCATCGATGTGCCGATTCTCGATATCCTTGCGAACTTGGGTCT
>Ga0210393_10001093_pt1 | contig 23255 bp, 23 predicted proteins | sample IncBWC27OmetaG_FD_160068 | JGI IMG/M metagenome (GOLD analysis project Ga0210393, IMG submission 160068) | Forest soil microbial communities from Barre Woods Harvard Forest LTER site, Petersham, Massachusetts, United States - Inc-BW-C-27-O ... | reverse complement strand
CAAGCGGGGAGTCGCCGGCTCGATGGAAGGCCATGCCGCCATGGACATGTCCATCAAAGGCGATGGATCGTTCTGGCGGCGGCTGCTCTCCGCGCAGGGCTTCACCTCGGTTTCGCATGTGTTCGTCATGGAGTGGATGGCAATCCTGCGCGACCTCGTTTTGGGCCTGTTGATCGCGGGTGCCATCGCGGCGTGGGTGCCCGAAAGCTTCTGGCAGAGCTTCTTCTTGGCTAATCATCCGGGCTGGGCGGCGCTGTGGGGACCGATCGTGGGTCCCGTCGTGGCGATCGTGTCCTTCGTCTGTTCCATCGGCAATGTGCCACTGGCCGCAGTGCTTTGGAACGGAGGCATCAGCTTCGGCGGTGTCATCGCATTCATCTTCGCCGACCTGATAATCCTGCCGATCTTGAACATCTACCGCAAGTACTATGGCACCAAAATGGCGCTGGCGCTGCTGGGCACCTTCTACGTCGCGATGGTCGCCGCCGGATACCTCGTCGAATTGATTTTCGGCACAGCCAATCTCATCCCCAACTCCCGTAACGCCACGGTCATGCAAGCGGGGATCTCGTGGAACTACACCACCTGGCTCAACATCGCCTTCCTCGTCCTCGCGGCGATCCTGGTCGTGCGGTTCATCACCTCGGGCGGACTTCCGATGCTACGCATGATGGGCGGCTCTCCCGAGGCGCTGCCCGATCAAAGCGATCACAGCCATCACGGACACTAGCGGGCCTTCCCCGGCGGCGTCTTGCGACAAATCACTTACGCCACTTGTGTTTCTGCAGCGCTTAGCTGGTGCTATAAGCCCACCAGTCATATCGACCAGGCACCGGGCACAGGTTCTCATACGCAGCAATAACGAAATGAGCCGCTTGGTCGGTGGTCAATGTCGGATAGTTCTTCTGCATAGCCGCAGCCGCCAGATGACCGGTGTAGCCGCCCTGCCAAAGCTCCCAGCACACGTTGTAACCGTTTGCCAATACCGCCGGTCCCATTCCGATGATGCCTGCCTCCTGCACGGCAGCAAAGAAGTCCTGAACTGTGTGATGTTTCTGTACAGGGTTGGCGCTGGCCGGTGCCGCCAGCCCCACAGCAATGACAGCCATAGAGGTACTGACCAGGACTTTCTCAATCATTTCGGCTTCGTAGATGAGGTCGTACGCGCGTCGTTGGCCCCTAGCGGTGCCAGGGGCACAGGTCGCGGATAGCGATTCGGACGACCTGTGCCGCTCCGTCTGGACCCAGCGTCGGGTTCAACGCTGCGAACTGGCTCACCATTAACTGTCGCCTGAGGCCAGCGTCCATCAGGCCACACATATCCTCGCCCTGGTCCAGTGCCTCCAAGTCACCGTTGCTGTCCCCGAAACCGGCCGCATGGATATCTGCCAGGAAGGCACGCCGTCCGCATCCCGGACCCGGCACTTGCTCACATCCCGGTGTCGGTTCGGCGTTCGCATCAGGGTCGGCAGCCAAAGCCATGGCCGCCAGGACGGCCATGCCAACTATCCCCACCCTTCGCGCGCCACCGTTAGCCCGCCTTGACGCGGACCCGACCGCGCTATCGAGGCCTACGCGGGACAGAGTTGACATTTGCCACCCCACTCGGCGACAGGTGGTCCGGCGGCATAGAGCCGTCCGCGACCTGGTCGTTTTGGTCAAGGCCTGGGCGGGTGCGCGGTGAATCGTTGCCGCAACGATGTCGCGACCGCCTCGCTACGCCTGTTTTATTCAGCGTGATTCTTATGGTGATTGCGCAAACTTACGAGAGGCTGTGTTTTGGTTGGGTGTTTCCTGTTTGCATGCAGTTCACCGTTTGGACGTCTCACTGACCGATCACGAGACGCGGGCGTGCGGTGTCCGTGCCCGCTCCGACAGCTCGGCCGCACGGCTATCTGGAATCAAGTCCTGCTCGGCGAGGTCGGCTCGCTCAGTCCTAGGCGAGCAATAGCGTGTCGTCGGGGTGCAGCCAGTACGCGGCCACCTGGGACCGGTCGGCCCAGCTGTCGCCGCCGTTAGGGAACCCGCGCCCGCCAAACATCCAAAACGGCACTCTCCGGAATATTCGCCTTGAACGCGTGAATGTCTAACACGCACTTAGCCCTTCGGCCCGGTCGGAGGTGAACTGAACCATTGAGCGTCAGAACCTTTGCCGCCATACCGATTATCGCCGTCGCCGTAGCGGGCTGCTCGGGTAGTGACCAGACGGTCTAGCCAAGGACCGTGGGTGCACAGCAGCCGGTTGTTACGTACCCGGTTACCTCTGCGAAGTGCACCACATCGACGAGTACGCCACGTGCCAGATCGCGAGCATGGACAATCTCGCCTTCGCCTGCGGACCCCACCATCGGCTGATCAAACCGGCGGCTGGACCACCCGAAAACTTACCGACGCCGTGGCTCCGCGAGGCGTTTACCCAGGTCGGCGGCTGTAAGCGCAGGCCGGTAGGCCGTTCACCCCGGCGTCACCCCGGCGTGGACGTGTCCTGACCTTCGCCGAGATCGCCGCTGCGGCGATTTCTATGAAGTTGTTATGTGGCGCAACGCGGCGGGTAGTTCGACCCTACGATGCGGAGATGGCCGTGGACACCTCGGTCGACCTGACCGGGACCTTTGCCGAGGACCTGCACACGGTGCTGCACGAGGCGGCACAGCAGGGGCCGTTGGCCGTGGACGTAGCGACCGGCGCCACCGTCGTGCTGCGCCAGCGCGACCTCGAAGCGCTGGCCCACGATCAGCGACTAGAGGGAATCGGGCTGGCGTTTTTCGACATGATGGGTATCAGCGACGGACCCCTGCGCGACTGGTACGGCCAGATAATGTTCACCACCGAGGGGGATTATCACCGCCGCATCCGATCGCTCGTGTCCCGTGCGTTCACGCCTCGGTCCGTTGAGGCGCTACGCGCGAGCGCTGCCGACATGGCCGCCGATGCCGTCGCTTCGGTCCGCCAGGGCGGCGACCTTGTCGCGGCCTTCTCGACAGTGGCCACACGGCTGATGTGCCGCCTGCTCGGCGTACCGGAGACTGACGTTCCGGTGTTCGCGGCCTGGCTCGACGCGTTGAGCCCAGTGTTCCTTGCCATGACGCCCGCACAGATCGCGGCCGCGACAACCGCAATCACCGAACTGCAACGCTATGTCGATGAGTTGACGACGCGTCGTAGCAAGGACCCGGGGCGCGATCTCATAACTGCACTGCTAGCCTCCGAGGCCGACGGCGAGCGCCTCACTCACGGCGAAACTGTCACTATGGTCGCCAATCTGCTTGTGGCCGGACACGATACGGCCGGGAGTCAGATACCGTGCAGTATTCTGGTGGCCCTGCAGCACCGCCACGAACTCGCTGGCGTAGATGAAGACGAGGCTAGGCTGGCAAGCGCAGTCGCAGAAACCATGCGCATGGAGCCCAGCATCCCGTATATCCCGCGCACGGCTGTGGCGCCGATTGAGTTGTACGACACCACAATTGTGCCTGGCTCGATGGTTTTACTCTGCTTCGCCGCCGCGTGCCGCGATGCGTCGGCGTGGCGCGAACCCGATCATTTCGACCCCGACCGCTTTTCGCGGCCCGACACAGCCAGACTGCTCAACTTCGGCGCCGGCACGCACTACTGCATAGGGCACGCCCTGGCGAAGATCGCGGTGGAGGAGTGCGTGAGCGCTTTACTCGCAGCGGATCCCCCATTACGCCTGACGGAGGATCCGGCGGACATTGCGTGGCGCCAGGTGCTTGGCCGCAGCCCCGCGCGATTGGTCGTGAGTTCAGAGCGGGCGGCTTAGTAGCACACGCCCCCCCCGCTGGAGCAGCCGCCGACGTACTCGGCCGCGCCGAACTGCCCGACAACTCTGAACCAACTGACTCTTAGACTCCGGCTAGCTTTCCGCCCTCCGCGGCCGGGCGCAGCGGGACAGGTTTAGCGGTCTACCCCTGGTGAGCAGGTCGCGCGGTAGCGGTTGCCCACGCCGACTGCGCGCATGTGGCTACGGCCAAACGGGGCCGCGCTACGGCGTAGCGCTAGGCACAGCGCTAGGCACAGCCGGGCGGGACGCGCTAACGGTGGCCGTCTTCCTCATGCGCGCGATTACCCAGAGCGCAGCCAGGACGGGGACGACGAGGTGCGCACTGTTTAAGACGTAGAACATCGTCCAGTTCAACGGCTGCACGTCGCCGGTCAGCTCCTCGACGAAGTAGGTCCCCACCGTGGCGACCATCATGCCGGTGAGTGGCAGGAGGACGTAGGGAAGCCACGACTTACGACGAAGGAACCCGTATGCAGTCGCCGCGTAGAAGGGGCCGTACGCGACCGCGTACCAGCCGAAGATCTTCAGCCACGATGGCGGATCGCGGAATATTGGGTCGATTTCGCGGGCATACCAGGCGGTCATGTTGTAGTCGAGGCCGAACGCCTCTGGGATGTCGAAGGTGAGCCAGCCGTAAACGAACCACGCGAAGAATGCGGCAAAGACTAGCTCGATCTTCCGGCTCACCAGGGTCTCCTCAGCAGCGTGACAGGATACCCCGATACTTCTCGATTCTTGGCCCGCCGACCCCAACAACCCACATCCTCATAGCGATTTCTTGTAATCGACCGACATCTGAGTTGTGCCTTCTCTCTAGGCGGTTGATCTTGAACAGCGGTCGCTGCGTCAGCTCACCCCGGCGTCACCCCGGCGCCTGGGGGCGATTTGTAGCCGTACCGGGGTCGTACTGCATCCGTACTGCAAACGACCCGAAAATTAGGCGCTAGCTGCAGCGATAGCACAGACCCCGGGACGAATGCGCAGGTCGCCGCACGCCGTAATTCCGCCGTCTCGGTAACCCGAAAACGCGCCAACGGTGACACCGAATGGATCCCACCGCCGCATCTCGACCAGGCCAACGCCGCACCAACACCTTTCGCCACCCCGAGAAACTCCTAGTGGAGAAAGCCGACGACCCGTAGGTGCGAAGCGGGCGATACCCCGCTAACAGCGTCGCGACCGCCGACGGGTCCTTGTCCGGTGTGAGCTCCAAGCCCTCGTTCATCTTCCCGAAGAGCTCGAAAAAGCCTTGCGGGCCCCGATATTCGCCGCTGTAGGGCACGCCACCGGCTTCGTATACGACGAAGTCGTCATGCAGCAGGCTGCCGGCCTCGTCAAACCTTCCTCGACAAGCGCCTGCATGAACTTGCCGACGGTGGCCTGGGCGTCGTCAGCCCCGGCCATCGGACAACCTTTCGCGGAATCGGCGGTTCACCGGTTCGGGCAGTAGCTCCGACACATCACCGCCCAGCATCGCGACCTCTTTCGCCAGCGACGACGACACGAACGAATACCGGGGTGCGGTCGCCACGAAGAAGGTGTCGACACCGGCGATGTGCTTGTTCATCTGCGCCATCTGCAGCTCGAATTCGAAGTCGGTGCCGGTGCGCAAACCCTTTACGATGGCCGTCATCCCGCGCGACCTGACGAAATCGACCACCAGACCTTCTCCCGCCTCCACCCGCAAGTTAGTCAGATGTGTCGTGCACTCCTCGATCATCGCGATCCGCTCGTCGAGGTCGAACATGCCCTTCTTGGCGGGATTGATCAGGATCGCCACCACGACTTCGTCGAACTGGGCCGAGGCGCGTTCGAAGACATCGATGTGGCCCAACGTGACCGGGTCAAACGACCCCGGGCATACCGCGCCGCTCATGACCCGCGCAGGCGACGATGCAGTGGGGGTACCTGCCGCTTGCGGGGGACGAAGCGATGGGGAGGAGCGGCGTCCATGACCGATGACGGTACACGGTGGCTCACAGCCGTTCGGCCAGCTCCAAACGGGTGTCGCCATAAACACGCGAGGGCCACAAAGACCAGCCGGCCGGCCAGTTCAGCGGCGGGCTGGTGGCCGCACGCTCGACCACCGCGACGGTTCCCTCGCGCACCCAGCCATGGGCGGTCAGAGTGGCCAGGACGGCCTCGGCCTCGGCGGCCTCGATGTCGTAGGGCGGGTCTGCCAGCACAAGGTCCACCGGAGCCGGGCTCCCGGCCGCTACCACTGCTGCCACCGAGCCTCGGCGCAGCGTCGCTCCGGTCAGGCCCAGTTCCTCGATGTTGCGGGCGATGATGGCGGCGGTGCGCGGGTCGGACTCCACGAAAAGCGCGGACGCCGCACCGCGGGACAGCGCCTCGAGCCCCAGTGCCCCCGAACCGGCGTAGAGGTCCAGCACCGCCAACCCGCTCAGATCGCGCCGGGCGGTCACGATGTTGAAAAGCGACTCCCGCACCCGATCGGTGGTCGGCCTGGTTCCCCGCGGCGGGACGGCGATGCGCCGCCCACCGGCGATGCCGCCGATGATTCGGGTCAGCTCAGCACCACCAGCAGATCTCCGCCCTCGACCTGTGCGGTGCTCGACACCGCCACCCGTTGCACCGTGGCGTCTTTGGGGGCCGTGATCGGGGCTTCCATCTTCATTGCTTCGATAGTGGCGATGGTCTGCCCCGCGCGCACCTGATCGCCCTCGGACACCGATACCGTGACGACCCCGGCGAACGGTGCCGCGATGTGGTCCGGGTTGCCACGGTCGGCCTTCTCCGCGGCCGGCACAGTGCTGGCAATGCTGCGGTCGCGCACCAACACTGGACGCAGCTGGCCGTTGAGGATGCACATCACCGTTCGCATGCCACGATCGTCGGGCTCGGAGATGGCCTCCAACCCGATCAGAAGATCAACCCCGCGTTCGAGTTTCACCCGGTGTTCTTCGCCCTGCCGCAGCCCGTAGAAGAACTGGTTGGCCGACAAATGCGAAGTATCACCGAAGAGTTCCCGGTGTTCCTCGAATTCCTTTGTCGGGCCAGGGAATAGCAGTCGGTTCAGGGTGGCCTGGCGCTTGGCTCCGTTCAGCGCAAGGGCGGCCTCCTCTTCCGCCGATAACTGCTGGACCGGCTTGGCCGGGCCCCGCCCGGCCAGCGCCTTGGTGCGCAGCGGTTCGGGCCACCCACCCGCCGGGTCGCCCAGCTCGCCACGCAGAAATCCGAGCACCGACTCCGGGATATCGAATCGTTCGGGATCGGAAGCGAATTCGTCGGCACTCACCCCCGCGCCGACCAGCGCCAACGCCAGATCCCCCACCACCTTCGACGACGGGGTGACTTTGATCAGCCTGCCCAGCACCCGGTCGGCGCAAGCGTAGGCCTCTTCGACCTCCTCGAATCGATCCCCCAGCCCCAGCGCCATCGCCTGCTGGCGCAGATTCGACAATTGCCCGCCCGGGATCTCATGGTGGTAGACCCGTCCCGTCGGCCCTGGCAACCCAGACTCGAAGGGCGCATACACCTTTCGCAGCGCCTCCCAGTACGGCTCTAGCGCACATACCGCCGACAGTGACAAACCGGTGTCGTATTCGGTATGCGCGGCGGCGGCCACGATCGAGCTCAGCGCGGGCTGGCTGGTGGTTCCCGCCATCGGCGCGGCAGCACCGTCGACGGCGTCCGCCCCGGCATGCCACGCCGCCGCATAGCTGGCCAGCTGCCCGCCGGGTGTGTCATGGGTGTGCACGTGGATGGGCAGATCGAAGCGACTGCGCAACGCGCCGACCAATTTGTGCGCGGCCTGGGGCCGCAACAGGCCGGCCATGTCCTTGATGCCCAGCACCTGCGCGCCGGCGTCCACGATCTGCTCGGCCAGCTTGAGGTAGTAGTCGAGTGTGTAGAGCCGCTCCCCGGGATCGGACAGATCACCGGTGTAGCACATCGCGACTTCTGCTACCGCAGAACCTGTTTCGCGAACTGAGGCGATCGCCGGTCGCATCGACTCGAGGTTGTTGAGTGCATCGAAGATCCGGAAGATGTCGATACCGGTGGCAGTCGCCTCCTCGACGAACGCCGACGTGACGAGCTCCGGATACGGCGTATAGCCAACGGTATTGCGGCCCCGCAACAGCATCTGCAGGCAGATGTTGGGCATCGCTGCGCGCAACGTGGCCAACCGCTCCCAAGGGTCCTCCTTGAGAAAACGTAGCGCCACATCGTAAGTCGCACCGCCCCAACACTCCACGGACAGCAGCTGGGGCATGGTCCGGGCCAGATACGGAGCGACCATCTGCAGTCCGCTGGTGCGTACCCGGGTGGCGAGCAGCGATTGGTGGGCGTCGCGGAACGTCGTATCGGTAACCCCGACGGCCGGCGACTCCCGCAGCCAGCGCGCGAAACCTTCAGGCCCCAACTCGACAAGCCGTTGCTTGGAACCAGCGGGCGGCGGGACCTCCATGTCGACGTCGGGCAGCTTGTCGTGCGGGTACACCGTTGACGCCCGCGTGCCGTGCGGCTTGTTGACCGTGACATCGGCCAGATAGTTGAGGATCTTGGTGCCGCGATCCGCCGAGGCGCGTGCGGTCAGCAGCTGTGGCCGCTCGTCGATGAACGACGTGGTGATGCGGCCGGCCTGGAAGTCCGGGTCGTCCAGGACCGCTTGCAGGAACGGAATATTCGTCGACACCCCGCGAATCCGGAACTCCGCGATCGCCCGGCGCGCGCGGGATACCGCGGTGTGGAAGTCACGGCCCCGGCAGGTCAGCTTGACCAGCATCGAATCGAAATGCGCGCTGATCTCCGCACCCAGGTTGGTGCTGCCGTCCAGGCGGATGCCGGCACCACCGGGGCTGCGCAACGCGCTGATCCGGCCGGTGTCCGGGCGGAAGCCGTTGGCCGGATCCTCGGTGGTGATCCGGCATTGCAGTGCGGCGCCGTGCGGGGCGATGTCGTCCTGCCGCAAACCCAGACCGGCAAGCGTCTCCCCCGACGCGATGCGCAGTTGACTGGAAACCAGATCGACGTCGGTGATCTCCTCGGTAACCGTGTGCTCCACCTGAATCCGCGGATTCATCTCGATGAAGACGTACTGACCGTTCTCGTCGAGCAGAAACTCCACGGTGCCGGCGCAGCTGTAGCCGATGTGGCGGGCGAAAGTTGCCGCGCCTGCGCAGATTTTGTCGCGCAACTCGGCGGCCAGGTTCGGCGCGGGCGCCAGTTCGATGACCTTCTGGTGCCGGCGCTGCACGCTGCAGTCGCGCTCGAAAAGGTGAATCACGTCGCCGTGGGTGTCGGCCAGAATCTGCACCTCGATGTGGCGCGGCTTGATCACGGCCTGTTCGAGATAGACGGTCGAGTCGCCGAATGCCGACTCGGCTTCACGGCCGGCGGCCTCGATCGCTTCGGGCAGCGCGGCGATATCGGTGACGCGACGCATGCCGCGGCCCCCGCCGCCGGAGACCGCTTTGACGAACAACGGAAACCGCATGCCTTCGGCGGCCGCTACCAGCTCGTCGACCGACGCCGATGGCGCCGAGGACATCAGCACGGGCAGGCCGGCTTCGCGGGCGGCGGCGATGGCCCGGGATTTATTTCCGGTCAGCTTGAGCACTTCGGCGGTGGGGCCGACGAACGTGATACCCGCGGCCGTGCAAGCCGCGGCCAATTCCGGGTTCTCCGACAAGAATCCGTAACCGGGGTAGACCGCGTCGGCGCCGGCGCGGCGGGCGGTTTCGACGATTTCGTCGACGGACAGGTACGCGCGCACCGGATGGCCGATGTCGCCGATCTGGTACGACTCGTCGGCCTTGAGCCGATGCTGCGAGTTGCGGTCCTCGTGGGCGTAGACGGCGACCGTGCCGATACCCAGTTCATAGGCGGCACGAAACGCGCGGATCGCGATCTCTCCGCGATTGGCCACCAGCACTTTGGAGATCACCTTTGACCCCTTACCTTTTCGCCCTGCCGCGCCACCTACGAAAGAAGTGTTGACCAATAGTTCCAGAACCGCACCATGATCAGCAGAAACACCGCGGTGAACCACAGCGCGGCGATCGACCATCGCCAGTCAAACAACAACCGCGCTAGGGCGCCCTCCCTGCTCGCCAGCCCCGGGCGAAGGATGATCGAAAAGACCACGACCAACAGCGAGATGGTTACCACCCACACCACCATGCAGTACGGGCACAACGCCCCGATTCGGTACAGGCTCTGGAAGATCAGCCAGTGCACGAACACCGCACCAACCAGGGTCCCGGCTGCCAGTCCGACCCAATACCATTGGGGCAAAGACACTTTCGCTACAGCGAGGACGCCGGTGACCACCACTACGGTGAAGCCCACGATGCCCAGCAGCGGGTTGGGAAATCCCAGCAGCGATGCCTGCGGTGTGACCATCACCGAGCCGCACGAGACAACCGGATTGATATTGCACGACGGCACGTATGACGGGTTGAGCAGAATCTTGATCTTCTCCACCGTCAGCGTCATGGAGGCGAACAACCCGATTACGCCGGAGATCAGCACCCACCACGCACTGAGCGCGGGTACCAGCGCGCCGGGAGGCGAATCAGGTTTCAGGTCGCCGGGAGGCGCGGCAGGTTGTGCTGACACCGCGACCGTCACTAAGCCGCGGGGGCGACAGCCGTGTCTATGCCCGGCACATCGCCCACGATGCTTTTGATCTTGGCGACGAGCGCATCCGGTGTCGACGGGTCATAGTTGTCGCCATTGATCTTGATCGTCGGGGTTGCGGTGATGTTGGCAGCCGCTGCTTCCCCGGTGACCTTGGGGAGGTACTTCCCGCTGTTGATGCAATCCGGGACCTTGCCTACGACGCCGGCTTCGCGGGCAAGTTCGATCAATTTCGCGTTGTCGGGAAAGCTGGTGCCGCGTTCATTGGGTTGGATGTCGGTGCTGAACAGCGCCGTACGGAAACGCCGAAACGCATCCATGGACTCATCGGCGACGCATAAGGCCGCCGCACCCGCCCGCGATGAATAGTTCTGGTTCTTAGGGCTATCGAGAATGGCAACCATGGAGTAATCGGCCGCAATGGCGCCGGCGTCGATGAGCTTGGACACCGTCGGCCCAAAAGTGCGCTCGAAATTACCGCAGGCCGGGCACAGGAAATCCTCGTAGAAGGCGACCACGGCCTTGGGGTTGGCGGTCTGAGGCTGGGTCACCAGCTTGCTCGACGTCACCCGCACCGTGTCGCCCTGGCCGCTGGCGCCACCTTTCTTGTCGTGGTGCGTCATCACGATGTAGGAGACGATCGCGACCAGGAGGATCACGATGAAGGCGGTACCGCCGATCTGGAAGAGTCGGCCGGATTTGCGGCTGCCGGACTTCAGGTCGAATCGAGGGGGACGTTTGGGTTTGTCTGCCACTGGTTCGCTGATCCTTCTGTGCTCAATTTGTCGGCTTCGCTCCCCTTGCGGCTCGCTCAGCCTCCGGCGTGCGGGCTTATCCGGCAGTCGGGCGACGGCGCCTCTACATTACCGGCGACAACGACTCGGCAAATCAGACCCGGCTCAGGTGCGCCCGCAACGCCGAGATCAACTCGCTGGTCCCGGTGGCACTGCCGTCCCCGAGCTGAAACAGATTGGCGAAGCCATGCGTCAGCGAACCCATGGACCGCAGGTCCACCGCAGTCCCGGCGGCCCGCAAGGCGACCGCGTAGCTTTCGCCCTCGTCGCGCAATGGGTCGAAACCCGCGATCGCGATCAGCGCCGGCGCCAGCCCGGACAGCGACTCGGCCAGCAACGGCGACACCCGCGGATCTGCGCGATCGATACCGGAACCCCGCAGGTATTGAGACTCGAACCAATCCATGTCCCGCTTGGTCAGCGCAAAGCCACGGGCAAACAGGCTCAGCGATCGGGTCCGTGCGGTGAAATCCGTGCGGGGGTAGATCAGCCACTGCAGCACCGGGGTAGGCCCACCCTTGTCGCGCGCCAGTTGGCACACGACGGCCGCCAGGTTGCCACCCACGCTGTCCCCGCCGACCGCGACGCGCCCGGGGATCGCGCCGAGTTCATCGGCGTGCTCGTACGCCCACTCAAAGGCCGCGAAAGCATCGTCGATCGCGGCCGGGGCCGGGTGCTCGGGGGCCAGCCGGTAGTCGATCGACAACACGTGGATACCGGCGTCGCGGCAGGTCAACCGGCACAGCGCGTCATGGGTGTCCAGGTCGCCGATCACCCAGCCACCGCCGTGGTAAAAGACCAGCAACGGCGCGGCCGCATCACCGGCCGGACGGTAGTGTCGCGCCGGAATCTCACCGGCCGGTCCCGGTATCGACATGTCGCGCGCCTCGACGTGTATCTGCGGACCGGGAAGTTCCTGCATGTTCTGGTGTAGATGGGCCCGGGAGGCGGCTGCGTCGTCGTCGACAACCAGGCCGTCGATGCCGACGGCGTGCAGACCCGACAGCATCAGCTGCAGCGTGGGATCAAGCGTATTTCCGTCGATGATGACCGAACGACCACGGACCAGCGCCCGCTTAGCGACGGTCGGGATCCACGGAATGACCTTAGCGCCAACGGTGGTGACCGCGTCCTGCACGCGGCTGGCCCACCCCATCGGTGCACGTCTCGCTCCGGGGTCCAGGTCCCGCGCGCCTGGCAGACTTTGTGTCATGGCAGCTCCCTTGGTGACGCTGAATGACGGTAATTCGATCCCCGCCGTCGGGCTCGGAGTCTTCCAGATCCCGCCGGCAGACACCGAACGGGCGGTGGGTGCCGCTCTGCGCGCCGGTTACCGACATATCGACACGGCCGCCGCCTACCGCAATGAGCGGGAGACCGGGCGCGCGGTTGCAGACTCCGACGTGCCGCGCGACCAACTGTACGTGGTGACCAAATTGGCGAATCCAGACCAGGGCTACGACAGCACGCTGAGGGCATTCGACGCCAGCATGGACCGGCTCGGTCTCGAGTATCTCGACCTCTACCTGATCCACTGGCCGCAGCCCGCGCTCAACAAGTTCGTCGACACCTTCAAGGCATTCGCCCACCTGCGCGACCAGGGCCGTATCCGGTCCATCGGCGTCAGCAATTTCGAGCCCGAGCACCTCACGGTTCTCATCGATGCCATTGGCATCGTTCCGGCGGTCAACCAGACCGAACTGCATCCACGTTTCACCCAAAAAGAATTGCGGGAGGTGCACGCTCAACGCGGCATCGCAACCGAGGCGTGGGCACCCCTGGGCCAGGGAGCGCTGCTGACGCGTCCGATGATCACCGCCGTCGCCGCGGAATGCGGGCGGACACCCGCCCAGGTGCTGATTCGATGGCATATCCAGCTCGGTAATATCGTGATCCCCAAGTCAGTCAACCCCTCACGGATTGCGAGCAACCTCGACGTGTTCGATTTCGAACTCAACGCCAATGAAATGGCGACGATATCCTCGCTCGATGACGGGACCCGGCTTGGTCCGAATCCACGAACTTTCAATTTCGCAGGTAGGTGAATGACGTTGACTGGCGAGTCGGGCACCGCCGTACCATCCATAGCTCTCAATGACGAAAACACCATGCCGGTGCTTGGCCTGGGCGTCGCCGATTTGTCGGACGACGAGGCCGAACGCGCGGTATCGGCGGCGCTGGAAATCGGCTGCCGGCTCGTTGACACCGCCGCGGTCTACGGCAACGAAGCCGGCGTCGGCCGCGCGATCGCGGCCTCCGGGATTCCCCGCGCGGAGCTGTTCGTCACCACCAAGCTGGCCACCGAAGACCAGGGTTTCATCAAGGCGCAGGGAGCCTGTAGCGCCAGCTTGGAGCGACTGGGCCTGGATTACGTCGACCTTTACCTGGTTCACTGGCCGGCCCCGTCGGTGGGTAAGTATGTGGACTCCTTCGGCGGCATGATCCAGTCCCGCGGAGAAGGCCATGCCCGTTCGATCGGAGTCGCCAACTTCACCGAGGATCATCTGACGACGGTCATCGACCTCTCCTTCGTCACCCCAGTGGTCAACCAGGTCGAGCTGCACCCGCTGCTCAACCAAGATGAGCTGCGCAAAGCGGATGCGCAGCACAACGTCGTCACCCAGTCCTACACACCGCTGGTTCTCGGCAAGTTGATGGACAACCCGACGGTGACCTCAGTCGCCGGCGAGTACGGCAAGACCCCGGCACAGGTGCTGCTGCGGTGGAACCTGCAGCTGGGCAATGCGGTCATCTTCCGGTCGGCCAAACCCGAGCACATCGCCGGCAACCTGGACGTCTTCGATTTCGAATTGGCCGCCGAGCACATGGATGCGATCAACGGCCTCAATGACGGCACCCGGCTGCGCCCGGACCCGAACACCTACGACGGCTCATAGCGGTTCGCGCTACCCCGCCGGACAGGTGGCTGCGGCCCGGCGTAGTACGTCCGACGAAGCCTGATCCACCGGCAACTGGTAGCCGCGCAGCACCGCGATGAACTGCACGGCGTACTGACACGCGAACGCGGTGTTGGGCGGCATCCAAAGAGCCGGCGGCGAATCGCCCTTGTCCTGGTTGGCCTGACCTTCGACGGCCAGCAGGTTGGCCGGATCATTGGCAAAACGCAGCCGCTCGGGAAACGGCCAGCCGTAGGCCCCCATGTCCCAGGCATAGGCGAGCGGGACGATGTGGTCGATCTGCACCGATTCGCCGACCTTGGCGCCGCGCTGGAAGGCGACCGTGGTGTTGGTGTACGGGTCGTGCAGAGTTCCGGTGGCCACCGCATCCGGGCAGCGCTTGATCGACACATACGTCTTGTCGACAAGATCGCGGTTGAGGATGTCGTCGCGAGTATCACACCCGTTGTGCCCGAGCGGGGCATCGTTGTCGTCGTCCCAGGCGTCGCCGTAGGCCGCCCTGCGGTAGTCGTAACGGTGAACCCGCTGCGGCAGCACGGCAATTCCCGCCAGCACATCGGTACCGGGCTGCACCGTCGGAACGTCCGCGCGGGCGGCGACTTCAGCGCGCCTGGCCGCCGATGATCCCAGCGTCTGGTAGGCGACCAGCACCGCGAGCACCGCGGCGAGCGACAACCACAGCAGCACCTTCCGGTTCATGATTTGTCCAGGTAGTCGATGCGGTCGGTGTTGGTGAATCGTGCTGCCATCACAGCCAATCCGGGGTGCGGCGACCGATCTTCGTATGCGGCCGTGCAGAAGTCCCGTGCGGCCTCGATGAACACCTGGTGGTCAGCCAACGACAAGAGCCGCAGGGTGATCGCCTTACCGGACTGGTTGCGGCCCAGCACATCTCCTTCCCGGCGTTCCTTGAGATCCAGGTCCGCGAGGACGAACCCGTCCATGGTTTCGGCGACGGCGGACAACCGGCGACCGGCCCGCGATCCCGGAGAAGTCCAGCTGGCGAACAGACACAGGCTCGGATGCTCGCCGCGGCCGATGCGGCCGCGCAGCTGATGTAACTGACTGATTCCGAACCGGTCGGCGTCCATCACCAACATGACCGTGGCATTGGGGACGTCAACGCCCACCTCAATGACGGTGGTGCACACCAACACATCAATCTCGCCGGCGCGAAAAGCGGCCATCGCGGCGTCCTTCTCGTCGGCGGACAACCGCCCGTGCATGAGCCCCAGCCGCAGGCTCGCCAGCTCACCGGAACGCAGTCGGGCGTAAAGACCCTCGGCGGTCTCCGACGGTCTGGCGTTCTGCTCCCCTTGCTGCGGGTCGTCGGTCTCGTCGATCCGGGGCGCCACCACATAAGCCTGGCGACCGGCGGCGACCTCTTCGATGATGCGCTGCCAGGCACGGCCGAGCCACGCGGGCTTGTCCTTGATGAAGATGACATTGCTGGTGATCGGCTGACGTCCACGCGGAAGTTCGCGCAGCGTCGACGTTTCCAAGTCACCATAGACCGTCAGCGCGACGGTACGCGGAATCGGCGTTGCCGTCATCACCAACAGGTGCGGCGTGATGCCGGCACGAGCCTTGGCGCGCAATTGATCTCGCTGCTCGACACCGAACCGATGTTGCTCGTCGACCACCACCATGCCCAGGTTGTGGAAGTCCACCGCATCCTGCAGCAGCGCATGGGTGCCGATGACGATTCCGGCCTGACCGCTGACGATCTCGGCACGGACCTGCTTCTTCTGCGCCGCCGTCATCGAGCCGGTGAGCAGCGCCACCCTGGTCGCATTGTCAGCCCCACCCAGCTGGCCTCCCATCGCCAATGGGCCGAGGACGTCGCAGGTCGACCGCAGATGTTGTGCGGCAAGGACTTCCGTTGGCGCCAGTAGCGCACACTGGTAACCCGCGTCGACCATCTGCAGCATCGCCAGCACCGCGACGATCGTCTTGCCCGACCCCACCTCACCTTGCAGCAGGCGGTTTATCGGGCGGGTCGCCGCCAGCCCGTCGGACAATACGGCGAGCACCTCGCGCTGTCCGGCCGTCAACTCGAAAGGCAACCGCCGCAGCAATTCAGCCGCCAGCCCGTCCGAGCGCGGCGCAGCCGGAGGACCTGACTCCGACAGCTCGCCGTGCCGGCGGGCGACCAGCGCCCACTGCAGGCCGACGGCTTCGTCGAACGTCAACCGCTCACGTGCGCGCCTGCGTTCGGCCTCGCTCTCGGCGAGATGAATGGCGCGCAGCGCCTGGTCTTCGGAGATCAGACGGAGCTTGGCGCGCAGTTCTGGGGGCAGCGGGTCGTCGACGGGGTCAAGAACCTCGAGCACCTGACGCACGCAAGCGAAGATGTCCCAGCTCTGCAGTTTGGTGCTGGCCGGATAGATCGGAAAGAAGCGGCGCTCGAACTCCGACATTGCTAATTCGCCGCTGACGGCCTGCGAGGCGTCGGCAATGCTTTTCAGCGACCTCGTGCCGCGGTTGCGTCCGTCCGGCGAGTCGAGGATGAGGAACGCGGGATGCGTGAGCTGCATGACCCCCTTGAAGAACCCGACTTCCCCGGAGAGCATCACCTTCGTGTCTTTGGTGAGGTCTTTTTTGATGTAGTTCGCGTTGAAGAACGTGGCGGTCACCTTGCTCCGTCCGGATCCGACGGTGATGCGGTGACACATCCTTTTCCGGTCCTTCTTCATCGGAAACGACTCCGTAGCGGTGATCGTGTCGACGATGGTGATGTGCTCACCGGCTTCCGGACGCTCGTCCTCGGCGCCGCGCACCGTCGCGCCCTCGGTGTAGCTGCGCGGGTAGTGGCGCAGCAGGTCATCGACGGTCCGGATGCCGAACACGTCGTCCAGGGAGTCGGCCGCCTTGGCGCCCACGATGTAGTCCAGCCGGTCACTCAGTGACACCACGGCTACTCGACCCCGATCAGCAGCGCGTCGCCGCGATGGCCGGTGCGGTAGATCACCAGCTCGGTCCCCGGATGGTGGTCGTGCACGTGCTCTCGCAGGATGTCGCCGACGGCGGTGGCGTCGGCTTCCGTCTCGATCCCGGCACCGACCAGCACCGTCACCAGGTCGCCGCCCGATGCCAGCAGCAGATCGAGGAGGCCGATCGCCGCCCCGGCCGGATCAGCCGCCACGAAGAGCACCTCGTCGCCCGCGACGCCCAGGCCATCACCCGGCTGACAGGGACCGGCCCAGGTCAGCGCGCTTTCGGTCGCGATGCGCACCGCTCCGTGCCGGGCCGCTCCGGCGGCGCGGGCCATGGTGTAGCCGTCATCGACTGCCTGCCGGCCCGCTTCGTGCACGGCCAGCGCGGCCAGCCCTTGCACCATCGACCCCGTCGGTATCGGCACCACGTCGATGCCCCACCCGATGGCGGTGGTGCAGCCGGCCACCAGCTCCTCGGCGGCCACATAGCCGTTGGGCAGCACCATCACCTGTGCGGCGCCGGTGTCGACCAGGGCACGCACCAGCCGGTGGGCACTGATATCGGTGGCTGGATCGCCCGCCTCGGGGTCCGGTTGCAGCACACAGGCACCCTCACCGGCGAACAGCTCGGCCGCACCGTCGCCGTCGACGACGGCCAATACCGCCCTCTCCCGCGTCCAGCTGCCCGCCGGCAGCCCGGTGACGCCGGAGCTCAGGGCCGAGACCACGATCCGGCTCGGCCGGCCGGCCATCAGTCCTGCTTCAACGGCGGCGCCGGCGTCGTCGGTGTGCACATGCACCGAATAGGTGCCCTGAGTCGTCGCAGGCGCCGCCGCGATGGCCACGGAATCACCCAATTCTGAAAGCTGGCACCGCAGCGCGTCCGCCGCTGCGGCATCGCACCCATCCAGCCGGTACATCACTTCGAACTGCGCGGGGCGGTCGGCGGGGGCTTCCGGCTGCGGCAAGCGCGGCGACAGCTCGTACACCGTGCGGGCGGGCGTCTGCCCGGTGATGGTCGAGCGCAGCGCGTCCAGCAGGACCAGCAGGCCCCGTCCGCCGGCATCGACCGCACCGGCGTCCGCGAGCACGTCGAGCTGCTCGGTGGTTTTCTCCAGCGCAACCACCGCCGCGTCGCCCGCAGCGGTGATCGCCGGGGCCAGCCCGTCGTTGGCGCACTCCTCGACGGCCTCGGCGGCGGCCCGCAATACCGAGACGATGGTTCCCGGGACCTCCTGGCCGCCCATCGAGGTGATGACCAGATCGACGCCGCGTTGCAGCGCGGCCGCCAGGGTCACGGCGTCCATCTCGGGCAATTCACCGCCGGAGTCGGCGGCCGCACTGGCGGTGACGTCGGCGATACCGCGCAGGATCTGGGACAGGATCACACCGGAATTGCCGCGGGCGCCATTCAGCGCACCCGCCGAGAGGGCGCCCGCGACCCGGGCTACGCATCCGGGGCCGAGGTCGGCGCCGGCTCGCGCGTTCGCCTCCGCCAGGGCAGAACGCATGGTGAACAGCATGTTGGCGCCGGTATCGGAATCGGCGACCGGGAACACGTTGAGCCGGTTGATCTCGTCGATGTGAGTGATCAGGTCGCTGACGGCGGTGTGCGCCCAGTCGCGCAGGGTCACCGCATCCAACAAACTGTTCGACGTGCCCAGTGTGACCCACCTCCTCCGCGCCAGCCCCCGGTCGGCGCCAGCGTAGCTCGGCCACGACACGTTCGGCGGCTGTCGGTCAGCCGGCCCCGCCGGCGGGGGCAAACCGGCCCATTGAGCCTAGCCAGCGGGGGCGACAGCGCCGGTCGCAGCCATCGCTGGACTGTTGAGCGTTTTGGTGGTTGCACACAACAGTCGGTATTCTGGGCTGGCCCGGGTCAGCCTGGGCCGTCCCGGCTGGTCTAGATCTATCCTGAGTGCCGGACCCCCGAAATTTTGAGGAGCTTGAAGAATGGCCGCTGTGTGCGATATCTGCGGGAAAGGCCCCGGCTTCGGCAAGTCGGTGTCGCACTCCCACCGCCGCACCAGCCGCCGGTGGGACCCCAACGTCCAGACTGTGCACGTCGTGACTCGTCCCGGCGGCAACAAGCAACGGATCAACGCCTGCACGTCCTGCATCAAGGCCGGCAAGGTCGTCCGCGGCTAGCTGTCGCCGCCCAGCGTCTTCAGTAGCCGCTGCCGGACCTCATCTGCCTGCCAGCCAGTTACCGAAGCGGATTTTTCCCCGGGCGGCGGTGTCATCGGTGACCAGGGTGCGCGATTCGACGCCGGCGCCGAAGTAGCGGGCGTGCGGGTCGGTGACCACGACACGGGTATCGCCATATTGCGTCAGCGCGGTGCCGATGAAGTTCTCGAACGGAAAGTATTCCGGCCCACCGAATTCGACGACGGCATTGGCCGCGGCGTCCAGCGCGATCCCGGCCAGTTTCGCGGCGACTTCGGTGCCGGCGATCGGCTGAATCAGTGCTTCGGGAACCCGCACGGTGTCTCCGTCGGTGCAGGAATCGGCTATGGCGCCGGCGAATTCGAAGAATTGAGTCGCCCGCAGGATCGTGTACCCGAGCCCGGAGCCGGCGATCCGGCTCTCCTGCGCAACCTTGGCCCGCATGTATCCGCTGTCCGGCATGCGGTCGGCACCGACCACCGACAGCGCCACGTGATGGGCCACCCCGGCGGTCTGTCCGGCGGCGAGGAGATTGGTGGTGGACGTGGTGAAGAAATCCATCAGCGCGGAGTCTGCGTAGGACGGCGAATCGGTGACGTCGAGAACGACTCGCGCTTCGGACAGCGCGGCGGTGAGGCCGTCGCCGGTGAGCACATCCACGCCGGTCCGACGCGAAGCCGGTAGCACCTGCGCACCGTTGGCAGTCAGAATGTCGACCACCTTGGCGCCGATCAGGCCGCTGGCGCCGACCACCACGATCTTTCCCACAGCCGTCATAACCGAAGATCCTGTCAGTCCCGGACAACAATGACCGTCTTGCCCGCGCGCCGGCCGGGGCTTGGGCCAGCTTCAAGGCCGCTTTCGAATGCTTCCCGTCCCTTGTCGAGCGGATAAGTCTGCGCGACTTCCACGCGCAGTCGGCCTTTCGCGGACAAACCGTCGACCAGCGCAGCGAGCTCGATCAGCTGGTCTCGATTGGGCTCGACGATGAAGAACGTTGCCGTGACCCCGTATTCGTCGGCTCTGCCCGCGGGCGGGGGTTCCGACAGGCAGACCAACCGCCCGCCCCGGCGGAGCACGCGAAAAGATCGGTCCAACGTCTGTCCGCCGACGGTGTCGATGACGACGTCGTAGGCGCCGCCGGTTTCGTCGAACGCTTCGGTCCGAACGTCGATCACCCGCTGCGCGCCGAAGCCGCGCAGCAGCTCGCCCGCATCGCTGCGAACCGTCGCGGTGACCTGCGCGCCCAGGATCGCGCCCAGTTGGACCGCCAGGGCACCGACTCCGCCGGCCCCACCGTGCATCAGCACGGCCTCCCCGGGTTGCACCGCGGCGTGGTCGACCAAGGCCTGCAAGGCGGTCAGCCCGGCCAGTGGCAACGCGGCGGCGACAACGTGGGAGACCGTCGACGGCTTGGTGGCCAGGTCGGCCGCGGGGACGGCGACGAAATCGGCCGCCGCGCCGTCGCGGTCGAATCTGATCAGCCCGTATACCTCATCACCGGGCGCGAAATCCTGGACGCCCGAAGCGATATCAGAAACGACGCCGGATACTTCATGCGACGGGATCACCGGAGTCCGGCTGACACCGTCGCGGGTCCACGTTTCGTTCCACGTCAACTCGTCGAACGTGATGGCCGCGGCGTGTACCGCGACCAAGACTTCGCCGGCGGCCGCGACCGGCACGGGCGCGCGCTCGACGACCAGTACCTCAGGGCCGCCCCGGCGGTGTGCCCGCAGCGCCGTCATCTCGGTCAGGGCAGCCGCCAATCGACCGGGTCGGCGCCCATGCCGGCGAGCAGCTCGTTGGCGCGGCTGAAGGGACGCGAGCCGAAAAACCCGCGAGACGCCGACAGCGGCGAGGGGTGCGGCGACTCGATCGCCACGCAATTTCCTTCGGCCAGTATGGGTTTGACCGTTGACGCGTCGCGGCCCCACAGGATCGCCACCAACGGCTGCGACCGTGCGGCCAGCGCGCGGATCGCACATTCGGTGACCGCTTCCCAACCCTTGCCGCGATGCGACGCCGGGTTGCTGGGACGAACCGTCAGCACCCTGTTCAACAGCAGCACTCCGCGCTGCGCCCAGGGCGTGAGATCGCCACACGAGGGCTGGGGATGGCCCAGGTCGGCGGTGTACTCGTCGAAGATGTTGGCCAGGCTTCGGGGCAGCGGACGCACCTCCGGGGCCACCGAGAAACTCAGGCCCACAGCATGTCCCGGTGTCGGGTAGGGGTCTTGTCCGACGATCAGGACTCGGACGTCGTCGAAGGGAAACGTGAAGGCGCGCAACACGTTCGGACCGGCAGGCAGATACCTTCGCCCTGCGGCGATCTAGGCCCGCAAGAACTGCCCCATCTGAGCGACCTGCTCGGCCACCGGCTCCAGCGCGGTCGCCCACCCCTGCTCGACAATTTCCTTCAACGGGCGCGCGGTCATCCCAGGCCCTTCACCAGCAACACCACCGTATCGGCGCCAGCGATGCGGTCCTTCGAGATGTCCTGGTATTCAGGCGATTGCGCCCAACCGTTGAATGCCGCCTCGTCCGGAAATGACATCAGCACCACCTTCTCGCGGTCCCACCGCCCCTCAATGACCCGAGGCGACTCGTCGGCGGCCAGCAGCGTTCCCGGATGACGACGAAAGACCTCCATGAACCTCGCCTGGTACCGGTCGTAGGCTGCCCGGTCGGTGAATCTCAGCTGGGCGATCGCATAGACGGTCACCGCGCCACCCTAACGCGCGAATGATTCCCAGCCCGCGTAACCACTCCACCCCGCGCCGTCAACAAGCACGCGGGCCGGCCCGTCGAGCACCCGACCGATGACGCGCCACCCGGCCGGCGCCGGACCAGCGAAACACGCCGCCAGGGCATGGTCTTCGCCGCCGGCCAGCACCCACGACCACGGGTCGGCATCGACAACGGCGGCGGCCGCGGTCAGCGCGTCGTGGTCTGCGGCCAGCGCCGCGGTGGACAGATCGATTCCCACCCCGGACGCGTCGGCGACGTGCCGCAGATCAGCCACCAAGCCGTCGGACAGGTCGATCATCGCCTGCGCGCCCGCGGCCGCGGCCGCCACTCCCCCGCCATACGGCGGCTCGGGCACCAAATGACGACGCCGCAGTTCGTCGAACCCGTCAATACCGTTGTGCCACAAAGAATATCCAGCAGCGGAGCGACCCAGCTCACCGGCGACAGCGAGCACCGAGCCGGCTTTCGCCCCGGATCGCAGCACCGGCGGGCGACCGTTCAGGTCGCCCAGCACGGTCACCGACAACACCCACTGGGGGCAGCTGACGAGATCGCCACCGACGATGCCCGCGCCGATCCGCCCCGCCTCGTCCCACATGCCGTCGACGAGCGCGTCCACGTCCGCCGCCCGAGTGTCACCCGGTGCTCCGAAGCCGACCACGAATGCCGTGGCCCGCGCGCCCATCGCCTCGATGTCGGCGGCGTTCTGGGCGATCGCCTTACGGCCGACGTCGTGCGGCGTCGACCAGTCCAGCCGGAAATGCCGATCCTGCACGAGCACGTCGGTCGATACCACGGTGCGACCGTCCCCGGCCGAGACGACCGCCGCGTCGTCGCCGGGCCCCAGTACGACCGCAGCGGGCTGCCGACGGCCGCGCACCACCCGGTCGATCACCGCGAACTCGCCGAGCTGCTGCAGCGTCGGGGATTGTTCCGACGCCCCGGACGTATCGTCGCGCACGCCACCTCCTCCGGCGTGTCCCGCCTTGTGACGACCGCAAGTCGGTTGCCCGACCTGGGGTAAGTTGGTTCCCAGCCCGCGCGAGCGGACCGCGCCAGTGTATGAGACAGGAGGTGCGCTGGCGGTGACGACCGACGCCAATACCGGTTCTGCTACCGATCTAGGGGGACCCCCGCGGGCCGCGATGATCGCCGCCGTTGCGCTGGCGATCGCGGTGATCGGCGCGATCCTGGTCATCGCGGCAAACCGCGAAGCGCCGCCACAACCGGTTGCCATTCCGGCCGTCCCGGCGCCGCAGGCCGCCGGTGCCGCATGCCGGGCG
>Ga0210393_10001092_pt1 | contig 23262 bp, 22 predicted proteins | sample IncBWC27OmetaG_FD_160068 | JGI IMG/M metagenome (GOLD analysis project Ga0210393, IMG submission 160068) | Forest soil microbial communities from Barre Woods Harvard Forest LTER site, Petersham, Massachusetts, United States - Inc-BW-C-27-O ... | reverse complement strand
GCTGCCAAAACCCGTATTCGTCGCGAACCTCGATCCACCCACCAATGCCTTGCGTCTTCCCGCTCCCCAACACAAAGTAGTAAGAACGGACGAAGCTCCCGCACCCAAGGTCAACATCGCGCCCCAGAGATTAGAGCCGCTCCCTCTCAATGCCGCACCGGTGATTCCGAAGGTGGTGGCGACGAATGTATTCTCCACCGGCAGTTCAGCCGCACCGACGATCGCCCGCGCGCCCTCGCAAGTTCAAACCGGGGGCTTCGGCGATCCCAATGGACTTCCCGCAAAGGCCAATCAAGGGAAAGCCGTGAACATCGCTGCGCTTGGCTCCTTCGATCTCCCGTCGGGCGGAGGCTCCGGCAACGGAACTGGCGGCACCAAAGGAGCACGCGGCGTGGTCGCAAGCACCGGCTTCGGCAATGGCACGGCCGTTCCCGATACCCGTCCTCGCCCTGCGCAAAACACCGTTCAGCAAAGCGGATTTGGAGACGCCGATGTTCCCGCTCCACCGTCGGTGCGTTCTCATCCTGCGGAAGCCTCGGCCGCTCCCGGAGTGCCCGCGGAAATCCTTTCCAAACCCACTCCGGTCTATACTCAAGAGGCGCGTTCTCTCAAAATTGAAGGCGAGGTTCTTCTCGAGGTTGTGCTCCAGGCCTCCGGCAACCTGCGCGTCCTGCGCGTCGTCCACGGTTTGGGTCATGGCCTTGACGACAACGCGGTAAAAGCAGCCGAACAGATTCGCTTCAAGCCGGCAACCAGGAACGGCCAACCAGCCGATTCCACCGTCGTGTTGCACATTATTTTTCAGTTGGCGTAACTTACTCTCCGAAGGTTTTTATGCGTATTTTCCACCCAGCTCTGTTTCCTTTTTTGCTTGTGTTGCTGGCGCTTTCCCCAGCGCTTGCGCAGGATTCCGCTTCTTCCCCACCCCAAGTCACTACCAACAGCGGCGCTGAGCAGAATGGTGCTCCCCTCACCCCACCTCCCGCGTCCTTCAATGACGTCATGGATCGCGTCATCCAACGGGAACATCTATTCCTCGCCCAGATGCGCCACCTGCGCCCCATGGTTGAAACCTATTTGCAGGATCTCAAGTCCGACAGCACCGGAAACCCCGCGCCTTACAAAGACCAGTACTTTCTGGGACGCCTCGACATGAGCGATGGTCCCGAGGACACCTCGTTCGTGGGCCAGCCCGGCTTTGGCCGACGCATGGCCAACCGCCTGACCGGCCTCTATGCCATGCATTTCCTGCCTCTGGGCTTCGCACAGATGGTTGTCCTCGACACCGATTTTCAGAAGAAGTATTACGATTTCACCTTTGTGCGCCGCGAGTTTCTCGGAGAAGTCCGCTGCCTGGTCATCGATGTTCAGCCCAAGGAAAACGCGCCGCCGGGACGCTTTCAGGGCCGCGTCTGGGTTGAGGATCAGGACTACAATGTGGTTCGCTTCAACGGCACTTATTATCCTCACCCCAAGACCAGCTTCTATCTGCACTTCGACAGTTGGCGCCTGAACATGCGCTCCGGCGCATGGCTGCCCGCTTATATTTACAGCGAAGAATCGGACATGAAGACTTCCCTCGGCCACGCGCTGCACTTCCGCGCCCAAACTCGCCTTTGGGGATATGACTTGAAAGCTCTCAACAAAAATGCGGAGTTCACCCAAATCCTCGTCGATTCTCCGCAATCGGTGAAAGACCAGAGCGACGCTGCTGCCGACGCCACTCCCGTCGTCGCCGAACGAATGTGGGAGCGCCAAGCCGAAGATAATGCCATCGAGCGCCTTCAGAAGATCGGATTGCTTGCCCCGCCGGGCGAAGTCGATAAAATCCTGCTGACCGTGGTCAACAATTTACTGGTCACCAATAACATCGACCTACAATCTGACGTTCGCTGCCGCGTTCTGCTTACTTCTCCTCTGGAATCTTTCACCGTCGGTCACACTATCGTAGTCAGTCGCGGTCTGCTGGACGTTCTCCCCGACGAAGCCTCGCTGGCCATGGTCCTTTCCCACGAACTCAGTCATATCGTCCTGGGACACAAGTTCGATACCAAGCTGGCTTTCAATGACCGCATGTTTTTCCCCGATCAAGATTCGTTTCAGCGAATGGATTTCAAACGTCACTCCGGAGACGAAGACGCGGCCGACGCCAAGGCGCTGGAATTACTGAAGAATTCCCCCTATAAGGACAAGCTGGGAAGTGCAGGACTGTTCCTGAAAGCGTTACAGCAGAGCGCCCCTCAACTTCCGAATCTGATTCGCCCGCACTTGGGGGACAGTTTGGCGAGCAACAAGAGCATCCGCATGTCGGTACTGTTGGCCTCTGCGCCGCAACTCGAACCGCAACGCACCGATCAGATCGCCGCGCTTCCTCTCGGCGGACGCATCAAGCTTGATCCCTGGACCGATCAGGTGGAAATGGCCAAAGCCAAGCCCGTTGCTCTCGCGTCAGCGAAAGAGAAGATGCCGTTCGAGATCACGCCATTCTTCCCCTACCTCACCAGGTTTTCCGCTCTTGCCCGCGATAGAATCGCCGCCACGGCGCCAGCTCCTAACTAGTAACTCAAACGTCCGGGGCGACTTTCCTCGCGAAGGCGCGGGAGGCAGGCCAGGGCATTTCCTCGAACGGGCGCGAAAACCCAGCGTGACGCCGGAGCCACAAGATCCTTAGTTTCCGGCCCTTCAGCAGTCTCAACAGTTTGAGGAAAAAATCGAGACGCGCCTGGCGGCGCGTTGCGAGCGTAACAATATCCCTATCCCTCGCCGACTTAGTTCTTAGTTCTTACTGGATGGCGCTGCCCACGTTGGAGAACACATTGTTGGCGTTCGAACCGATCAACCGGATCGTGCCCACGACAATCACCAGAATTACCGCCAGCATTACTGCGTACTCGGCGATGTCCTGCCCCTGCTCACCGTTCCAAAGATCTTGCCACACGTTATGTAGAATTCTAGCCACGGGCTCCGTCTCCTTTTGACTCAGTCTTACTTACGGTTTGGGAATTAATCAATTCACAACAACTACACTTCTTGACCGGATCAGTTGTTGTCCCGAGGCTGGTCTTGAACCAATGATAGGCGCGGGGACGGATACCCGCCAATGGCCCGTAAGTGCTATCGCGCACGTTAAACAGCGGCCTCTAAGTCCTTGCCAGACAAGGCTTTCGCGCAAGTCGTTTCTAATAATCTCCTAAACGATGCTCTTCAGCGGGAGCGACTGGTTCACCGCGAACAGCGCCAACTCCAGCCGGGTCGATACTCCCAGCTTGTCGAAAATGTTGCTGAGGTGGTGTTTGACCGTGTCTTCGCTGATCTTGAAATACTCCGCAACTTCTTTATTCGAATATCCGGCCACCACCGCGGCCACAATCTCCAACTCGCGCGGCGTCAACCCAAATTTCCTCTGACGCGCTTCATCGCTCGATGACTGCACCAGCGTCCGCAGGTACTGCACCAGATTGGACACGCTCTCGCGTCCCACCCAGTATTCACCCGACATCACCACCTGAATCGCTTTCAAGAGCAGTTGAGTCGCGGAATCCTTCAGCACTACTCCGCGCGCTCCTAACTGGAGAGCTTCCACAATCTGGCTCTTCTCCGCCGCGGCCGTCAGCAGAATCACCCGCACCGGTGTTGACGTGCTCCCGGAGCTCAAGTCCCGCAGAGCTTCCAGCCCGGGATGCTTGGGCATCGACAGATCAAGCAGCAGAATGTCAGGCTTCAACTGCCGCGCCATTTTCACAGCCTCGGCTCCGTCCGAAGCTTCTCCTAAGACCGTCAGGTTCGGCTCCGCTTCGAGCAGCCGCCGCAATCCATCCCGGAAAATCGGATGGTCGTCGGCGATCACGATACGAATAGGTTGTGACTTTTTAAAATTCATCGGAACTTTCTCCCGCCTTCGGAACCTTAATCTCCAGCCGCGTCCCCGCACCGGGACTTGATTCTACCGTGAGTGTACCCGCAATTAAGCGAACCCGCTCCTTGATGATCATGGGGCCTTTACCCATCCGCTCCAGTTCGTCCTGCGTCACGCGGCCGGAGAAGGGGAAACCTTTCCCGTCATCCTCCATCGTCAAGCTCCACTGGCTCGGACTCGAGCCCAACCGCACCAGCGCATGACGCGCCCGGCTGTGCTTGCGCACATTGACCAGCCCCTCCTGCACGATCCGCAGCAACTCCCGGCAGACCTTGTCCGGCATCTCCAATTTTTCTATATCGGTGACAAAGCGCGCCGAAATTCCCGTCTCCCTTTCGAACCTCTCGACCGCGTCGGTCACCACGCTCAAGAATTTTCGCGAGTCCACATCAATCGACTTCATCTGCTGCATCAGTTCCCGCAGCTTCAGAACTTCTTCGCGCAACAAGCCCTGTATCCGCCCCAATTCCCCTCTCACCACCTGCGGCGTGGTCTCCGCCTGCCGCTTCAGAACATCAACCTGCATCTCCACCGCGATCAGCGATTGCACCGCTCCATCGTGAAGCTCTCTGGCGAAGCGCGCCCGTTCTGCCGCTCCTGCCCGTCGCCTCAACCGGTGCAGCAGATAAACGTTGTACACCGCCGGCCCCACCTGGGCCACCAGGTCGAGCAGGAAACGCAACTCTTCATGGGTTTCGCCCCGCCAGGATGGTTCAAATACGAAAACTCGTCCGCGCCATTCGCTTCCGAAGACGAACGCAACCGAGATCACCGAGCGGAAAGGGTTCCGTTGTTTCAACTCGGCCAGCGGTTCGGTGTTCGGCGAAGGCACCTGATTGCCCTCTTGATTAAGTGCCACCACCGACCAGCGATCCTGCTCATGCGCCGCATAGCAAACGTCGCCGGGAAAATCCTCCAGATAGATTTTCGACTCGCGCGGGCGCGAATCCAGCCACTTGAAATCCGAACGCTCGCCCTCGACGTTGCGCACCTCACCCAAAAATCTTCTTTGACTTTGAATTTCCTGCGCCGCCACTACCATCCGCGCTGCGCCATACATGCTGACCACTTCCCGGCTGATCTGCTGCAATGTTCCCGTCAGCCCGGATTCCACTCGCACCTTTGAAAGCATGCGAGTCACTCCCGCCTTCTCCGCCCGCAGATGCTTCTGCTGCTCAGCCAGGTAGCCCAACAGCAATCCCATCACCAGCAAATACACCGAGAGCATGAACAGCCGGTTCGGTTCGAACTCCGTCACATTGATCTGAAGTCCGGAAAAAATGTGCCAGGGCAGAACTCCCCCCCGCGTGGACCACAGGTGCAGCAGCAGGAAGCTTTCCGCCCACAACAAAACCACCTCTGCCGCGGCAGTACTCAGCGTCTCCCACAGCCCCCATCGGTAAGCTGCCGCGGTCAGCACGAAAACAAAAAATAAAAAGAATGGGCTCCTCGGCCCTTCGGCAAATACTGAAATGAACGCCGGCCACACAACGTCAGCTGCATGCACCAGAATTCGAAAGGATGCAGTCGACGCTTTTCGTCGCCGCAGCAGCATCAGCACCAAGATGCTGTTGCCCATGTAGAACCCCAGCAGGCCATAAGCCGCCGGAGAATTACCCAGCTGCGTGGGATCCATCCGAATGGCAACTAAAGCGGAAACTGCCAGGAATACTCGCGCCGTCGCCAGCCAGCGCTCCGTCCGCCGAACCTCGCTCGGGTCGGCGGGAGCCTGTGGTCGACCAAAAAAACGGTTGTTAGCGTCCTTGCGCAATCGAATCTCTTACCGAGGTCAGTCCGCACTTATACGGCGGTTACAGGGATTGTCTCGCATATTATTGATAAGACGGGCTCTGGATCAAGTAAAACTTTGAGCCGGGAATAGTCCTTGGGAATTACTCAGGTAATGCCTTAGAATTCGCATCATCACACTCTGACTTAGTGGATTACTTCAGTAACCCAAGTTTCCTCTAATCCCAGTCTAAAATGCCAGTGAGGACTGTCTGGTTGCGCGCATACTCCAAACTCTGGACCGCGGTCGTTGCCGCTTGTCTGGCGGCTCTGATCCTTGCTGCGCTTATACTTCACCGCTCTTTTGCACTCACCGCTTTCAGCGATTGGATTCAATGTATCCTACTCTTATCCGGAGCGCTGGCTCTCATCCCCAACGCTCTACGTTCCCACGGCCGCCTGCGCCTGTTCTGGGCGCTTCTCGCCACAGGCACAGTTTTCTGGTTCGCTTACCAGGTGATGTGGACCTACTTTGAAGTCTGGCTGCACACCGACGTCCCCGACTTGTTCGCCGGTGACATCGTCCTCTTTCTCCACATTGCTCCCATGATGGCAGCAATCGCCCTTCGGCCACACGCTCCGCCAGAAGAATACTCCGCCCGTCTGCGCCGGCTCGATTTCGCTCTCATGATGGTTTGGTGGATGTATCTCTACATCTTCTCCGTAATGGCCTGGCAGTATGTTGTCCCTAATATCGAGGCCTATAACGACAATCTGAATCTACTCTATCTGATCGAGAAACTTGCCTTCCTGAGCGCTCTGTTCGTGGCCTGGACGAAGAGCCGTGGCGGCTGGAAATTCCTCTACGCCAATTTGTTCGGCGCCAGCCTGACCTACGCCGCCAGTTCCTATTTTGCTAATTGGGCTCTGGGCCACCAGGCCTATTACAGCGGAAGCCTTTACGATATCCCGCTAGCCGTGTCCATGGCCTGGATCACCGTGATCGGCTTGTGGACCCACGACGACGAACCTCAGCTCAGCACGCGAACGAGTTCCACATCTCACGGCGTCTGGCTGGCTCGAGTGGGTATGATTACCGTCTTTTCCCTGCCTTTGTTCGCTGGGTGGGCGTTGCTGGACTCGGCCATTCCGCCGCGCGTGCGCGCCTTCCGCCTGATCCTGACTCTCGGAGCGGCGCTTTTCATGGGCATCGTAGTTTTCGTCCGCCACCGTCTGCTCGATCGCGAACTGCTCCGCCTGCTAAACCAGTCGCAAGAGTCCTTCATCAATCTGAAGCACTTGCAAACCCAAATCACCGAATCCGAAAAGCTGGCCTCCATCGGCCAACTCGTCGGCGGCGCCGCCCATGAACTCAACAATCCCATCGCCGCCATGATGGGGTATTCCGACCTGCTCTCGAACACGCCGCTCAACCCCAACCAGCATGACTTGGCCGCGAAAATCGGACAGAATATTCGCCATACCAAATCCCTGGTGGCCAGCCTGCTCAGCTTTGCCAAACAAGGCCCCGCCGCCATGGCTCCCGTAGATCTGAATACTCTGCTTCGCACCGCCCTAAAACTTTCGCAACCTCAGTGGAAAACTCTCAACATCGAAATAACTATTGCGCTTCAACCGGACCTGCCACGCGTTCTGGGAGACTCGAACCAGCTTCTTCAGGTTTGCGTGCAAATCCTCAACAGCGCGATCAATGGCGCAGACCAGCAAAACAGCCGTACCCTGACGGTTGCCGCGGAACATAAAGATGGATTCGCCCTGATCCATATCGTGAATCCCGGCGCGCCCGAAACCACGGCCGCAAACCGGACTTCAACCGTCGATGATGACGCTTTCAATCCGGCCTCCGCCCAACCTCTTTCCGGACTGGGCCTCAGCGCCTGTCAGGGAATTTTGCAGCAGCATCAAGGAAAGATTTCCTGGCAGCGGGACTCGAACGCCGCGACCAGTATCCGCATCGAGCTCCCCGTCATTTCTCCGGCGTCGCAGAAATCATCGGCAGCCCCCGTCCCGGTAAAGTGGCAACCTCAACCGTTCGCTTAAGCTGCCCGCACGCCGCATAGATATCGCGCCCTCGCGGCCGCCGCACAAATGCCGGAACGCCCGCGTCCCGCAGAATTTTCTGAAATGCCGCCACGCGCTCTTCGCTCGGAGTCGCGAAGTCGATTCCCGGCCCCGGATTCAGCGCGATCAAATTCACCTTGCAGCGCAGGCCACGCAGCAGCTCGGCAACTTCCTTCGCATTCTCCGCCTCGTCGTTCACTCCCCCAAGCAGCACGTACTCAAACGTGATCCATTCCCGCGGGCGCAGCGGAAAATCTCGCGCCGCCCCGATCAGCATTTCCAGATTCCACTTCTTGTTCAGCGGCATCAACCGCGTGCGCAGCGCATCGTTCGATGCATTCAAAGAAATCGCCAGCTTCGGCCGGATCGCTTCTCCACCAAAATCCCGGATGCGCGGTACGATCCCCGCTGTCGACACCGTCATGCGCCGCTCCGCAATCCCCACGCACTCCACCAGCAACCGTCCCGCTTTAATGAAATTGTCGTAATTCAGAAACGGCTCGCCCATCCCCATGAAGACCAGGTTGATGCGATCCTCCGGCGGCGATACTTTCTGATCCTTCAGCACCGCACAAACCTGCCCCACAATCTCACCCGCAGTCAGATTTCTCTTCACCCCCAGCAGCGCCGTCAAACAAAACTGGCAATCGACAGCACACCCGACCTGGCTGGAAATGCAAATGGTGGATCGGCCGAACGCACGCGGCGTAACTGCTTCCGCCGCCTCCCCAGCCTCTGACCCATCCCCGGCTTCCCCGCCATCCCCTTCCGGCATCCAGACGGCCTCAACTGTCTCGCCATCCCCCAACCCAATCAAATACCGCACCGTCCCATCGCTGGACACAAACTTCTTCTCAATCCGCGCCGCCCCAACCGCGACCCCACTCCGCTGCAACTTTTCTCGAAACTCCAACGGCAGTGTGGAAATCTCCTCCAAGGATTCCACCCGCTGCCGGTACACCGCGTCCATGATTTGCTTTGCCCGATAGCTAGGCTCACCCGCCTCGCTCACCAGCGCAGCAAACTCCTCACGGTTCATACCCAGCAGCGATGATGTTATAGGTCCGGCCATCCCGAAGAAATCCACTTCCCGCGCCCACGCAAGGACTGCAACCCACTGATTCTAAATCACTAACCGTCTTATTCTCGCACACCCATCTCATCCCCGCCAAATGTGTAAGAATAGTAAAGTACCTTCCGGGGAAGTTCCACTCGTACTGCTATGGTAAAAGAAGTTCGCAACATCCGCCGCCAGGTTCTACCTCACGGCCTCACTGTGATCACCGAGCAGATGGAGCACATCCGCTCCGCTTCCATCGGCATTTGGCTCGAAACTGGTTCGCGCGACGAAACTCCGCAGTCGAACGGCATCTCCCACTTCATCGAGCATATGGTGTTCAAAGGGACCAAGCACCGCACCGCCGAGGAGATCGCCCGCCAGGTCGATTCCATCGGCGGCAACATGGACGCCTTTACCTCCAAAGAATGCATCTGCTTCAACGTCAAGGTGCTCGACGAAAACGTTCCGGTTGCGCTCGAAATTCTCACCGATCTCGTCCTGCATCCCACGTTCACTGCTGAAGACATCGCGCGCGAACGCGGCGTCATCCTCGAAGAGATTAAAATGGACGAGGACAATCCCGACTACCTGGTCCACGAAATCTTCACCCAGAATTTCTGGAAGGATCATCCGCTCGGCAAGCCGATTCTAGGCACGAAAGAAACCGTAAAGAAATTCGAGCGCGAGTCCGTGCTTGAGACCTACACCCACCGCTTCGCCCCCGGCAACATTATCGTAGCGGCCGCCGGACATCTGAATCACGACGAGTTCGTCGATCTAGTGGTGAAACACTTCGAGCATCTGAAGCCCGCGAAAAACGGATTCCACTCGGCCGAACCAAAAATCGTTCCTCGTATCGTGCTGCGCAATAAGAAAGCTCTCGAACAAGTGCAGCTCTGCATCGGCGTCCCTGCCTATCCCATCGCCCACGAAAAGCGCCACGCCGGTTATATTCTCAACACGCTGCTCGGCGGAGGCATGAGTTCGCGCCTCTTCCAGAACATTCGCGAGCGCCAGGGCCTCGCCTACTCCATCTATAGCGACCTCAATCCCTACCGCGATACTGGATGCATGGCCGTTTACGCCGGTACTTCGCTGGCCTCGGCGGCAAAAGTGGTGAAGTCAGTAGTGAACGAATTTCGCGATCTGAAAAATAAGCCGGTCCCCGAAGAAGAATTGCGCCGCTCCAAAGATCAGCTCAAAGGCAGCTTGATGCTCTCCCTCGAATCGAGCACTGCCCGCATGTCAAACCTGGCCCGCCAGGAAATGTACTTCGACCACTTCCAGGATCTCGACGAACTCATCGAGAAGATCGAAGCCGTCACCGCCGAGGATCTGCAAACCCTCGCTCAGGAATTTTTCAAAACCGAATCGATTGCCGTAACCGCCCTGGGTAATTTAAGTGGTCTAAAGATTTCCCGCGACCAACTCACCTGCTGAGAATGTTTTGCTCTACCCTGTGTCCCGCTGTGTCCCCTGTGGTAAAGGATTTTGACGTCGCCCTTGTAACTTCTGCCCCCCGCGGCACATCCCATCCAAGCCCGCAGGTAAAACCTGCCGGACACAATTCGATATTTCCTCCAGGAGAAAAACATGAAAAGGATTTTCGGCAGTTTCGCGCTCGCGTGTATTTTGACAGCATCCATGTCCGCCTTCGCCCAGGATTCCATGAAACAAGATCCCGCAAAGCAAGACAACGCTCAGCAAGACACCATGAAAAAAGACGATTCGATGAAAAACGATTCCATGAGCAAGGACAATACCAAGAAAACCAAGAAGACCAAAGCGGCTAAGAAAGACACAATGAAGAAGGACGACAGCATGAAGAAAGACGACTCGATGAAAAACGATCAGATGAAGCCGAACTAGTCGACTCCACTTCGCTTTATCATCCCTCGCAAAGCGAGGGACCTTGGTTTTAGCCAGCAGGACCACCGCTGCAGGACAAACACCAGGATCCCTCGCTTTCGCATATAGCCAGCGCCCTTGAGTCCTCAAGGGGGTTAACCTAAGATCGGTGACAAAGATTTAACCGCAAGGAGGCGCCAGATGCAGACAGGTTGGAACCTCTGCTCGATCCTTCCATCACCCACCCTGCTTGCGTATCCTCTGTGCGCGAATGACCCCAGACCGTCAACGAATGCAACCGCATACCTCTATGCCACCACGACCTGCACCGGAGGCAATGACGGGCCGGGTGTCAGACTTTTCTTGAAGCAATTCAGTCAACGCCAAGGAAGAACCTCCTACCCGTACCTGAGAATCGACATCCGAGAGCAGCCGATTCTCCCCAAGAAAAATATCGCCATAGGTGGCGATAACTCGGCCATTCGCTGCCTAAGTGCAAGGCAGTCCTGCGATCAGGTAATCTCCGGCAATATCCTGTTCGACCATTTCGAAGAAATCTCAGGCGGCGAGATTAAGACCGATGGCTACTACGAATTGAAATTCAGAACTGGGAGGACTGAGAGCGGTCTGTTTAAGCTAGATGGTATATCGCCTTGCAGCTAGCACTTTGCTCTAGGCGGATGTCCTAATGCGATGCCGCACTAACCACTTCCTCCCGCTCTTCTTCCGCCTCCGCACTGGCATCATCCACACTCGGCGGACCAGTCACCGAAGTCTTCAAATACTGCCGCAAGCAGCGCGTGCAAGGCACATACCCATCGCGCATAGCCTCCTTCGCAGTAATCGTCCGCTCCGAAGCTTTGTCATGAATGAAAGGACATCCTGCCACGTGAAAGACCTTCGATCCGTCCGAAACCACTACCACCAGATCGGGCGGAATGTGATTCCCCGGCTCCGCGTGGTACGACTTGACGAATCGCCCATGACTAAGCGAGTTCGTCAACAGCACACCTCCAACGATCAAAGCCAAAGCCGCGACCGGCACCAGCCACGCCGACCAGCTCGACCACCGCGATCCGCTCCCCGCAGCACTCTTCGCCAGACGCTTTTCTAATCTCCCGCCAAAACCCGCAGGCACTTCCAGCATGCGCTCATCGCCATATAACTTGACCACATTTCTCGTCCCCGCCAGCACCGACGAGCAGCGCTTGCACGTCCGGAAATGATCGTCCATCGACAAGCGCAGCGCCCCGTCCACATCCCCATCAACGTAGTTCGAAATCTCGCGCCAAACTTGTTCGCAGTTCAACATTTTCTGGTCTACCATGGCTTGTTCCCCTTCTCGAATGGCAGCCGGCTGAACCAGCCCTGCTCCCATCCGGCGGCCAGCAGATCGCGCAACATCAGCCGCGCCCGCAACAACCGCGTCTTCACCGAAGCCACCGTGATCCCTAGCGCTTCGGCTGTCTCCTGAATGTTCAAGTGCTCCATATCGCGCAGCACAAAAACTTCGCGATATTTTCGATCAAGCGTCCCCAACGCTTCCGCCAGCCGCTGCCGCACTTCCTTGCGCTCCAGTGCTTCCGAAGGAATCTCGCGCCAGTCAGCGAAATCCCGGGGCGCATATTCGCTCTCTTCATCACGCCGATCTTCAATCCCTTCCATGGGCACAGCTCGCTCCCTTCGCCGGCGCATCAGGGCTTCATTCACCGTGATCTGAATGAGCCAAGTGCTGAAGCGAGCCTCCGCCCGGAATTGCCGGATATTCGCAAATGCCTTCAGCATCGCCTCCTGCGCCGCGTCCTCGGCATCGTGCTCGTTGCGCAGAATCGCCAGCGCCGCCGCGTACACGCGCCGCTCATAAGGCCGCACCAACTCATAGAACAATTCATGCTGCCCGCGCTGCACACTCGAAATAAGATCCTGCTCGCGCACGCCGCCCGCCTGCACCGAGTTGTTCATCGCGACGATCGGTTCGGACATCTTCTTTGCAATCCTCGAGCCCCTCACGCGCACGGTCCCATCAACGGCTAAAGCCGGTTCCGCTCTAGCGCGCTCGACGGTATGGCTGAAGCTATACCCTGAAACGGCGCCGCAGCCCCTCAGTACTCCGGATCCTTTTTCCACCCCGTTAGCATGGAAACAAAATTATTCCACCCGTGCAGAATCACCATCACCAGATGTCCCAGCACAAAAAACAAAATCGCCCACATCACCGCAAAGTGCCAGATGCGAGCGTAGTGAAATCCTCCCATCATCCACGCCAGCCAGGAGAATTGAATCGGCTTCCATACCACGAGGCCGGTGAGCACCGACAAAGCTCCAAGCACAATCACCGTGGTGTAAGCGTGCTTCTGCAACGGGTTGTAGGCTTCGCGCACCGGAGGCTTTTCTCCGAAGAAGAAATAATGCTTCACCATCGGCCATACGCCAGGAATGTCGCGCCGTGTAAACAATACCTGCCGATAGTTCCCGCTAAGCAACTGATATCCGAGATACACAACGCCGGTCGCCATGTAGATCCACATGAACGTGAGGTGCCATTGCAGCCCGCCGCCCAGCCATCCGCCAATCGCAAACGCCTTCGGCCAATGCAACAAATCTTTCTGCGGAATCTTGGCCCCAAAACTGGGGAAAGCTCGAAAAATCTGCAGCCCGCTGCCCACCATCACAAACAGCGCAACCGTATTGATCCAGTGGCACAACCGCACCATGAACGGATGTTCGTAGGCCGCTCGTCCCACAACCACAGGCTCGTCGTCTTTTCCTTGCGCCTGAATGATTTCGATAACGCTACCGCTCATGCACAACCTCCATGAAGTTAGCCGGATGCCGGCGCTACATCCCGTAAAACCACGAATAGCCCTGATCTTCCCAGTACCCAACTTTGTCGAGCACATGCGTGACTTTCAACTCCGTCAAATACTTCGCCTGCTTGTAGCCAATCTTCGTAGGAATCTGCAACCGCAGTGGCGCCCCATGCGCCCGCGTCAGCGGCTGTTCATACATCTCATAACAAAGCAAAGTCTGCGGATGCAACGCCGTCGCCATATCCAATGACTCGTAATAATCATCCGCGCAATTCACCGTAATAAACCGCGCCGCCGGATCGGCCCCCACCATCTGCAGAAAATCAGAGAGCCGCGCGCCTCCGAAGCGTCCAATCACATCCCAGCCTTCCACGCACACGTGGCGCGTATTCTGCCGCACCCGGGGCAGCGATTGAAAGGCCGATAACTTATATTCCCCAGGCCTCTTCACCGCGCCGCTCACCGTGAGCGTCCAATTCTCGAGATCCACTCCGGGATCGTCCACGTCATAGCCATTGATAGGAAATTTCAGTGGTGGCGTCAGTTCGGCATCGTCAAATGTCGTCGCCAGATGGCCAGGCCGAAACAGACGTGCCGATGCCCAATCGCTGAAGGCCAATCCCTTCTTTAGCAGACCCTCCTGCCATTTCGGAATGGCAAAGGCCCCCAATGCCAGCACTGGCGTCAGCTTGAGCAATTCGCGCCGGCCAAGCTGGCGGAATTTTTTCTCATCCATTTTGCGATCGTTCGTCTTCATGAATTGTGCCTGGGAAGTTGTTTACCGGTCCGCATCTATGGGATTCACGAGCCTCTCTGAAAGTTTCGCGCCCCGGACCATTCCGAGAATCATAACCCGCACAGGTCCTTCCGACTGCACCTTTTGCTGGTCTTTGGAGTGCTTTCAGGGCATACTAACGGGAGAGTGAGTCGTCCGGAGCGGCTTTTGCCACAGCGGTTCGAAGCGACAGCCCCGGATGCGGGCGCCCCAGTTTCTAAATGTCTGACCTGAAGACCATCGTTCCCAACCGCGAGCGCACCCTAGTGGCGCAGCCACGCAGCGGTGCAAGTCAATCAAGCCAGGCCCGCCGCCAGCGCGAGTTGATGGTGGGATCCCTCTGTTTGCTGCTTCTTGCGCTCGGTATTGTGCTCTGGCATGATCGCGATTTCTGGTTCCCGGATTCACCCGACGAGGCGGATACCGCCCAGCCGGTCGAGAGCTCGCCAGCCGCTAGAGTCCCTCCCGCGCGGGAACTCGCCCCCGCCGCCAAGCTGGCGCCGACTGTGAAACCAGCTACGAAAACCGGAAACAAAGCGCTGCATGCCAGGTTGAAAACGGAGGCTGCGAATACATCACCGGCTCCAGCCCCGCCCCCATTCATCGCAGCCACCAATCGCACCGTTCTGCCTCCGCTCGAGGTCGAGGTGGTTGCCGGAGATTCGCATCGCGTGATCCGCCCCGGCAACTCTTCGGTTCGCGTTGACTTGCAGGCGGGTTCATCGCCGCAGCTCGCTTCGGAAGCGGCAACCACTGGCGATACCGCTACCGCCGCCAATGTAGCGAGCAATGCCGCCGAGCGCGTTCAGATGTCCGCTGACGCCTCCGCCATCGTCACCAGCCCGGTAAAGCCTGACTATCCCGTGCTGGCGCGCCAGATGAAGGTGCAGGGCTCGGTAATTCTCCAGGCCCTCATCGGCAGGGACGGAATCATCCAGAATCTGCGCGTAGTGAGCGGCCCGCACATCCTGGCTTCCGCCGCTCAGGACGCGGTCCGCCAGTGGCACTTCAAGCCCCACCTTGAGGGCGCCGAAGCCGTGGAAACTCAAGCCAAGATCACAGTCAACTTCACCATTTCAACCAACTGAACAAAGTTGGCGTCAGCTCTAACCTAAACACAGACCTAACACCGAAACCCGCTTTCGCCCCAAAATAACGAACGCCCCGATCTCTTGCGAGACCAGGGCGCCCGGGCAGCCCTCCCCCAGAACTGCTCGCCTAAGAAATTAAATCGTGAACAAGAATCTGCATATGGCACTCTCGTGCTACCACCTTACCCCCAAAGTGCTACTGGCCGGCGAAACAGCGAAGGCGCCCGCTCGCCGGACCGAGGTCCCAGGCCTTGCCAGTCCTAGCTCCTTAAGTCCGAAAGCTTCGCCGCCGATGGACACAATAGCCTCAGCGCTCTTCCTGACCCAATGCCTACTTTTCAAGATCCCGAGATTTACCGCGACATCCTCGATTGCCTGCAGATCGGCGTGAGCGTGCTCGATCTGCACAAGAAAATCGTCTTCTGGAGCGACGGCGCGGAGCAAATAACGGGCTATGCCCGCATCGATGTCCTCGGGCACTCCTGCGCCGAAAATATTCTCCTGCACTGCAACCACAATAGTTGCGAAACCTGCGCCGGAAAATGCCCCATGGCAACCGCCCTGCACGATGCCACGCCGGTAGAGTCCACCAGCACGATTCACCACCGGTCTGGTCACTGGACTTCCGTCCACACCTGGGCAATTCCACTCCGCGATAAGCACGGTTCGATCATGGGCATCATCCAGACTTTTGAAAACGAGTTTGCCGTGCAAACTCCCACCCCCAACGATCGCAGCATGAAAGAACATGGCTGTCTGGACTACACCACTGAATTGCCCAATCACACCATGATGCAGTCGCACTTGCGCGAAACCCTGGGAACGTTCGCCGAGCTTCAAATCCCCTTTGGCGTGGTTTGTCTTGAAGTCCAGGCACTCAGCCAATTCCGCGCCCGCTACGGGCAGGAGGCCGCTTCCTCGATTCTCCGTGTTCTGGCTCGCACTTTGCGAAATACGCTTTGGCCGACTGACTTCGTGGGCCGCTGGAGCGAAGATCGATTTCTCGTGATCCTCAGTGGCTGTGACGGTACAGCACTGCACGCCGTCGGCGAGCGCATGTTGAAGATGGCCCGCCGCGCCAATATCGAATGGTGGGGAGAGGAATTGTCCGTGGCAGTTCTAATCGGAAGCGCGGCCGCTTCGATCGGCGATAGCCCCGAATCGCTGCTGCAGCGGGCACAGGACGCGCTCAAAGAGGACAAGGCCTGCAGCCACGTTGTGGCCGTGCCGGGCGCGAATCCATCGTCCGCAGGTTAAGAAAAACCGAACTGCGAGCTGAAAGAAGCGTGTTGCAAGAAAAAAATAACACTAAGCAGCGCAACTCTAAACAGGTTTAGGCAACTTTTAAAAATGTTCGCCATCGTCGGCATTATCGTCGTTTTCGGATGCGTCGTCGCCGGATACCTGATGGAGCACGGCAACCTCCGCGTGCTCATCCAACCGGCCGAACTCGTCACCATCGGCGGGGCCGCCATTGGCACCGTCCTGATCGCCAATCCACTTCACATTCTGAAACAGATTGCCGGAGGCATCGGCGGCGTCTTCGGCGGTTCCAAGTTTACCAGGCAGGCTTACGTTGATTCCCTGAAGATGATGTATGAACTGCTCAACAAAGCCCGCAAAGACGGACTCATGGCCCTCGAGAACGACGTCGAAGAACCCGACAAAAGTCCCATCTTCTCCAAGGGTCCCGCCGTTCTAAAGAATCATCACACCCGGGATTTTGTCTGCGATACGCTGCGCATGGCCATCACAGGTGTCGACCCTTTCGACCTCGACAATACCCTCGATCTCGACCTTGAAGTTCACCATCATCAGGCCGCCTTGCCCACCGCCGCTCTGAACAGTATGGCGGATTCCCTGCCCGGGCTCGGTATCGTGGCCGCCGTCCTCGGCATTGTCATCACCATGGGCGCGCTCGGCGGACCTCCGGAAGAAATCGGCAAGAAAGTTGCCGCCGCCCTGGTCGGAACCTTCCTGGGCATCCTCTTATGCTACGGCTTGGTTGGCCCCATCGCGGCTAACATGGTCAAGATCGCTGACGACGAACATGCCTACCTCTATGTCCTGCGCGTCTTGATGGTCTCGTTCCTGAAAGGCACTGCTCCCATCATGGCCGTGGAAGTGGCGCGCCGCGCCGTACCCGGCCATGTGCGCCCCTCCTTCAAAGAACTCGAAGCCGCCTGCCGCAACCGGGCCGGGGAAACAGCGGAAGCACCCGAAGCCGCCGCTGCAGCGGCCGCCGAATAGGAAACCACGCGCCCCAAGGCATTTTATGGATAAGACTCGCCCCATCGTCATCATCAAGAAAAAATCCGGCCACGGCGGCCATCACGGTGGCGCATGGAAGGTCGCCTACGCCGATTTTGTCACCGCCATGATGTCCCTTTTCATCGTGCTGTGGTTGCTCAGTAGCAGCAAGCCGGTTCAGGAGGCAGTCGGAGGCTACTTCCGCGATCCCAGCGGTACTGCCGAAAAGAAAGGATCGATCAACGCTGGCGCTGGCGAGAATTTCATGCTCACCAAAGACGATATGCCCAAGCTCAAAGATCAGCTCGAACAAAAAATCCGGCAGATGAACGACTTCGAAAAACTCAAGAGCCACGTGGAAATGACTATCACCAGCGAGGGTCTCCGCATCGAACTTATGGAATCCGCTTCCGGCACATTCTTCGATAGTGGCAGTCCCAAACTCAACGGGGATGGCCGCGAGCTGTTGGTCACACTCGCTCAGGAACTCGGCAAGCTGCCCAATAAAATTTCCATCGAAGGCCACACCGACTCCAAGCCCTATGCCGTTTCTGGCAACTACAGCAACTGGGAACTCTCCACCGACCGCGCCAATGCCGCTCGGCGCCTGATGCAGGCCAACGGAGTTGGCGCAGAGCAGGTCACCCAGGTCCGCGGCTTCGCCGACCAACGCTTGCGCAAACTCGAGAATTCCCTCGACCCTTCCAACCGCCGCGTCTCCCTCATCGTCCAATACACCCCCAAGACGGATGAAGTAGATGCCAAGCCTTCTGCTGCAGGCGAAGCCAAAAAGCCGGAATATCAGCTGCCCGCCAAGCCGTCTGCCGGCACCGAAGGAAAAAAAGAAGACAAAGAAGCTGACGCAAAATCTCCCGCCAAGCCCGCAGATCCTTCGCCCAAGAAGGAATAACAATACAATTTCCATCACTCCAATCTTGAAATAACTTTACAAATTACCTCGCGCCGCATCCCGCACCCAGCCTGTATAATCGCCCGTTTGATCTTTCCCCAGGAGAGTCTCTTTCATGAAGATGTTCGTGCGCGCAGCCTGCCTTTTGCTGATAATGTGCCCGGTTGTGAACTTGTGGTCCCAGGAAAAAGATAGAGATAGAGATAAAGACAAAGTCGATCTGGAAACCACCGGTCGCATCCGTTATGAAGGTTTCCACAACTCCAAAGTGATGGACTACGCCACCGGATTGATGGACTCCATCGGCGAGCGCCTCACCGGCTCTCCCAACATGAAGCGCGCCAACGAGTGGACCCGGGACCAGCTCACCGCCATGGGCCTCTCGAACGCCCACCTGGAGCCCTGGGGATACTTCGGCCGCGGCTGGGCCAATCAGTACGTCAACGTCCGCATGACCTCGCCCGATGTAGTCACGCTCCTCGCTTATCCCAAAGCGTGGACCCCGGGCACCAACGGCCTGGTGCAGGGCAAATGCATCCGTGCCACCATCGACGACAAAAAGGATTTCGAAAAATATAAAGGCAAGCTCGCCGGCATGATCGTCATCCTCGGCGCCGACGCCGAAGTGAAACCCATCACCGAAGCTCCTTACAAACGTCTCGATGACGACGACCTCGCCAAACTTGCCGACTACCAGATCCCCGCCGACCGTGCCGGCTTCCGCATGGCCGATTACATCAAGCGCCAGCAATTCATCAAAGATCTAAACCAGTTCTTCGCCGACGAAAAAGTTCTCGCCGTCATCGATCACAGCCGCGGCACAGCCGGCGGCGGCACCGTCTTTGTCCAGTCCGGTGGCTCCTACAAAACCGGAGAGACCACCAGCGTCCCTCAACTCACCATGGCCTCCGAGCACTGGACGCGCATCGCCCGCCTGCTCCAGCAGAAGAAAGATGTCTCCCTCGAACTCAACGTCACCAACACTTTCTACGACGAAGACCCCATGCAGTACGACACCATCGCCGAAATTCCCGGAACCGACAAGAAGGATGAGATCGTGATGCTCGGCGCGCACCTCGATTCCTGGCACGCCGGCACCGGAGCCACCGACAACGGCGCCGGCAGCATCGTCATGATGGAAGCCGTCCGCATCCTGAAAGCTCTCAACCTGCAGCCTCGCCGCACCATCCGCATCGGCCTCTGGAGCGGTGAAGAGGAAGGCCTCCTCGGCTCGCAAGGCTACGTTCAAAATCACTTCGGCACGCGTCCGCCCATGGACGATCCCGGAATGAAAGGCATGCCCACCTTGCTCCGCCGCGAAGCCGGAGACGTCACCGTCAAGCCCGAACAGGCCAAAGTTTCCGTCTATTTCAACGTGGATAACGGCAGCGGAAAGATTCGTGGCGTGCACTTGCAGGAAAACGAAGCTGTGGCGCCCATCTTTGAAGCCTGGATGAAGCCCTTCAACGACCTCGGCATGACCACCCTCACCATGCGCAACACCGGCGGCACCGACCATCTCTCATTCGACGCCGTTGGCATCCCTGGATTCCAGTTCATCCAGGATCCCATCGAATACGAAACCCGTACCCACCACTCCAACATGGATGTCTACGATCGCCTGCAGCCCGACGATCTAAAACAAATGGCCGTAATCGTCGCCGGCTTCGTCTACGACGCCGCCATGCGCGACCAGATGATCCCCCGTAAATCCATCGAGAAAGGATTACCCCGAGAACCCGAGAAAAAAGAAGAGTAACCGCCACTGAGGAGGCTGGCGAGAGACTAGAAGATTCGTATCAGGCTGTGACGTTGATTCGTATCAGGCTGTGACGTTGATTCGTATCAGGCTATGCCTTTAGGCATAGCGTCAGCCCTGTATTTAAGATTCGCGCCTTCAGGCGCTGCCCTCGGCCGTAGAACCAGTTGAGCCACCGGTCGACAAAGGTGTAATCTATGATCAAACGGTGCAGACCGCCGGAGGTTACCTGCAATGGAATTATCATGGCTTACGGAAACCGGACACCTCTCCTGTCGATGGTCTGAAGTAGGCCAGCGCGTCCAATACAACCCGCGTTGGATGCAAGAGACCAAAGAGATTCAAAGTGGCTACTTGCCGCCCGTTACGGATTTTGCCAGCCACAGTCCATTCGGAGGAGCTACCTGGTTCCTCCCATACGACAAACGCGAATCGTTTTAAATCTCACCCCCCGAACCCGCTTCGCCAAACCCGCAATTCATGCTACTCTGCTCCGTTTAGTCGGAGGCCGCTTGCTCTCTTTCTTGCGCTCCGCCCTTGTCGCCCCTCTTCTTTTTTGTCTCTGTCTGCAACTCGCCGTGCTTGCCGACGATACCAACTCTCCCGCGATCCCTTCGGAACTCGCGGCCGCAGATCAGCGTTATCGATCGGGAAAGTTTGCCGACGCCGAGGCCAGCTATCAGGCATTACTCAAAATCAATCCCACCCTGGTCCTCGCGCAAGTCGGCTTGGTCCGCTCTTTGTTGCGCCAGCAGAAAATCGATGAAGCCCTGGAGGCCGCACATCCCGATTCCGCGGCCTTACTGGCCGCGAAGGGCGATGTCGATCTACCGCAAGATTGTTCTCGCGAGCACCATGCTCCAACTCATTTCACTCCGGTACGCGTCTCACGACGTTTCTCAATTCCCAACGTTACCTTCGTAACTTGTCCGCTTTCTCTACGTCTTGATCGGGAGCGGTCTGAGGAGGACTATTCAGACGAATCATAATTGGCTTGCAAATGCGCGTATGCTGCCGGGCCTAACAATGAGCTACAAGATCGAGATAAAAGACGAATACAGTTTTGGTAGGTGGTTTTCGCATCATCTGCGGTTCCCGACGAAACTAGAGGCCGAAGAGTGTCTGAACCACTTTGCTTATGCGGGTTCGTGTGGCATTACGGACTTGCGTGTTGTGAAGAGTTGCGACTCCGTGAATGCTCGCTGGACAGAGAAGGGCGTTACCGACAAAGACGGAAGACTGCCTGAACCTCCTCCACCGCCAACCCCGGAGGAAATTCGCTCCGATGCGGACAGACTGAGTACCGCATGGAACGCGATCGTGGCACGTATGGACGCTTCTCCGAAACGCGGACAGAAGAAGAACAAGAGGGATTAGTTTTAGACGGAGGAAGTCAGCGACCATTTTTGTCAGGTTTCTTAGGGTTTTGAGCGCTATGGCCTGTTAACAGCAGTCAACGCGATCTTATTGATACAGAGGTTTGGCCTTCGCCGTCGCTGGCATCACTATTTTCCCCTGAGGCTTCCCATTCGATTCACCAGCCGCAGACACACTGATTGGGTAGGATTTGCCATCAAATGAAAGGATTGCCTCGTAAAGAGGCTCAACCCCACTCTTGCGTGCCACTATGCCAATGTCACGCCAGCCGTTTGATTTCGCGAATAACACTCGGATTGGGAGCCTCACCGCTGGGACTTTCGTGACGACCCTGTAAGACTTGCCTTCGGGAGCCAAGATCAGCATGGTGCAGCCACCCGTTCCGCACCAGCCATCGGATGACAAGTAAACAATCGCCTCGTTAGTTCCGTCGTCCTTCAAGTCAACGAATACAGCAGCGTATTCTGTTTTCTTGGTTTCTTCGTCAGGAGTCCCAATGTAGTTCTGAAGAAAAAGCGTGAACGGGTCTGGTTCGGGTTGTGCTATCCCGATGGAATGGGCAAACAACACAAGTAGCAGGGCAGCAGCTAATTGACGCATCTGGAGAACCTCGACTCAGGACGCGTGTAGTTTACGTGAACTGTCGAGATTCTTGGCGTAACATCGCGATTACGCTCATCGACCTGGGTTGGGGCAAGGGAAAAGCCTAGGCACCCTCTACAGTTCTCACTACAGTGCCTTGGAAGAGAAAAACGGGATCGGCGGTAAGCCACTTAAAGAATGGCTCCTCAGGTAGGATTCGAACCTACAACCCTCCGGTTAACAGCCGGATGCTCTGCCATTGAGCTACTGAGGAGTATTTTGAAAACCGCGCGCGGAGCGCGCGGTTTTTGCTGCATTCATCATAACATCTGGGGGGACGGGTGAAAACTCTGGTGTTCGTTTTGGTTTTTGGTAGGCTGAGGGGTGCGAGGTGAGTATGGGTGGAGGGATGCGCTTGATTTCGATTGCTATTTCTTTTGCTTCTTTGACGGTGTTGGCGGCGGGAGTTCTTGCGGCGAGCGAAGCTAAGGGCTCTGCGGACGCAGCTCCGCCGAAGGCGGAGAAGCGTCCGCTGGAGGAGACGTTGCACGGGGTGAAGATTGTTGATAACTACCGGTGGCTGGAGGATGGAACATCCGCGGACACGCAGAAGTGGGTGGCGGAGGAGATGGCGTATACGCGTGGAGTGCTCGATCCGCTGCCGGGGCGGGAAGCGATCGATAAGCGGCTGGCGGAGTTGTTGAGCATCGGCAGCATCACGCAGCCGGAGATTGGCGGAAAATATTATTTCTATACGCGCCGCGATGGGATGCAGAACCAGCCGGTGCTCTATGTGCGGGAGGGTGTCGATGGAAAAGATCGAGTGCTGGTGGATGCGAACCAGCTTGCGGCGGATGGGACGATCGCGCTGGATTGGTACCAGCCTTCGGAGAATGGGAAATATTTAGCCTACGGAACTTCTCCGAGCGGATCGGAGATGAGCACGCTGCACATTATCGAAACTAAAACCGGAACTGCGCTGCCCGACACGATTGAGCGGACGCGAGCTTGCAGCATTGCGTGGATGCCGGACAACTCAGGATTTTATTACACGCGGTATCCGAAGAAGGGAGA
>Ga0210393_10001091_pt1 | contig 23283 bp, 20 predicted proteins | sample IncBWC27OmetaG_FD_160068 | JGI IMG/M metagenome (GOLD analysis project Ga0210393, IMG submission 160068) | Forest soil microbial communities from Barre Woods Harvard Forest LTER site, Petersham, Massachusetts, United States - Inc-BW-C-27-O ... | reverse complement strand
TTGGACGCGCCGCCCAGCATGATCTACTGGTCCCGGAATTGCGGGCGGAGCTTGCGTCAATCGACCCCTATGCCGCCTACCACCGAGCACTGGCTCGCGTGCGCAGCAAGCCGCTGGTGTCACAACTCCTGTATGCGGACGTCAAGACTTACCTGCACGAGCTGCTCATGAAGCAGGACCAGATGAGCATGGCGGCATCCATCGAGAGCCGGGTGCCGTTTCTCGACCACCCCCTCACGGAATGGGTTGCCGCGCTTCCCCAAACGATGAAACTGCGGGGCACCACCACCAAGTGGGTCCTGCGCCAGGCGATGCAGGGAACGTTGCCCGCACGCATCCTCTCGCGCCGCAAGATGGGCTTCCCGGTACCGGTCGGAGCGTGGTTGCGCGGCGCCTGGCGGCCGTTGCTCAGCGAGTACGTCACGGGGCAGCGGGCGCGCGTCCGCGGCCTGTTCGACGCCAACACTGTCGAACGCCTCGTCAGCGAGCATATCCGTGGCGTCAATCACTCCGAGCGCCTGTGGGCGCTCTTGACGTTTGAAATCTGGGCACGGCTGTTCCTCGATGGCGAGGCCCCCTGGTCGCTCGGGCTGCCGCTGCGGCAGGCGGCGTAGCGCATGCGCATCCTGTGGATAAAGACCGAGCTGCTGCACCCGATCGACAAGGGTGGTCGGATCCGCTCCTACCAGATGCTGCGTGCGCTATCGCAGCGGCATCACGTCACCTACCTGTGTCTCGACGACGGTCGCGCTGCGCCCGATGCGATCGATCGTGCGCGCGAGTATGCGCACGAGGTCGTCGTGGTGCCGTTTCGGCCGCCGGCAAAGCGCGGCGCCGGCTTGGCTGTGGGCCTGCTGCGCAATCTATTCTCGACGCTGCCATACGCCGCTGCGCGCTACCGTTCGCCGGCACTGCGCGAACGGGTCAGGCGGCTGGCCGTCGCGGCGGATCTCGTCGTCTGCGACTTCCTCTTCCCCTCGCTCAATGTGCCCGAGTGGCTGCCGGTGCCGGCCGTGCTCTTTCAGCACAACGTCGAGGCGAAGATCTGGGAGCGCTACGCCTCGGTACCGCAGCATCGGCTGCGTCGCGCCTATTTCCGTCTCCAATGGCGCCGCATGCGGCGCCACGAAGCGCGCGAATGCCGGCGCTTCGCGCACGTGGTCGCGGTCTCCGCGCTCGACGCCGAGCTCATCCGGCACGAGTACGCGGTTGAATCGGTCGGCTCCGTGCCGACAGGCGTCGATCTCGAATACTTCACCGCCCGGGGGGCGCGGCCGCGGGACGGGCGCGAGCTGGTATTCGTCGGCTCGATGGATTGGATGCCGAACGATGACGCCATCCGCTGGTTCGCCACCGAGGTATTCCCCCGGGTGCAGCAGCGCATCGCCGGGGCGCGTCTCCTCGTGGTCGGCCGCTCGCCTTCGCCGGGGCTGTGCGAGCTCGGCTCCCGCAACCGCGCCATCGAGCTCACCGGGACCGTCGCCGACGTGCGCCCCTATCTTGCGCGCGCCGCGCTCAGCGTGGTGCCGCTGCGGGTCGGGGGGGGAACGCGGCTTAAGATCTACGAAGCGATGGCCATGGGAATTCCGGTGGTCGCGACTGCGATCGGTGCGGAAGGCTTGCCTCTGCGAAATGGCGAGCAGCTGCTCATCGCGGATACGGCCGAGGAGCAGGTGAGCGCCATCTGCGCGCTGCTCACCGACCCGGTACGCGCGGGGGCGCTCGCTGCCAGTGCGCTGCGGCATGTGCGCGAGCACTGCAGCTGGGATGCCGTCGCCGAGCGGTTCATATCCCAGTGTCCCCGCCCGCCTGCGGCATGTGCGTCCGGCTATCAGGGCGAGACGGCATGACACCCGCGGCCGGTACCGGTGCGCCATGAAGCTTGGTTATCTCGTCAGTCAGTACCCGGCCGTGAGCCACACCTTCGTGCTACGCGAGGTGCGCGCGCTGCGACGCCATGGCATCGACGTCCGCGTCGTTTCGGTGCGCCGGTGCGACCGGCCGTCGTCCGCGCTGAGTGCCGAGGAGGCGGAGGAGGCGGCGCGAACGTTTTCGGTATTGGGTGCGGGCGCCCTGCACGCGCTGCTGGCCAACCTGCGCGTCTGCTGCCGCCATCCGCTCGGCTACGCGAGGGGACTGCTGTACGCGTGGCGCCTGAGCCGGGGCACCCCCAGGCTAATCCTGATGTACACGGCGTATTTTCTCGAGGCGATCGTCGCCGGGGAGCATTTCGAGCGGCACGGGGTGAGGAACGTTCACACGCATTTCTCCTCCACGGTGCTGTTGCTGCTGGCGCGCACATTTCGCGTGCGCTACTCGCTCACCGCGCACGGCTCGGGAGAGTTCGTCGACGTCGTAGGCTTCCACCTTGCCGAGAAGGTCGCAGGGGCGACGCTCGTCGCCACCGTCAGCCAGTACGGCATGAGCCAGGTCATGAACGCTTCCGATCCGGTGCACTGGCACAAGATCGTGGTGCTGCCGCTGGGGGTCGACGTCGAGGCTTTCCGGCCGCGCCAGCAACGGCGCCGCAACTGCGACGAGCCGTTCCGGCTGGTCGCCGTCGGACGGCTGTCGGAAGCCAAGGGATACCCGATTCTCATCGAGGCGGTGGCGCTGTTATCGGCGCGCGGCCGGCGAGTTACTCTGGCGGTGGTCGGCGAGGGGCCGCTGCGGCCGACGCTCGAAAGACTGATCGAGCTGCGCGGTCTGCGCGATGCGGTGCATCTCGCCGGCGCGTGCAATCACGACCGGATTGTGGGCTTCTATGAGGCGAGCGATGCCTTCGTGCTGTCGAGCTTCCTCGAGGGAGTCCCGGTGGTATTGATGGAAGCGATGGCGATGGAGCTGCCCTGCATCGCCACGTGGATCACCGGAATCCCCGAGATCATCGATAGGGACATGGAGGGCCTGCTCGTTCCGCCGGCGAGCGTGACCGCAATGGCGGATGCCGTCGAGCGCCTGATCGATGATCCCGAGGGTGCACGGCGGCTCGGTACCGCGGCGCGCCGCAAGGTGGTCGCGAGGTATCATCTCGAGCGCAACGTCGAGCGGCTCGCCGAGGAATTTCGCGCCCGTCTTGCGGCGGCGCGGGGGGAGGCCAAGTCGTCCGCGCCGTGCTAGATCGCCGGCACCGTGCCAACTAGTGTTGCGTCGCACGATGATGAAGCGTTGTAACAAGCACTCAAGCTGCCGCGGATACTCCTCCTTGGACCGCGCTCGATCAGGATGGCCAAGTCATACCATATTCGTTCGACTCGGCAGAATAATAAGCCGTTCACGCGCAGGGCGCGCGTCATCTCTGTCAGCGCTGACCGCTGTTGCATGTAGTCCAGGGCAACGCGGCTGATTACCAGATCGAAAGCGCCATCCTGACACGGAATGGCTGTCGCGGGTGCGCACGCTAGCGACAACTCAATGCCCTCGACCTCCGCCAAACGTGCTCCGGGTAACAATGCTGCGAGATCAACGTCGATGCCAAATAACGAGACTGGACGGTCGGGCTCCAGCAGGCGGACGGTCTGGCCGGCACCACAGCCGACGTCGAGCACGCGCACCCGCGGGCCCACCTCTGCAAGCTCAAGAAGACCATCGAGTCCTTTACTGCCTCTTGTCCAGCGGTACGCATCGGTGTGATAGCGCGCGCTCTCGCCGAACGCAGTAAGTCTATGGCGGGATTAGCGCGCCGCTGCAGCTGCGCGTGCTTTGGGCCGCAGTTTCGCCACCATGATCATGGCCGCCGCACGCAGCGGCGGCAGCCTCATTAGTTGCCGATCCACACGGTAGAGGGAGTCAGCGCACCATCGCCTTGCCTGACTGGCGTCTTCATAGCTGCCCGGCAGCACGATCCTCTGCAACCTGGAAACCGGACCGAAGAGCCGGGGCTCCTGAATATCAAACCTGGAGCTGATCATCGCCAGGTCAGGTTGCTCCAGTGGCCGCTCATCCGGCGTACCGGCGGTGCGAATGGGCACCAGCTTGCGCAGCAGCTTGACCGTGCGGGACAACCGTACCGGCTCCGAGAACAACACGAATCCCTCAGGCACGACCAGTCTCGTCAGCACGTCACACACGTCATCGAGTCTGTCCAATACGTGATGAAGAAACGCTGCGCACCAGACAACGTCGTACGCGCCGCGCGTGGTGTCAGTCAACTCAAAGGGGGTTTCCATGAAGGTGGCGCGTTCGCTCAGCCCGAATTTGTCGGCACGCCGGCGTGCCACAGCAATCGACGCGCCGGAAATATCGACACCTGTTACGTGTGCACCCCACCTGGCGAACAATAACGAGTTCTCCCCCAGGCCACAGCCAATGTCCAGCAGCCGCTTGCCCTTAATGTCGCCCAGACTCTCGTACGCGACTTCCAGAGGATAGAGCGCGCGACCCATCGCGGCGTCATATCGCGCGGCCACCTTAGGCAGGTTGAAATCCCCGGCGGCCAATGCTTGCGCGTCGAAGAACTCTCGCTCTGAGGTCCAGCGTTTGCTGGGATCCGGTTCTGCTGCCAAGGCAACTGCCCTTTTGTCAACGCAATGCCGCGACCGATAGGAATGCCTCGCGGGAATTCTATCCTCGGGCCGCGACCCAAGGATGTCCACGCACAGCGCCGGAGAATGAGCCTCGATAGGCCGCGTCCTTGCGCTCGAATCCGATTGCGCTCAGTCACTTGCGCCCACGACCATCGATGTCGTGCCAGCCAATGCGCATAAGCCAATGAATTCACCGGGGTGCCGGCGGCAAGCCGCCCAACCATGATAAGTTAAGTCCAAGATTCCCGGGGGATACGTGTGACCGAGCCGACGGCAACCGAGCGGAGGGCCACAGCGACTGCGGACGCACTCCGTCCGTTGTCGGTCGACCAGCGCGAAAGCCTCGTGGCGCCCTCGGTCGAGCTCGCGACCGAGATCGTCACCACGGTCGAGGGTATTCGGGCTCTCAAACCAGACTATGAGCATCTTTATCGAATCACCGGCAATACACTGCCCTTCGCGGTGCAGGAGTGGCATCTGGCTTGGTGCGAGCGCTTTCTCAATCGCAGCCCACTACTGCGGGAGTCGCCGCGGTTCTGTGTCCTGCGCAGCCGCACTGGCGCCTGCGTTGCGCTCGTCCCGTTGATCCTCACCCGGCGGCGTCTCGGGCCGCTCAGGGTAGCCACGCTGGCTCCTATCGGCGCGGATCCGGCGCTGACCGAAATCCGCAAGCCCCTGGTGACGCCCGGCTATGAGCGGCTGACCGTGCGCGCGGTCCAACAGAGCCTGAGCGAAGTCCCTGACTGGGACTGGATTCAGTGGAGCGGCCTTAGCGACTCAATGGCCGAAGCACTCACTCGCGAAACGACTCCGCGGTGGTACGACGTCAGCGAGGATTACATTCTGGATCTGCCGTCGAGCTGGGAGGAATTTCGCGCCGGACTCAAGCGCAACATCCGCGAGTCCCTGCGGCACTGTTACAACTCGCTAAAGCGCGATGGTCACGCGTTCGAACTCGTGGTCGCGCGGGACCGGCAAGACGTTCACCAGGCGTTGCAGCGCTTCCTTGAACTGCATGCGCTGCGCGCCAACATGACCTCGGGCGCCCGGCATCCCGACTACTTTGCCGGTCACGCAGTGCAGGAATTTCTTTACGATGTCTGCAGGCGCCTGGCGGCGCGCGATGCAATACGGATATTCCAACTAAGGATCGGAACCGAGATCGTCGCATCACGGGTCGGGTTTGCCATCGGGGACGGCATCTATCTGTATTACTCCGGTTTCGATCCGGCCTGGGCGCGCTACAGCGTCATGACGACCACGCTGGCTGAAGCCATCAGGTACGCCATCGGGCAGGGCTTCAAGACTGTCAATTTGTCGCTCACGCGCGAGCAGTCGAAGCTTCGCTGGAACCCGCGTCTGGTAAGGCTTCACTCGGCGCTCGTGCAGCGCGAAGTTCTGAGGTCGCGCATCGTATGCAGGGCGTATCGCCTCGCCATCACCCGGCACGGTCCCTCGGCGCGAATGCTCAAGAGCGTCTTCTGGACTCATCGCCACTGGGATTGAAGCGTTCGCGATTCCTTAGCCACGGGAAAGCCGCCGTGCGACGAGCCACGGCAGGCGGATCCCGAATCCCAGGAACAGCCGCAGGTACATCGAGGTGAGCAGCACGTTGTCGCGCCCGTAATGAAAGTGCGACACGCCGCCTTCGTCGGGCCTGAAGTACCGCACCGGCGCCGGCAGGTTCACCGCCGGCACGCCCCGCCAGGAGAGGCGCACCGCGGCTTCTGCATCGAAGTCGAAGCGGCGCATCCAGCAGGTGCGCTGCATGATGGCGACCAGCGGGTCGATCGGGTAGACGCGAAAGCCGAACAAGGTGTCGTGGATGCCGGCCCAGAGAGTGGTGACGTTGGTGCACCAGTTGGAGATGCGCCGACCGCGCAGGCGGATGAGCGGTACGCTGGCATCGAATACCGGGTCGCCGAGGATCATCGCCCCGGGCGCCGCCAGCGACGCCTGCATGAAGGAAGCGATGCACTCGGGGGGGTGCTGGCCGTCGGCGTCCATGGTGAGCGCGTGGGTGAAGCCGGCGCGCTGCGCAGCCATCAGCCCATCGAGGATCGCCGCCCCCTTGCCGCCGTTATGCGCGCGCACCAGCACCCGTAGCGACGGATCGCTCGCGGCGAGCGCGCTGAGCGCCTCGGCGCTGCCGTCGGTGCTGCCGTCGACGACCACCCACACCGGGTCCCAGTTAGCGCGCGCCGCGCGCACCGTATCCAATGCGCGCGCCCCCGGGTTGTAGCTCGGGATCAGCACCAGGTGCGTGGCGGAGGGCGTCACTCCTGGCTTTCGACGAGCTGCCGCGACTGGCGGATCAGCCACGCGACGCCGAAGCCCGCGGACCAGTAACTGTCGCGCTTGACGAGCGGGCTGTCCGCGAAGCTCGCCCCGGCGAGGCTGTCGTGGCGCACGTATGCGCCGATCCACCAGCTGGGGTAGCGCCGCGTGAGCGCGGCGAGCACCTGCGCGCCGGCGTAGCCCCCCTGTGCCTGGAAAGCCGGGCGACCGGCGGCGGCGTACTGCGGCGCCACCGTATAGAAGTAGTTGTCGTAGCGCTCATTGGCGAACACCGGCCCGCCCTGCAGTCCGAGCTTCCAGCCATCCTCGCCACTGAACTGCGCGATGTCCAGGCTCAGGTTGGGAGAGGTGAACATGCCGATCATGTGCGCCTCGGCCTCGACGGTGAAGGCGGCGCGGGTCGGCAGCCGCAGATCGAGCTTCAAATGCTCGCCGGCGCTACGCCACAGGTGCACGTCGAGTTCAGGGCCCAACTCGAGCGTTGGCCGCAGGTCGGGCATGCCGTGCCGGACCGAGTCGTTGCGCACCGGGGTGGTGGCGTTGACGCTGAGGCTCAGCTCGACGCGCTGCTGGTTGAGGAACAGCCCGCGCAGGCCGTCGCGATCGGACTTGAGGAAGGTGCCGCGATAGACGTAGTAAGGCACCGGTACCGGATAGACGTGCGTGGTGGCCGAGCCGCGGTAGTCGTTGAAGGCGAGAAAGCCCGCGCCGAGCCCGAACTCCCACAGCGGCTTTTCATCCGCGCGCACCGCGGCGCACGCCGCGGCGGCCAGCACGGCGGTCAGCAGCGCCGCGAGGAGGCGGGCGTTGCGCATGGGTCCGCGTCGGGCCGTGTCATGCCTTCAGGAGGCGAGCTTGGCTCGTGGCGGTCGCCTCGATCTCCACCAGCAGGTCCTGGCGACAGATGTCCGCCTGCAGATAGATGACGCGGGCGAGGGGGCCGAGCTTTGATGCGAGCTCCTGCTGGATGATGGGCAGGTCCGCCGGGCGGCGCACGTACACCTTGCAGGCGAGGGCGTCCGGCGAGAAGCGCGCCTCGGGCGCCAGGCGCTTCGCCTCCTCGAGCAGCGCCTCGATGTTGGCGAGCGTCTCGCGGGTTTGCGCCGCGATATCGCCGACGTGCAGCGAGCGGTGTCCGACGATGCTCGCAGTGCCGGAGATGAACAGCGTCGCGCCGCCCGGCTGACGCAAGAGCGTGGCGCGCGAGAACACCGGGCTGTGCGCGCCGTACTGCGGCGGGTAGTGATAGGCACTCACCTGGCGGGGGTTTTCCACGAACTCCGGCGCGGTGCGACCCGCGAGGAAATACACCAGCAGCGGGCTATCGTGCGCGGCGCCCAGCGCGGATGCTGCCGGCACGCTGCCGCTGAGCGCCCGGCCGCTGGCGCGCAACGCGTGCTGGCGGGCGCTGTTGAATTGCCGGTAGCGCTCGCTGCCGTGCGAAGCGCGGTTGATGTCGGGCAGGTAGTTCCACACCCGCAGCAGGTGCGGGTAGTCCTCGGCGTCGATCGTGGCACACATCGCGCGATACGCCTGCGTCGTGGCCTGGTGTAGCGGCGTGTGCGCACCGTCGCCGGCCGCGTGCGTCGTCTCCTCCGGGACGCTGATGCAGCCGAACAGCACCTCTCCGGTGCGGCGGAAGCGCACCCGCTCGCGCTGGCCCGACTCGGCACTCTCGCCGCAGCGCCACACCTCATAGAGCGCAGCGCCGGCCGAGAGCATGGGCGTGTTGACGCGGGCTACCGGGATTTCCCCGGGCGCCGGTCCGGAAGATGCCGCGGCCGCCCCGTCGAAGGCCGCCACGCCCAGTACGTCCGGCCACCCGGCCGTCTGGAATTCGGCGGGTGAGACGTAATCCAGATGCAGACCGCGTGACGGGCGCATCGCGTCGGGTGGGCGCCGGCCGCGTCAGCTCTTGGGCGGGGACTCGCTGCTCGGTGCCGCGGTGTCGGCCGGCTTGTGCGAGACGGCAGACTTCGCTTTATCCGCCCCGTCCTTGACCTTCGTGCCGACCGTCTTGGCGCCGTGCGCGATCGCCTTGCCCGCCTTCTTCGAGTCGTCGCTCACGGTCTTGCCGGCGGACTTGGCATCCGCGGCGATCGCATGGCCGGCCTCGCGGGACTTGTCGGCGATCTCGTGCCCGGCGGTCTTGGCGTCCTGGGCGACGTCATGACCGGCGGTCTCGATCTTGTCTTTCACGGTGCTGCCGGTGTCCGGGGTGGGCTGGCTCTGGGCGTACACGAGAGCGGCCATGGCCAGTGCGGTGGTGGCGGCCGTGGCCGCGCGGAACAAAGTGGTATTCATGGGAAAGTATCGTACGACAGTCGCGCCGTGTTTTGCACGATGGCACGCCGCTCGTCGCGGGCGCGCTGCTGCGCCGGTGCCAATCGTCGTCCCCTTCGGGCAAACTGGCTCGATGCGCCTCGACCGCCTGCCGATCTCAGTGCTGCGCACGCGCTACGTGCCCGGCGGCTGGGATGTGCTCGCCTTCGTGCTGGTGTTCGCCTTCTTCATCTACGCCGCGCAGGCGGCGCACGGGCTGGTCGGTTCGCTCGCGCATCTACAGGCGACGCCGATCTCGCTCAAGCCCTCGGCGCTCATCGGTTATAGCGCACGCACGGCGCTGCGCATGCTGATCGCGATGGTGGCGTCCCTCATTTTCACCTTCAGCTACGCGACGCTGGCCGCCAAGAGTCACCGCGCGGAAGTGATCCTGGTGCCGCTGCTCGACTTTCTGCAGTCCGTGCCGATTCTGAGTTTCTCGCTCACCATCCTGTTCTTCCTGCAACTCACTCCCGGGCGCATCGCCGGGGCGGAAATGGCCGCCATCTTCCTCATCTTCACCAGCCAGGCGTGGAACATGGCCTTCAGCTTCTACCACTCGCTGCGCAGCATCCCCGACGAGCTGGTGGAGGTGGCGCACAACTTCCAGCTTGGGCCGTGGATGCGCTTCTGGCGGCTGGAGGTGCCGTTCGGCATGCCGGCGCTCATCTGGAACATGATGATGTCGATGTCCGGAGGCTGGTTCTTCGTCACCGTCTCGGAGGCCATCAGCGTCGGCAATACCACCGTCACACTGCCGGGCGTCGGTTCCTACATCGCCCTCGCCATCGAGCGCAAGGATCTTGGCGCCATCGGCTGGGCCATTGCCGCGATGGTCGTGGTCATCGTGCTGTTCGATCAGCTGCTGTTCCGGCCCCTGGCGGCGAGCGCCGACTGGTTCCGCCTGGAGCAGGAGGTCGGGCTTACCCCTAGTCATTGCTGGGCGCTCACCATGATGCGCCGTTCACGGCTGTTCGGGCTCATGGGCTATGGTTTCGCCGCGATGCTGCGCGCCGGCATGAAGGCGCCCGCCCCGCGGCCGCGCCGCGCGGCTGCCGCCGCCGGCTCCTGGCGCTCGCGCCTCATCGACTATGCCTGGTATGCGCTGCTGATACTCATTGGGCTCCTGGCACTGTGGAAAACCGCGTACTTCGTGCTGGACGAGGTGCGCCCGGCCGAGATCGGGCGCGTGCTGCTGCTGGGATTGATCACGCTCACCCGTGTGGCGGTGCTGATCGCGCTCGCCAGCCTCATCTGGGTGCCGATCGGGGTGTGGGTGGGGCTGCGGCCGCGCGCGGCGAGCTTCGTGCAGCCGATCGCGCAGTTGCTGGCGGCGTTTCCCGCCAACCTGCTCTTTCCGATCGTGGTGTCGGAGATCGTGATCCACAAGCTCACTCCGGACATCTGGCTGAGCCCGCTCATGATCCTCGGCACGCAGTGGTACATACTCTTCAACGTGATCGTCGGCGCGTCCGCCATCGCGCCGGACCTGCGCTACGCGGGGGAGAACCTCGGCGTGCACGGCTGGCTGTGGTGGCGCCGCGTGGCGCTGCCGGCCGTGTTTCCGTTCTACGTGACCGGGGCGATCACCGCATCGGGGGGCTCCTGGAACGCGAGCATCGTGGCCGAGGTCGCAGCGTGGGGCTCGCAGACGCTCACCGCGCACGGACTCGGCGCCTACATCTCCACCGCCACGAGCGCCGGAGACTTCCGCCGCACGGTGCTCGGCACCGTGGTGCTGAGCCTGTTCGTGGTTACCCTGAACCGCGTGTTCTGGCGGCCGCTGTACGCGCGCGCCGAGCGCAAGTTCCGCATCAGCTAAGGATTTCGAGGAGACGCACGTGAATGCCACCGCTGCCGCCATGAACCTCACGCCGCTGCTCGACGTCGAGGGTGTGTGCAAGTCCTTCCGCAAGCCCGACGGGGATGAGCTCGTGGTGCTCGACAATGTCAACCTGACGCTGCGTCCCGGGGAGATCGTCGGGCTGCTCGGGCGCTCGGGCTCGGGCAAGTCGACGCTGCTACGCGTGATCGCCGGTCTCGACCAGCCCTCGGGTGGGGTGGTGGGCTACCTCGGTCACCCGGTCGGAGGTCCGGCGGCCGGCATCGCCATGGTGTTCCAGAGCTTCGCACTCTTCCCCTGGCTCACGGTGCTCGAGAACGTGCAGCTCGGACTCGAGGCGCTCGGGGTGCCGGTGCCCGAGATGCGTAAGCGCTCGCTGCAGGCGATCGACCTCATCGGCCTCGACGGCTTCGAGTCCGCCTACCCGCGTGAGCTGTCTGGTGGGATGCGCCAGAGAGTGGGCTTTGCCCGCGCGCTCGTGGTTCATCCCAACATCCTGCTGATGGACGAGCCATTCTCGGCGCTCGACGTGCTCACCGCGGAGACGCTGCGCAGCGACTTTCTCAACCTATGGGGCGAGGGGCAGCTGCCGATCAAGGCGGTGCTGCTGGTGACCCACAACATCGAGGAAGCGGTGCAGACGTGCGACCGCATGCTGATTTTCTCGACCAACCCCGGGCGCGTGGTGAGCGAGATCCCGGTCGACCTGCCGCACCCGCGCCACGCGCAGGATCCACGCTTTCGCGCGCTCATCGACCGGGTGTACGTGGAGATGACCGCGCGGCCGCGCAGCGAGTCGCGCGCCGGGCCGAAGTCCGAGCGCTTCCCTGGCACCGGCATCGGCACGGTGCTGACGCACGTCTCCTCGAACGTGCTGACGGGACTCATCGAGACCGTGGACGGGCCTCCTTACAAGGGCAAGGCCGACCTGCCGGCCATCGCCGAGGAACAGCACCTGGAGGTCGACGACCTGTTTCCCGCGGCCGAGGCCCTGCAGATGCTGCGCTTTGCCGAGGTCGAGGGCGGCGACATCAAGCTCACCGAGGCGGGCGCGCAGTTCGCGCAGAGCGAGACCGACGAGCGCAAGAAGCTCTTCGCCCGTCACCTCATCACCTACGTGCCGCTCGCCGCTCACATCCGCCGCGTGCTCGATGAACGTGCGAGTCACAGCGCGCCCAAGAGCCGCTTTTTCGACGAGCTCGAGGACTACATGGCCGAGGAGGGCGCCGAGCAGACCCTGCGCACCATCATCAGCTGGGGGCGCTACGCGGAGACCTTCGCCTACGACGATAATCGCCAGGCCTTCAGCCTGGAGAATCCCACTTAGCCGCGAGCGCCGCCGAGATCGGGCCGCCCCTGACGCTGGTTCCCGAGCCCGAGAATGCGACGATTATCGTAGTTGGGTATCACCACGCGCCCGGGGTTACCGAGGTAGAGCGCGCCATCGGGAACGTCGCGCCGCACGACCGCCCCTGCCGCGATCGTCGCGCCGGAGCCTATGCGGTAGGCGCCGACGATCTGCGCGTGTACTCCGATCCACACACGATCGCCGATGACCGGCCCCGCCCCGACAGCGGCGGGCATGATGTTGATCAGCCGACCGATCGAGCAGTTGGCCCCGATCCGGCAGCGCCGTATCCGGATGGCACCGAAGTGCCCGATGTAGAAGCCCGGGCCGATGTCGGCCGACAGCTCGAGGCGAATGTCGAACACCGTGCGGGCGAGGCGGCTGAGGAGGAAGTAGAGCAGCCAGCCGAAGGGCAACAGTGGCCAGAGGTAATAGCGGCGCCCGGCGCGCAGCAGGAAGCGCCCCAGTCGATAAGCGAGCAGCGCGTGCAGGCCGTAGTTCCTGGTAAACAACTGCAATGCGTGGCGTGGCTGATCGATGGCAGCGCAGCGGCGCAGGTCGGCGGTGAAGGCGCCCGTCATGAGTTATCGGTTGCGACGTCCTGTACGACGATCAACGAGCGGCGCAACGGCGAATTGTCGAAGTCTTTGCGCATCACCACGGCCGGGTTTCCCTTGACGACCGCGCGCGGCGCAACGCTGAAGGTCAGGAACGTGTCCGGCAACACGGTCGCGCCGTCACCGACGGTGAGCGAGCCGGCAATGATGCAGTCCGGCCCGATCCAGACGTTGCGGCCGATGACCGGCCGACCTTCTCCGCCATCGGCGACCGCATAGCCGAAGGTGCAGCGATCGTGAATCAACGAGCCTGCGCCGATGCTGCGCGCACCGCAAAGGAGGTAGCCTCGGTTCGAGAGGTATGCGGGACCGCCAATTTCGCAGTCCTCGCTGAGCTGTGACCTGCAGAACAGGACGTTGAAGCAGGTGCCGAGGCTCTTGCACGCGCGCGCGAACCACCAGACGGGATTGCGCAGCCGGCGCCGTCGCAGGCAATAGTGGCCGATGCGATGGAAGGTGAGCAGCCACAGCCCGCGGTTGCGCAGCATGGTCCAGGCGAGTGCGGTCTGGCCGGGAGGACCCGCGCCGGTCAGGCGATAATAGAAGCGCACATCCGCCAGCAGCTGTCGCACGAACGGATATCCCGCCGCAGAGGCGCTGTCCGCGGAGTCACCGGCATCGACACCAGCCGCAACGCCCGGCGTCGCTACCTGTCCCACCGCAGGCGGCAGAGGCTCGGGACTTGAAGCCACCAGCGAGGTGAGCAGCGCGTGGAGGCGCTCGTTGGACATGGCTCTCGAGAAGGAGCGAACCTCCGCTGGCGCCGGGACCGAGGCCACCCCCTCGACGACGTGGCGCCGGTACAGATCGACCAGCGCCATCACCAGAGCCTCAGGGTCACGCTGGTCGACTTGCATGACTCCGGTCATTCCGGAAACGATCTGCGCCGTTTCGCAATCGCTCTCACAGATCAGCAGCATCTCGCGACCGCTGGCGAGCTGCTCGAAGGTCTTCGCTGGCACGTGCAGATGTTGCTGTTGCGCGAGATTGAGCAGCACCGTCGCATGCGCCACTTCCTCGGCCACGGCCTGAGCGGATTGCGGCGGGAGAATCCGTACCACGGCAGCGCAACGCTTGCCTTTCAGCCAGCTGTGCAGCGACTGATCCGAGAACCGGCCGGCCTTGGCGCCCATGAACGTGAGCCGGATGCGTTGCGGATCGACCTCCGGGCGCGCCAGAAGTATTTCGAGCGCCGCGAGCAGCGGGTACGGTGTGCGCCGCACGTACAGCTCACCGGCAAACAGGATGGACAGCCGTCCGCCGGTGTGCGTCAGGGCGGGAGCAATTTCACCGTCATAACCGTTGCGTATGATGTGGACCTTGCCCGCGAGACTCACGTGCCGCTCCAGCAGTAATGTCGCGACCGAGGCGCTTGTCGATGTCACCGCCGCAGCGCCCTGCACGGCCCAGCTCTCGAGGGCGCGCAGCAATCGCAGCTCCACGCCTCGCTCGGGGTGCTCTACGGCGAGGCTGTCCGACCACGGATCGCGCAAGTCGGCGACGTACGGAATGCCAAGCCTGCGCGCCGCCCAAGCTGCAGCGAGGAGCGCGCTGTGGGGGGGGGCGGAGACGAGAATCAATGCGGCCTGATGCTCTCTGCCGGCACAGATTGCGGCTTTGGCAGCATGCCAACTCCACTTCTTGTAGTGATCTACAAAATAGAGGACCCGGAAATACGCCTCGCGCAGTCTCGCACGCACCGACGCATGCGCCTGTGATTCGGCGGCCTCTTCGGGCCTGGCAGGGTCATCGGCCGAACGAGCATTACGTTGCGATCGCACCATCCGCTTCAGCGCGACTAACAGGTCGAGCCACGGACGTCCGGGACGCTTGACGGGGACCGCAATGACTCCCGGATAGACCTCCGAGCCGGATGCTACTGGTTGGTAACCAAAGGCGCTGACTACGACTACACGGATGCCCCGGTCAGCGAGATAGTGGGCAAGCGCCGTCGCACGCCGGGCTCCGATATCATTGGACGGATGGAATGAATACGAAAGGATCAGGATCGTCAATGGGTTCAGTGCGGCCTGCTTTCGAGTCGGTGCTGCGCGGGCGATAATTTCCATTCTAGTGGCACCATCGGCACTGCGCGAGAGCGGGACTCGAGTGGGCCGGGTCAGATCTGCAGCCGGCGCCCGCCGGGGCGCGACGACGTGAGGCTAGCTGGCGCAGCGCAGTCTGCGCGCGAGCACCGGCGCGACGTGCTTCGCGCCGTACATGAAACGCATGATCGGCCCGAAAACCGGTGCGCTCGCGACACCGACGATGAACAGTCCGGGGACGGACGTCTCGAAGCGGGAGTCGAGCATCGGTATGCCGGCGACCTCCCGGGCGATGCTGCCGGCCAACGCCGGCTCCAGGTATTCCAGCCGGTCGATGTCGATCCGGAAACCGGTGCCGGCGACGAGGTGCTGTGCGTCGATCAGGCTTGTGCCGTTCGGGCCTTGCACCTGCAAGCGGACACCGCCTTCGCAGGGCTCGGCCGACAGTGCCTGCGAGCGCAGCGACACGGCGATGCGTCCCTCGACGCGCTCGCGCAGCCACCATGATCCACTCGGTCCGTACGACCCGGCCACAAACCGGTGGCGCTTTTCGGGGGGAAAGTACCAGCGGAACACGCGCGGCAATTCGGATACTGCAACCGACTTCCAGCCGCTCGCGACGCCGGCGTCTGGCGCGACGATGCGTGCCGGCAGCGATCGGGGCTTCGAGGGGGTGTTCCAGTCCACCTGCGCGCGGCGGACCAGCACACGTACGCGCGCGCCGTTCTCGTGAAGCAGTGCTGCGGTCTCGAGCGCCGATTGTCCGGCGCCGATGACACACACGTCGCGCTCTGCGTAACGCCCCACATCCCCGATTCGGGTGCTGTGCAGGACGAGCGGTTCCGGAAGATTTGTCAGCTCGGGCGGCAGCGAGCGAAAGGCCATGTGCCCGGTCGCGAGTATCACGCGCCGGCTCGTGAAGCTCGTGCCGTCCGCGAGCTGCACGTCGAAGCCGCCTAGCACACGCCGCAACTGCCTCACCTTCAGGTCGCGGGGTTCGATACCTGCTTGCTGTCGGAACCACTCGGCATACTCGAGGAACAGCTCGAGACTCAGCGGACTGCCTACGGGTTGATACGCAAGCCGCCGGGCTTCGCAGTATCGCCGCAACGTGTAGCGGCGCTTCGGGTCCCAGAGGTTGGACGCGAAGCGCTCGGATTTCAGCAGCATCCCTTGCGGCATGAAACGGCGCCAACTCTCGAGTGGCGTCCCCAGCAGCTCGAAGGGTAACCCCGATGCCCGCAGATGCGCGGCAATCGACAATCCGTAGGGTCCCGCCCCGACGATCGTCGTGTCCTGATCCAAGCTCAGCCCTTGGCGCGACTGGCTGCCGCCGCGGTTACGGCGCTCGCGGTGGCGGAGAACTTGTCCCACAACCGCAGCAGCCCGCCTTCATACGCATAGTGGTAGAGCCCCGGCAGAGGGTCCGTCCAGCGGAAGAACCCATCGACCCTGCGGATACCCGGGGCGAGTTGTGAGCGATACCCGAAGGACTGCCGCCAGGCGACGGCGGGAAATGCTTCCGGCGCGGGCTCGAGCGGCTGTCCCAGCTCTGCCAGGTAGGTCCGCAGCGGCAGATTGACTCCGCAGAAGGTCGCAAGCTCCTCCTGCCAATCGGTGCGTCCAACTGTCGGCTCAATGATGACGAATCGACCGGTGCGCGCGTCCCGCTTGAATTCGAGACTACCCAATCCCCGATAGCCGACGCGGCTGATGAACCGCAGGGTGGCAGCGATGAGCTCGGGCGCCACCTCCGGTGCTGCTACGCAGAACGCCGTGTTGCCGATCGCTGGGGGAGAGCACACGAGCTTGCGCCCCACGAACAAGCCGAGCGGGCGGCAGTCGCGATCGCAGCTGAATAGAGTGAAGTAAAGCTCCGTGTCGGGGCCCTCGACCCACTCCTGGACAATGACTCGAGGTGCACACGCCAGCATCCGCGCGGCGGCGCGTCGCGCTTCCGCGAGCGTCGCCGCCCGCACCGCGCGCTCCACCGTACCATTCAAAACGAGCGTCTTATCAGCAGGCTTGACGATCAATGGCGGCGTAAGGCCGTCGAGCGGGGCAACGTCAGCGGCGTTGCTCAGTGCCACCGACCGCGGTACGACGAACCCTTCTCGCTCAGCGAGGCTCTGGAACAAGGACTTGTCAGCAAGGGCGCGTACCATGTCGGGGGAGGGCAGGCTGATACGGTACAGCGGTTCGAGAAGCTGCCGGTACTCGGACACACAGTTGACGCTCTGATCGCCAGTCAGGATCAAAACCGGGCGGCAAGCGAGCCGTCGCGCCAGATCCACCAGTGCATCGACCAGTTCACGGCCGTCGAGCGTGGACACCCGCACGTAGCGACAGTACCTCGACCAGCGCGCAGGGCAGCGCACCTGGCTGTCGAGCAAGTAGATCGGCATGTGTCCGTGGGACAGACTGCGAACCACGCCCAGGCCGTTCAGGGTGCCCTCGACCACCACGACGGGCACCGGCGCTCGTGTCGGTGGCGAGATCGTTGGACTCACTGCGCGCAACGTCCTTTTTAGTCTGTCTCGATTCTAGCGACATGGCCTAGCGGCCGGTCATACGAGACAGAGAAGTTCTCAGAGTATGTAAAATCATTGCCCGCCAGGATGAGCGCGGCTGCCGTTCAGGGCCGGTTCAGCAAAGAAGCGTGACGTTTCAGTGATGACCGGCTAAGGCGCTGCGCGCCCCGTGTTGCCGCAACGCCGGCTCAGAGCACGGGGGAGCTACCCGGCGCCGAGATCGAACAGTGTCCGTCGCAACTTGAGCCAGGCTTTGCCGCCCAGCTGTTTGAGCACCTTCTTCCCCGACCAGGCGAGTTGCTGGGTCAGAGCCGCACCGCGGCGCCCGCTTGCGAGGGAGTCCAGTGCGGCGTCGGATGTGCGCCGCGTGATCGAGAAGCGCCCGACGACGGATACGCCGCCGAGCGTCGACACGCGTCGAGTCGGCTCCGAGTTGAAAAGGACCTGGACGCCCGCTGCTGCTGCCATCTGCGCTACTTCGACCGAATAGAATCCTCCAGGAACGGATCCAGTCACCACCGGCGCGCCGAGTATGTCGGCAATCCGCGCACTGCTGTCGTGCCACTCTGACAGGATCGCTGAGATCGCCAGCTTGCTCATCCGGGCGGGGTGGCTTGCCGAATGCGTGCCGACGACGTGGCCTCCTGCGTGCAATCGCCGCAAGTCGGCCGCCCTCATGAATCCGGGCGCATCAATGAAATTTGTCGTGATAAAAAAATGTGCCCGCCAGCCGCGCTCCTCCAGGAGTCCGGCTATTCGGTCGACGCCGCTTCTGCCGCCGTCGTCGAAGGTAAGTGCCACGCCTTCCGGCGGCTGCGCGAGATCGCTGCGCCCCTGAATGCGTAACGGAGCTGATGGCCCGATCGCATCACCGATGAGATCGAGGTGCCTGCGAAATCGGCTTTCCACGAGCTTATAGGACGCCGCGTCCCTTCCTTGAAACCCACTGTCGTCGAGGCCGGAGTCTCGCAGGACATCGTGGTAGATCAATGCCGTCAGTTTCATGGCCTGGCGGTGCGGGCGGCGGCATGCCACCGAAGGTAAGCGGAGAGCCAGGGGCTACCCCAGTTACGCGAGCGGTCCGATACGACCGCGAGCGGTTGTGCGCGCCCGGCACAGATCTCGAGCAGCTTAGCTCGGATGGCGTCGAGATTCTCGAGCACTACGCGATCCTGGATTCGGATGTGCGACTCAGTGGCTGCGTCGAATGGGTAGCGAAAAAACCCGTAGATCGGCCCGGTATCAATGCCATCGTCGACGCGCAGCAACGTCAATCCGACGTTCTCGGGGTCATTGCATGCAAGCGCCCAGAAGCAGCCATGGGAATTTCGATATTGCGGGCAAATCCCCGGGTGCAGCACGAAGGTTCCGCATCGGGGTATCTCGTACACGTTACTCTTTAAGAGCCACTTGCAGCGAGCCACGGTCAGATCGGGGGCCGCCACCTTGAGAAACTCGATCACCTGGCCCTCATTCGGGTTCGGCGTGACCAGCGTCGGAAAGGCGGCCCGTCCGGTCTGGAGGCGGGCGCTGAGGAGATCCAGTTGCGTACGCTTCCATGCCCGGTCTGCTCTTGAGATGAACATTTTGTAGTAGAGACGAAACGCCAGGATGTCGAACAGCCTCCAGAACCCGACGCGTCTGTACTCGGACCGCAGGCGCCGCAGCAGCGGCGCGTGTCCCTCGCGAATGGCTATCACAGCGACGACGTCCGAAAATCCAGCGAGCCACTGCGGCAGAAAATCACTGTCCAGCGGGTCGTGTTCGTGGCAGATCACGGCGATCCTGGGGCGTGGCACCCCCGTCACCTCCGTCAGCGCTTCTGTCGAGAGCATCGGTCGGTAAAGTACACAATTGCCGCAGGAAATGGGCGGCAGTAGCCTCGCCGGGCGCCCCGCTGGCAAAGAAGTGCAAAGAAGGCTGCGTCTGCGGCCGGGGACGGCCGGCGCCACTCCCGCGAAGCGCTGGTAGGCGTGTATCGTCTCGCCTCATGGAACCGCCCGAGCGCGCCGCCGAGAGCAAACCGACGCTGCTGATCATCGATGACGATCAGGAGCTGTGCGCGATGCTGCTGGAATATCTCGGGCCCGAGGGGTTCTTCGCCACCAGCGCAGGCACAGGCCCCGCAGGGCTGGCGCAGCTCGCGCGGGCTCCGGCGGATCTGGTGATTCTCGATGTCATGCTGCCGGAGCTGTCCGGCTTTGAGGTGCTGCGCCGCCTCCGCGCTGTCAGTCGTGTGCCGGTCATCATGCTTACTGCGCGCGGCGAGGAGGTCGACCGCGTCGTGGGCCTCGAGATGGGGGCGGACGACTATCTCGCCAAACCCTTCAGTCCGCGCGAGCTGGTGGCACGTATCCGCGCCGTGCTGCGACGCATGCCCGGCGAGGACGCGGGCGCTCCCGGGGTGATTCTGTGGGGACCGTTGCGTCTCGACCTGCGCGCGCGCCGCGCAGAGGTTGGCGATGGCGACCTGGAACTGACATCCGCGGAGCTGCGCATCCTCGAGCTGCTGGTGCGTGCCGACGCGCGTACCGTGACGCGCGACGATCTGATGACCCAGGCGCTCGCCCGGCGGCTGATGCCGACGGATCGTAGCCTCGACACGCACGTCTCGAACCTGCGCCGCAAGCTCCTGAAGCACACCAATCGGGTGAGCGTGCAGAGCGTGCGCGGCTCAGGCTACGCACTCACGCTGGTCCCGGACCGCACCGCCGCGCGTGAACCACCGAGTCCGGGCTAGGCGCATGCACTCGCTGTACTGGAGGATTTTTCTCGCGTTCTGGGCGGCGCTGGCGCTGATTCTCGTCGGCACCGTGACGGTTGCCGTTAACGCCACCGCCCATCGCAGCGAGCGCCCCTGGGTGCAGCGCGGCCAACTCTACGCGCAGGCCGCGCGCGCCTTCGAATCCGGCGGACCGCCGGCGCTGAAGAGCTGGCTGCAGTCCCTCGGCGGGGAGCCCTTCACGCGTACCTTTGTGGTCGATCCGCAGGGGCATGAAATTCTCGGGCGGCCGCTGCCCGCTTCGCTGAACGGCGTGGGCGGCAGCCCGGGCAGCACCGCGCGCGCCGCGAACGGCTCTCCGGGCGCGATTGCTCCCATCGGCGGCGCACTGGTGCTGGTCGGCCCCGGCGGCAGCACCTACCACGTCGTCATCGGCCCGGTGCGCGACAATCCGCGGCTGTTCGGCGAGCTCGAGCTGCCGGGCGTTCCGCTGTCAATACTCGCGATTGCACTCGGCGTAAGCGCCGCAGTGTGCTTCCTGCTGGCACGCTACCTGGCCTCACCCGTGGACCGCTTGCGGCTCGCCACGCGCCAGATGGCCGCGGGCGATCTCAATGTGCGCGTGCTGCCCGCGCTGCGAGGCCGACAGGACGACCTCGGCCTTCTCGCCGCCGATCTCGACGCGATGGCGGAGCGCTTGCGGCAACTCCTCGAAGCGAAGCAGCAACTGCTGCGCGATGTATCCCACGAGCTGCGCTCCCCACTGGCACGGCTGCAGCTCGCTCTGTCGCTCGCACGTCGCGAGGGCAGTGCGGCCGAGCGCCACCTGGCACGCATCGCCTGCGAAGCCGACCGCCTCGAGCATCTCATCGCGCGCAGCCTTAAGCTCGTGCGCCTCGAGCGCCCGGCGCACACGCTCGAGCAGGCAACGGTGGATGTGGGCGAGCTGCTGGGCAACATTGCCGCAGATGTCGCCATTGAGGCCGATGCTCAGGGATGCCTGGTCAAGTTGCAGTCGCACGGCCGCCTGCCGGTCTCGGGCGACCCGGAGCTGCTGCGCAGTGCGTTCGAAAATGTGATCCGCAACGCCGTGCGCTATAGCCCGCGGGGCGCGGTGGTCGTCATCAGCGCGCGCCGTGTCGCAAGTGTGGCAAAGGGCGATACGGTCGAGGTAGCGGTGCGCGATTCCGGTCCCGGCGTGCCGGAAGAAGATCTTGCCCTCATCTTCGAGCCCTTCTACCGCGTGGATGCGGCGCGGGGGCATCACGGTATCGGAGGCGAGGGCCTGGGGCTTGCGATCGCTGCGCGCGCGCTCGCCGTGCACGGTGGCACCATCGCGGCACGCAATGTGGCCGGTGGCTTTGCCATGCTCATGAATCTGCCCGCGATCGACCTGCTGCCCGCCGAGCTGCGCGGGACAAGCGCAGACGTCGCCTGACAGACCCACAAACGCGAACGGCCCCCCTCACGGGGAGCCGTTCTCTAACAACCAGGCCGCCGAGTGGCGCCCGGAGCTTTATCAGTCTTTGGTTCGCCGGCGGCGCGGTATGAGGCCAAGCCCGCTTAAGCCCAGCGCCAACAGTCCGAGCGATGCTGGCTCAGGAACCGAAGTAGGCGTGCTAGCTTGAGAATCAAAACGGGCACCCGGCTCGTTGTCGTGCGCCGCTTCACGCGCGCCCGCAAACGCCGGTGCGCTGCAAAGGACAGCCGCGACGGCAGCGAGACTCGCCGCTCCCGCAATCAACGTTACTTTCTTCATCGCCCTATCCTCCAATGACCGATCCCTAGCTCCAGCGGCCTGCCGGATCCAATACCTAGTGTGCAAACACCGTGCCGCGGGTCATATGGTTACTTTTCCGGCAAGGACTTGCAAGCGGCAGATGACATAACGCCCTGGCCGCTGCAGGAGGCTTTGTAAACCTCTCCGACATAATCCCCTGGGTGCGGTGAAAGGGCCATTTCGACATATCGCTGTTACGACGTGAGCCAGAGCACAAGGTGACGCAGCCGGGCGCTCGCGACTGCCGCTTGTCGGACCGCGGCGACAGCAGTTTATCCTTTAATTATCAGCAAATTGATAGCTGTCGCCGCCCCGACTAAGTCCGAGGCGTCGGGCTCGTGCGACGTCGCAGCGCATCGCACGGCGACCTCGCCAGCGCCCGAGCACGCCCGGGCATAATCTGACGCATAAGCCACTGAAATTCAAAGGGACAATGCTGTCGGCATAGTCCTTGCTTTTCCTCTACTGCAACTGCGGGTTGGCGTTTTCGCTTGTCGCCACCGCAGGTTCCTTGATCTGACGCAGGGCTGGCGCGCGCCGGTCTTTAGGGGAGGTTTGTGCCTTGAAAACGTGGAAGCTGCATACATGGACGTGCGCACTGGCCATAGTCGTGTCGCTGCTATCGGGATGTAACGATGCGACGGGAAAGTCAACGGCGACGGCACAGAGCGTCGCCAGCAGTGGAAGTGGCAACGCGAGCGCGACACTTTCCTGGGAGGCGCCCACCACCAACACCAACGGCACGGCGCTCACTGACCTGGCCGGCTATCGCATCTATTACGGCTCCAGCGCGACTAACCTGAGCCAAAACGTGCAGCTCAATGGCGTCGGCGTCCAGACCTACGTTTTCGATAACCTGCAGGCGGGGACGTGGTATTTCGCTGTCATGGCCGTCACGAGCACGGGGATCGAGAGCGCGCTGTCGAACAGGGTCACCACAACCATTCAGTAATTGTTCAGGGCTCAACCCCCTCGGGCTTCCCCGCAAACCACGTGCTCGTCGATCCTCACGAGCACGTAGAATCATCGTTAGAGATGCAAGTGGCTCCTTCTCTGCGGCTGTGGCTGATCGCCATGCTCGCGTGCCTGGTCGCGCTGGTGTATTGGCCGAGCAGCGTCTTTCTCTCTCAGAAGTGGTCGGATACGGCCGCCGAGGGCTATACGCATGGGTGGTTGATCCTCCTCGTTTGTGTTGCGCTCGCCATCCGCGCGCGGCGCGAGCTCGCAGCCGCGCTGACCCAACCCGCACCG
>Ga0210393_10001090_pt1 | contig 23299 bp, 16 predicted proteins | sample IncBWC27OmetaG_FD_160068 | JGI IMG/M metagenome (GOLD analysis project Ga0210393, IMG submission 160068) | Forest soil microbial communities from Barre Woods Harvard Forest LTER site, Petersham, Massachusetts, United States - Inc-BW-C-27-O ... | reverse complement strand
AAGGGCCGGAGATGGAGACGACTTGGGCGTAAACGTTTCCGAGAGAGGGCGGCGGCCGGGGCTCGGCCGCCAGATGGTGTCAGGATGCAGCGCTATGCGCCCTGGTGGTGGTAGCGCTGACGAACCTCATTCTCGGCGGCCAGCCAGTCATCGGCTTCGTGGCCGGGTTCGAATCCGCGGCGCTCGGACAGTAAGTAGGCGAAGCGGCGGATCTCTTCGTCCAGATTAATGGGAACCACACTGGCGCGCGACTCGTTGCGTACGATCTCGGGTCTGGGCGCAGGCTTTTTGGTTCCCGTCTTCTTGTTTCCGTTGGTTCCGGCTGCGGGCGCTGCTGCTATGGTTTCGGCGGGTGTGAGGTTGGTGTCGTATTCGGGCACTGCGGTGCTGGTCGGGGTGATGGATGGCTTCGTGCCGTTGGTCTTTTTGGGTGATTTTGGTTTCGCCATAATCGAAAACTCCTTGCATCCTCCTAAATTCAGGAATGTCTGGATTTGTTGATGGACAAACAACATACACTTTTCCCTCGCGAGTTCTGCGGCGCAATAATTTCTGCCGTGCGGAGTAGATTCAATATTACCGCTTCGAGGGCTGTGGATGGGAGGAAGTTTTGCACAAAAAAATGCGATGCGACGGTGCGGAAATCTGGAAGGCGGACGAGCCTGCAGCTAGGTTGAAGCGGGGGTATCTGAGACTTGAACCATCAGTTTTCCATTATTCGAGCCGTCGAATAATTTGTTGATCGCCGCCGGTGCAGACTCGATGCCGCGCACGATATCCACTCGATACTTTAGCTGGCCTGCGCTGTGCCACTGCGTGAAGTTGCTCACCATCTCCTTTACTTTCGAAGAGTAATCAGTGGCGAGGAAACCTTGGATCTTGAGGCGCTTGCTGATCACCAGGGCGAAGTTGGATGGTCCCGAGACGGGTGCCGTGGCGTTGTACTGCGAGATCAAGCCGCAAACCACCACGCGACCGAAAGTGTTCATGAGGTAGAGCGCGGTTTCCAGGATTTCTCCGCCGACGTTTTCGAAATAAATATCCGCTCCATTCGGACACGCAGCCTTCAAGTTCTTCTTGTAGTCAGCTTCTTTGTAGTTCAAGGCCGCATCGAAGCCGAGTTCCTCGCGTAGCCAAGTGCACTTCTCATCGGTTCCGGCGATGCCGACTACACGAAGGCCCTTGATCTTGCCGATCTGGCCGACGAGCGATCCGACCGAACCTGCGGCGCCGGAGATCAGGAGAGTTTCGCCGCTCTTGGGCTGTCCCACTTCCAAAAGGCCACCGTAGGCGGTTAACCCGGCCAGCCCAAACAGTCCAAGGTAAGCCGAAAATGGAAGTCCGCTCTCTGGCAATTTCGTCAAAGCTTCACCATTGGAGATTAGATATTCCTGCCAGCCGAACATTCCTTGCACGCGGTCACCGGCGGCAAATTTTGGATGATTTGATTTCTCCACGATTCCGATAGCCAACCCGCGCATGATTTCCCCAATCTGCACGGGCGGAACGTAGGACGGACGGTCAATCAGCCATCCCCGCATCGCTGGATCGAGCGACAGATATACGCTGCGAATCAGAAGCTGGGCCTCCCCAAGCACGGGCATGGGTTGGGACACAAGTTCGAAGTTGTCAGCTTTGATCAGCCCCGTGGGCCGCGATTTGAGCCGCCATTGGCGGTTTACCGGAGTAGCAGCAGCCATAGCGGAGGACGAGTCATTGTCAGACGGTGTAGCGCGCGGCGGCCAGAAGTCGGCCGGCAATATTGCGCCGCAGTGCAACCCCATCGAGCGGATCGTAGTTGGCAAAGCCGCGTAGAGTCGCCATATTCTCCCGCAGGACATTGCTGCCAGAGCAGGCGCCGACGACATTTCGCGCCGAGACTTCTACTCGATCCATGGCCTCGCGCAAAAACACGGCGCACATGTCTGCGGCATTGGTCCCTGCGCCCGAGGCTGCAAGCTTGCGACTTCGAAGCAGGCTCGACTCCATCGCGAACACTTCCATGACGATGTCGGAAATGTTCATCACGGTCTCCTGCTGTTTTTCCAACTCGGGCCCGTATTTATGATAGGCAATCCCGATCGTGAACAGCGCAATCTTCTTCGCGTTGCGTACAAGCCGAGCTTCTTCATCAGCACCCGCAGAGCCGGTTGTCTCCTTCACGGTCTCGTTCAGTACCGCTTGAACCGCCGGGATGAGCGCCAATTGCCCACGGGCAGCGCGTTTCAGCAGCATCCCCGTTATGAGGAGACGGTTGATTTCGTTGGTACCTTCGAAGATCCGGTTGATTCGCGAATCACGATAAGCCCGTTCCACCGCATAATCCTGATGGTAGCCATAGCCGCCGTGGATTTGCACGCCTTCATCGACAACGTAATCCAGCATCTCGGAGGCATACACTTTAATCATCGAGCACTCGGCAGCGTATTCTTCAACGGCCTTGAGCTCGGTCTGTGAATCCGCGTGCTTATCCTTATCGTGATCATGATCATGAGCGGACTGCGCCAATTGACTCTCGATGAGTCCGACAACACGCCACACCATGGATTCCACCGCGAAGGTGCGAATCGCCATCTCCGCCAGCTTATGCTGGATGGCGCCGAACTCGGCGATCGCCGATCCGAATGCTTTGCGTTCTTTTGCGTATTTCAAGCAGATGGCGAGGACGTTTTTTGCTCCACCCACCGCGCCAGGGCCGAGTTTCAACCGGCCGATGTTCAGGATATTGAACGCGATGATGTGCCCGCGCCCAATTTCGCCAAGCAGGTTTTCGACCGGAACCCGGACGTTGTCAAAAAACACCGCCGTGGTCGAACTGCCCTTGATGCCCATCTTGTGTTCTTCGGCGCCGCTGGTCACGCCGGGAAAGCTGCGCTCTACCAGGAACGCCGTGAACTTCTCGCCGCCTACTTTAGCGAATACGGTAAAGAGGTCTGCCGCGCCTCCGTTGGTGATCCACATCTTCTGTCCGTTGAGGACGTAGAATTTGCCGTCTGCGCTGAGATCCGCCCGGGTACGCACGGCGAGAGCATCGGAGCCGGCCAGCGGTTCGGTTAGGGCGTAAGCGGCCAACAGCTCGACTTTCGCCAACTGGGGAAGATATCTCCGCTTCTGCTCTTCGTTGCCAAAGAAAAGAACGGGCAGCGTACCGATCCCGGTATGGGAGGAGTGCCACGACCCGTAAGATGCGTCGCGCGCCAGATGCTCACCCGCGATCATTACAGACGGCAGGTCCATTTCCATGCCGCCGAATTTCTCGGGGATCGGTATCGCGGCGAGTCCCAGCTCGGCCGCTTTGCGAAGCACGCTTAGTGCGACACCCGGAGTCTGCTGGCGGATCGCCTCGAGATGAGGTTCCACGTCATTCGTCCAGAATTGGTCGACCGTGCGGGCTATCGCAAGGTGTTCCTCGTTCAGATCTTCGGCGGTGAAAATTTCGTTGGGCGAGCGATCCTCAATGAGGAACGCGCCGCCTTTAACTTGAAGAGGAGTTACTGCGGCAGTTGTCATCATCTTCCCCCGGGTCGAACGATTGCGACGCCACACGCGCAAATCTGTGACCGCAATGCTGATATTCCGAGATTGCGAAGCCATGTTGCGAAGCCCCGGCTCGCAAACCAGCCGAATCACGTGTAGGTCCTGATCGAGAAAAACCACATTCTCAAATTGTGTTAGTCTATATCAGATATGAGTAACTAACGTCAATACGCAACACAAATATTGAACACCGCAGCGTCGAATTCGCCGTTGGATTGCGATTTCGGAGAACGGTCTATCGAATCGACAATGGTTAAAATCGATCCGGGTATATTGAACACTCAACCTGTCGCGTGTCCTGCAACCCTGAACAGGAGAATGTACGACTATGGTTCGTGTTGAAGTCGCCGCACGGCGAAGAAGCAGCCGGAATCACAGAAGCTCGGTGAAGCGAAATGCGCCAGCGCAGATACACCCAGAGCAGAACCACGAGGTCCCAGGGCTTCGGGAGCGCAAGAAGGCGCGACTTCGTCAGCAAATTATCGACACAGCCATCCGATTGTTCCGCAAACAGGGTTACGAGAAAACTCGCGTCGATGATATTGTCAGAATTCTCGAAATCAGCCAGCCGACTTTCTTCCGTTATTTCCCAAGCAAGGACGCAGTGTTACGGGATGTGGGTAAGCGTGGCTTCGAGTGCATAGCGGAGCGGCTCAAGTCGGAACTTTCGACCAAGGCTAATACCGCCGAGCGCCTGCATCGCCTGTATCATGCCATGGCGCTCGAAGCGGAAACCGACCGACCTCTATGGAAAGCGGTCGTCCTGTCGGGTGCGATGGATCCGGTGCGTTCTCCGGAGGTGCGCGGACTCGAGGGAGTTGCGATCAGCCGGCTGCGGGAAATTCTGGCACAGGGTCAGGAACGTAGTGAAATCACGAGCGCGTTCCCGGTCGTGCATCTTGCCGAATTTATGGAGGCACTCTACCACACCGTGGTCCGCCAGTGGACCGTCGACCTGACAGGACCGCATAAACTGACCGAGCGCGTGGATAGCGCCGTTGAGTTTTTCTTGCGCGGTGTTAAGCCGTGATTGGTTCCTGCACCAGTCTGCTCTCCCCGTTCTTGCAAGGCTAAAGGTAAATGAAAGCCGCTATCCTGCACGATTTCAAGAAGCCGCTCTCGATCGAGGAAGTGGAGCGTCCTCATCCCGAAGCAGATGAAGTTTTGATCCAGGTGGAAGCCTGTGGCGCCTGCCATTCCGACTTGCACGTGGCGGATGGAGATTGGCCACAGCTGGCGGGAATCGTGAAGAGACCGCTGGTTCTCGGCCACGAAATTGCCGGCCACGTAGTGGAGAAAGGCCCGGCAGTGCACGATTTGCAAATCGGCGATCGCGTCGGCGTGCCCTGGATTCACTGGAGCTGTAGTGAGTGCGAATTTTGCTGCGAAGGAAACGAAAACCTGTGCAGCCGGCAAAAGATCACAGGTGTCACCGTTGACGGTGGCTACGCTGAATTTGTGAAGGCGCCGGCAACTCACGCACTCAAAATTCCAGATGGTCTTTCTGCGCTCGAAGCCGCCCCGCTTTTCTGTGCTGGACTCACAGTTTATCGCGCCCTGAAGGGCGCTGGGATTGTGCCCGGTCAGCGCCTGGCTGTTTTCGGCATAGGTGGCCTGGGACACCTCGCAGTGCAGTTCGGACGGGCCTTGGGCGCAGAGGTGACCGCGATCGACATTTCGCCGGAGAAGCTGGACCTCGCCAAATCCTTTGGCGCCTCCGACACGCTCAATGCTGCCACCGCTGATGCGGCTAAACAGCTGCGTCGCAAAGGTGGAATGCACGTGTCACTTGTTACCTCCGCAGCAAAGGCGGCTTATGACGCTGCTTTTTCCTGCCTCCGGCCCTCCGGTACTCTGCTCGTCGTGGGCCTGCCCGCTGAAAACATCTGTTTCCCGCCGATTCTGATGGCAGCACGAGAAGTCCGGATCCTCGCATCGACGGTCGGTACCCGGCAAGACTTGCGGGAAGTACTCGCGATGGCTGCCGCCGGGAAGATACGCTGCCATGTGGTTCAGCGACCGCTTGCCGAAGCCAACGAGGCGCTGGATCTGTTGCGCAAAGGCGAAGTCTCTGGCCGAATCGTCCTGACTCCCTAGGGGCTGGCCGCGGGAATCCGACGAGGTCGGAGTTTCGTCCTGCGCCTCGTCGCCATTTCCGAACGACTATCGCCTTGCCGCCATTGAACTATTGGGGCGCCCGATAACATGCGCGCCCTACCGCCTAGGAAATATCGACGTTTCACTTCTTGACGTTAGTGACTCTTATGTGATACTAACTCTCACAATCTGCGGTTTCGTTGGACACGATTTGAATTATTGATCGAGGACGAAATCGGCAACTGGATCCACAATTTGATGGCTTTTAGGGTTGTCGCGGCACCAGGCGGGCTTGAGGGAGTTGCCCAGCGTTGGGGAATACGCCGGACCAATGCGGCGATGTGCAGATACTTCCGTAAGGAGAATCCTAATGAAGTCACTCGCATATACGTTTGTGTGCTTGCTGTTGGCAGCCAGTGTGGCCCAGGCGCAGGGCGTCGGCACCTCGGGAGACATCACTGGAACCGTCGTCGACTCCCTTGGGGGGCTCTTGCCTGGGGTAACCATCAGTGTGGTCGACACGCAGACCGGTCTGAAGCGCACGGTCGCAACCGATGGCGCAGGTCAGTACCGGGTGGCGGGACTATCCCCGTCTACCTATGAAGTAAGCGCGGCTCTGTCGGGGTTCGCCACCGACCTCCGCAAAAGCGTTCCAGTTGCCATCGGGCAGACCGTCATTTCAGACTTCCGCATGAAACCCGCGAAGGTGGCGACGGTACTTGAGGTGACAAGCGAACCGCCTGTGGTGGAAACCGAAAGAGGAAGTCAATCTGACAGAATAAGCCAACAATACATCGCCGACCTGCCCATTGACCGGCGCGACTACCTCACATTCACCTTGCTCATGCCGGGGGTCGCTGATTCGACCCGGCTGGCGGGGGACCAGGATTTCAGAGTCAAGCAAACACCGCAAAGCGGGCTGTCGTTCTACGGCAGCAATGGCCGGGGAAACAGCATCACGGTGGACGGTGGCGAAACCTCAGGGGATAGCGGGGGCCAGCGCCTGACAGTGAGCCAGGATGCCGTGCAGGAATTCCAAATCAATCGCAGCAACTATGCAGCGGACCTGGGAGCAGCTACAGGAGCGTCCATCAATATTGTGACCAAGTCTGGTACCAATAATATGCATGGCAGCCTCTACGGTTTTTTCCGCGACGATGTCATGGACGCCCAAAATCCGTTTTCGTTCAGCCAGGCGTTGCAGCCCGGTCAGACCTTTAATCCCGCCAATCCGAACACCGTGGGCTCGCCAATCAAAGACACTTTGACTCGCCAGCAATTCGGCGGAACGCTGGGCCTCCCGATTAAGAAAGATAAGACATTTCTGTTTGTCGCGTTCGAAGGCTTGCGACAGGATGCGCAGAACGCAGTTCCCCTGTTGATTGACACCAACATTCTCCGTCCGACCGCAGCGCAGAATGCCATTATTGCCCCTCTGCTGGCTAGCCCTTCACCCGTGCCGGTGCCTTGCTTGCCGAGCTTGCCCTTGCCTCCGAGTGAATGCGGCTTTGCCCTCCAGAGCATCCTGACGGTGAACCCAACAGCTGGCGGGTTTGTGACGCCGGGGCAGGCAGCGTTGAATGCCTTCCTCATAGACCAGTTTGAAACCCAAGGTGGAGTCTTTCCGTATACCACACGGGAATACCTGGGATCGGGCCGCCTTGATCACCGCTTTGATGGGAACAACCAGCTTTCTGTGACCTACAGGTATGGGCACGATGTGGAGCAATCGCCGGACGTGCAGTCTCTGACCGCTTTTTCGGCGGGCAGTTCGATCCACACCTATGACAATAATTTGCAAGCAGCCTGGTACCGCCAATTCAGCCCGACCATGCAGAATGAAGCCCGGTTGCAGTGGGATTACAACAGCTTTAATGTGATTCCCAACGAGCCGGGACAGGCGGGGCTGCAGATTCCAAGTTTCATCAATAATTTGGGAACGAATATTTTCATACCCAACATTACTATCCTGCGCCGCTACGAATTCGCGGATAATTTCACCATGATCCGGGGCAATCACACCTTTAAGTTCGGCGGTTCCGAAATACTCCGCGGCAATCACACCGAATCGCACACATTTTTCCCCGGTCGTTTTGTGTTCGGGTCGCTCCCTGGTTCCTTGATCACTGGGCCCGGGACACCGCTGGCAGGTACCACGATCAACCCGTTACAATCGGCATCGTTGGGGCTGCCCCAGGTTTACCAGCAGGGGTTTGGAAATCCAACGTACCCGTATTACACCCGGCCGCTGACTGGGCTATACGCGCAGGACTCCTGGAAGATAAGACCAAACTTCACTCTGAATTACGGTCTCCGCTACGAGCTAGACAACGAGTTCGCCCCTCTGACCACGTATAAGAAGGATTTTGCCCCCCGAGTTTCCTTTGCCTGGGATCCCTTCAAGGATCACAAGACGGTGATCCGGGGTGGCTACGGAATCTTCTACGGACCAGTGGACGTCCAGATCCCCGACGTCGACTTGAGCCTTGGGGTTGTGAACGGCAATAAATCCGCGGTCGAGAACAGCGGCCCGGCAGGGGGCCAGGTTGGCAACCTGACCGCGATCTGCGGATTCTCGCAGTTCGGAGTACCCATAATCCCCGGAAACGGTTCTAGCCCCTGCAACCGGGAGATCTCTATTTATGTGGACCCGCTCGGCGGAGTTCCGGCTTTAGGCTTAGCCGGCGCGAACACTGTTTTCCAGACACTCTTTGGCCAGGGGTTGATTCAGTGCACAACCCCGGCCCCGGGCAACGCCGCCTGCATCACGCCGGCTGCGGTAGCGCCGTTGGGTATCAATGTTACGAATAATGGTCCCGTCGGTCCGCTCCAGGTAGTTTTTGTGAACCAGCCGGGCTATCGCCCCCCGATCGCGCAACAAGTTTCGTTTGGAATTGAACGTGAGATGGCACCTGGGTTCTCAATTGCTCTCAGTGGTATCTACTCGCATACGCAGAGACTCCCGGTCGCCATCGATACTAACCTGCTGCGGGCGCCGTTCACCACGCTAACTCTGGCCAATGGCCAGACGGTTTCCTATCGCAATTGGAATACGACAGCGGCAGGGGCCGATCCGCTGGGAGGAACGGAGCCCGGTGGTTTGCCCTGCGATGACCCGGTCATTAACGCCACTCAATGCTTTGTGAATTCGCTGGTTGTACAGAACAATCAGTACAGCTCTGAGGCATACGCTGTTTACGAAGGTGGCATCGTGGAAGTCAAGAAGCGCTTCAGCGACCACTTCACGCTGTTCGGGAACTACACCTACAGCAAAGCCTATGACACGTCCACGGATTTTAACTCGGACTACGGGCCGCAGGATCCGACGAACCTCAATTTAGATCGTGCGGTCTCCGAGTTTGATGAGCGGCACAAAGTGGTGATCGCGGGAGTGTTCGACAGCCCCTGGAAACAGAGAATCTTGTCGGGGTTCCAGTTGGCTCCGATTTTCTCCTACCACAGCGGACATCCTTTCAACCTGCTGGCAGGAGGAGAAGTGAACGGCGACAACCACACCACCAATGAACGTCCCATCGGGGCCGCGCGCGACACGGGCCTGGGTCCCAATTACGTCGACTTCGACATGCGCCTGAGCTGGCGGTACAAAATCGGTGAGAAAGCCGACCTGCAATTTACGGCGGAAGGATTCAACATCGCGAACCACACAAATTTTGCCAGTGTGAACAACGAGGTGGGTCCTCTTCTTGGCCTTACGCCGGGGTTTACGACCTTCAATGTAAGTGGAATTCGGCCGGGCACTATTGTAAATGGGCAAGCTGCTACGCCGAGCACGCCGCTGGCGTTCACTTCCGCTTTTCCAAAACGGCAGGTCCAACTCGGCGTGCGCTTTTCGTTTTGACCGGGAGCACGCAATGGCGTTTGTGGAGAATCAGGAAGCCAGGATTTATTGGGACGAACAAGGCCGGGGTGAGCCGGTTTTGCTCATCATGGGACTGGCTTACCCATCCCAAATGTGGTACCGGACTCGGCCCCTTTTGGCATCGCGGTACCGAACCCTGGTCCTCGACAACCGTGGCATCGGGCGTAGTGATGTTCCACCGGGCCCGTATCCGATCGCGTTGATGGCATCCGACGCAGCGGCAGTTCTCGACGCTGCCGGAATTGAGTGCGCCCACCTGTTCGGCGTGTCGATGGGTGGCATGATTGCGCAGGAGTTCGCGCTGCAATATCCGGCGCGAGTGCGGTCGCTGATTCTGGGCTGCACTGCGGCCGGCGCGCCCACGGCGGTGCGCGCCGAACCGGAAGCGATTCAGATGCTGAAGGGGCGGGAGAAGATGAGCCCCGAGCAAGCGGCCGAAGCCGCTGTGCCGTTTATCTACGATTCGACGACTCCGCGGGAACGGATTGATGAAGACATTGCGATTCGCAGGCCATGGTTTCCGAAACCGGTGGCGTATGCAGCGCAGCTGCAGGGCATACTTGCTTGGGAGGCATACAGTCGCCTCTCATCAATCACCGTCCCCACCCTGGTGATCCACGGGGAGTCCGACCGCCTGATTCCGCCCGGAAACGCCACCTTGATTGCGGAGCAAATCCCCGGTGCGAAGCTCGTGATGATTCCGCATGCCAGCCATCTCTTCTTAACTGACCAGACTGAAGTCTCACACCACGCTATTCTGCAATTTCTTAACGAGCAGACCGGAAGTGCGAGAAGCGATGCCGGGTCGGGGAAGGAGAAGGTTTCATGTTAAAGGAGGCCGCCAACACCACGCGGGATTCCACGGTGACGATGAATGTGAAGCAGCTTTTCGATCTAACCGGACGCGTTGCAATCGTCACCGGAGGGTCAATCGGACTGGGCCGCCAAATGGCGGAGGGTCTGGCGGAAATGGGCGCCGACGTAGTGTTGTGCGCTCGCAAGAAAGAACGCTGCCATCAGGCCGCCGAAGAATTACAGCAACTCGGCGTCAAAGCCATTGCCCTTGGCTGCGATGTCAAGAACCCGGACAGCATTGAGGAGATGGTGGAGGCGACCCTCTCCCAGTTCGGGCGAATCGATGTACTCATCAATAACGCGGGAATATCCTGGGGTGCTCCCGTCGAGGAGATGCGGCTCGAGGATTGGAACAAGGTCATCGAGACGAACCTGACCGGAACTTTTCTGTGCGCCCAGGCGGTCGGCAAAGTCATGATCCGCCAAGGCCGGGCTGAGAACGGAGCGTCTAAGAACAGCGCGGGAAAAATCATTAATATCGCGTCAGTGGCTGGACTGGGCGGGGCTCCGGCGGAACTTTCAGCCATTGGCTATCACGCCAGCAAGGGTGGAGTCATCAGTTTTACCAAAGACCTGGCCTGCAAATGGGCAAGTCACAACATTCAGGTAAATGCAATCGCTCCGGGCTGGTTTCCCACGCACATGTCGAACCGCGTCCTGGAGCACCATGAGGAGCTTTTTCTCTCCCACATTCCGTTGCGGCGTTTTGGCAATGAACATGACTTGAAAGGAGCGGCTGTGTTTCTCGCCTCTGCCGCCTCGAACTATGTCACCGGTCACGTGCTGGTGGTGGATGGAGGTCAGTCGGCCTGGTAGGACTCCTCTTATCATGAATATTCCTCTCACTCCAATTCGCTTCTTGCGTTACGCCGAGCAGCAGTACCCGAGCAAGACAGCGATCGTTTGCGGCGACCGTCGTTTCACTTACGCGCAGTTCGGAGAACGTGCCAGCCGTCTCGCCGGTGCTCTGCGCGAAGCGGGGGTGAAAGCGGGCGACCGGGTTGCATTTCTCAGCCTGAATTGCCACCGGCTTCTCGAAGCGTATTACGGCGTACTGGAAGCCGGCGCGGTGTTGCTCCCGCTGAACTTCCGGCTCGCTCCTCGGGAACTGGCCTACATTCTGAATGACGCCGGGGTGAAAGTGCTCTTCCTGGAAAAAGAGTTCGCCGAGGTGGTGGATTCCTTTCGGCAAAGCGTATCAACTGTGCAGACTTTCTTCATGCTTGACGCTGCACCGCAGGGAGCCTGGCTCTCGCCAGGAAATTATGAAGACATTCTGGCGGCGGCGACGCCTTACCGGGCGGATGTGATGGACTTCGACGAAAACTCCTTGGCTGAACTGTTCTATACCAGCGGCACCAGCGCCGATCCCAAGGGAGTGATGCTGAGCCACCGAAATATTTATCTCCACGCTCTCTCGGTTACTGTGACGTTCATCACCAAGCCGGATAGCGTAAATTTGCATACCATTCCACTGTTCCATGCCAACGGCTGGGGTGTTGCCCATTCAGTCACCTTCGTGGGAGGGAAACATGTCATGCTCCAGCGCTTTACCTGCGCGGAAGTCTTCCAGTTGATCCAGCGCGAGCGCGTCGACTCGCTCAGCCTGGTGCCGATCATGGCAACGGCATTGGTGAATTCGCCGGACCGTCAAAAATACGACTTGAGCAGTCTGGAGTGGATTTCGATCGGAGGAGCGGCTTCTTCTCCAACCTTGGTGCGCGAGACCGAGGAAAAGCTGGGCTGCCCCTGTTTTTCCGGATACGGCCTAACCGAAACTGCCCCGGTGCTCTCCACCGCCAAACTGAAGCCCGGAGAGCAATTCGATGGGGGAGAGCTTTACGTGGCACGGGCGATGACCGGGTACGCGATTCCGGGCGTGGAGCTTCGGGTCGTCGACTTCGACGACAACGATGTTGCCCGCGACGGAAAAACCATGGGAGAGATTGTCGCTCGCGGCGATGGTGTGATGCAGGGCTACTGGCAGCAGCCCGCAGCCACAGCGGAAGCGATGCGCGGTGGCTGGTTTCATACCGGAGACATGGCCACCATCGGCGAGGATGGACGCATCCTCATCGCCGATCGCAAGAAAGACATTATTGTCAGCGGCGGTGAGAACATTTCATCGCTCGAAGTGGAGAAGGCGCTCCTGGCGCATCCCGCGGTTTACGAGGCTGCCGTCATTCCAGTCCCGGACGAAAAATGGGGCGAAGTGCCCAAGGCGCTGGTGGTAGCGAAACCCGGATCAAACCCAACGGAAGCGGAACTGCTCGAATTCTGCCGCTCTAGTATTGCGCACTTCAAGTGTCCGCGGTCGATCGAGTTCCTGGAGAGCTTGCCCAAGACTGCTACGGGGAAAATTCTAAAAAAAGGATTACGGAAAAAGTATTGGAGCGAACTGAAACGTAACGCGCACGAATTTACGGCGCGCAAGTGAACATATCAAGTTGCTGGAGAGAGAGAGTTCAGTGCCATGGACGATCTAGTTCAACTTGCCAGAGACAAAGATAAAGGTAAAGATGTCGCAATTATCACCATCAATAACCCCCCAGTGAACGCTTTGAGCCCCGGGGTCGCGAAGGCGATTGCCCAAGCCATTGAGCAAGTAAGCAAGGACGTTGCGATAAAGGCTGTGGTGTTGATTGGTGGCGGCCGTACGTTCATTGCCGGCGCGGACATAAAAGAATTCGGCAAGATCACATCGGGCAAGGCCCAGCGAGGCGCGGGCCTGCTTCCGCTCCTGCTTCAAATAGAAGATGTGCGAAAACCAGTGGTGGTGGCCATCCATGGCTCTGCTTTTGGCGGCGGGCTGGAACTGGCGATGGCCGGCCACTATCGTGTTGCGGCTCCGAATGCACAGCTGGGTCAGCCCGAAGTGAAGTTAGGGATTATTCCCGGCGCAGGTGGCACCCAGCGGCTGCCTCGGCTGGTGGGCGTCGCCAAGGCCGTCGAGATGTGCGCAGAAGGTAATCCGATTAGCGCCCAGGAGGCGCTGAAACTCGGTCTGGTCGATCATCTGATCGAAGGCGATTTGTTGTCCGGCGCCATAGCTTTCTCGCGCGACATGGCTGCGAGACCACTGCGCAAAACTCGCGAGCGGAACGAACGGGTGCGGAGCGACAAAGATAAACTCGGGGTTCCAGAGCAGACCGCACCGGTCTTCGCTGCCGCCCGCGAAAAGGCTCACACCAAGCAGCGTGGCATGATGGCACCGCTCGCGGCCATCGACGCGGTTGAAGCCGCCACCAGGCTCTCTTTTGAAGAAGGATGCCGGGTGGAACAAAAACTGTTCGGCGAGTGCCTTTTCTCGGATCAATCCAAGGCCCTCATTCGTGCGTTCTTCGGCGAACGCGAGGTTGCCAAGATTCCCGACATACCAAAAGATACTGCTCTTCTCCCAGTGAATTCGGTTGCAGTGGTCGGCGCCGGAACCATGGGCGGTGGAATCGCGATGGTCTTTGCAAATGCCGGATTTCCCGTGTTGCTGAAGGAGGCCGACCAGCCGGCGCTTGATCGTGGGCTGGCCACCATCCAGAAGAACTATCAGAGTTCGGTTAAACGCGGCCGGCTTACGCAGCAATTCGTGGATGAACGCCTGCAACTCATCCAGCCGGTGCTCAGCTACGACGATTTCGGCAAGGTCGATATGGTCGTCGAGGCCGTGTTTGAAGGCATGGAGCTGAAGAAAGAAGTCTTCGGCCAGTTGGATCGCGTCTGCCGGCCAGGCGCGATCCTGGCTAGTAACACATCAACGCTCGACATCGAAGAGATAGCCTCAGCCACTTCGCGGTCCGATGCCGTCATTGGCACGCATTTTTTCAGCCCGGCGAATGTTATGCGCCTGCTCGAGATCGTGCGCGGCAAGTCGAGCAGCAAAGAAGTGATCGCGACCTGCATGCAACTCTCGAAGAAACTGGGGAAAGTCGGGGTCCTCGTCGGTAACTGCCGGGGCTTTGTGGGAAACCGCATGTTCGGCCCCTACCGCCGTGAAGCGCAGTTCCTGGTGGAGGAGGGCGCAAGCATCGAATCCGTGGACAAGGCGCTGTTCGATTTCGGCATGGCGATGGGGCCCATGGCTACTGGCGATCTGGCAGGCCTTGACGTGGGCTGGCGTATCCGTAAAGAGTACCGGCACCTTGAAAAGCCTGGAGTGCGTCAGCCGTTCGCGGAGGACCGCCTCTGCGAACTTGGGCGCTACGGCCAGAAAACCGGGGCAGGCTGGTACAAGTATGACGAGAATCGGCGCGCGATTCCCGATCCTGAAGTAAACGAGATGGTGCGCAGGTGGGCCCGCGCAGCCGGCATCACGCAACGCGAGATTTCATCCGAAGAGATCGTAGACCGCTGTATCTATGCCCTCGTGAATGAGGGCGCGCGCATTCTTGAGGAAGGCATCGCCCTGCGCGCTGTCGACATCGACATCATTTATCTAAACGGCTACGGATTCCCGGCATATCGCGGCGGTCCGATGTGGTATGCGGATACCGTGGGACTGGATAAGGTCTACCGCCGCATCTCAGAATTTCATAAACAGCACGGCGAACTCTGGGAACCTGCGCCTCTGTTGAAGCGTTTGGCCGAGGAAGGCAGGACTTTCGCCGAACTGAACCGGGAACAGGCCGTGATGGCGTAAGAATGCCGTGATGGTTTGAGAATTAAGAGCACGACTGCGAGCTTAGCGGGAGAAGATATGCGAGAGGCGGTAGTGGTTGCCAGCTCACGGACTGGGCTAGCGAAATCGTTCCGTGGCTCCTTCAACATAACCCGCCCTGAAGATCTGGCAGCACATTGCATCAAGAACGTCCTGCGCAAGGCGCCGCAGCTTGACGCGGCCGAAATAGACGACGTTGTGTTGGGATGTGCACAACCACACGGTCCGCAGGGTCACAACATCGCCCGCACTTCCGCCATGCTGGCAGGCCTTCCCACCTCGGTCGCGGGCACGACCATAAACCGGTTTTGCTCGTCGGGATTGCAAGCGATTGCCGTGGCCTCGCACCAGATCATCAGCGAGGGCGTGGACGCGGCGATTGGCGGCGGCGTCGAGAGTATCAGCATGACGCCGGCTGCCGGCAATCCTCACCCGGAACTGCAGAAACGATTGCCCGGATTGTACATGGGCATGGGTGACACCGCGGAAATCGTCGCCAAGCGCTACAAGGTGAGCCGGGAGGTACAGGACGAGTACGCGCTGCTGAGCCAGCAGCGCACTGCTCGCGCTCAGCGAGAAGGTTTTTTCGAGGGCGAGATCGCGCCCATGAAGGTTACGATGGCGCTCCTCGATAAGAAAACCGGAGAGAAGGTTGGGACGCGGGAGGTGTGCTGCGACGACGACGAGTGCAATCGGCCAGACACCACGCTGGAAGGCCTGCTCGCGCTGAAGCCTCACTTTGATCCGCACAGCGGCGAGGGCACGGTGACGGCCGGCAACTCCTCGCAACTTTCCGACGGCGCTTCGGCCACTCTGTTGATGTCCCGCCGGCGCGCTGATCAGCTCGGTGTGCCCTACAAGCTGGTGTTTCGCGGATTTCAAGTTGCAGGTTGTGATCCGGACGAAATGGGCATCGGTCCTGTCTTCGCGGTGCCCAAGCTGCTCAAGCGCACCGGCCTGAAGATGGATGATATCGGCCTCTGGGAACTGAACGAGGCTTTTGCAGTACAGGTGGTCTACTGCCGCGACCGACTGGGAATCGATCCCGAAAAGTTGAATGTCAATGGCGGGTCCATCTCCATCGGTCATCCGTTTGGCATGACCGGTTCGCGCATGGTCGGAACGCTCGCCAATGAAATGGCACGCCGGAAAGCGCGCTACGGCATCGTGACTATGTGCATCGGCGGCGGGCAAGGTGCTGCCGGTCTGTTCGAAGCGGTTCATTAACCGAATCCTACTTTCTACTTCTGATGGAGGAATCAGAGATGAAAAACAGCGAAAATTCGAACCAGCGGCTCAACTACTATGGGTTTACTTCCAGCTTGCTGTTGGGAGCGGCGGTTATCTGCGTCTTCACGCTGATCTCGGTAGCAACCGCATCTGCCGACAACTCATCCCACCGCCCGATTGCTCTTACCGAAAGCGGACTCGTGATTGGCTTATCGACGGAAGGGGGAAACGAATTTCTTGGCATCCCGTACGCGGCTCCGCCGGTCGGCGCACGGCGGTGGACGCCACCGAAGAGCTACGGATTCTTTCACGGATATGTCCTCCATGCGACTCAATTCGGCAGTGCGTGCACGCAACCTGGAGGAATCGGCGGCGAGAATTGCCTGTTCCTGAATGTCTACACGCCGCAGACGGAATCGGGTGATGGAAGAGGGCACGCCCTACCTGTGATGTTCTGGATTCACGGCGGCGGACTCATAGACGGGAGCAGCACCCCTTATAATCCCGAGCGACTCGTGAAAAAAGGGGTGATTGTGGTCACCATTAATTACCGTCTAGGTTATTTGGGATTCTTGGCCCAGTCCGCGATAGATGCCGAAGGGCATCTCAACGGCAACTATGGGTTGATGGATCAGCAATTCGCACTCGCGTGGGTTCGCAGGAACATCGCGAATTTTGGCGGCGATCCGGATCGAGTAACAATATTCGGCGAGTCGGCAGGCGGACAAAGCGTCTATGCCCAGCTCGCATCTCCCCTTGCAGCCGGCATGTTCCGTGGAGCGATATCGGAAAGCGGATCCTATGCGGAATTCCAGGACTACTTTTCAGACATCGTTACGCTGGCGGTAGGGGAAACGACGGGTACCACAGCCGTGCCGTCCGGCGCCGCCATTGCGGATAGTGTCGGATGCACGGATCAGACAGCTTCCTGCCTGCGTGCCGTGCCCGCCGCGACCATGGTCGCAGCAGAGCCTTTTCCTTTGTATCCGTTTGTGGATGGAACCCTGCTCACACAGACGATGAGCGCAGCATTTGCCAGCGGCGAATTCAATCAAGTGCCGGTCATCTCGGGCACCAATCACGATGAATATAGATTGTTCGTAGCACTGGACTACGACCTCGTGGGAAATCCAATACTGACTTCGACGCAGTACGATACTGCTGTCACTACTTTGTGGGGACCGGCCCTGGCGCCGCCCGTCCTTGCTTTGTACCCATTTACCAGCTACCCGAACGGCGGTGAGGCATTGGGGGCGTCGGGTACGGACGGAATATTTAGCTGTGCCGCGCGCGTTGCGGATCAGTCACTGGCGAAATTTGTGCCGACCTATACCTATGAGTTCAATGATGAGAACGCGCCTCCGTCTCAATCTGAGTTTGGCGGATTGTTAACCTTCCCGCTGGGAGCTTACCATTCTGCAGAGATCCCTTACCTGTTCAAGACCGGCAATGTTTTCGCACTACCGGAGGTACTTTCGCCCCAGCAAAGGCAGCTCTCCGATGCGATGGTCAACTACTGGACGCAGTTCGCGAAGAAGGGAGACCCAAACTCTTCTGGTGAGCCGCTCTGGTCTCCGTACAGCGCGTCGACCGACCAGTTCCAATCGTTGATACCACCGGTTCCAGTAGTCGAGTCCAACTTTGACAGTAGTCACCTGTGCTCAATCTTTTGGGACACTTTTTAGCAGCGAGCAATAGGCGGGCGCGCGGCGCCTTACCCGAGGTTTCGCGCGTCCGTCTGCATCGGAAGCAAACGAAGTTAAAAAAAGATGCCCGCTACCCCGCCAACCGAAGCCACAGCCGCCGCTGCTCAGACCACCGCTGACTCGGCCGCGCATTCATTGCGGTACGCGTGGTACGTCGTCGGAGTCCTAACGCTTCTGTACGCATTCTCGTTCATCGACCGCCAGATCTTCAGTCTGCTGGTCGGCCCGCTTCGTCGCGATTTACACATCGGCGACGCTAAGATGAGTCTGCTGATCGGATTCAGCTTTGCATTGTTTTATACATTCTTCGGAATCCCTCTCGGGAGGCTGACCGATATTTACAGTCGCAGGCTGATCATCGCGGCCGGACTGATACTGTGGAGCGGGTTCACAGCCAGTTGCGGAATGGCGCAAACGTTCGAAACCATGCTTTTGCTGCGCATGGGCGTCGGCGTGGGAGAAGCAGCGCTTTCCCCGGCTGCCTATTCGCTGATCACCGATTATTTTCCTCGCGAACGGCTGGCTACGGCCCTTAGCGTCTACTCGATGGGCATCTACGTTGGTTCTGGTATGGCTTATTTGCTGGGCGGACTGGTTGTTGCCTACGCATCGACTCAGGCCATGTGGCGGGTTCCCCTGCTCGGAGCCGTGCATCCATGGCAGATCATCTTTCTCCTGGTTGGCCTTCCCGGCATTGCAGTGGCGCCGCTACTCTTCACAGTGAAGGAACCTGCCGTACACCGCGGAGCCAGCCGACGGTCGACAGTTCCGATGAGGCAGGTATTCTCATACATCTTCGAAAACCGGCGGACGTTCCTGCTCCACAATATTGGCTTTGGGCTACTCGCGCTCTCTTCCTATGCCAGCGCCGCTTGGGTGCCGGAATTCTATCGGCGGCACTTTCACTGGACCATTGGAACCACGGGCGTAATTTACGGTTCCTGCGTCGCGGTCTTTGGCTGCATTGGAATCGTCAGTGCTGGACGGTTCGCTGATTACCTGCGCAAACGCGGCCGAGGCAACGCGACCTTGTTCGTAGGTGTGCTGATCGGATTAGTCTGGCTCCCCGTGAACTGTCTTTTGTACCTGGCGCCCTCCGCGACTTGGGCCACGATTTGGCTGGTTCCCGGATGCGCACTGGCGGCCGCTCCATTCGGCATCGCCCCCGCCGCAATTCAGCAGATGATGCCGGCCAGCATGCGCGGACAGGCCTCGGCCGTGTATTTGTTTTCCATCAACCTCATCGGGCTCGGAATCGGACCTACTGCTGTGGGAGCACTGACGCAATACGCATTTCGAAGCGACGAAGCCGTGCGATACTCGCTGGTGATCGTGACCTCGGTCGCATGCGCGCTCGCTGCGGCGGTCCTCTATGGAGCTTTGAAACCGTTTGTTGCAAGTCTCGAGCGGGTGCGCGTTTGGAATGCCGCGCATTCTGGTAGCGGTGCAGCTGGTAGCGGTGCAGCTGGTAGTGGTGCAGTATGAAGCGAGACTCGTATCAGGGCACGCCTTCAGGCGTGCCGCCAACTGCGGTAAAGTACACGGGCTTTAGCCCCTGCGCCGCGGCTGGAAAGCTCCACCGGCTAAAGCCGTTCCGCACTCAACGATTTGGCGGCATCGCTGAAGCGATGCCCTGATACAAATCTTTTTCCCAAGCTGCACCATTGTCCATATTCTGATTGAGTTGACTTCGGTCGGGAAAGGCTTATCTCGATTGCATCTCGATTCTGTCCCCGTTCGCCCCGGCGAAGAACTGAATCTATCTTCGCTTGCCGACTGGCTGCGCGGACGAATCGCAGGCGCTGAACGCGGAATCACGCTCGAACAGTTTCCGAGCGGGCACTCGAACCTTACCTATCTGCTGCAGATGAATGAAGACGGGCGCGAGTACGTCCTGAGGCGCGGCCCTCTAGGCCCAGTCGCCCCGAAAGCTCACGACATGGCGCGCGAGTTTCGAGTGCTGCAGATGGTGCATCCGCATTTTCGAGAGGCTCCAAACGTCTTTCACTTGTGCGAGGATAGAGCCGTGCTGGGGTCTGTGTTCTTCCTGATGGAGCGGCGGCACGGGCTAATATTGCGGGATGAAATTCCGCCACAACTGGCAAAGACAAAGCTGCCGAATTATCCGGAGCGAGCCAGCAAAGGATTTGTCGATTGCCTGATCCGTCTGCACGCCATCGATATTTCCCGGACCGGTTTGATTGCCCTCGGTAAGCCCGAAGGATTTCTTGAGCGCCAGGTGCAGGGTTGGGCAGATCGTTGGAAACGGGCCACAACGGATGACATGCCGAAGATGGATCGCGTAATTCGGTGGCTCATCGATCACCGGCCATCTTCTCCCGCGCCGACCTTGGTGCATAACGATTACAAGTTGGATAACGTTATGTTCACGTTCAGCGCAGACTCCGCCGAGCGCATTGAGATTGAAGCGGTGCTCGATTGGGAGATGGCGACGGTGGGCGATCCATTGGCCGATCTGGGCTTGACGTTGTGTTACTGGGCTTGGGTCGAGGCGCCGCAACTGCGCGCTCGCGGAGTGCCGTCGCTTACATCGCAGCCCGGTTGGTACACGCGAGATCAGTTCGTTCAGCGTTATGCGGAGGGAACCGGACGCGACCTCTCGCAGATCGGCTACTACGAAGTGCTTGGCATCTTCAAGCTGGCAGTGATTCTGCAGCAGATTTACTACCGCTTCCGGCGCGGCCAGACGCAAGACACACGATTTCAGAACTTCGGAGACCGCGTGAAGGGATTGGTGGAATTGGCGGATTCGCTCATTGAATATCCTAAGATGGGGAAATCCACTTGAGCACCGTCTATCTCGTGCGCCATGGGCAGGCGGGTACGCGCGACGCTTACGATTCGCTTTCCGAGTTGGGAGAGCGTCAGGCACGGCTGTTGGGCGAGCACTTCATTTCACAGGGAATCCGATTCGCCTCCGCCTACGCAGGAGCACTGACGCGCCAGCAGCAAACCGCCGGGCAGATCCGTGCGGCCTATGCCGGCGCGGGGGTTGGCTTCCCCACAGTTCGCGTCGATTCTGGATGGGATGAATTCGATCTCGGGCGCGTGTATCGCGAGATTGCTCCGCTCCTGGCTGCCGAAGATCCGGAATTTCTGCACGAATACGACGAAATGCGCGAGCAGGTTCGCGTGAGCCAGGGCGCGCACGGGGCACGAATACATCGCAGATGGATGCCATGCGATACAAAAGTGGTGGAGGCATGGCTTGCCGGTCGTTATCCCTATGGCGGCGAAACCTGGGACCAGTTTCGCGAGCGCGTTGCGGCCTGCCGGTTGAAGATGCTGGAGGGGCAAAAGAAAGACGCTCGGCAAGACAACATTCTCGTGGTTACGTCGGCCACGCCGCTTGCGATTTGGACTGGCCTGTCACTGGAAATTTCCGACGAGCGGATCATGCGGCTCGCCGGGGCAGTGTATAACGCATCGTACACAATCCTGCGTTTGCGAAAACAGCAGCTACGGTTATTTACCTTCAATGCGGTGCCGCACCTCGCCGCCCCGGGGCTGTGCACCCACCGCTAAGAGGATTCCGTGGCAGTGTGCCAGTTTGCGAGCACCCTGTCATCCAGGAGTAAGAGCGAATCGCTTCCCCAAGCCGACTTCCCATTACCAATCCAGCCAACTTCCTCGAAGCCCGTTTCTGGACCGCTTCCGTCTTGCGGACAACACGCCGTGGTCAATGAGTGTAGCGGTTGGCGACTGCTTGCCTTCGGCACGAACGTGTAATCTTATCTCGGTATTCCGCATCTCCCTGTTTTCGCTGCCATCGTGTCAGCTCCCACGGTTATACTCTTCGCGGGGACGCGGACCACACTCCAGTGGCAGTGCAGAAGCACGGAACAGGAGCAAATTATGAGCATCCGAGTAGCCAACGAAGTTTCGCGGCGTCAGTTTTTGATTTCGAGTGGGGTCGCGGTTGCGGCGGCGTGTCTCACTCCACCCCGACTCTTTGCGCAGAAAGGCCTGGTTGAAATCGCTCTAAAGGAATCCGCCACAGCCAAGGTCACGGTGCAGGGGCTTCGGCGCAATATCAGCGTCCTGCTTGGCCCCGGTGGAAACATCGCCGTTCTTACTGGTCAGGACGGAAAGCTTCTCGTCGATGCCGAAGTCGTCAGCGCGCGGCCGAACGTTACGGCGGCTCTCGCCAGCATCAATGCGGACCCCATCAAGCAACTCATCAACACGCACTGGCACTTCGATCACACCGGCGGCAACGAGTGGGTGCACCAGGCGGGCGCAAGCATTTTGGCTCACGAGAATACCCGCAAACGTCTTTCAGTGGACACGCGCGTGGAAGGCTGGGTTTACACGTTTCCGGCGGCGCCCGCCGGAGCGATCCCCACAACTGTCTTTCAGGACGAGCACACAGTTCACTTCAACGGCTCAACCCTCGCCCTCAAGCACTACGCTCCCGCTCATACCGATTCGGACATCTCAGTACACTTTACCGAGGCTGATGTTCTGCATACCGGAGACACGTTCTGGAATCGCGAGTATCCCTTTATCGACTACTCGACCGGTGGCAGCATCGATGGTCAGATTCGCGCAGCGGAAGCGAACCTTGCGAAGGCGAGCGCAACTACGGTCGTGATTCCAGGCCATGGCGCAGTGGGCGGTAAGGCCGACCTCACGCTGTTTCGCGATGCGCTAGTAGAGGCGCGCGAGAAAGTCGCAAAATTAAAGAAGCAGGGCAAGACTTTGGAAGAAGTAATCGCAGCCAAACCCACCGCGCGTTACGATGCGGAGTGGGGACAGGGCTTTCAGAGTCCCAAGTCGTTTTTGGGATGGGTGTATCAGGGTGTCTGAATGCAGTATCGGCCAGCGTTGTGCCCGTCAACGCCAAGCAATCGCGACAACGTCGGGAAATAAGTGTCGTTAACACGCCTGCTGCATTGGCCGGTCAGAACATCCGGCCTTCACATCAGAGTGAAGGCCGGATTAGTCCTAGGCGGCCGCTCGCTTGGGTTTCTTGAGGAATTCAAGCAGGTCGGCGTTGATCGTGTCGGCTTCGGTCGTGGGCATACCGTGCGGAAAGTCCTTGTAGATTTTAAATGTGCTATTCCTCAGCAACTTTGCCGACAGCGGTCCAGCGGCGACATACGGCACGATTTGATCGTCCTCGCTATGCATGACCAGAACTGGCACAGTGATCTTCTTTAGGTCTTCGGTGAAGTCCGTCTGGGAGAAGGCGACAATGCCGTCATAGTGCGCCTTGGTACCTCCCATCATGCCTTGGCGCCACCAATTCCAGATAATTCCCTGAGAGGGTTTCGCACCGGGCCGGTTGTAACCATAGAACGGTCCAGCCGGCACATCGTA
>Ga0210393_10001089_pt1 | contig 23302 bp, 19 predicted proteins | sample IncBWC27OmetaG_FD_160068 | JGI IMG/M metagenome (GOLD analysis project Ga0210393, IMG submission 160068) | Forest soil microbial communities from Barre Woods Harvard Forest LTER site, Petersham, Massachusetts, United States - Inc-BW-C-27-O ... | reverse complement strand
TGGATTCGGCGGTTGTTGCGGGCAGACGCCATCCACATAATCAAACAGTTCGCCCAGCAAGCAACCCCAAGTCTGCGCCTTGGAGAGCGTGTAGTTCGCGACCAGATTGAAGCGGCGCATGTTGCCCTGCAAATGCAGCATGAGCGCGTTGTAGCTGGAGCGGTTGTCAGACTCGAAGACGTTGACATTGGGCACGACCTTGGTCTGGTCGGTGGCATAATTTGGGTCCGTCGTTGGAATGAGCGGAGTAAATAGGCTGCTGCCGCTGGTGTAGGGAAAGGCGCGGTATCCGTGATTGCCCTGCTCATGCACGTAATCTGCGCTGGCCAGCCAGTGTTCGTTGAAGGCGTGCTGCACCCCGCCGGTAATGTGAATGGAATAGGGCGTCTTGTAGTCGGAGCCGATGAGATTGCCAGCGCTTGCGGCGCCGCCGGTGAGACATCCCGCGCCCACCAGCGCATATGTGCCTGGACCTCCGGTGAGAGCACAGGTTCCGGTCGTGAAGTTCGTGTTGTTGACGCCTTGAAACGCGGTGGCCCATCCATTCTGCGCGAGGTCGTCGTAGTAAATGCCAAAACCGGCGCGGATGACGGTCTTTTCGCTGTCACCAGGCGAGTAAGCGATTCCGATGCGCGGTGCGATCTGCTTGCGGTAATCCTGTGGCAAGCTGGGAACGATCGGAATCTGCAACGCGTGCAGCGTCACGTAGGCGGTGTTGTCGGCCTCGCTTCGGCCCGAACCCGTGAATAGCCCCCATGTGGTCTGATAACGCGTGCCGTAATTTACCGTGAGTTGGTCCGAGATGCGCCAGGAATCCTCGGCGTAGAACGCGAGACGCTGAACACTCTGCGAGAAGGTTCCGTCGCCGGCGGGAGTGAAACTGCAAGTTGAGCCGTCCGAAGCAGTGAAGTTGACACACTGCGGGGTGAAGGTTCCGAAGACACCGGGGTTCTGAATGTAGAAGGTTGGGTTGTTCGCGTATTGGGCGAGGGTTTCGGCTGTGGAAGCAAATGCTCCGCTCAGCACCGGTTCGTGAATAAAGTCGACCCCGAACTTGAGCCCATGAGAACCCGCAACGTGGCTCAGGTCATAGCGGAATTGATATTTCTCCTGATTGCGCAGGTCGGGGAAAAGCGTAATCGGCGTGGCGAATTGGTTGTCGCCGAAAGTCTCGAAACCGGAAATGGTGAGTGCGGTGGAACTGAAAGGAAAGGCCAAGGCGAAGCCGAAATCTGAGTTCCGAGCCTGCGTGAGATGCAACAGGCTGGCGTCGAGAACCAGATTCCCCAGCCATGTGGGACTGAAAGTATAAGCATTGCTGAGCGCCACATTCCAGTAATTGTTGTGCGTGGTCAGGCCGGTCGAGGGCAATGTGCCTTGCTGCACCAGTGCGTTGTGAGTGAGATAACTGTCGGACGATGCGCGCAGGAACCAATTCGATTTCGGCGATTGCGCCCAATCAAAGCGGACCGAAGAGATATAGTCGCGAAACGGAATCGGAACGTTGGGGGGAACAGTGATGGATGGAACCCCGGTGATCAATCCCTGCGAAGCCAATTGCGCGAGCGCTTGAAATTGCGTAGTGCTGGCCGGGCTGTAAGCGATGCTTGCATCTTCGTGTACGGCCTCGAAGGAAGTAAAGAACCACACATTGTTTCTGACGATCGGACCGCCAATCGTACCCACGTAGTTCTGGCGTGAGAACGGCTGCTTGGGATTAGGCGCAGGATTTTCAATTGGGAAGCGGGCGTTAAGCGCTGCCGCGCGCTCGTAGAATGCCGCGTCGCCGTGCCAGCCGTTGGTTCCGTGCTTGGTCGTGATCACGACGGAGCCGGCGGTGGTCCAACCGGTATCGGCGTCTTCGTTCGAGGTGCGGACGGCAAATTCCTGGATGCCGTCGGGCGAGAAATTCTGCAGAAAACCGCCGATCCAATCGTCAGAGTTGTCAGCGCCATCGACTGAAAGTTCGTTGTTCAGCCCCGAGCTTCCGCCAGTAGAGACGGCGGTGATGCGCGCCTTGGTAGGGTCGGAAGGCTCGACTGGCTCAGTTCCGGGCACGAGATAAGCGATGTTGGCGAAACTGCGTGCGGGCAGCGGCAGAGCTTCGAGGTCGCGGCTGCCAACTACCCCACCACGCACGGCGCTCGACGTATCAATCGTCTGGGTCGTAATCGAGGAAGGAGTCGCTTGCACATTCACCATCTCGTGCCCGGTTGCGAGCGTGAGCGTAACGGCGATATCGCGCACCACGCTGACTGCGACATTGACATCGGCAGTGGCTTCCGCAAAACCTTCCGCTGTAACGACGACGTGGTAGGAGCCGGGGAGCAGGCCCTCGATGCGAAATTCTCCGCCGTCGTTGGCGGTGGTCTCGCGAGTGATGGAGGATCCCATTGACTGGACGACGATCCGCGCACCGGCCACGCGCGCGGAACTGGCGTCCTGGACTTCTCCGCGAAGCGCGCCGTTCGGGTTCTGGGCATTGCCGATGATCGAGAGCAGCGCCGTGGCCGCGAAAACGAGCAACCGGCGGAGCATGACAGTATGTTTTAGTTCGAGACGCGTTCGTTTGGATGGCATGGGTTAGTTGTCCCCAAATAGCGCACTGCATCGGGGTCGCTGCCAGGGAGTGGGAGCGAGATGCAAGAGATTATCTTCTGCAGAGAACTACTACCAGAGCTCGTAGGGAGCGATTGAGGAAATTCGGGCAAGGGCAGCCCGCGCCACATGCTCAGGGTTTTTGTGCGAAAGCTACGCGCGGAATGCCTCGCAGGTCATTAGTGATCTGAACCTGTTGCCATTGGCTAAGTAGATGCTTGACCCTGTCCGCGATGCTTCCGCTGATCTCGATGACCAGCCAGCCGCTTGGGCGCAGAGCGGTGAGCGCTTGGAGAATCAGTCGTTCGATCACTTCCAGTCCGGTCGGCCCTGCGAAAACGGCATTGCGCGGTTCGAACTTGCGGACTTCAAGTTGCACTTCGTCTTCTTCGGATTCTCCAACATAAGGAGGGTTCGACACAACGAAATCGAAACTGGCGGGATCGAGTCCCCACAACAGATCGGTTTGGTGAAAATGAATCCGGCTTTCGAATTGGTGGCGGGCGGCGTTGGCATGGGCCACTTCGAGTGCGTCGGCGGAAACATCGGTTGCGTGGATCTCGGCGTGCGGAAATTCCTTGGCGAGAGCGAGGGCGATGCATCCGGATCCTGTGCCTACGTCAACGACGCGAATTGGGCTGCCCGAGGAGGCCCGGCCTCCATCATTCTTATTAGCCAATTGCAGCACGGTTTCGATGACATGCTCAGTTTCCGGACGGGGAATCAGCACCGCCGAAGACACTATCAAATCCATGCCCCAGAATTCCTGGTGTCCAGTGACGTATTGTGCTGGGACGCCGCGGGCGCGCTGGTTCAGCGAATCCTCCAATCGGCCTTGTTCTTCAGTGGTGAGTTCGCGTTCGGGATGAGCGAACAGATAGGCACGGTCGGAGCCGAGCGTGAACATGAGAAGCAACTCGGCGTTCATGCGCGGAGAGCCCACCTGGGCGCCCGTGAGACGATCGATGGCCGACGTAAGTGCGTCTTTGAGAGTCACGCGACTATTTGAACACAAGACGTTGGCAGCTTGAACCGTTGCTCCCGCAGCCTTAAACTTAATTCAGATGCATATGCACAGCCATGGCGCCGGCGAACGGACCTCCAAAGTTCTGCGCATTTCGCTGGTTGTCACTCTTGTCTACATTGTGTTGCTGGTAGTTGCTGGCATTCGCGCGCATTCTCTGGCGTTGCTCTCCGAGGCCGGGCATAACCTTTCTGATTTCGTTGCGCTTCTGCTCTCGCTGGCAGCGGTGTACTTGGAATCGCGGCCGCCAAGCGCTACCAAGACTTACGGCTGGCACCGCGCAGGAGTACTTGCGGCCCTGGTGAATGCGGGCTCGCTGGTTGTGGTTTCGTTCCTGATTTTTTATGAGGCTTTCCGGCGACTGCAGAATCCGGAGCACGTACACGCGGGCATGATGATCTGGGTCGCGGCTGCTGGCGTTGTCATGAACGGAGCGATTGCCCTGCTTCTCTATCGCTCGGGCCGCGACGTCAACATTCGCAGCGCGCTGCTGCATGAAATTGGCGACACGGTTTCCACTGCGGCAGTCATCGTTGGCGGCTGGGTGATTCTAGCAACGGGTCAATATTGGATTGATTCCGCACTGTCGTTTGGCATCGGCGCACTGATTCTGTGGTCGGGATTCGGAATCTGCCGTGAAACCCTCAACATCCTGCTGGAAGGCACGCCACGCGGGATAAAGCTGGATCGGGTCGAAGCTGCGATGCGGGCGGTCGAGGGTGTCAACGATGTGCATGACCTGCATGTATGGAATATTGGCTCGGAGACGCGAGCTTTGTCGTGTCACATTTCGATCGAAGACATTCCTCCGTCAGTCAGTGAGCGCATTCTGCGCGACGTGAAAGAGCGGCTGCACCAGGAATTCCATATCGATCACACGACAATTCAATTTGAGCATGTGATTTGCGAAGTGGCGCATGGCTGCGTGATTCCGGTCAGCGAAGAGCATGAGCACGAGCACTGACGGGCTGCCTGCCAAGCAGTTACTTTGACTCATGCGCATGAGTCAGATAAACTCATCCTATGGCTAAGCGGTTGCAGGTGATCCTGAAGGACCCCGACTATCGGGAGGTTCAACGCATGGCCCGCGCCCGTAACTTGTCGATTGCGGAGTGGGTCCGTCAAGCGCTTGAGCTGGCGCGCCGCCGCGAACCGATGAGCGGCGCGGGCAAAAAGCTGGAAGTCATACGTGCAGCGGCACGGCACGACTACCCTGTCGGCGATATCGACCGCATGCTGGCCGAGATCGAAAGAGGATACGGAATGGGGTCGCAGCAGTGATCCTGGTGGACTCGAACATTCCGATGTACCTCGTGGGTGCACCTCATCCTCACAAGAGCGACGCTCAACACTTACTGGAGAAGCTGGTCAGTGATCGCCAACGGCTAGTCACGGACGCGGAGGTGCTGCAGGAAATCTTGCACCGTTACGTCGCGATCAACCGCCGCGACGCCATCCAACCGGCCTTCGACGCCTTGCTTGGCATTGTCGATCAAGTGCTGTCCGTTGACCGGTCCGTGGCAGAACGTGCTAAGCAGATTGTCCTCGGACATCGCCGGATCTCTGCGCGAGATGCCGTTCATCTCGCCGTCATGGAGCATCATGAAATCGAACAAATCCTAAGCTTTGATTCCGGCTTCGACGGATTCCCTGGTGTTTCTCGCGTTTCGTAACCGCCAATTGAGTTTAAGTGTGGGCTTGTTTCTCGTAGACGTCCTGCGCTCTTTCGATCGTGTCGGCTTCTTCCGGTGACTTATCAGTTCTTATCCGTACGATTCTGGGAAAGCGCAACGCGTACCCGCTTTCGTGGCGGTCGGAGTGCATCATGTTGTTGAATGCGACTTCGAGGACGACTTTCGGTTCGACTACGAGGCGGAATCCTTGATCTTCAATCGTGTGCTCGAGAAACCATTTGGTCATTTCGGCGATCTCGGCGTCGGTCAGTCCTGAATAGGCTTTGCCAATATTGACCAGGCGCTCGCCGTCTCGCACCGCAAATGTATAGTCGCTCAGAACGCCGATACGCTTGCCGTGTCCGTATTCGACCGCTGTGACTACCACGTCGAGCGTAGCCAACTCGCGTTTCAGCTTCAGCCAGGATTTTCCGCGGCGCCCTGGGGTGTAGCCCGACTTGGGGTCTTTGATCATCAGTCCTTCGTTGCCGCGGGCCTGGGCTGCTTCGAAGAGCTGTTCGAGCTCCTCAGGGGAAGCGGCTCGAAAAACAGGCGCGCGGAAAACTTGGGTCGTGATTGCCGGGTCGTGGACAGGCGATCCCAACATTAATTGACCCTGCACTTCGATGGATTTTGCTCTGGTTGGAATTCGGGGAGATGCCAGTAATTCATCGAGCAGCTTGGCCCGCTCTCGCAGCGGACGGTCGATCAGCAATTCGCCTCCGGCGTACAGGATGTCGAAGGCGAGATAGGCGACCGGCACCCGCCGCATCATCTCATCACTGACTTTCTTACGGCCGAGCCGCTGTTGCAATGCGCTGAAGGGCAGAGCGCGGCCTGCTTCGCCGGATTCGGCGGCCAAATAGCTCCAGGCCACGATTTCTCCGTCGAGGATTACGTCTCCAGGCAAGCCAGCGAGCGCGTCCGGCAATTCAGGGAACGATTCCGTAATTTCATCTCTGGTGCGCGAAAAGATGCGCACTTCGCCGCTGGAGCAGTGAGCTTGCGCGCGGATTCCGTCATATTTATCTTCGACCAACGCGTTGTCGAAATAGCTGAGCGCCTCTTCCTCGGACTGGGCGGGGCTGGCCAGCATGAATCCCAAGGGATGGAAAATGCGCATCCTGGCTTGATCAAGTTTTCCTTCAGCGGCGAGGCGGAGGGTTTCTCCGATATCGCCGACAAGCATGTTGGCTCGCTGAGTGTCTTTTGCTGAACCCCCAAAAGCTTTGGCGATGGCTTCTTCGACCAGACTTTCTTTCAGCCCGATGCGCAGGTCGCCGGTGATGATCTTGATGATGTACTTGGCCTCGATGGGAGCCACTTGCGCAAGCAGTTGGCGGACGAGAAGCGACTTGGCGGCAGGACCACGAGCGGCTGAGATTCTTCGAAACGCGGCCTCAACTTCTTGCAGGCTTAAGCCGGATCCATGGGCTCGGTCTGGACGAGCGGGGTCGCCCGTTTCCACATGACTCTTTAATAGAACTTCTGCGGCTGCGGCACCCAGATCTCCGTGCTTGCGATAAGCAGCGGTCAGTTTCTGAGGGCTTTTTCCGGACAATTCCTCGACCACTTGCCAGAGCAGCCGTCCTCCTACCTGCAGCGTGGTCTCCTCCCATGCAGGAAAAGGTCTACCGGAAAGAAATACCGCCGCGACCGCGGCTTCCTCTCGTGAGCGCGAGATGAGGTAGTCGCCAACGAAGGCAACCTTCTCCAGCTTCTTGGTCGTCGCTGAGATGCGTTCGGCGGCTTCGGCGAATTCGCGCATAGTGACTGTTTGAGGCGGGCGGTAATCTTAGTCCATCCCGTCAAACTGACGAACTTAGCTGGGCCTGGACGGCTCGGAGACCAGTCCCCACGCCATTGATTCTGTGACAGTGACGTTGTAAATGCCTGCAAACCTATTACTTAGAGCATTGGCTAGCTCATCCTAAATCAGTTCAGGCTGTGATACTCTTAGCGTGGTACTTTGCCGGCGGAAAGACATCCAATAACCATGCGTTTTGTGCGAACATTGTGGCGCTTTTTTGTCGCTGTCCAACTCCTGCCCGCGCTCGAGGGCGGCGAGGAAACCCTTGTCGGCGGCCAGGCCGTACTCGAGGGCGTCATGATGCGTTCACCGCACGCGTGGGCGATTGCGTGCCGCAAGCCGTCGGGCGAGGTTTCCACCCATAGCGAGCCACTGGAGCGTCTTTCCGAAAAGCATAAATGGATGGCTTGGCCCGTCGTGCGGGGCGTAATAACTCTGGGCCACGCGATGACGTTGGGCTTTCGTGCCCTGAAGTTTTCGGCCAACGTAGCCCTTGATGAGTTGCAACCCGCACCGGAGCCTGGCGAGCCTGAGAAAAAGAAGCTCGAAATCAGCGGATGGATTGCCGCGGTCAATATTGTCTTTTCTGTAGGCTTCTTCATTTTCATGTATAAATTCCTGCCCCTGCTGGCGACCACGGAATTGAAGCGCGTGAATCCGGTTTTCGGCGAGCAGATTGTTTTCAACCTGGTGGACGGTATCATTCGGCTGGTTTTGTTTCTGCTGTTTATATGGGGAACGTCGCTGTGGAAAGACATTCGGCGCGTGTACGAGTATCACGGGGCCGAGCACAAAACGGTATTCGCATTCGAGAACGGCGATCCGCTGGACACGCCGTCGGTGCAGAAGTATTCGACTTATCATCCGCGTTGCGGAACCAGTTTCCTGATGACCGTGATGATCATTTCGATTTTCGTTTATATGCTGGTTCCGGTGACGACCTTCTGGGCGCGGTTTGCGGTTCGCATCGTTTTGCTGCCGGTGATTACCGGGCTCTCCTACGAAATTATTCGCTTTGCGGCCAAGCATCGCGGATCGCTGTTTGCGCTAATGACCGCTCCTGGATTGTGGATGCAACGCATCACGACGCAGCCTCCTTCGGATGAGCAAGCCGAATGCGCGATCGTCGCTTTGGACCAGGCGATGTCGCTTGAGAAGCAGCGTGGTGGCGAACTAGTCATCGCCTAGCGGCCCCGCCGCGAAACTCTTGCTGCCTCATCTCCCATTTCTACAACTAGAATAAGCAGTGGAGACTTGCACTTTCTGCATCTCCGCGCAACCGAACGTAGCAAGCTACGTTTCTACGGGGCACACTATGTTTGAACGGCTAGACCAAATCGAGGCGCGCTACGACGAACTCACCCAGACGCTGGCATCGCCGGAGATCATGAATGACTCGTCGAAATATCAGAAGGCTGCCAAAGCGCATAGCGAAATCAGTCTCATCGTGGAGCGATACCGCGAATATAAGGATTTGAAACGGGGCATCGCGGAAAGCCGCGCTGTGCTCGCCGATGAAAAAGATCCTGAAATGCGGGCCTATGCGCAGGAGGAGTTGGATAAGCTTGAAGACCGCGTCGGCGGCGTGGAAGAAGAACTCAAGGTTCTGCTCTTGCCCAAGGATCCCAATGACGAGAAGGATGTAATTCTCGAAATCCGGGCGGGTACCGGCGGGGACGAGGCTACTTTGTTTGCGGCAGAGATGTTTCGCATGTACACCCGCTACGCGGAAACTCAAGGTTGGAAAGTAGAGGTGCTCTCGACTTCCGAATCTTCGGCCGGTGGACTAAAAGAAGTCATCGCGCTGATTGAAGGCCAGCGGGTGTTTTCGCGCTTGAAATATGAGAGCGGCGTGCATCGAGTGCAGCGTGTCCCGGCAACGGAACAACAGGGCCGCATTCATACTTCGGCGGTCACTGTCGCGGTTCTACCGGAGGCGGAAGATGTGGACGTCAAGATCGAAGCGAAAGACCTTCGCATCGACACATTCTGCTCGTCCGGCCCTGGTGGGCAGTCAGTGAACACGACCTACTCCGCGGTGCGGATTACGCATATCCCGACTAATACAGTTGTGAGCTGCCAGGACGAGAAGTCACAGATTAAGAACCGCGAAAAAGGTATGCGGGTGTTGCGCTCGCGGCTTTACGAGATGGAGATGCAGAAACAGCAGGACGCTCTCGCCAAGGAACGGAAGGCGATGGTGGGCTCGGGCGATCGGAGCGAGAAGATTCGAACTTACAACTTTCCGCAGAACCGCGTCACCGATCACCGCATCGGCTTGACTATCCATCAACTGCAGGAAGTCATGGATGGAAAACTGCAGCCGCTGATCGAAGCACTCACGACGCACTATCAGTCGGAGAAGATGAAGCAGGAAACGGCTAGCGTGGTGTAAACAAAAAAGCCTCCTGCTTGCGCAGGAGGCTTTTCCGGGGGTGGGCGTCCGGGTTTTGGTACCCGTCGTCCTTAAAACTATTTCGCTGGGGATTGATCCGGGGTGGTTGACGCTGCCGTCAACTGTTCCAGATCGTTCTTCAGCAGGCTGATTTCTACGCGACCACCGCTGGTGCGCTTGGTCTTGGATTGGTCATCGGCGCTGGCGCTCGGGACCGGCGCGTTACCCATGCCAACCACATAGATCCGGTATACCGGAACGTCGTGGTTCAGCACGAGGTACCGCACCACTGAATCCGCCATCTTCTGTGAAGTTGCGATGGCGGCTTGGCCGTGGCCCGAAGAGAATCCCTGGACTTCGATAATGTAGCCGCGCTGATCCTTTAGCGGCGTGGCCATGTCATCAAGGGCTGTCTTGGCGTTCTGGCTCAGAACGCTCTGGCCCGGACGGAAGCGGATCTCGGTCTGGTTCGTCGCCTTGTATTGATCGATGTTTCCTACTACCTGCTCGACCGTGGTGAGCCGGGTATTGGCCTGGGTCGCGGTCTGCTGGGCGGCCTGGGCTCGGTTGCCCGCGTCAACAGCATGCTGATCGGCCTCATTGGCTTTGGCCGAGGCGAGCTGAATGCCTTGTTGCGCGCGCGAATCAACGTCCTTGATCATCTTGCTGTTATTCGCGGTCAATTCGTCGAGCTCGTTGACGCGGTCGCGAATGGGCTGGGTCTGGCGCTGCACATACTTCTTGCGAGCCCACGGGTTCATCTTGCCCCAGAACCCTTGGCGAGTTTCAGGCTGCAAGGGCTGCTTTCCAGTAGCGCCGACCGTCGATGGAGAAGTAGAAGAGGCCTGGTCGGTCGTTGACGAAGCGGCAGGCGCGGTCTGCGCGGGCTGGCTGGTAGTCGATTGATCCTGAGAGGTCGAACTCGTCTGCGCAAAGGCTGGCACAGCGAGCACGACTGCAACAAACAGCGCTACAAGTACACGATTCTTCATTTTCAACATCCTCCGACGAAGGGAGCATCCTAGAGGCCCCGTTCGGCACGCCTTACGGGCGTGCTGCGTGATTTTTGATTGCGTCCGCTAACCGGCTGACTAAAGGCAAGCTCACTGCGCATTGCCGGCCAACGCCGACGCGGCGATGGCCAAAACTGAAAACCTTTGGGACGCCGATTGACTCCGGAACCCATAGCTCTCTATAACAGTTCGATTGCCAAACTGCTGTAGGCCTAACCCCTTGATTTGCAATGACATTGTAGCCCCGCAGCGCCAAAGGCGGAGAAGAATGTCCGCTCCCAGGGTAATTTTGGCGAAGCTGGTATAAAAACTGCGTGCCCAAAAACATAAGAATCACCGGAGATTGGATGCCTAAAAGGAGCGGAAGAGGTTGTTTTCTTGGGTTCGTCTTTGCGATGGTTGCCGCACTCGGTTGGTCGCAGATTACCGCTGGAAGGCACGGACTTGCCTCGGACAACATTGCTCCTGACCGCCTGAAGCAGTATGCCGACGTAGTTATGACCGTCGCAAGTCAGTTAAGAAAACCTCAGCCGCAGATTTGCACGGATCTTCGCGGATAAGAAAAAAGAAAAAGGGTTATCCGCGTAAATCCGCGCGGCGAAAGATTTTGATCTTTTGATTACTCGCAATACTTCTCATACTGCTCGTAAATGTAGTTATCTGTCATGCCAGCGATATAGTCGCAGACGATTCGCGGCAACGGCTCTTGCGTGGCTTTCTCCTGGTAACTGGCGGGTAGACTTTCTGGTTTTGCCATCCACAATTTGAACAGTTCGCTGACCACCCGTCCCGCGTCGTCTTTTTCAGGGTTAAGGGTGGCGCTGAAATAGAGATTTGTGTAAAGAAATTCCTTGGTCGCTCGCCGTTCATGCTCGACCAGTGGACTTAGCGTAACCAGTCGATGAGGGCAGGCGCGCACATCTTCAGTGTTTCTTACACCCGCGAGCCGAATTTGTTCTTTGGTGTGCTCGATCAGATCCCCGACCCATCGGTCGAGTACGCGTTTGACCGTCTCATTGAATTTCAGCTTATCGATCACGCCCGGATAGATCGATTCGACCTCGCCGTAGAAGTGCTCGAAGACCGGGATGCCTTCGCGAATTTGCTCGAGCGTAAGCAGGCGGGATTCGTAACCATCGTCGAGGTCGGCGGTGCTGTACGCAATTTCATCAGCGACATCGATGAGCTGAGCTTCTAGCGGAGGACGAAGGTCAAGCAGATATTCGGCGAGTTCGGGGAACTTTTCAGGATCGTAATCGTGGGAATGTTTAATGATGCCCTCGCGAACTTCGAAGGTCAGATTGAGGCCGCGGAAAGCGGCATAGCGCAACTCGAAATCCTCCACAATACGCAAAGCGTGCAGGTTGTGGTCAAAGAAGTACCCGTGCTCGCGCATGGCGATGTCGAGGGCCTTTTCGCCGGCGTGGCCGAAGGGCGGATGACCCACATCATGGACCAAAGCCAACGCCTCGACCAGATCGACGTTCAGGCCGAGTTGAGCCGCGATGGTTCGGGCGATCTGCGCGACCTCGATGGTGTGAGTCAGACGATTGCGAAAGTGGTCGGAGTAGCGGCGGGTGAAGACTTGGGTTTTCGCCTCAAGACGTCGAAAAGCTCTGGAGTGGATGACGCGATCCCGGTCGCGCTGAAAGTCGTTGCGGTAGGGATGTCGCGGCTCGGGATAACGGCGTCCGCGGGATTGCTCCACCCGCACCGCGTAGTCGGCGAGCATGGAGAAAGTCTAACAGATCAGCACTTGGCAATTAGCAATTGGCCAAGTCGAGATTTTTGTCGATGATACGAATCAGGCTAACGACTAATTGCTAACTGCCAAGTGCGCCCCTGCTACTTGTTACCTGGATCTTCCTTGGCAAGCTTCACCTTGGCTGATTCGAGCTTTTGCGTTACCTGGGTCAGGTTGTCAGTGTCCACTTCCGCAGCCACGGTTCTATTCCACTCATTGACGGCTCTTTCCCAGTGCGCAGCGGCCAATTTCAAACGCCCTGTTTTTTGATAAAGGTCGCCGAGGTGGTCTTGGACCGTCGGATCCGTAGCCATTCGTTGCGAGGCTTTCATCAGATTGTCCTCGGCCAGTTCGTACTTACCCATTCTGAAATAGGCCCAGCCAAGGGAATCGAGATACGCGCCGTTCGCAGGCTCGAGTTCGACTGCCTTCTTGATCATAATGAGCGCTTCGTCCAGCTTGGTGCCGCGGTCGGCGAGCATGTATCCGAGATAGTTAAGCACGGCGGCGTTCTGCGGATCAGTGGCCAGCACTTTGCGAAATGTTTCCTCAGCCTGCTCGTATTTCTTCTGGCGCTCATAGGTCGATCCGCGCAGGAACTCTACGTATTCTTTGTCCTCATCCCGCGTGGAAAGTTGAGCAGCCTTGTCCAGAGCCGCTTCCGCGTCGGGCCAGCGCTTCAGTCGGGTGTACATCTGGGCCAGGTTAATGTAGACGTCGCGATCGTCAGCGTTTCCCTTGAGCATGGACTTCACTTGATCGAGTCCGGCGTCCACTTGCCCCATGTCAGCGAGTTGTGCGGCATAAACCATCTTCAGGCCGCGATCATTGGGCAGCTTCTGAGTTGCTTCCTTGGCAACGTCGGTCGCTTTTTGCCACTGTTTGGCTGCCCGATAAGTGTCGATAATCTGCTGGTAGCCACGCTCGGCGTTGTCGTCACCCAGAGGCAACATCTTCTGAAAGGTCTCTACTGCAAGCAGGTCGTTATTGTTGTCGCGGTATACCGTTCCCAAGCGCTCAAGAAACACCGCCCGGTTGTTTTTCTCGCTCTGGCTGTAGCTATTGTCGGGTTTGTCGGTTTTCTTGACCAGGTCTTGCAAAATCTGCGCCGCTTCGTCATAGCGCCCCTGCGCTTGGTAAACGGCGGCGATGTTGTAAGGCACTTCCATCGAGTCCTGCACCATGGACTCGGCCTTCTTCAAGTTGTCCAACGCGAGATCGAACTGACCATTTCTACGGTAAATCTCGGCCATGCGCAGGTAGGTCTGGGCATCCTCGGGATTCGATTCCGCAATAATCTTGTATTGCTCGAGCGCGGCGTCGGTCTGCCCGTCGTTTAACAAATTCTGCGCTAGCCCGCGAATGGCATCAAGATTGTCGCGATCGAGTTCAATCGCTTTTCTGTACGCAGTAATGGCCTGCTTATATTCTTTGCGCTGCTCATAGGTGTAGCCCAGCGCAGAGTAGAGCTTTGCGGAACGCGCTGCGTCCGGGACCGAACTCAAAGTCTCGGCTGCGCGAGTGCTGTCGCCTTCTTCGTTGTACAGGTAGGCGAGCGTGGTGACGGCTTCTTCGGAATCGGGTTGGAGCTTGACCGCTAATTTGAATTCGCTCTCGGCCTTTCGCAGATCGTTATTCAAGCGGTACAGCCGACCGAGAAGCAGGTGATCGTCCACGCTGTCCGGTTCGAGCTTGATGATCTCTTCGTATTGCTCGATGGCCAGTTTGAGCACGCTGTCAGAGCCAGTTCCGCTCTGAACATCTCCCAGAGATCGCAGGTAGATTCGGCCTAGAAGCTTGTGCGCTTCCAGGTTGTTGTGATCTTTCTTGAGAATGTCCTGAGCCTCGAGCACGGCGTCACGGATACGTCCGGTTTTGGCGTACAACTCAGCGAGACCCGAGGTCAGGTACTCCGAGGTGGGGTCAGCATCAATGGACAGCCGGTATTCTTCGATGGCTTTAGTGGCGAGGTCACTGCGGTTGTAGACCGCGAACTGATCCTCGTACATATGGGCCACGGTGTAGTGGTAATAGGCAGCCGCGCGATCCACTTTTCGCGGAGCAACTGCAGTCGCCGGCTTTGCAGCCGTGGCGGGAACATTGGAGGGGGAGGAATCAGATTCCTGCCCTGTGGCGGCGGCAGCCAAAAATAACACAAAAACAAAAATGGACCAGCGCATGCTTTTCATCGAGGACCTATCGGACTCCCAAACCTAAGGCGTTTAGATGCCGGAGCGCAGTAGGTGGGTGCTCCGTCTTATTGTAAACCTTCGTCAACGAGGATAGCGAAAAAGTGCCCGCAGATACAGCATCAGGAAGATTCGGAGGTACAGGGGCGGATGGATAGAGAATTCAGCATTTAGCACTTGGCAGTTAGCCCCTAGTCCCAGTGCGCTCCCAGGATGCAACCACATGGCTGAATGCCGATTGCTGAGTGGTTGTTCAATGCCGGAAATGTCTTACCCCCGTAAAGATCATTGCCAGACCCAGCCGGTCCGCAGCCTCGATTACCTCTAGATCGCGCACCGATCCGCCGGGCTGAATGATAGCCGTCGCGCCGGCCTTTGCAATTTCTTCGACTCCATCAGGGAACGGGAAAAAAGCATCGGAAGCAGCAACCGTCCCTTTCAGCGGAAGAACGGCCTTCATGGCTCCGATCTTGCACGAATCCACGCGGCTCATCTGCCCAGCTCCGACGCCTACAGTCTGCCCGTCGCGGGCATAGACGATAGCGTTCGACTTTACGTGCTTGCTGACCTTCCAGGCAAAGAGTAGTGCTCGCTTTTCTTCCGCTGTGGGTTGGCGCTTGGTGGCAACTTTCAGATCGCTTTCAGCTAGCGAGTGTGCGTCGGCATCCTGCAGCAGGATTCCGCCGGAGACGTTTTTTAACACCCACTTCTGCCTAGCATCGTTAACTTCCACCAATCGCAGGTTCTTCTTGGATGCGAACTTAGCTCTAGCAGCGTCGTCGAAGCTGGGAGCGGCGATCACTTCGAGAAATAGCTTCGCCATCTCTTCGGCCGCGTCGCCGTCCAATGGGCGATTCACCCCGATGACGCCTCCGAAAGCTGAAACCGGATCGCACTCCAGTGCTTTCTTGTAGGCCTCAACCAAAGTCGCGCCCGTCGCGGTTCCAGCCGGATTCGTGTGTTTGATAATCGCGCAAACCGGCCCGTCAAATTCCTGGGCCAGATCCCAGGCCGCTTCCAGATCGACGATGTTGTTGTAAGAAAGTTCCTTGCCTTGAATCTGTCGGCCATTGGCTACGCCTTTGCCCGAGCCATCGGAATACATGGCAGCCTTCTGGTGCGGATTTTCTCCGTAGCGCAGATCCATCACCTTCTTGAAGGACAGGCGCAGGTTTTGCGGGAAGCCACTTTCTTCATGAAACTCGAAACGGCCGTTGGCACTGACTCGTTCCAGGGTGGAAGCGATGGCGGAGTCGTACGCTGCCGTCGTCGCGAAGGCTTTCTGCGCCAAACGCCATCTCGTCGCAGACGACAATTCACCGCCCGATCTCGCCAACTCATCCGCAATCTGGTCATAGTCACTGGGCGAAGTGACAACGGCGACATCCTGAAAATTCTTGGCGGCAGAGCGAATCATCGAGGGCCCGCCAATGTCAATGTTCTCGATCAGGTCGTCAAAGAGCACGTTCGGTTTGGCCGCCGTCTTCTCAAAGGCATAGAGATTGACGACGACCATGTCGATCGGCAAAATTCCGTGCTCCGCGACCGCCGTGCGGTGCGCCGGATTCTCGCGCCGATGCAGGATGCCCCCGTGGACCTTGGGATGCAGAGTTTTGACCCGACCGTCGAGCATCTCGGGGAACCCAGTGAGTTCGGAAATATCTTTCACAGCGATGCCCGAGTCGCGCAGCAGTTTGGCGGTCCCACCCGTCGAGATGAGTTCCACGCCCAGACCGGAGAGTTTGCGGGCGAACTCGACGAGTCCAGTTTTGTCGGTGACGCTGAGAATGGCGCGCTGGATTTTTCCTGGGGACATGAAGGCCTCTGATAACAAGATGGAGCGAAATAAAAGTTTATCAGTTGAAGGCTCTGGCGGGAAAAAGCGGAACCCAGGTTCGGTCGGCCTGACGACGGCGTCCATGCCTTCGTTTCTCGGACGGGCGAGTCGCCCGTAGCCACAAGTGAATGCTAGGCCTTGGCTTTCGCTTTGAGCCGGACCTGCCCGTCCTGCATCTCGACGGTATATTCCACGGACTGGCACCCGTGCTGTTTCCGGATCTGGTCAGTTTTCTTTTGCACAAACGATGCGAAGCTTTCTATGTTGCCGGTCACTGACTCACCGGCTTTTTTCTTGGCCTCGGTCAGCGCGTTGTAAAGCTTTTCCACTTGATCGTGTTCGGCGCGGGCATCGGAGCATTGTATGGTGAGCGGCCCATCGTCTGCGCCGGGCGCGGCTGCTGCGGCCGTTGCACGGCTTAATCCGTATGCTGGACGGTGCGCGGGTTCATGTTCCGGTGCAGGACGCACTCCTTGCACGGAAAGCAGCGCGTCCTGCGGACGCCGGTAGCCCTCCTCGCGGATGCGCCCTTTCTTGCGCCATAAGTCGCTATAGATTGCATAACGTTGCGCCATTTCGTTGTAACGAAAGCGCTGTTGAAAGCTCATCCGTCCGCCATCGCTGAACTTGCGCAGCATGCTGAGCACCTTCCACTCGACATCCGTGGGCGGTTTCTTGGTGGGGTTGCTGAAGTAGACTTCGTACTCGATCTTGAGCCGGCGCAGCTGGGTTTCAAGAAGAGTCAGTTCTTCGTCGAGAGTCACTGAGAGATCTCCAAATCACAATATAGGTTGTATGCAGCGGGCGGGCGAGGTACCCATGGGTCACGGGAGGGATGGAACCGAAGTAACCAGACGAAGGTTCCGGCTACTAGCTCCTACGCTTGCGTCGAGTGGTTAGAGCGAGTTGCGAGAAGCTGCACTACTTCGCATTCGAGGCCATCTTCTTGACCATCGCCAGAACCAGCTTGCGATCGCTGTCATTGAGGCTCACGGAGTAGCGGCGGATTTGGCTCAGAAAGCGGACTTCGTCATCGGAAAGTTGGGGCAGTCCCTTTCCTCCATTGGTATGGCCGGATTCGGCAAAGAATTGAGACAGCGGAAGTTCCATCGCTCCCGCGATTTTGGAAAGAGTGTCGAGAGAAGGGATGGTGTGGCCGTTCTCCACGCGCGACAGGTAGCAGCGCAACAGCCCTGTGCGCTTTTCTATGTCGCCCTGGGACATACCTTTCCCCAGCCGGTAATTTCTGATCGTCTCACCGATGTTCATAGAGAAAACGGCCAAGTTTGGTTCTCCGAGATGGTGAATAGTAACCAGAGTAGTACCGTCTGGCAAGTGGAAATTTTGCTGCACAATGAGCGGTGCAGGCCTCTGCTCGCATTCAGGTCTTAACGTTCAAATGCACTGCGCAACTGCGCTGCGGCTTTCGATCAGTGAAGACGGCGGCGGATCACGGATGCAGACTCTCCCTCCCGCGATCAACAAAACTGCCGCCTGACATCGATCTCACGGAATTGCAGCAATTGTAATAAGGATGGGCAGCCAAGTTCGACTTGCAAATTATAACGGACGTTCGATAGTGTGTTACGGCATTGCGAACCCGACTATCTCGCAAGGTAGGCGACCTCTTTCTGGCGGGCATTAAGTCCTCTGTGAAGCGATGAACGAAAAGTAGTATAGGTTGAATTGGGAGCAGGCACTGGATTTGAAACGTGCAGCTCAGAGCTGACGACAAACTTGATCACTGACTGTCACATCCATATTGCGCCGATGGAGATGTTTCATCCCGACGCTCTGGAGTTGATCCGCCGCAAGCGACAAAATTACGAGCAGATCGCCGAGTTCTGCCGCTCGCCCAAATCGTTTCTCAAACACATGGATGCCGTCGGCATTGATCGCGGCGTGCTTATCAACTACGTAGCTCCTGAAGTCATCGGGTTTACGGCTGCGGTCAATCAGTGGATCGCCGACTACGTCAAGGAAAACCCCCAGCGTTTGATCTCATGCGGTGGTCTGCACCCGCGTCACAGCCAGAACATTCTGGCCGACGTTGAGCACATTTTGCGGCTCAAGATCCGCATGATCAAAATTCACCCTCCCCACCAGCTTCTGTTTCCCAATGACTATCAGAATGGCATTACCGAACTGGAAGTCATCTACCGGGCCGCAGAGGCCAACGGAATTCCGGTCATGTTCCACACAGGCACGTCGATTTTTCATGGCGCGCGCAACCGCTATGGCGATCCCATTTTCGTTGACGATGTCGCAGTCGATTTTCCGAAGATGAAAATTCTGCTCGCCCACGGCGGCCGTCCGCTGTGGATGCAAACTGCTTTCTTTCTGCTCCGCCGCCATCCTAACGTCTACCTCGACATCAGCGGCATCCCGCCCAAGACGCTGCTGAAATATTTTCCGCGTCTGGAAGAGATTGCGCACAAGACGCTTTTCGGCACAGACTGGCCAGGGCCCGGCGTTCCCGACATCAAAAAGAATCTCGATGATTTTCGTGCGCTGCCCTTGAAAGAAGAAACCAAGCAGCAGATTCTCAGCAAGACTGCACTGAGTATCTGGCCGGTATAAGAAATTAGCGTTCTGTCTGCTGGTGTATGTCACCGGCATGCCGAGAATTCTCTATTGCAGCGGCGGTGCGAGCAGGCCCAGGAATGTCGTGCCCAGAAATTTCCCCTGGGCATCGAAGTTCCAGTTGAACAGAGCAGATCCGGCGCTGGCGCAGGCGTGGCACCCGTTGCGCAACGGATAGCTGACCACAAACTGGATTCCACCATTCGGCCCTGCTTGCGAGTTGGGCCAAGTCTTTCCATCATGATCCCCTGGCCACAAATTGGCCTGGGGAAATTGATTCTTGAGATCCTGAAACTGGAAACTCCGCTCCATGGTTTTGGTGTCGAGCAAGTTCAGGTCCTCGACGTTGATAATGGGGGGCTGTCCATTCACGAACAACAGGCCGTAATTCGTGTTGGCGCGCAGGGGATAAGTGATCCATGCGAAAGCAACCGGAGGTTGATTCTGGAATCCCGTCATGACCCCGAAGTCCCCATGGCTTTGCTTGTAAAGCTCGCGGGTGAAGCTAACCGCGTCGACCGGAGCGCCAGCTTTCGCCATTTGCTCGATCATGCATCCCGCGGCCGGGGATGAATTATCGCAGGCGGCGTGAGCGGTGGCCAGGAACTGCGGCGATAGCGGCCACACGGCCGATGAACCAATCTTCGCCGGGCCGTTCTGCGACTGTGCGGCACAGCCAGCGAGACACGCTAAAGCGAGAAGTAAATGGGCATAGCGCATGCGCTTCCTCTTCGAGCCAACATTCTATACGTTGCGACTTCGCTATCCGACCTCTTCGCTCCAGTTCTCGAGTGTCTTCTTCACAAAAGCCATGAACTGATCCGCAACCGCGCCGTCAATGAGACGGTGGTCGTAGCCCAGCGTCAAGTGAACAACCGAGCGAATGGCAATGGAGTCGTTGCCATCGCTGTCAGTGACCACCAAAGGCGCTTTAACGATGCCGCCCACACCCAAAATCGCTGAGTTCGGCTGGTTGATGATGGGCAGTCCGAAGACAGCCCCAAACTGTCCGGGATTCGTAACCGTGAAAGTTGAACCTTCAACTTCTTCGGGCTTGAGTTTCTTTGAGCGCGAGCGCTCGCCTAAGTCGGAGATGCCGCGTTGCAGGCCAAGGAAATTCAGCTCATCAGCATTCTTCAGCACGGGGACGATGAGGCCCCAATCGAGCGCAACCGCGATCCCCACGTTAACGTGCCGGTGATACCGGATGTTTTCGCCTTCGATGGATGCATTGACAATCGGAAACTGCTGCAGGCCGATGATCACGGCGCGGACAAAGAACGGCATGAAAGTCAGCCGCGCACCGTGGCGCTGCTCGAAGGCATTCTTGGTCTTGTTTCGCAACTGCACGATGCGAGTGATATCCACTTCGAACATGCAATGGACGTGCGCGCTGGTGCGGCGGGATTCGATCATTCGCTGAGCGATGATCTTGCGCATCTGCGTCATGGGTACGATGTCGCCGGGGATTGCCGCTGCGGCCGGGGTGGTTGGCCTCGGCGAAGGCGCGGACGACGAAATCGCTGGCGCACTCGCGCGGGCAGAAACGGCGGGAGCTGCCGCAGCGGGTGCCGGCTTCTCCAGGAACGCCATAATGTCCTGCTTGGTAATGCGTCCGCCCATTCCGGTGCCCGACACGTGCGATAGGTTCACATTGTGCTCGCGTGCGATTTTGCGAACAAGCGGCGAGGATCGGGCGTGCTCATCATCATCTTCGTGCGCAGGCTCGGCAGCGGGCGGAGCCGCGACCGCAGGGGAGGACGGCGCGCTACTTCGTGGTGTCGCCGGCGAGACCGGCGCGGACGCCTTCGAAGGAGCGGGCGCGGGTGCTGCGCTTTCGCCATCGCTGGCAATCGTTCCGACTACCGTATTCACCTGTACGGTGTTGCCCTCGACTACCTTGATGTCCTGCAGGATGCCCGAGGCGGGCGCGGGGATTTCAGCATCGACCTTGTCAGTTGAAATCTCAAACAGCGGCTCGTCGCGCTGCACCTTGTCGCCAGGCTTCTTCAACCACTTTGTAATGGTTCCCTCAAAAATAGATTCCCCCATCTGGGGCATAACGATATCAGTAGGCATAAATTCCTTCCACGCGATCCCGGTGGCAAATCTCGGACCGCAAGTAATCCTTCATTATATCCAAGGTCAGAGGCTGGCCAACGATGACTACTTGTCTTCGTCTCTATCTTTTCCCGAACCGGCAGCTAGCGGACCAACTCCAAATGATTTTTTCCAATAATCCTGGACACCGGGTGGCAGCTTTTGTATTCGTGACAGAAATGCGGTGACTTTCCAAATGTCCTGGTCGCTGAGAGCTTTACTCCAAGCCGGCATTCCCGTGTAACGAACTCCCGTGCGGACTGCATAATAAATGTGCCACTCAGGATCGTCCAGCGGATCAAGGATCAACTGCGGCACCTGCGGATAAAACGACTTCTCCAAAGGGCTGGGTTTATTGTCGAGCGTCCCGTGGCAGGTGGAACAGTTCATGGTGTAAACCTTCATCCCGTCGATTAAATTCTCGTCAGTAGGGGGGATCGGATTACTGACTCGCGGCGCATGGCGCTCCATGGAAGCGTCCAGTGCGCTCATGGCAACACGGCGCTCCAGTCGAGGGGGAGTCGCATCCGCGTTGGTCGGCATCAGGCCCAAGGTCGCGACCGCTAATCCACCCAGGCCGAGGACCAACAGCGTAACCACGACTCCGAGAATGAAATTGCGCATCACTCCTCCTCGCTCTTTTGTGATCGCCAGTCGATTAACTTGTACGCGTCGTGCTGCAGCTGCGTCGCACCAGCACCTTTATGCCGCGCTCACTTTGCCGTGAGATCGCAGACTAAACGCAGCTAATACGCTTTTAGCCGACGCGTCTCCCGCACGACATCGCCGATGTTGGGCAGAAAATACTCCTCCTGAGGCGGAGAAAATGGTACAGGAGAATCCTGCGCCGTGATGCGGACAATGGGGCCATCGAGATCGTGAAAGGCCTCTTCATTGATAATCGCCGCGATCTCGCCCGCAACGCCACCAGTGCGCACGTCCTCATGCAGCAGGATTACCTTGTTCGTTTTCCGCACTGTCTGAGTAATCGCGTCACGGTCCAGTGGAGAGAGGGTGCGCAAGTCGACCACTTCGAGTTCTGTTCCCTCTTTCGCGAGTATGTCAGCAGCCTCAAGTGCAACGTGCACCATCGCGGCGTAAGTAATAATGCTCACGTCACGACCCTCCCGGGCAACCCGCGCCTTGCCCAGCGGCACGACGTAATCTTCGGTGGGGACTTCTTCTTTGATCCGCCGGTAAAGATACTTGTGCTCGAAGAAGATCACCGGATTGTTGTCGCGAATGGCGGCCTTGATAAGACCCTTCGCGTCATAAGCGCTGGCGGGACAAACGACCTTGAGACCCGGCGCATGCACAAACCACATCTCCGGATTCTGCGAGTGAAATGGACCGCCATGAACGTTTCCGCCACTGGGCCCCCGAATAACTATGGGTGCGGGCGCACCCCAGCGATAGTGAGCTTTCGCAACCATGTTCACAATCTGATTGAAGGCGCAACCGATGAAGTCCATGAACTGAAATTCGGCGACGGGACGCATGCCGGTGAGCGATGCGCCGAAGGCCGCGCCAACGATTGCGGATTCCGCGATGGGCGTGTCAATTACACGCTCGGGCCCGAAACGGTCGATGAAGCCATCCGTCACTTTGAATGCGCCGCCGTAGATGCCAATGTCCTCGCCGATGCAAAAGACCGTAGGATCGCGCTCCATCTCCTCCCAGATGCCCTGGCGTATGGCTTCGAGATAGGTAAGTTGAGGCATAGGGTTATGCTCGCTTCTCTTTAATTTAGCGGATCAGATGCGTGAACCAGATCGCCGAAGCACCGCCGGCGCCGTTCGCCAATGCTCCTCTGACATCGGAAACCGGGAAACCGATGGCGACGAGAGCATTGTAGTGCAACAGCATAAGAAGCCGATAGCTGGGGGCGCACAAATCGGGCCCTGCCATCCGGCTTGGACATGGCGAAGCATCTGCATTCGACATAATTCTTCGAAATCACAACTCGCTACAGCCTTTGGTTAAATCGCCAAAGCTAAAACCTGACCATGCTATTCTGAGCCATTCCCATGAAGGTCATCTATCAAGACCTTCCACCTGTGGAAGTCGCGGGACGAAAATTGGTGGGCCGCGTCCTGTTCGGCTTGCTGGTACTGGTGGCTGCGCTGGTGGGCGCGACCGCTGGACTGTTGCTGGTCTATTCTACCGATCTTCCTCAAGTCGAAGAGTTGGAACACTACCGTCCCAGCTCAATCACCGAACTTTACGACGGGCAGGGCCGCATCATCGGATCGTTTGCCCTGCAGAGGCGAGTGGTGGCGTCATACAACGATTTTCCGCAGGTATTGCGCGACGCCCTGATTTCGATTGAGGACAAG